>ERZ834382.46-NODE-46-length-172872-cov-8.190913_pt1 | contig 172872 bp, 157 predicted proteins | sample MGYA00519692_ERZ834382 | MGnify/ENA primary metagenome ERZ834382 (study PRJEB31850, sample SAMEA3708751) | human gut metagenome | biome: human gut; feature: human-associated habitat; material: faeces | place: China | collected 2014 ...
ATAGTCGTACATTTCCACTCCCCACTAAACTCTGGAAATCTCAAAGGGGGAACATTGAGGATTTTTTTATCTTTATTATCTATTGCCATAGTTGTTATTATTTTGTAGGATTCAAGTCAAATGGAAGTAACGGAGTTTCATCATTTCCATCATTAAAACGGTCAAAATCCGATATGTATGATTTGTCTTGAATCAGTTTATATTTTTCATATTCGCTATAAGCCTTATCTCTTGCTTCCTCTTGTGTCACTTTTCCGGCTGTATCGCACGGCTCGTAATCCATCGTTGCAAGATATTGTTGAAGAAACTTCTTCCAATCATCCATAGTTGAAACAATATGACGTGCAGCACGTGATTCTGCCATATCAAGAAAAGCAGTTGTGATAAGATTCAACTGGGACAATTCAGAATCTGACAGGTAATTTTTTGCGACGATGGTATCAGACTTTTGCACTCTTCCGTCAGGAGCTTTCTTCCACGTGGTAAGTCCCATGTAAGGTTGCTCGGAATCAGCCCGTTGATAGATAATTTCCGCAGCCGTATGATGAGTAACGGCAAGGTGCATCATATTTTGTACCATCTTGAAGAACAACTTTGTGTCTTCTGATTTCGGGTCGTAATCCGCACTACATTCTGCATAAATGTCAGTTATCTTTTGGTAATATCTGCGCTCTGAGGTGCGTATTTCACGAATACGCTCAAGCAAATCGTCAAAATAGTCTTTCCCGAAATGTTTGCCCTGTTTTAGTCTCTCATCATCAAGGGCATATCCTTTAATGATAAACTCTTTCAACACTGAAGTAGCCCAAATGCGGAATTGAGTAGCTTGATAGCTGTTTACCCTATACCCCACTGCAACAATAGCATCGAGGTTGTAAAATAGCGGCATACGTTCCACTTCCCGGTCTCCTTCTGTTTGAACTATCCCAATTTTTCGGATAGTTGCCTCTTTGGAAAGTTCTCCTGTTTCGTAAATTTGTCCGAGATGATAATTTATGGTTCTGACATCAACCCCAAACAAGTCCGCCATCCTTTTTTGTGACATCCAGAATGTTTCGCTATTGAAAATGACTTCTACACGTGCCTCTCCTTGTGCTGTTTTATACAACAATATATTAGAACTTAGCGAATTATGCATAAGTTCAGCCATTGAGACAGATTGTGAGAAAAAGCCTCGTGCCTGTTGGACGAGCAACTTTTTGCCATCTGCATTTTCCGCAATAATCATACATGCCATACGAGAGAGTCGGAATATATTTACCTTGCGAAATGAGCCGTTTCCTATCTTGACCATATCAACCGCTTGGTTGAAATGCTCGTCCACATTCATTCCTTTTTCTCCGGCTACTTTAATGGCTTTATCTATGACTCGTTGAAATTTCCAATAAGCAGAATAACCCATCGCACCACAAAGGTCACGAGAACTCCAGTATTCATTCCCGTTTTCATCCTTGCGGCATATATTCTCAAATGAAGGTGTCATCTGAGGTATGTTGTCATTTTCACCCATTGCTATTACTTTTCTGAACTATTCTACCAGTCCCAATTCTTTCAGATACACTTCAATCTCTTTGTCGAGTTCAGCACGTTTGGCTTCCAACTCCTTTATCTCTGCCATTACAGCCTTTATGTCGATAGGTTCTTCCTCTTCAAAGGTATCAACGTAACGGGGAATATTCAGATTGTAATCATTCTCGGCTATTTCTTGAAGAGAGGCAAGGTGACTATACTTTTCTATTTCCTTGCGGTCACGATAAGTCTCGACAATCTTTTGGATATGCTGCTCGCGGAGCTTGTTCTGAGTCTTTACCTTTTCAAATTCCTTGCTTGCATCAATAAACAGAATATTGTCATCTTCTTTACGGCACTTCTTAAAAACAAGAATACAAGTCGGAATACTTGTGCCATAGAAAATATTTGCAGGTAATCCTATAATAGCATCCACATAGTTTTTCTTTTCTATAAGGAAACGCCGGATAACGCCCTCCGCATTTCCTCGGAATAGTACACCATGCGGAGCAACACAAGCCATTGTACCGCCCTCGTTCAAGTGATAAATCATGTGCAGGATAAAAGCATAATCGGCAGTCTTACGTGGTGCAAGCCTTCCTGCTTTGCTGAAACGATCATCAGTATTGAATTTGTCGGCAGCACTCCATTCTGCAGAGAACGGAGGATTTGCAACTACAGCATCAAACTGAGTATCACCAAACGCATCCCATTCAAGTGTATCACCATTCTCAATCTTGAAGTTGCTGAATCTGATGCCATGAAGCAACATATTCATTCGGGCAAGGTTATAAGTTGTAGGATTCTTTTCCTGTCCATAAATATCAACTGCATTTCCGATATTGGCAGCACGAAGAAGCAACGAGCCACTACCGCAAGTAGGGTCATATACATTGCGCAAACGCTGGTGTCCGATGGAAACAATTTCTGCTAAGATACGGCTGACCTCCTGCGGAGTATAGAACTCTCCAGCCTTTTTCCCGGCTCCTGCGGCAAATTGCGAAATCATATATTCGTAAGCATCACCCAAAATATCAATCTCCTGCGATGCCTCTACTCCGAAGTCTATATCATCTAATGCAAGAAGAACGTTACTAACGAGCGTGTTTTTATCGTCAGCTGTCTTGCCCAATTTAGGCGATGCCAAGTCTATATCCGAAAACAATCCGCCAAAATCCTCTTCACTATCCTGTCCCAACGTACTGTCTTCAATACGCTTCAATGAACGTTCGAGCATAGGCAAGATATTTTCTTTACGCTTGATAGCCTCAATTACTGACGAAAACAAAAATTTTGGTTCTATGAAATAACCAATATTCTCCAAGCATTGATTTTTCGCTTCTTCTTGTAGTTCAACCGCATCTGTATCATCCATTTCCCACAATTCCTTAAAGGTTATTTCATCATCCACCAAGGCATTGTTGGCATACTTCTCTATTTTCTCCGACAAGTACTTATAGAAGATGAAACCTAATGTAAAATACATAAAGTCGCTTGCCGACATATTACCACGCAAACGATTTGCAACCTCCCAAAGTTGGTCACGGAGTTTCTGCTGTAATTCTTCGCTCATATTATTTTAGTATTTCTTTTACTACTTGTTTGATTTTTACACACATATCACAAAGCCATGCACATCCATTATCCCAATTATCTTTATCATTCATATCCCCCATAGGATGAAGAATAAGGAAACGACTTGCCTTTTTATTTTCATCTAGTCGCCATTCTATTTCATTAGGATTTATAATCCCTAATATTTTAGATACCAATTCTTCATTTGACTTAAATCGGGTAATGATATCCTTGTCCTCATTAACATACAATCCAGCTGACAAACAATTATTTTTAGTATTTAATGTCATACAAAGATGATATGCTGATGATCCTAAACCTAGGTCATACCAATGCTGAGCTTGTGGTTTACGCAGCTTAAATTCCCTTATAAAGGCAGAGTGTTTTGGAGCTTCGTTGTTGAACTTTTCCCAAAATGCTAATTTCAAGTTTTCTGTTTCTGAAAGTGCTGCTGTCTTTTTCATTGCCTTTGCCCAAGTATTAGGTCGTTCTACAATATTGAACTTAGGTGCAGGTTCTGAATCATTGATTTTCCACAATTCTATTTCTATTAAGAAAAACTCGAACTTGTCATCCGTATGCTGATTTAACCATTCTATTGCTTGTTTATGCTCGTCACGTGCTTTTCTGACAATCCAAATTATTACTTCAGCTTCTTTACCTGAAGCATACGTTATGATTTTGCCAAGATGGTCATGATTTGTTTCCTCTAGCTGATTCTCAATGATTATCCGTCGTCCCGTCCCCTCCTCTGTCGCAAATAAATCAACACTGAAATCGCCTACATTGGATTCCTGTTCTTCAACGACTATATCAATACCTACAGCCTCGCTGAGAATTTCCAAATTCTCTTCTTTTGCAAGCCAAGGAGTAAAATCTTTGGCTTCATGTTTCCAGACAGAACGAAGGTCTGTTATCTGCTCCAGTTTACCTAATTTCATGATTGAATAACTTTTAATTATTCCCAATTAAACGTTTTTATAATACTACGCAATCTTTCCATAATTCTCGTCAAAGCCTTGCGAGTTTTGATAAGACCGAGATGCTTTTCTTTCAATGCCTTTTGTATAATCTCAGGCTGTTCTTTTTGCAAATAGTCATACTCTTTTATGTAAAGATTAAGCACTTCGGCAGAAATTTGTTCATCATTAGCCAAATCACTTACAGCCTTATTGCGTTCTGACACAATATATTGGTTCAAACGTTCCTCTAATTCATTTGTTCCATCTGCTCTATTGCGCCCATTCATGAAGTTTTCCTTGTCTTCATCTACATTCTTTTGAATAAAGCCGTCGATGAGTTTTGCTTTGCCTCGCATTCCAGCATCCTTAATCATTGTATCAAGGATATGCTTGCGCTTTTCTGAATAATCATCGCTATATGGGTCAAGTTCCGCAATGAGTTCAAGAATATACGCCACATTGATAATGTCACTATGCAGAAGTTCAAGACAGAAATCAATGTCTTCCAGCCCTTGATTATTCCCGTATGGGGCAGGATCTTCCGCAACAGTTGACGGTGTAGCAGGTGGATCAATAAACCCAACTGTAATATCAAGGTATTTACTCTTATAATCGTTAAACTGCTGTTCGGTCATACCGAGGTCTTCAGCATCCTCGCTGTAATCTTCGTATATCTGAACTTCTGCATGTTTACGAATAATGTCACGGAACGCAAGTACAAAATTCTTCTTGTCATTTTCACTTTGCAGAAGGTCTATACTACTTGGCGTTGGATATTTTTGCAGAAAATCTGTTGCCAAACTCTTGTACTCCTGCTTTACTTTTTCAAACGGAGGACGTACTATATCTTCAGGATTGTCGGAATTGCTAAACAGTTTTATAGACGTATCAACATTGTTTTTCAGGTCACGGAAGCATACGATTTTACCGAATCGTTTCTTCTCGTTCAACACTCGGTTGGTACGACTGAACGCTTGCAACAACCCGTGATATTCCATGTTCTTATCCACATAAAGCGTGTTCAGCTTTTTACTGTCAAAGCCTGTAAGGAACATTCCCACGACAAGACAAAGGTCAAGCGGTTTCATTTCCGCTTTCTTCTTTTTCATGCGCAGGTTGATATCATCATAATAAGCACGGAAATTCTCTGTGGTAAAAGATGTACCAAAGTTTTCATTATAATCATCCATAATGGATTGCAGTTCATCTGCTTCGCCCACATTTTCGCTGACATATTTTCCCGTTCCCATACCGGTCTGTTCATCATCTTGACTATTATTGGCTGCGTATGTAAATACTGCACCTATACGGATTTTAGGATTCAATGATTTGAAAATCTTGTAATAGCGGATAAGCATAGGAACAGACTGCACAGCAAACAATGCGTCAAACTCTCCATCAAATGTAGATTTATTAAAGTTGTTAAGGATAAATCTTGCTATCTCCTCCATACGAGCTTGGTTATCGTTATCTACAATCTCGTTACCGTGATAATACTCCACGAGGAAGCCGAGCACATTTTCATCAGCAATAGCATCTTTGATGAGATATTTATGAAGACAATTGCCGAAAATTTCTTTTGTCGTATGTCCATCCACTGCATTTTCAGTAAAGATAGGTGTTCCCGTAAAGCCAAAAATCTGGGCATTATCAAAGAACTTCATAATCTTTTTATGGCTATCCCCGAAATGACTACGGTGACACTCATCAAAAATCATCACGATGCGTGAATGACGGATAGCATCAATCTTACTGCTATACCAAGTCTTACTAACTGCCGCATTAAGTTTTTGAATGGTGGTTATGATGATTTTGGAATTGCTTTGAAGTCGCTTCACGAGTTCATCCGTATTGTCGGTACTATCCACTGCACCCGGTTCAAACGCCTCGTATTCCGATTGCGTCTGAGTATCGAGGTCATGACGGTCAACAACAAACATCACCTTATCCACATCATCCAATTCTGATACAAGTTGTGCGGCCTTGAATGAGGTCAATGTTTTTCCAGCACCTGTTGTATGCCAGATATAACCATTATCATTGGAGTTTTGTACACGATCCAAAATCTTCTCTACCGCATAGAATTGGTAAGGACGAAGTACCATCAAACACTTGTCACCCTCATGCAGCACGATATACTTTCCTATGATTTTGCCAAGTGTACATTTTTCCAAAAAGAATACAGCAAACTTATCCAATTCATTGAATGGATGATTGGCGGCATCTGTCCAGTTGAATGTGAACTTATACCCACTATTTGGATTATTGGCAAAATAGCGAGTGTTAACACCATTGGATATAACAAACAACTGGATATAATCAAACAATCCGTGAAACGAAGTCTTGTGATAACGCTGTATTTGATTGTATGCCTGTTTAAGTTCCACGCCACGACGTTTCAATTCAATCTGCACAAGTGGCAAACCATTAATTAGAATCGTCACATCATAACGGCATTTTTTACGTCCTTCCACCGTGATTTGGTTGGAAACCTGAAATTCATTCTGACACCACTGCTGCCTATTTAGAAATTCCACCCATATACGCTGTCCATCAGCCGTATCAAGCGGATATAAGTCACGGAGTTTCTTTGCCTTTTCAAAGCGAGTACCACCTTCAAGGTATATAAGAATCTTTTCAAATTCTTCTGTTGTAAACTCGCTACGCCCATGTTCCTCCAGTCGTTTGCGGTTATGAACCTCCAACTGTCGTTTAAAATTGGCATACATATTATCCTCTTCTACGATTTGGACATATTCATAGTCCATTTGTAGAAGAGTGGCTATCAGTCCGGCTTCCAATGCCGCTTCACTTTGTGTTGACATATCCTTGCCTTATTATGAGTAGTTACAACATTTTTATCTTACTATTTAGTATTCTAACATTCAGTGTATTTTCAATCTTATATAGATTAAATACATCTAAGACCACCGAAATCGCTTTAAATTCTATTGTAGTCTTTCCTTTTTATCGGTTATCAAATCCTTTAAATCAACCTGTAGAATCTCGGCAATCCGCTGAAGCGTTTCCAAATTAGGTTGAATCCTATTGCACGCATAGGCATTGACCATGCTAAAACTCTTATCCAACTGTTTGGCTAACCACGTTTGAGAAATGCCTTTTTCCGAAAGGACTGCTTTTATTCTATTCAGTTTCATTCTTTGATACGATTTTATAGTGCAAATATAGTGAATTATATTCGACAACTGGGATTATTTTTGTACTTTTGTCATCCCAATAGACAACACACATAAAAATGTGTATAACTGATATATGAAAATATTAACAGAAAGAGAAAAGAAAATCCTTATTAATCATGCCAAAAAGCAAGAATTAAGACGGATTATATCAAAGAAAAAAAAGAAAAACAAAAGGCGTTACCTTCAAGGGAAATCAAAAGAAGAACGTCAGAAATATATTTTAGAAAATCGATTTAAAGATTATTCTAAAATAAAGGCTTCTTCGAACTTTTCACTAATCGAAAACACAGAAGAATCACTAAAATTCATAGCAAAAATCGAAAAATGCTTAAAGAATCGAAGTAAGGTATTTGTCAATTTAACAGATGTAGAAACAATAGCTCATGGGGCTATTGTCGTCCTCTTATCAATAATGACTAAATTCAAATACAATCATATTGATTTTAATGGAAATTTCCCTAAAAATAAGAATGCAAATAAAGCATTGGTTGATTCTGGTTTTTTTGATCAGTTGTATAAAAGAAATATAAGCAATGAACCTAATTATGCGTTTTGCAGGAACAAAGTCCTAACTCATGCAGGAAAAGTAGTAGACTCTAGTCTAGCAGATCAAATTATTTCAGAAATATCCAATTTAATATGGGGTAAGCAAAGAAGATGTTTGGGGGTTCAAAGAGTTTTTCTTGAACTCATGCAAAACACAAATAATCATGCTTCTTTTGATTCAAAGGGCTTACATCATTGGTGGACAACTGTACAATATGATGAAAAGTTAAAGAAAGCATACTTTTCATTTATAGATTATGGCGTTGGCATAATTAATAGCTTACGTAATGATGAACATGGTAAGTTTTATAATATTATACCAAAGATCCGTGAATTATTCAATCCGCAAAATAATGCAGAAATGCTCTCTCTGCTACTTAAGGGAGAAATTCATAAGACATCAACAGGTAAGTATTATAGAGGTAAGGGTCTTCCATGCTTATTTAAAGCGTGTGAAGACAACAAGATTGCAAACGTTGTTGTTATAGCAAACGATGCTAAAGTTGAATACACAGCAGGTACAAATGTCAAATTAAACAATTCGTTTGCTGGAACATTTATCCATTGGGAATTGAATTTTAACAATGTAAATATAAATTATGAATAAAGATATTATAATAAAAATCGCGACAGATTTCAGTCGTATTCCGGGTGCTCGTTATCCTGAAGAAGGAGATTATTCCGGTCAAGAATTTAGACAAAATGTTCTACATCCTGCACTGAAAAAAGCAATAGAAATGAATGTAAAGCTAATTGTTGACTTAGACGGCACTGCTGGTTTAGGTACATCTTTTTTGGAAGAATCTTTCGGAGGTCTAATTAGGAGAGACCATATAAATTACAATATTCTCAAACAAACACTTATTATAATTTCAGACGAAGATCCTGATTATAAAGAAGAAGTAGATAATTATATTGAAGATGCCTATGAAAAAGAACAAAATCATTAACATAATTATCTATATTATAATATTCAGTATTGGATGTTGTTGTGGTAAACTGATTGATTGGGGATATTTTGTTTTAAACAAGGAAATATCTATAATAGATGCAATATCGCTATTTTTAACCATAGGTTGTGCAATTTATATATCAAAAGTTCTAGAGAAAGAAGTACAAGATGTTCGAATAGAAAAAGAGATGTTTATTTCTCAGGTAGAAAACACCGAATCTCCACTAGTCGAACTTGGAAATAAATTGAATAGTACAACCTATACAGAGGTGATAAGCTTATATTCAAAATCCAATATAACACGCCATAAGTTATTTAAGAAAATAGATTCTTTCAAAAAATCTGAATTTAAAGTGGATGACATTAAAGAAGTTTTAGATACAAACTACAAACGATTAAAACCTTTACTTACTGACACATCTGTTATGTCTAAATCACCTCCTGACATTGAAGTTAAAAGAGGTAAAATCACATATAGTCCAGAAAGAATCGTTGAAATTCAAGAGAATTTACAAACAATTCAAGACGAGTTTTTCAAACTCAAAATAATAATAAATAGAGCTTAAAAAATCTTTTAATTACATATTCGATTTATATACTAATATCAACTGTTCAATAACACGATTTAACTTTTGGAGATACAAACAAAAACTTCTACTCATTATAGAATTAGATAACTGAACCTATGTATAATAGATTCCGTTATCTAATTTTTAGTCTACTCCATTGATTCCCGAATAATACGCAAAGTTTCTTTCTTATACTCCTTGCGGTCATATTCAAATCCTCTACACATCCAACAACTACAGGGAGTACCTGTAGTTTTCATTTGTCTTTTGCCAACTCAAACCAATGAGGATGTTCATAATAGTTTCCATCCTCACGGATAACACAATGCCCATAAGCGGCATATAGAATCATACGAGCCTTAAACACACGAGCCATTTGTTGGCATCTCCACAATTTGTTTCTTTTGTCCATCGTCTTTTTCTATTAAAATTAGGATGAACAATGATGTTATTGGGGTGAGATTTAATATATCCATAGCATTGTGTATTTTTACCATTTTATAGCTTTTGTGAAAGCCTCGCAAGCCGTTCCTTCAACAATTCGCCATACTTTTCTTTTAATTCATCACTTAGGAAAGAGCTTTGAATGACAGTCTCAAACTTGGGCAATAGTTTGATATACTTATTTATCAGCCGTTCTACAATCACATTCTCTATACCCAACGTAGCTGCTGACCTGATAAAATCTTCTCTTTGAAGCTTTTTCTTCCGACCATTCAAGGTTAATGCCAACTCTTCGTCATCTTTAGGATTGATGATAGCCGCATTTAACAAATCGTAAGCAGGGGTCAAACGTATCATATCTGCCACCTCATACAAAGAGAAGTTTTTCAAGTGCATGTCGTTATTTCCTGTCAACCAAGAGAAAAGCACCAACTCAAAGAAATTGGTAACATCCATTTTAGGTAAAGACGAGTATTTTAAAACAGCCTTGCCGATACGTTCATAGCTACTCTTGTATTTATGCTCTGTTTGCCTTTCGGTCAGTTGACACATATCTTCCATCGCAATCTTCTCTCCGGCAGAAGTCCTGTCAATTCGACGGGTAAGATAGCATAGCGTATCATCTGCCATCCGCATCAGCGTATGAGGAACTACCTCAATACGAGCCACCTCTGCAAGGTGCATGGTTAAGTCCTCGACCTCAGGCATCATTTCATATTGCGAGGTCTGAGGCTTACAGATATAACCGCCCCATAGCCCGACAATAGTCAATCGTTTGCTTCCCTCATGCTCATTCAAATGCAAGGATAATTTCGGCTGAACACCAGTCAAAGATGTTTGGTCTTGGATGATTTGCAGAGCAAGCTGATCAAGTTGCTCTGTCGTATAATCAAGAACTGGTAATGTTGTTGTTCCGAAGAACTTCTTTATGCAAGCCGTATGCATATCCTTTTCCCCTTTTAAGAGCGGACGATAACAATATAAGCAATTACACATGGCTTCCCTCCTTTTCTTCCAAAGGAATAACACTTACTGCTCCGATACAATCTTTGCAGCATGTCAGCAACAACGCCATCCGGTCAAGAATACTGATGTCTGTATTCCGCAATGCAACATCCAACAACCATCCTTCAGGAATCAGACCGTCGAAAAATGGGAATAGCACAGGACTTGTATATGCTTCCTCCTGCAAAGGCAATGTCATGCTAACCGCCTTTGCCTTTTCAAGAGAAAGATATTCCGGCAAATAGCAGAACTCATATCCTGCATCGTTTTCTGTCAGAATCCCCGCCAATTGGTCTTTGTAAAATATATGGGCTTGTCTCATTGATTATCAATTTTAGAAGTTGCTACCATTTCATAATTGAAAAAGTCAAGGAGCTGATTCACTTTATCAAGACGCAGCGTTTCCTTTCCCTGTTCGAGGTCTCGCACAAAGCGCAATCCTACCCCCGACTTCAACGAAAGTTCTTCTTGCGTCAGGTTATACTGCTTTCGCAACAGCTTGACCGTAGTAGAGAGATTATTCATAAGCATTTAATTTTATACCTTTTCGGGTACAAAGTTAATATAAATATCTCACATTATACCACAAGGGGTATAATTTATTTCATTGTCAGCATTATTATATCAGATAAGGTATAATATAGTAAGATTCAAAACTACAAATTAAAGTACACAAGCACTACTCTACACTTTTTCAAGCGAATAATTCAGTTTCGCTACACTTTTTCCAACGAATCAAATATTTCATTGCACCAGACTAATAAAAATTCCACCGCAAACCACAGAAATTCCAAGAAAACCACTACCTTTGTATTCAACAAGCGTTCTGTAACATACCTGCGGAAATGCCCTATCATTCAACACCTTGTATCTGATAGTGGACATTCCATAAAAGAGCTGAAAAGAAGCGGTACAACACGTATATGCAAAGCAATGAAATACAACGGTTTGCATTTGTCCCTACATTCTGTGTATTTGTCAAAACAGAGGTTGTACCGATTAAAATGAATGGTCACTGATAATCAGTGATGTAAATATGCTGCATCGAAAAAATCAAGCCCGTCGAACGTGGCTGCCGTGAAAGGCTTGCGAAGTGCATATACCAATGAATAAGACAACAAAGCCGCACCGCCGGCCCACAAGATGAACAATACGTCCGAGAGTGCCTTTTTCTGATTTGCCTTCAATTCCATAATCTCCATTTTTCTATCGTTTCTTGGTTTTCGACGGCAAAGTTATCATGTATTCCCAAACGGAAAAATGAAATTCCATTATTAATAACTTTCATGTAATCAACGAATTGTTATGTAACATTAATGAAACATTCATGCAACAGAACTATAACATGAATGTATTTACTTTGCAGTCGGTAATACAATATAAAAGGTGCAATGAACGAACTTTTTGAGATTTACAAACGCATAGAATACTTGAGAAACAACGGAGTGAAGATGAAAGAAATCGCCGACCATACCCAAATGGCGGCCAGCGTGCTTTCTTCGCTCTACTCCAGCGTACTGCCGACCTTTATCGGCGAAGTAAAGAAAGGCATTGCCGAGGAAGAGGCTTTGGACTACGCCCTCTCGCAAGTGAACAACGTATCCAAGAAACGGCTGCTCGGGAATCTGGAAGACATGAAAGAAAGGCTTTTTGAACTGGAACCGCCACAAGGCGGAGAAAAGAGAAAAAGCCCTTTTTGGGACATGATGGCCAGGGAATCGCAGGTTTCCGCACAGGAGGCCTATAATTACAGCGGCATTTATATCAGCTACAGTCTCTCGTCGGCTGCTGACGCCCTGAAAGTGGAACCTTACCTCATCACGGCTTCCGAAAACAACGAATACGTACGGGTGGTGCACATGAGTGCATACAACACCACCCATTCCGGCGTGGGGCTTTTCAACAATCACACGAGTTCCTACATCCTGTTCAACGAGCGTGAGAGTCCGGAACTGGCTCTTTTTACCATCTACCTGCAACTCCCCATGTATGACTTTCCCAAAATGCTGAAGGGGCTTTACCTCTGTCTCGACTACAACCGTAACCCGATAGCACGCCGGATTCTCTTCGTCAAGCATTCCGACAGCACGGATATGGACGATTTCCTGGCGCTGAAAGGCGAAATCATTCCCAAAGAACAAATACCGGACGACCTCCTACCTTATTATAATTATACGTGCCAACCGGGAGATTTCATCAAGACTTGTACCGTCCCGTCCCCTTCATTGGATACCCAAGACCTGGAACGGGAAAAAAAGATGCTGGAACTCTGAAAAACAAAAGCCGCGCTTATGCCCCCGACGGACAAAAGCGCGGCTTCTTCTATCTTATATCTTATTTATACTCCTGCCAACTCTTTATCTGGATCTGTTCCATATCCATCTGACAGAACGCCTCGATGAACGCCTTGGCCAAACGGGCATTCGTCATCAACGGTATGTTGTGGTCGATAGCGTCGCGACGGATACGGTAACCGTTCGTCAGTTCACGCTTGGTCTGGTCTTTAGGGATATTGACAATCAAATCAAACTTATGCTGGGCTATCATCGTCAACACGTTGTTCTCGGCAGCCGTATGCTCGTCGGGCCAGTGCACGGCTATCGCTTTCACTCCGTTGTCATTCAAGAAACGAGCCGTGCCCTCCGTGGCATAGATGTCATATCCCTTGGCGGCCAACATGCGACTGGGTTCCAGAAGGTCTACCTTGGACTGTACCGCGCCGGACGAAAGCATCACCGCTTTCTTCGGCACACCGTAGCCCGTAGCAATCAAGGCATTCAGCAAAGCCTCATTGAAATCGTCCCCCAAACAACCGACTTCTCCGGTGGAAGACATGTCCACACCCAACACGGGGTCGGCATTCTGCAAACGGGCGAACGAGAACTGCGAAGCTTTCACGCCGATACGGTCGATGTCGAACACCGACTTGTCGGGACGATCGTACGGTGCATCCAACATGATACGTGTGGCGGTCTCGATGAAGTTGCGCTTCAACACCTTCGACACGAAGGGGAAACTGCGGGAAGCGCGGAGGTTGCACTCGATGACCTTGATTTGATTTCCCTTAGCCAAATACTGGATATTGAAGGGACCGGAAATGTTCAACTCACGGGCAATGCGGCTACTGATTTTCTTGATGGCACGCATGGTTGAGAAATACAAGTGCTGAGCCGGGAACACCAATGTGGCATCGCCTGAATGCACACCGGCGTATTCGATATGTTCCGAGATGGCGTATTCCACCACTTCTCCGTTCTGTGCCACGGCGTCGAACTCCACTTCTTTCGTTTCCTGCATGAATTGGGACACCACTACCGGGTACTCTTTCGACACCTCACGAGCCATTTCTAAGAAACGGGTCAACTGTTCCTCATTGTGACATACGTTCATGGCCGCACCGGAAAGCACGTACGACGGACGAACCAATACAGGATACCCCACCTTGTCGATGAAAGCCTTCATGTCGTCCAAGCTGGTCAGCTCCTGCCAAGCCGGTTGGTCGATGCCGAGACGGTCGAGCATGGCCGAGAACTTGTTGCGGTTCTCCGCACGGTCGATAGACACAGGAGACGTGCCCAGGATGTGTACCGACTGACGATGGAGTTTCATGGCCAAGTTGTTCGGTATCTGTCCGCCCACGGACACGATGACACCGCCCGGCTGCTCCAAGTCGATCACGTCGAGCACACGCTCGAAAGACAATTCATCGAAGTAGAGACGGTCGCACATGTCGTAGTCCGTCGAAACCGTCTCGGGATTATAGTTGATCATGATGGACTTGTAACCCAACTTGCGTGCGGTCTGTACCGCGTTGACGGAGCACCAGTCGAATTCCACCGAAGAACCGATACGGTAGGCACCGGAACCTAACACAATGACCGATTTGTCATTCTTGTAATAGTTGACATCGTAGCCGTCCGTGCCGTATGTCATGTAGAGGTAGTTCGTCAGTTCCGGATGTTCGGATGCCACCGTGTTGATGCGCTTCACAGCCGGTAAGATGCCCAGTTGCTTACGGTACTGGCGCACCTGAAGGTTTTCCTTCTCCATATTGGTGCCTTCCGGCTTGAGCACGAAGCGTGCAATCTGGAAATCGGAGAAGCCCAACCGCTTGGCCTCACGCAATAACTCAGGAGTAACGGACTCCAACGTATCATGTCCCTCTAGTTCTTTCTTCATGTCGACAATGTTCTTCAACTTGCCGATGAACCACGGGTCTATCTTCGTCAACTCATAAATGCGCTGTATGGTATACCCTTCTTCCAAAGCTTGTGCCATGGCGAAAATACGCAAATCCGTCGGGTTGGAGAGCTCTTCGTCCAGTTGTTCGAAATGCACGTGGTCATTGCCCACAAAACCGTGCATCCCCTGGCCTATCATACGCAAACCTTTCTGGATAATCTCTTCGAACGAGCGGCCGATAGACATGATTTCGCCTACCGATTTCATGCTCGAACCGATGTGGCGCGACACGCCCTCGAATTTCGTCAAGTCCCAACGTGGTATCTTGCAAATCAGATAGTCCAGCGAAGGAGCCACGTATGCTGAGTTGGGCGTCCCCATCTCGCCTATCTGATCCAACGTGTACCCCAAGGCAATCTTGGCAGCCACAAAGGCCAACGGATAACCGGTGGCCTTGGAAGCCAACGCCGAAGAACGGCTCAGGCGGGCATTTACTTCAATGACACGGTAATCGTTAGTCTCGGCATTGAAAGCATATTGGATGTTGCACTCGCCTACGATTCCCAGATGACGAATACATTTCTTAGACAAATCCTGCAACATCGTCACTTGTTCTTCCGTCAGCGAACAAGTCGGCGCCACTACGATGGACTCGCCCGTATGGATTCCCAACGGGTCGAAGTTTTCCATGCTGGCTACGGTGAAACAATGGTCGTTCGCATCGCGGATGACCTCGAACTCGATTTCTTTCCAGCCTTTCAAGGATTCTTCCACCAAAACCTGCGGTGCGAAGGTAAAAGCACTGCCGGCCAATTCGATGAAACGTTCCTCGTCCGGACAGATGCCGCTGCCCAAACCGCCTAATGCGTATGCAGAACGTATCATGACCGGATAACCGATTTCACGCGCCGCAGCCAAGGCGTCTTCCATATTCTCTACCGCCTTGCTGACGGGAGTCTTCATCGGGATTTCGTCGAGTTTCTTCACGAAAAGGTCACGGTCTTCCGTGTACATGATGGCTTCTACCGAAGTGCCCAACACTTCCACGCCGTATTCCTTCAACACTCCGTTACGATACAGTTCCGTTCCGCAGTTCAGCGCCGTCTGGCCTCCGAATGCCAGCAAAATGCCGTCGGGACGTTCTTTTTTAATGATTTCCGTCACAAAATAAGGAGTGACCGGCAAGAAATAGACCTCATCGGCAATTCCTTCGGAAGTTTGAATGGTAGCGATGTTAGGGTTAACCAACACAGAACGGACACCTTCTTCGCGCAATGCTTTCAGTGCCTGTGAACCGGAATAATCGAATTCACCGGCCTGACCGATTTTCAACGCTCCGGAACCCAAAACCAAGACCTTTTTGAATTGTTTCTTCATCCTCTTTTCAGAATTATAGTTGTTTTACAATCACACGCTTTCGAGAGTCCCGCTTTACACAGAACCCCAAAATTGGGACAAAATTAAGCATTCTATTTTTTTTCTCCCAGAAATTCACGGGAAAATATCGACAAAGGGGGAAAAAATCAACGTTTCCGCTCCAACTCTTGTAAGTTCTCCATTTTTTTCTGTTCCAAAAACTCATAAATGCCACACAGGTGCTCACGCACCTTTCCATGACCAAATTCGTACACTTTACTAACCAATCCGTCCAAGAAGTCCCGGTCGTGGCTCACCACAATCAGCGTGCCGTCAAACGCCACCAAGGCTTGCTTCAAAATGTCCTTCGTCTTCAAGTCCAAATGATTGGTAGGTTCGTCCAATATCAACAGGTTGACCGGGTTGAGCAGGAGTTTGAGCAACGCCAGACGTGTACGTTCTCCCCCCGAAAGCACCTTCACCTTCTTGGTACTTTCCTCGCCCCCGAACATGAAAGCTCCCAACAAATCGCGTATCTTCGTGCGGATTTCCCCTTGGGCCACATCGTCTATCGTCTGGAACACGGTCAGTTCTCCATCCAACAACGAAGCCTGATTCTGGGCAAAATAACCGATTTGGACATTATGTCCCAACGTCAACGTGCCTTCGTGCTCTATCTCACCCATAATACATTTCACCAAAGTGGACTTACCCTCACCGTTACGTCCTACAAAAGCAATCTTGTTGCCCCGCTCTACCGTCAGGTTGACGCCGCCGAACACACGATGGTCGCCGTAACGCTTACCCACGTCCTCCATCGTCACCGGATAGTTCCCGCTACGGGGCGAAGGCGGAAACTTCAGCCTCAAAGCCGACGTATCTTCCTCGTCCACCTCGATAATCTGCAACTTTTCCAGCATCTTCACACGGCTCTGCACCTGCAACGTCTTACTGTATGTACCCTTGAAACGTTCGATATAGTCTTTGGTTTCCTGAATCATCTTCTGTTGCTCCTCGTACTGTTTCATTTGCTGTTCGCGCCGTTCCTTACGGAGTTCCAGATACTTGCTGTAATTGACTTTGTAATCGTAGATACGCCCCATCGTGACTTCTATCGTACGCGTCGTGATATTGTCCACAAACTTGCGGTCGTGGCTGATGACCACCACGGCACGGGCACTCTCCGTCAGAAAATGTTCCAACCACTGTATGCTCTCGATGTCCAAATGGTTGGTCGGCTCGTCCAACAGCAACACGTCAGGATCCTGCAACAACAATTTGGCCAACTCGATGCGCATACGCCAACCTCCGCTGAAATCACTCGTAGGCCGCGTAAAGTCCGAACGCTCGAATCCTAATCCCAACAAGGCTTTTTCCACATCTTCTTCAAAATGGGTCAGGTCGATGGCATAGAACTTCTCGCTCATCGTGGCCACCTTCTCTATCAAAGCCATATAATCCTCGCTCTCATAGTCCGTACGGGTCGCCAGTTCATTATTCAGGACTTCTATTTCCCTTTCCATTTCCTTCAAGTGGGAAAAGGCCATCGAAGCCTCTTCAAATACCGTACGCCCGTCTTCCGTCATCAGATGCTGTGGCAGATAAGCTATCACACAATCCTTAGGAGCCGTGACACGTCCTCTCGTCGGTTGTCTCACCCCGGCCAATATTTTCAATAATGTACTCTTTCCTGCCCCGTTTTTTCCCATCAGGGCAATACGGTCTTTCTCGTTAATCTGAAAAGAAATATCGCTAAATAAAGTCGTTCCGCCGAATTCCACGGCCAGTCCGTCTACAGATACCATAAATTATTTTTGAATATGAATAAAAGCTTTCAATCTCTTCCGCTATGCGTAATCAGCATGCGGATTTTCCGGTTCAAGTCGTCGCACCCCATCAATTCCTCTATCGTCAGGTGCATACGGTAATGCCAGTAGTTCCGCGGATTGGAAGGTACGTTAATACGTTCAAAATCCACATCGGGATAACGCAACCGTTCGTCTATCGACATCCAGTCCTGCCACGAAATCAGACAGAGCATCGAAGGAGAATAAAGATGACGTGCCACTACTTCTTCGCACAACCACCCCGGTATGGAAGCAGGAGCCTCCCCGTCTTTTTGCAACACCTCGTTGAAATATTGTTGCGCGCGCACGGCATCCTCTTCCCACCACCCGCGAAGGGTGGGCATATCATGGGTAAATATGGTGGACACACTCCGGTAAGGATTTTCTTCCAACCGTCCGAATTTCAGCCCGAACTTCTTGGGCATGGTTTGAATCTCAAGCGTCAGGATGCGCAGATCGTCCATGACCCAAGGGACGCATTCCGGCACCATGCCCAAATCTTCGGCACACACCAGCATTTGAGTCGCTTCCACCAAGACGGGCAGTTTACGCATGGCCTGCCCGTACCAGAACTCGTTGTGCCGATGGTAGTAATAATCTTCGTATAAGGCATCGAAAGCCCGTTTCTCTTCCTCGCTCAACGTCTGGTACAGATAATCGCACCGGGCCGAAATACGCGGATGATATTTGTCCGGCTGTTTCGGGTCGGGAATGAAGAGCACATTACTGATAAGCGCATACAACCCCTCACGCAAAGCCGCATCCTCGGCCGAAGACTTCCCGGCAAAAGCCGCTTCCACCTTACGTTGCGTGTCATACTCGGGCTTCAACGCATACCAATCCATGCCCAAAGCATCCAGATAAACGGCCTTCACTTCCTCGGCACGTTCACCGAACAGTTTATCCAATACCCAATCACTGATATTGGGATGGGTAAAATAATTTTTCCGGAACCGAAGCCCATAGCTCTCAATCTCTTCCACACTCATCGGAAGCGAAGGAGAGAAATGCCCCAGCAGACCATGTACCGAGTCGGACGGAATCTCCCATATCCGGAAGAATCCCAGCACGTGGTCGATACGATAGGCATTGAAATACTCGGCCATCTTACGGAAACGACGCACCCACCAACTGCAACCGTCCTCGAGCATGACCTCCCAGTTATAAGTAGGAAAGCCCCAGTTCTGGCCGTTGACCGAAAAATCATCGGGCGGCGCACCGGCCTGGCCATCCAGATTAAAGTAGTACGGCTCCACCCAAGCCTCCACACTGTTGCGGCTGATGCCGATGGGGATGTCTCCCTTCAGAATGATACCCTTCGCACGGGCATAATCGGAAGCCGCCAACAACTGTTCATGCAAGCAGAACTGTACATAATAATAGTAAGAAACTTCCTCGTAGGCCGGAGCGGACGGACGGCAAAAAGCACGTACGTCTTCCGTCCTGTATTCCGCATACTCCGGCCACGCGTGGAAATCGGCCGTCCCGAAACGGTCGCGCAACACGCAAAACGCCGCATAGGGCACCAACCAATCTTCGTTCCGCTTGAAAAAAGCCGTAAAGCGTTCGGAGGACAGCATTTCTTTACCCTCACGACGGAACACGGCATGCAGATACTCTTGCTTCAAGGCACTTACCGCCTCGTAGTCCACTTGGGGCAAAGCATTCAAAGCCACCCTCCGCTCTTCGTATTCCGCCATTTCCTTTTCGTCCGCAAGCTTCGGCAACTGGCGCAAATCGACATACTGAGGGTGGAGCGCATAAATGGAAATACTATTATATGGATAAGAGTCCAGCCAATTCTTATGAATAGTCGTGTCGTACACGGGCAACAGTTGAATGACGCGCATCCGGGTAAGCACCGTCCAATCGACCATAGCTTTCAGGTCGCCGAAATCCCCCACCCCGCAACTGCCTTCGCTACGCAATGAAAAAACGGGTATGACCACACCGGCCGCTTTCCAACGGTTTCCCCGAATCCGCAACGGAGGATCCGAGATAACGACCACTTCGTCTTTTGCCACCCCGCTTATCGGCAGCACACGGTTTTCTCCGCCTTCCCACGCCACAAAATCGCCCGTCTTCGCATCAATGACGACATATTTATATTCCATGGGAAAAGTGACACCGGCCGCGCTCAAGGTCACACTCCACTCGTAAAGCCCCGTCTCTTTCATGCGAAACGCAAAATTCGGATTCCATTCCCCCAACGCCGGTTGGTTACCAAGGAGAGCCAACGCCTGCCCTTCCTCAAGCTGAGGAGCACTCACCTTCAACATCAACGTACTGTTGAAATATGGCAGTCCTTCCGTCTCGGCCGTATGCGGACGAACGCACTGCGTAAAAGCGGAAGTATAAAGATGAGACAAAAGGGGGACATCCTGCCAGGCGTCCCGGAACAAATAAGTTTTAGTAATGTCGGCCCTGAAACGGCGAGGTACGAAGTCCCATTCCGTCCGGAACTTACGGCCTTCCTTATATACACTATAATGATAATGAAAAGACCGGATGCGTCCGTCAGTAATGAGCACTTCTCCCGTCCATCGGTGGCCGTCACGGGTTTCCATCGGATAAGTCTGTGTCTGGGTACGCCCCTTTGCATCGACCAACGTCAGGGACACCCTGACGTCTTCCCCCCAATGCGTCAGATATTCTATCGAGAAATGCAGTTTCATAAATTTGTGGGTTTGCTCTTTAAAAGTATTCGTACAAAGATAAGAGATGAAGAGCGGAGAACAAAATAAAAACCTCTCTTTTTTACGTCACGAATTAGTTATTTTACGCCAAAAGGCATCTGCTTTTTGGCTTTTTCCCAAATACATACAATGAACCGCATCGCGAACCGTTAAATTTGCACATCACTTAAACATATTTTATTTTTATGAACCACAACCTATTGAAAAACCTATTTACCGCTCTTGCCTTGATGGCGGCCACCAACCTGACGGCTGCGGATTGGGTTCGGAAAAAAGCTCCCATCATGAGCGAGTGGGGTGAAAAAATCAACCCCGACAAAGTATGGACCGAATATCCGCGTCCGCAAATGGAACGCAGCGAGTGGATGTCGCTCAACGGCCCTTGGGATTACTGCAAGAAGAAGTCGGTAGACCTTAGTTACAACCTGTCGCCTACGGCGTTCAACCAAAAGATATTGGTGCCCTTTCCCATAGAGTCGGCCCTGTCCGGCATTATGGATACGAATTTCGAAGAAAACACACAGTCTACTTTCGTATATCAACGCACGTTCAAACTTCCCAAAGCCTATAAAGGCCGGCACATCCTGCTCCATTTCGGGGCGGTGGACTGGAAATGTGCCGTGTACGTCAACGGACAAAAAGCCGGAAGCCACAGCGGTGGCAGCGACCCGTTCTCCATGGACATCACACCGCTGCTTCGCGACGGAGAGGAACAGGAAATACAAGTGACGGTCACAGACCCCACGAACCATGGCGGGCAACCGTTGGGCAAGCAAACCCTCAAACCGGGCGGATGCTTCTACACTCCGGTAACGGGAATCTGGCAAACCGTATGGATTGAACCGGTTGACGCCGCACACGTCAGCAGCTACAACGTGACGTCGGACATCGATGCAGGAACCGTTTCGCTTACGGTCGAGTCCGCCAGCACGTCCGCCACGGCCGACATCATCGTCAAAGACGGACGGAAAACGGTGGCCACCCTGACCGGAATCCCCGTCAACTCGGCCCGCACGGTCAGCATACCGAATGCCAAATTATGGGCACCCGGTTCCCCCCACCTTTATGACATGGACATCCACCTGTATCATAACGGCACGCAAACCGACCGAGTGAAAGGATACTTCGGCATGCGTAAAATCAGCCGGGGTATGGTGGACGGTCATCCCTGCATGCTATTGAACAACAAACCGCTGTACCAATTCGGTGTGCTCGACCAAGGATGGTGGCCGGACGGCCTGCTCACTCCTCCTTCGGACGAAGGGATGCGCTACGACATAGAAGTCGTACAATCGTTGGGCATGAACATGATACGCAAACACATCAAGGTAGAACCCGCACGCTGGTACTATTACTGTGACAAGATGGGAATGCTCGTGTGGCAAGACATGCCGAGCAAGAGCTTCGACGAGAACGGCAGTATCGGCAGCCAGGAGTTTATCCGGCAGAACTTCTACGATGAGTGCACGCGCATCGTCAACACGCTGAAAAATCATCCTTGCATCGTCGTATGGGTAGCCTACAACGAAGGCTGGGGACAGTATGCTTCGGGCAACGACAGCCATACGCGCCGTGGCGTGGAGGCCATCCGCAAAGCCGACGGCACCCGCCTTATCAATGCGGCAAGCGGATGGGTGGACTTCGAGGCTGGCGACATCATCGACCAGCATAGTTATCCCGTGCCTTCGCTCCAAAGCAATCCGCTCAACGAACGGGTGGCCGTATGCGGGGAATACGGGGGCATCACCCTCAAAGTGGACGGGCATCTGTGGAAAGGCAACGACATGGAATACACTTCCGTACCGGACAGCAAGGCTTTGGCCGAAAGGTTCAATGCCTACACCGTCGCCTTGCAAGGATTGCAGGAACAAGGCATCTGGGCATCCGTATATACGCAAACGAGCGACGTGGAGCAAGAACTGAACGGACTGCTTACTTACGACCGCAAGGTGTTCAAGATAGCCCCGGAAGAACAGGCTTCCGTACGCGAAGAAATCCTGCGCACCATCCACAACCGCTCACGCCAGACAGTAGTGGTCGACGCTGCGGACACATCGTCCGACGAGGTGTGGAGTTATACCACCGTTACGCCATCCGGTGATTGGTATGCCCCGTCGTTCGACGACAGCCGGTGGGACAAAGGACAGGCCGGTTTCGGTGCCGGCGGTCCGCCCAACACTTTCGTACGGAGCGTGTGGAACACATCCGATATTTACATACGCCGCCACTTCTCCATCGGCAACCTTTCGCAGGCACAGATCAACGCCTTGCAACTCTGGCTCTATCAGGACGACGACTGCGAAGTCTACCTTAACGGTGTCAAAGCATACGAAGTCAAAGGATGGACCACGCGCTATGTGGCGCAACCCATCGCCCCGGAAGCGCTTGCCACGCTGAAACCGAACAGCGACAATGTCATGGCCATCCATGCCCACCAAGGCTACGGAGGCCAATATATCGACGCGGGCCTGCGCTACACAGAATATATCCCCGTTGAGGAATATTCCGTCGGACCCATGCCCGGACGGCAAGCCATGCCGGAGGTCAGGGCCACAGACAGCGTGTACCTCATGTCTTATTTCAAAGCCAGCGCACAGCACTTGTTCTATGCCTATAGCCGTGACGGAAAGACATGGACCGACATCAATGGCAGCCGCCCCGTTTTCAATGCTTACGACGACGAAGTCTGGCTGCGCGACCCTTATTTGCACCGTGTCACGCACAATGGTAAAACCAAATTCCATCTCATACATACTTGGGGCTGGGACCATCCTGCCCTGTTCCACTGGGAGTCCGACGACCTCATTCATTGGACAGCCGCCAACGGCGGTACACGTACCGACGACGGGAAAATCATGCTGATGGACGGACACGACGGCGGCCCCGTATCGCCCAACGCCTGGGCACCGGAATTCACTTACGACGGACAGACCGGCACGTTCTATCTCTACTGGTCCTCCCGCATCGGCGACAGGCAGGTGCATCATTACTGTACCACGAAAGATTGGCTCACTTTCTCCACTCCGGCTGTTTACTTCGACCCGGGCTTCACAGCCATCGATATGACCATCCTGAAAGAAGGGGACACATATTATGCCTACTACAAGGACGAACGGAACGGCGAGAAGACCATCCGCTGTGCCACGTCGAAGAGCCTCGACCCGCGCGTGCAGCGCTTCGAAGGTTCCACTCCGCTACTGCCGTCGCGCTACATAGAAGTCGAAGGCCCGGAAGTCTTTCCGGCCATAGGCGGCAAAGGATGGTTCCTTTATTTCGACAAGTTCAATGGCGACCGGGGAGTAAGCTATACCGGCTGTACCGATCCGTCGCAACACAAATGGTATCCTATACCTGACGACGAAATCCGGAATCCTACGGAAGTGAAACACGGCAGTGTGGAAATCATTTCTACCGCCGAACTGGAGAAGCTTCTGGAACATTTCAAATAAGCCTGAGACACCAACAGCCCCGCCTCTTTTCCGACAAAGAAGCGGGGCATTTCATTTCCCATCTAAAAAAACACGCATTTTATTTGTTTTTTCGGGCACAATGACTTATCTTTGTCATACAGAAAAAGGAGCCGCATCGGTTAGATTGGGATACTCATCAATTTATTTCAGAAAACCGAGAATGCTTCGCTCACTAATGGCGGGCCACGCCTTCGGGTAGCTTAATTGCCGGTGGATTACAAAGGTGACGGGCGCTCAAATCTTGTTAGCTCGGAGTTTTCATCACATCATCGGTGCGGCTTTTACCATAAAGGGGATACTTTTCAGAAAGTGTCCCCTATTTTTTACCCTTACCGTATCCGGACATTGACACTTTGACAAAAAGACAAAGCCATGTCCTCCAGAATCGCATATTTGAATCCACAACCCTGCCTGAAGGAAAATACGCGATTCTCGCCGCAGCAGGCCCAAGACGATATGTCACCTACAGCACCTCATTCCCTTACGTTATGACAGGCGTTTTTCTTCCATACGCCGCATATTTCTCCCGTTCGCGCAAGCCTAATACGTTTCCTGATGTACATTTTGTTTTTTCATTTTTGCTTCCGCAAGGCAACCGTTTAGAGAAAAAACGGCAACCCAAGTCGTTTTTTTAACGTATTTCCGCAAAGATTTCCGGCCATTTACAGACAACTCCGCACCCACATGCGGAGAAACATATTGCATACGACTGCAAACGAAAAATCAATCTCAGCCGAACGATTTGAATATATGCAAAGGAAAACGCATAAACAAGGCGAAAAACGAATAATTATGCAAAAGAATCATGTGGAATACCCCTGTTTTCTTATTTTTCGTCAACTCTAAAACTTGAAAAATCTGTCTTTTTGAAAGGAAACTGAATACAAACATAGACAATTTGACAGTAGCCTATCCACAAAAAACGCCCGTCCGGAAAGAAAACCATGGCATCGGACGGGCGGTTGAAACTTCAATCATGCGGCTCCTGCATCCCCGCAGTCTGTTCTACGAAATAACGCGGCCGCCGCTTTACCTCTTTGTATATCTTGCCCACATACTCCCCGATGATGCCCAAGGCCATCAGGATCGTTCCTCCGATGAACCACACGGAAACCAGAAGGGAAGTCCATCCCGGAATGGTATTGCCTTCTACATACACCACGATGCCATAGGCTATCGCTACCAAAGAAATAAGGATGAACAACAGGCCGAGCATGGAAATATAACGCAACGGGCGGACGGAAAAAGACGTGATGCCATCCAACGCAAAACTGAGCATCTTGCTGAAAGGATATTTCGACTCGCCGGCCATACGCTCCTTACGGTCGTAATACACCCGTGCCGAAGGATAACCCAGAGCCGACACCATCCCGCGCAAAAACAAATTCCGTTCGGGATAAGCCATCAAAGCCTGCAACGTGCGGCGGCTCATCAGGCGAAAATCGGCATGATTGTAAACGATGTCTCCTCCAAGGGCATTCATCAGCTTATAGAAAGCCTGGGCCGTATTTTTCTTGAAAAAAGTATCCGTCGTACGCTCCCGGCGCACGCCGTACACGATGTCGGCCCCGCCGCGCCAGGCATCCACCATCCCGACGATGGAGCGCACGTCGTCCTGCAAGTCGGCATCGATGGACACGGCGGCATCCGCATGGGAAGCCGCCCACTCCAAACCGGCCCACAACGCCTGCTGATGACCGACATTGTGCGCCAGCTTCAGCCCGGTCACACTTGGATGTGTTTCGGAAAATCCCCGGATAAGTTCCCAAGTGCGGTCGCGCGAACCGTCGTCCACGTAGAGAATCTTCCCTTCGTCTATCTTCCCGTCCGAAAGCAATTCATCCACCACCGAAGAAAGCTGACGGGTCGTCTCGGCCAACACCTCTTCTTCATTATAACAAGGCACCACGATTACCAATTTCATTGTCTCACTCATTTTTAGATGTAAATACGAAACGTACCAATATGAAATTCACAGGAACGGTTATGGCGTAGACCGGAAGAGGAACCCACACCTCATCTACCCCCGTCCAGAGAAAAAAGTTCAATAACCCGATTTGCAGCAGGTAGTTCACTGCGTGCGCCCCTCCCATGCCGAACAACTTGCGCCACGAAGGCGACGTGCCGAAGGTAAAATAAGACGTCAGGTAGAAGTTGGCCACGAAGCCCAACAGATAACCGACCGTAAAGGCCGCATTGGCCCCCATAATAAAATGCAGGAGGTAATAAAGGCCGTAGTGGAGCGCTGTGGCCAGCACCCCGACTAAACCGAAACGGACAAACGTGGCAAAGAGTTTCTTTCTCTGTATCATAAAGACATTTTAAGGTTCTGCCTGCTTCCGGCTGAAACGGTAAAGGATGTTATACCGCTTGTCGTCGCAACTACGGTGATTGGAGGCATACACTTCTTCCAACGAGAACTCCGCACCGTAACGTTCCAAAAACGGTGCCGCCATCTCGCCTCCCATAAACACGTATCCTTCCGCCGGGGGCGTGAAACAATCGAACGGCACCATCCGGTCGCCCAAATAGAAGTTGACCGTGAACGGATGCATGCGGTTCCCCTCCACCACATCGGTACGGAAGGAATATAACCTGCCTTCGGGCACGATGCGACGTACTTCCTCTGCCACGGCACGGTCTGACTTCACATTCAGGATGACGGGCTGGTACACCCCGTCGAGCGCAAAGAAGATGGAAAATATCACGGCAATAAAGGCGTAAATGATGCCGTTGTCGGCCGCATTACGCCGCTGGACATGGAAATACCAACAAGCCGCTGCCACAGGAACCAGTACACCGAGGACCGCGAATACCGTCAAGGGAAAGTCCTCCAATGCGTGCATATAGGCTATGTTCTCCGCCGCATGCCGCCCGGCAAACAGGGAGTCGGGCACCCATCCCATACGGACCGCACCGAAAACCAACAGCAACAACACGGCCAACGAGGCCATGATACTGCCGAAAACGCGTAAGGCATTCAAATGACGATGGCGCAGATAAATGATATATTCTGCCAGAAAATAAGCAATAAATGGGTATATCGGCAGCAGGTAGACACTACGTTTGCTCTTCGGAATGCAGTAGAACGTGAAAATAATGACGATGCACAACAACGAATACAGACGGGCATCGTCCATATTACGGATATAGGCCACGAAGCGCGACCACCACGTACGTACCCGTCCCTGCGGTTTCCGGTACCTCAAAAAGAACAAGGAGACAAGCCCCAGTAAAGTGTAGGGCGCGTAACCGGCCACCACCGTCATTACATTGTACCAGGCCGGATTCTCATGTGAGGCATAGGTCATCTTTCCCAAAAAACGATAGACGTTCTCTTCCAACACAAGGTCAAGGAAATGGTCACCACCCTGCTGATAAGCTGCCCAATACCATACGGCCGGCAACACGCAGGCCAACACGGCTACCATCAGGAAAGAAAAGAAAATGCGCAGGAACTTCTGCCCCCTGATCCACAGGAATACGGCGGGGACCAGACAAGGCAGGACGATGCCTACCGGCCCTTTCGTCAGGGCCGCCGCACTCAAGCAGAGCACGGCCACCCAGGGCACGCCTTTCAGGTCTTTCTCTCCCCATTTATAAAGCTGGTACAACGCGATGACCATCATCGCCGTCAGCATCATGTCCACACGGCAGGCCACTCCGGCACGGTGTACCTCGAAATTGGTCAATGTGAGCAAAGCGGCAATAAAGGCCACTTCGGCACCGCGCCTTTTGGCATAGAACACATACCCGACCAGCACCATGGCCGACAAGGCCAAAGCCGAAGGCATGCGGGAGGTGTATTCGTTCACCGCACCGGCCACCGTAGAAATCGCTGCGATGCACCAATGGAAAAAAGGAGGCTTGAATGCCAACTCAACCCCATTGTTCACCGGCAGCACCCAGTTTCCCTGCTGCAACATGGAAAGAGCCACCACAGCTTCGCGCGGCTCTCCACGCGTATTGAAAAACGTCTGTCCCAAAAACAAAAAGAGGGATACGACACACAATGCTACCAACGGCCAAAAGTAACTTTTCTTATACATCTCCATCCAATCCGTTATGCCTTTTTAGCTGAAATCTTTTCCAATACATACACCAAAATAAAACCGATAAGCATCAGTACGACAGCCTCGGCCACCTCCGTATTCGGGGCGATATTATGCTCGATCATCACCTCATGACCGTCTGAAACTAATTTCTCTACTTCTTTCCAAGGCCACACTTTATTCAACGAACCCAGCATGAAACCGGAAAGGACAGACAAGGTAATATTACGGAAATTCTTCAAAGCGTATGACAAAACACGGGAAAAACTGGTGATCCCCAAGGCTGCACCGAAGGCAAAGACACCCAAAACGACCAGGTCTAACGTCTTCACCGCCTCCATGACATAAAAATATTTACCCAACAATACCAATATGAAGCTGCCGGATATGCCGGGAAGTATCATCGCACAAATGGCAATGGCACCACAAAGGAATATAAACATAAGATTAGTGGACGTTTCTGCCGGAGTGGCCACCGTGATGTAGTATGCTATCACAGCACCACCCACAAAACCGGCCACGGTTTTCCAGTTCCATCCCTTGATGTCTTTGGTGACGAACCACGTGGAAGCCAGCACCAAACCAAAAAAGAAAGACCACACCAATACCGGCTCGTTAAGTAACAAATAAGTAATCAGCTTGGCCAGAGAAAACACGCTGATAGCGATGCCCAACAGCAAGGCAAACAGGAAATTTCCATTTACGGCCTTCCAGAAAGCCGCTATTTTTCCCGTAAACAACAGTTTCAGGGAGTGCATGTTAATACTTTTGATGGAATTGATAAGCTCATCATAAATACCGGCAATGAAAGCTATCGTCCCTCCGGAAACTCCGGGCACTACATCGGCCGCCCCCATAGCCATCCCTTTTAAGGTCAAAACAGCATAATCTTTAATTCTTCTTTCCATTGAAATCGCGATTTAATTCAACTGATGAATAAGTATAATATTTATTGATACAAAGTAAAACAAAAAAAGGTGTATTGACAAACAATACACCTTTTTATCTTGAAATCCGTTCAGATTTCCCCTCTTACTTTATTTTTGCTACCACAGCCTTGAATGCTTCAGGATGATTCATGGCCAGGTCGGCAAGCACCTTGCGGTTGATTTCGATACCGGCCTTGTGCAAAGCTCCCATCAACTGAGAGTATGACATCCCCTCCAGACGTGCGGCTGCGTTGATACGCTGAATCCACAAAGCACGGAAGTTACGCTTCTTGTTCTTACGGTCACGATAAGCGTAAGTCAAACCCTTCTCCCAAGTGTTCTTAGCTACGGTCCATACGTTCTTACGCGCACCAAAGTAACCTTTGGTCAAACCTAAAATTTTCTTTCTTCTTGCTCTTGAAGCAACATGATTTACTGATCTTGGCATAATTTTTAATCTTTTTGAATGTTAGCGCCATCCCCCTCTTCTGTGAGTCTGTTTACGGATGAACTTCAGGCTAAAGCATTCGGTTAATAACTTTGTTAATACGACCTACACTTTTAATTAACGCAGACAGAGGAGGTCACGAACCTGCTTCATGTTCTCAGTTACTACGATATCATCGTGAACCAAGTTTCTTTTCTGCTTCTTAGTCTTCTTTGTCAAGATATGACTGTGGAAAGCGTGATGTCTCTTAACTTTACCTGTTCCGGTAAGACGAAATCTCTTTTTGGCACCGGAATTAGTCTTTACTTTTGGCATTTTGTTTAATATTTAAGTTATTATTCAATGTGTGGCAACGCATATACCAAGGCGTTACGCACTTACTCTTCCCTTTTAATCAATCTTCGCCTTCCACGCGCGGCCCCTTATATTCTTTGGGAGCATTGGCTTTCGGTTGGCTCCGTTCCGCTTTCTGCACCGATGCCTCAGCCACAGGCTCAGCCTGTTTCTTGGCTTGCGCCTGCTTTTTCGGAGCGATGAAGATTGTCATGCGCTTCCCTTCAAGCACCGGCATCTGTTCCACCTTGCCGTATTCCTCCAAATCGTTGGCGAAACGAAGCAACAAGACTTCACCTTGTTCCTTGAAAAGAATGCTGCGACCCTTGAAAAACACATAGGCTTTCACCTTGTCTCCGTCTGAAAGGAACCCTTGCGCATGCTTCAGTTTGAAGTTATAGTCATGATCGTCCGTCTGGGGACCGAAGCGGATTTCCTTTACGTCTACCTTCACCTGTTTGGCCTTCATTTCTTTCTGGCGCTTCTTTTGTTGGTAGAGGAACTTGCTGTAGTCTATCAAACGACAAACAGGAGGAACTGCATTCGGGGAGATTTCCACGAGGTCTACGCCTTGTGCTTCCGCCATTTGCAGTGCCTTAGCCGTCGGCATAACCGTAGATTCCACATCATCGCCCACTATCCGGACTTCACGCACACGTATCTGTTCGTTGATACGATATTGCTGTTTTAAATTGTCTTTCTTCATTCAAAAATGTTGTTCTCTTCTGTTTTTATTTTCCGATTACGACTATTGAGTTTTAAAAATCGGGTGCAAATTTAATATTTATTTGTCATATTACGAACCTCTTCGTTGATTTTCTTTGCAAAATCTTCGAATTTCATGCTTCCCTGGTCGCCTTCGCCCTGCTTACGTACGGAAACCGTACCGTCGGCTGCTTCTTTTTCTCCCACAATCAGCATGTAAGGTATGCGCTTCATTTCGTTGTCACGTATCTTGCGTCCGATTTTCTCATTACGGTCGTCCACAATGGCACGCACGTCTTGTTCATCAAAATACGCGCAAAGTTTTTGAGCGTAATCGTTGAACTTCTCGGAAATCGGAAGGATAGCCACCTGGTCGGGTGTCAGCCACAAGGGGAAATGACCGGCCGTATGCTCGATAAGTACGGCACAGAAACGCTCCATGGAACCGAACGGTGCGCGATGTATCATCACCGGACGATGTTTCTGGTTGTCCTCGCCCGTGTATTCCAGTTTGAAACGTTCGGGCAAGTTGTAGTCCACCTGTATCGTACCCAACTGCCAACGGCGTCCGAGGGCATCTTTCACCATGAAGTCGAGCTTAGGACCGTAGAATGCAGCTTCGCCATATTCTACTTTGGCATTCAGGCCTTTCTCCTTGCAAGCTTCGATGATGGCATTTTCAGCTTCTTCCCAAACCTCGTCCGAACCGATATACTTCTCACGGTTGTTCGGGTCGCGCAAAGAAATCTGCGCCTCGAATGTATCGAAATTCAATGCACCGAAAATAATCTGGATAATCTCCATCACGCGGATGAACTCATCTTTCACCTGATCCGGACGACAGAAGATATGGGCGTCGTCTTGCGTAAACGAACGTACACGTGTCAGTCCGTGCAACTCTCCGCTCTGTTCATAACGGTACACCGTTCCGAATTCGGCGATTCGCAAGGGCAGGTCTTTATATGAACGCGGCTTCCAGGCATAAATCTCACAATGATGCGGACAGTTCATCGGCTTCAACATATACTCCTCGTCGGCCTCCGGCGTATGAATCGGTTGGAAAGAATCTTTCCCGTAGTGGGCATAATGTCCGGATGTCACATAAAGGTTCTTACCGCCGATATGAGGCGTCATCACCTGCTGGTAACCGTAACGCTTTTGAATCTTTTTCAGGAAATCTTCCAGACGCAAGCGCAAAGCCGTACCTTTCGGCAACCACATCGGCAATCCTTTCCCGACACGTTCGGAGAACATGAAAAGTTCCATTTCCTTTCCTATCTTACGATGGTCGCGCTTCTTGGCTTCTTCCAGCAACGTCAAATACTCGTCCAGCATCTTCTTTTTCGGGAAAGAAATGGCATATACGCGAGTCATCTGCGGACGCTTCTCGTCTCCGCGCCAATACGCTGACGATACAGCCGTCACTTTCACGGCTTTGATAACACCCGTATTCATCAAGTGCGGACCGCGACACAAGTCTGTGAAAGCTCCTTGGGTGTAAGTAGAGATATGCCCGTCTTCCAAGTCTTCTATCAATTCGTTCTTGTACGTCTGACCGCGCTCACCGAAAAACTTCAAGGCGTCGGCTTTGGAGATTTCAGCCCGCACGACCGGTTCTTTACGCTGTGCCAACTCCAACATCTTCTTTTCAATACCGGCAAAGTCGCTTTCACGGATAACCGTGCCCGCAGGAGGCATCACATCGTAATAAAAACCGTTTTCTATGGCCGGACCGATACCGAACTGCATACCCGGATAAAGTTCCTGCATAGCCTCAGCCATCAAGTGAGCGGAAGTATGCCAGAAAGCATGCTTTCCTTCCGCATCCTCCCACTTGTAAAGCACCACGGAAGCATCCTCGTTAATCGGACGATTCAGCTCGACAATCTCACCATTCACCCCGCAAGCCAGCACATCCTGTGCCAGTCTGGAAGAAATACTCTCAGCAATTTGTAAACCTGTCACACCGGCCTCGTATTCACGCACAGAGCCGTCAGGAAAAGTTATCTTTATCATAATTATACGTATTGTCCGTTTTCAAAGTTGCAAAAATAGTTATTTTTCATGAGACAGTGGCACAATCCATCAAAAAAAGTGGCTGTTTTTTAGCTTATTCCACTTCGGTAGCAGCCTTGTCCCTATACCTCTTAATCAAATTATAAGCCTTATATAAGCCCATCTCACCTGCCCGACTTAAATCGGGAATACCGGAAGCGTAGTCGCCCGAAAGGATATAAGCCACCCCTCGGTTGTAGTAGGCTTCGGCATAATCCACATGAAGCTTAATGGCCTGTGTATAGGCCTTAATGGCTTCCGGCCATAACTTCAACTGCATGTATATATTACCTTTATTATAATAGCAACCGGCAAAATCAGGCTCCCGGGCCAATATCCGGTCGCAATCGTCTAATGCAGCCTGATATTCGGAACGGGAAGCGTCGAACGTCCATTTTACCTCTCCCGCAGAAGGAACCTCTGACTTTTCCGCCATCCGGACTTCCTGATTTTTCATTCTAATCTGTACCCTCATATAATAAGCCAGCAAGTAAGAACTATCCAGTTCAATGGCACGGTCGGCATCGGCCAATGCTTTCTCGAAGTCTTGCACAAGATATTCATCTATGGAACGAGCCAAATATAATAATGTATTGTCCGGTTGCCGGGCAATCTTGTCGGAAAGGGCCTGAATGGAGGAAAAATGTTTTTGTATACGGGCTTCATCCAGTGACACTTCGTCGTGAGTCAATACCAGACGTGCCGGCAAGACACCCAAACGATTCAGACGCTCGAGTTCCTTATTGTACATCTTGCGTTGAAAATCGCTCTGCCCCGTATAATAGGTCAGAACCAAAGCCGGTTCCGGAGTCAATTCCGTCCTGCGGTTTTGCACTTTGCCGCGATATTCGCTTTCATACGTCGGCGATTCATCTTCCGAGGTATCAGCCTCCACCAGTTTGTTATAATCTTCCATCGTACGGTCGCTCACCTTTCGGGTCCGCTTCGTATTCTGCGGTTTCTTTCCGCCGTAACGTTGGTCCATCTGGGCTTTCAATACCTTGAATTCATCCAACTCGGCTCCTTTGGTATCGCCTATCTTCCGGCGCACCTCAGCCCGGAACTGATAACCGGTCCAGAAATTAGGAAACTCTTTGATGACGGCATTTATATCCCGGATAGCTCCCCGATAATCTCCCGTATTGTTCAACATCAACGCACGGTTGAACAACGCAATCATATTATCCGGTTCCAATTTCAGCACGAAATTGAAGTCCTCGATGGCACGGTTGTCGTCGCCCACCTGCGCCCGAAGCAGACCGCGGTTGAAATGACCGATATAATTGGCGGAGTCCATTTCCAGTGCCGTATCATAGTCCGTCATCGCCCCACGTAAATTACGCTGATGATAACGCGCCAATGCACGGTTGATATAATGTCCGGCCTCACGAGGCATCTGCTGTATGGTCTTATCCAAAGCCTCTTCGGCCAACTTATATTCCTCCCGCCCGGCATAGACCGCCGCACGCATGCTCCAAGCCTGTCCCTCGTATGGATTGATTTCCAATGCCCGGTCTATACTCGCCATGGCTGCGGCTGTATCTTTTTGAGCGAAATAAGCCTGTGCCTTTAAAGTATATAGGGGAGCCTTTTGCGGCCAGTAGTCCAACATGCGGTCTATACATTCCACCGCCTTGTCGTACTCCTTGAGTTGCAAATAACATAAGGTCATATTATGCCATCCGCTCTCGTCCTTGGGTTCGATTTCAAGCAACTTCACGTAATCCGAAACGGCTTCTTCATAACGTTTCAGATTGATACGGCACAAACCTCGCAAACGATAATTATCGGGCAAAAAAGGATTGCGGTCTATAGCAGCTCCGCAATCCTCCTCAGCCCCGGTATAATCCTCTAAATAAAATTTGGCCAATCCACGGTAAAAATACGGCTCTGACAAATAAGGCTTGGCCGAAATCACCATATTGAAGCGGCGTATGGAAAGTACATAATCCTCATAGTAGAGCGCATTACGCCCCATCAGCATCATCCGGTCGGTATTAATCTGTGCCATGGCCGACACGGAAAAAAGCCAAAAGAAAAGAAGATATACTTTCCGGCTCCTCTTCATTACTTTTTCGTCTTGACCTTATAAGCACAACGGAAATTTCCTTTCAGCAAATTTCCCAATTTACCTTTCACCATCTGTTTGCGCAGCATGGACAAATGGTCCACGAACATTTTCCCGTCAAGATGGTCGAACTCATGTTGCATGACACGGGCCAAATATCCTTCCACCCATTCGTCATGGGGCTGGAAATCCTCGTCCAAATAACTCACACGAATGCGTGTGGGACGACGCACAGGCTCGTGGATGCCCGGCAAACTCAAACACCCTTCTTCCATTGAATCCGTTTCCGTGTCATCGTACTCCAAAATATGAGGATTGATAAACGCATGCACAAATCCCTTATATTCGGGCAGGTCATCGGAAATCAAATCCAAATTAATCACCACCAGACGAATGGACAAGCCGATTTGGGGAGCTGCCAGCCCAATTCCCTCAGACCGCTCCAAAGTTTCGTACATATTGTCTATCAAAGTTTTCAACTCCGGATAGTCCGGTGTAATATCTTCGGCCACCTTTCTCAACACGGGCTGACCAAAAGTATAAATTGGTAATACCATATTATTTTATATATTATTTTTTTTCAGCATCATACGGGATTCCATCCAACCTTGCAGGATAATCGTCGCACTGATTTCATCCACCAAGGCTTTGTTTTGCCGGGCTTTCTTCCTTAAACCTCCCTGCAACATAGCCTGATGAGCCAACACGGAAGTATAACGTTCATCGAAAAATTCAACCGGAATCTCCGGCAGGCGTTCATGCAAACGTCGTACAAAAGAATTTATCCTGCCCATATTTTCAGAATCTTCCCCATTGGCTTGTTTCGGCAGTCCCACCACAATCCGCTCCACATGTTCCTGACGGACATAAGACACAATAAAATCCATGACAGACGACGTAGAAACCGTGGTCAACCCGTTTGCAATCAACTGCAACGGATCCGTCACTGCGACTCCCGTGCGTTTTTTCCCGTAATCAATAGCTAAAACCCTTCCCATATAGGTTGCAAAATTAATGAAAACAGACGAAACAAACGTCGGTATAAAAACAAATAATTCTTAATAATCAAAACAGACTTCTCTATACGACACACGGGAGCAAATGAAAACTCGCTCCCGTGTATCGTATAAACTATATATTATTCTAAATCTATCATTTAGACAAAAGCAACCATGCGTCGGGATAAGTGCCGCGCAACGTATTACGCGACTGCACGGCAGCAGCCTTGTCATCGTAAGTAGAAGCCACCACACGATACATGTTCTTTGCTTCGTTGTATGCAATCTGCGCATTATAACCCGCATTCGACAATGTCTTCTGCAACCCCTCGGCATTGGCTTTCAGGCTGAAACTTCCGCAAACCACGCTATAAGCTTTCAGACCGTTTCCGGAAACCACTGTCACATTCTCACTCTGCACACGAACCGTATTCACGTCTGCGTTAGTGGCCGTGGAGGTTGTTGTCGAGGGAGTAACAGGCGTCACTTCCACCTGAGTGGTCGTCTGCGTCTGAGTCGGCTCCTGTTCCGTAGCCACAACCTGCTGCTGCTTTGCCTTTTCATACGCCTTTTTGTACGCGCTCTCGGAAGACTTACAAGAGGTCATTGCAAAAACCGCACTCAACCCAAGTCCCATCACAAAAAACTTTTTCATACTTCTTCTACTTATTTTTTTAATTAAATGATTCTCTTAAACCACACAGTAGATGTTACCGGTATTTTCATGGCAAATAACATCCACATCGAAAGACAAAGGTACACATTATTTATATATGGTAAAAGGCCCGGCACAAAAAAAAGGTTAAATCAACAATGCAAAAAAAATAATCAAAAAAAAGTGATAAATATGAGGATTATATCAAGAGAATTTATAACTTTGTAAATGTAATCAACTCAAATAAAATAGAAATAATATGAAAGCATTAAGTTTTTTAGCAGCATTCATTGGCGGCGCAGCCGTAGGTGCAGCAGTAGGAATTTTGTTTGCTCCGGAAAAAGGAACTGAAACTCGTGATAAAATAGCAGAAGCATTGCGTAAACGCGGCATCAAGCTCAATCGTAAAGAGATGGATTCTCTCGTAGACGAAATTGCAGATGAAATCAAATCCGCCGAAGAAGTGTAAATGACATTTTATGTTTTCTAACAGTAAAAACATAGAAAGTATAGGCAAACTCTTGCTGGAATTTAAGAAATATCTTGAGCTCCAGAAAGAGTTTGTCAAATTGGATGCCACAGAAAAAATGACGGTCATCCTTTCGGTCATTTTGATTGTAACCGTCTTGCTATTATTAGGTTCTATCGTTTTACTCTTCCTCACCTTCGCATTAGCCTATTATTTAGGAGATGTATTAGGAAGCCTTTCACTCGGATTCGGCCTCATTTCCGCTTTCATCCTGTTACTGACCGTCATATTCTATTTAAACCGAAACCGCATGGTCATTCAGCCCATGGCACGTTTCATGACCAAACTAATCCTTACCAAAGAAGATGGCAGCAAATAAGATTCCTTCTCATCATACCGAAGATGTTTTACAAGAAATCCGTACTCGTAAGGCTGAAGTAAAAAGCCAGATAAAAGAAAGTGCGGACTTCATTAAAACAACTACCCATAAACTATTCACTCCTCCCCCACAAGCTACATCCAAATTAGGCTCATTCATGAATATGGTAGACCAAGGATTAGCCGTATATGATGGTGTGATGATGGGAATGAGAGTAGCACGTAACATACGCCGGATTTTTGGAAAACGGAGATAACCGTTTGCCCCAAAAGACGTTTCATAAAATAGCCGGTAAAAAACACTATTGCCAGTACAGGTATGACCCACCTCCTACACTGGGATTTTGTAAAAAGACCCTTCATCTTTCAGTTCGAGCACTAAAGCATTCATTATGTTAAGGTTACAGGCTGAAAGATACTTCAGCCATCTTTCAGCCATGCTTCATTTCAATCTGCTGAGAACGAAAAATCGTTCGACTGGATTGAAAAATCGTTTGGCTGAGAACTTTTTATCGTTTTCCGCCATGAAAGGAAGCTGAAAGGTGACCTTACTGCCTTTCATTCCGTAGTACGTTATGTGACAACTACTTACCGTATCACCTGAAAGATGAAGGGCATTTTGCAAAACTCATTGGGGGAAGCATAAGAGGAATAAAATTTTTCCGGAAGGAACTGCATGGAATTAAGAATTATCGTGTAACTTTGCGTTGTTTTTAAACTCTACAAACAAAGATTACAATTATGATGAACGAATGGTTTGAATGCAAGGTAAGATACGAAAAAACATTAGAAAACGGCTTGGTCAAGAAAGTCACGGAGCCCTATCTGGTAGATGCCCTGAGCTTCACTGAAGCCGAAAGACGTTTTATAGAAGAAATAGAACCGTTCATGTCCGGCGAATTTCAAGTGACAGACATCAAACGGGCCAAATACGCCGAATTGTTCGAAACGGACGAAGATGCGGCCGACCGTTGGTTCAAAGCCAAAGTGGCTTTCATCACCCTTGATGAAAAAAGCGGAGCGGAAAAGAAAAGCAACCAAAACATGCTGATACAAGCTTCGGATCTGCGCGATGCCGTAAAACGCCTTGACAAAGGAATGGAAGGCACCATGGCCGACTACGAAATCGCCTCTATTGCAGAAACGCCTATTATGGACGTGTTCCATTACAAAGCCGAAGCGGACGAGAAACCGGAATTCCCCGAAGCATAATCCCGTTTCATTGAAACCATAACGCCATGTCACAGATTCAGGACGAAATAAAACGTATCACGGCCTCGCTTCCCTGCGGTGTCCGGTTGGTGGCCGTGTCCAAATACCATCCCGAAAGCCACATCGAGGAAGCATACGCTGCCGGACAACGCGTCTTCGGCGAAAGCCATGTACAAGAGCTTCGCCGTAAATACGATAACCTCCCCAAAGACATCGAGTGGCACTTTATCGGACACTTGCAAACCAATAAAGTGAAGTATATCGCTCCATACGTAGCCATGATACATGCAGTAGATTCCATGAAACTACTTCTTGAGATAGATAAACAAGGAGAAAAGTCCGGACGGGTGATACCCTGTCTGCTTCAACTTCACGTAGCCAAGGAAGAAACCAAATTCGGTTTCACACCGGACGAATGCTGCAAGTTAGTAGCGGATGGAGAATGGAAAAAGCTGGCACACGTCCGAATTTACGGCTTGATGTGCATGGCTTCCAATACGGACGATATGGCACAAGTGCGGTCTGAATTCCATCTGGCTTATGCACTGTTCAAGGAACTGAAAACCGGAGCTTTTGCAAATGCTCCCTATTTCAAAGAATGTTCATGGGGCATGAGCCATGATTATCCCATTGCAATAGAGGAAGGTAGTACGCTTATCCGCGTGGGAAGTAAAATATTTGGTGAAAGAGTGTATTAAAAGCATATTATTCTTGCTTTAATCGTTTTTTCTCCTTAGTTTTGCACAAAATAAAAAGAATTGTGCAATGGAAAAACTTAGTTTTAACGAACAAATAGAACAAAGCATCAAGGACAACTGGGATCTTGATGCTTTGTCTGACTATAAAGGAGAAACCTTTCAATATAAAGATATAGCCCGAATCATAGAGAAACTTCACATTATCTTTGAATACAGCAACGTAAAACCGGGAGACAAGATAGCCCTTTGCGGACGGAACAGTGCCCATTGGGGAGCCGTATTTTTTGCGACGCTGACATACGGGGCTGTGGCCGTGCCTATCTTACACGAGTTCAAAGCCGATCAGGTTCATAACATTGTGAACCACAGTGAAGCCAAACTACTTTTCGTAGGTGATCTGGTCTGGAAGAATCTCGACGCCAATGAAATGCCTAATCTGGAAGGGATCATCAACATCGCAGATTATTCACTCCTTGTAGGTCGCACGCAGAAAGTCGCGTATGCACGGGAACATCTGAACCAATTGTTCGGCGAACGTTACCCCATGAACTTCCGCAAACACCATATATCATATTATAAAGGAGCACCGGAAGAACTGGCTGTCATCAACTATACTTCAGGCACGACAAGCCGTTCGAAAGGCGTAATGATTCCCTATCGCGCCCTTTGGTCCAATCTGGAATTTGCCAAGGAAGTATTAAGTCCGCACATGAAAATCGGAGACAACGTGATTTCCATGTTGCCCATGGCTCACATGTACGGGATGGCTTTTGAATTTATCTTTGAGTTTTGCACGGGATGCCACATCTACTTCCTGACCAAGAACCCGTCCCCCAATGTTCTTTTTGCGGCATTTGCCGAGTTGAAGCCGCGCATCATCATCGCCGTCCCCTTAATCATAGAAAAGATTATCCGCAAGGCGGTTCTTCCTAAAATTCAGGGTACGACCGTAAAGATGCTATTGAAAGTCCCATTAGTCCGTCAAAAAATCAAAGACAAAATCTGCGAACAGCTCAAAACGGCGTTCGGAGGAAATTTCTATGAAATCATCATAGGCGGGGCAGCTTTCAATCATGAAATAGAAATGCTGCTTCACGACATCGGTTTCAATTACACCGTGGGCTACGGCACCACGGAGTGCGCCCCGATTATCTCATACGCAGACTGGAATATTTTCGCACCCGGTTCTTGCGGCAAGGCGGCTCCACGTATGGAAATCAAGATTGACAGCAATGACCCGCAACACACTGTAGGAGAAATCCTCACCCGAGGCGCCAATGTCATGTTGGGATACTATAAAAACGAAGAAGCAACCCAAGAAGCATTTCGAGACGGCTGGTATCGTACAGGCGACCTCGGTATCATGGACGAAAATGGCAACCTTTTCATCAAAGGCAGAAGCAAAAACATGCTTTTAGGTGCCAGCGGACAAAATATCTATCCGGAAGAAATTGAAGATTTGCTGAATAACCTGACTTTGGTCAACGAAAGCATCGTCATCCAAAAAGGAGAAAAACTTTACGGACTGGTGTACCCGGACTTTGAGGAAGCGCACAATCTGGGTTTACAAGACTCGGATTTGGCCAACGTCATGGAACAAAACCGGACTGAACTAAACAGTATGTTGCCCGGATATGCCCAGCTTTCCGGTATCAAAATCTTCCAAGAGGAATTCGAGAAAACCCCTAAGAAAAGCATCAAACGTTACTTGTACACGGATTGCCAGATATAGTCCCGGCTCCCAGATAAAGACGAAAGTTACAAATCTACCCAAGAAAAAACATAAAAGCAAAAGACAATGAAAGATTTCAATTACTACGCCCCTACGCAGGTCGCTTTCGGAAGAAAAGCGGAACAGGCGACAGGCCGATTGGTAAAACAATACGGCGGAACAAAAGTATTGGTACATTACGGAGGCAAAAGCGCAGAACGTTCCGGACTGTTAGACGCAGTATGCCATGCACTTGAAGCTGAACACCTCCCTTATGTGAAGCTGGGAGGAGTCGTGCCCAACCCACGTCTCTCAAAAGTACACGAGGGCATCGATTTATGCCGTGCCGAAGGTGTAGATTTCATCTTGGCTATCGGCGGCGGCAGCGTAATCGATTCCGCCAAAGCCATCTCCATGGGGGTAACCTACGAAGGAGACGTTTGGGATTTCTTCACCCATAAAGCCGAAGTAGACACTTGCCTCCCCTTGGGAGCCGTGCTCACCCTCCCGGCAGCAGGCAGCGAAATGAGCGACGCCACGGTCATTACCAACGAAGACGGCGACCTGAAAAAAGACTACGGCAGCGATAAGCTCCGCTGCAAGTTTGCCGTAATGAACCCGGAGCGTACCTTTACATTGCCTCCCTATCAAACGGCAGCCGGCGTAGTAGATATCATCATGCACACGTTGGAACGCTACTTCTCCCACGATGATGACATGACCGTAACCGACTCCATTGCCGAAAGTCTCATCCGCACCGTACAAGACAGTGCGTTCAAAGTACTGCAACAACCGGACAACTACCTGCATCGCGCCCAAATCATGTGGGCGAGCAGCCTTTCTCACAACGGTTTGACCGGTTGCGGTACCACTTCAGACTGGGCCACGCACTTTCTGGAACACGAACTCAGCGGCATGTTCGACGTAACCCACGGTGCGGGCCTGGCCGCCGTATGGGGCAGTTGGGCGCGTTACGTCTACCTTGAAAATCCCACCCGTTTCGCACAATTCGCCGTCAATGCCATGGGAGTACGAAACAACTTCAAGTCGGCAGAAGAAACAGCCTTGGCCGGTATCGAAGCATTGGAACGCTTCTTCCGGGCCATCGGCATGCCTACCAGCATACACGAACTCATCGGACGCGAAATCACAGACGAGGAAATTCGCGAAATGTCCCGTAAATGCAGTTATGACGGTACCCATTCTATCGGCGGCTTCAAAGTATTGAACCGCGAGGACATGGAGCACATCTACCGTGCGGCACGTTAAACCTACGGGTATCCATACGGGGAACCCTCATGGAAACGAGACACAAAAAAAGGGAGAGAGCGACACGCCTTTCCCTTTTTCTTAGGTTGCAGTCCCGCTGCAAACCAGGACTTTCAGATTCCTGTACCGACTCTTCCAACCCTCATTTCTTCTTTCCTTTTAACGCAAACATTATGGGAGCGGTAACTTTCATAGATACCGGCTTGCCGTCCAACCGTGCAGGTTTCCACTTCGTCATGGCCATGATGACCCTCACGGCCTCCGCACTCAGGCGCACATCAGGACTTTTCACCACTTGCGGGCGCGTCACGTTCCCATCCTTATCCACCACGAAAGAAACCATCACCCTGCCTTCGACTTTTTCCTTGACACAGGCCTCAGGATAGTGGATATTAGACGACATATATTCCATCAGGGCGTTTATTCCTCCGGGATATTGCGGAGGAACATCAGCTTTCTCATACACCTTGTCGGCTGCATACATATCCGCCACAGACAAACCTTCCACACGCAGGAACATCGGCTTCATCACGCGAAGCACCTGCTGTTCCAAATCATCGTTTTCCACGCGCTTCCACACCTCGGTAGCCACACCCCGTCCGTTGAACCACGACATCTCAAACGTGTCGTCCGATAACCATTTCACCTTGTTGCGCCCGCCGCGCTCCTTGATGATGCTGTCACCCTCCGACGTGAAAGTTCCGGCATGTCCCTTAAAATATACACGGTCTTCCCCGGTTCGATTCGGGGTAAAGCCCAAGAAGTAGCCGTCACCATACCATTTATAGCTCTTCAACTTGGGTGGTATCAGTTCACCCGTCAACGGTTGCCGCAAGCCTTGTACTTCCCACATGCCAGTGTAACGTCCGTCTACCTCGTGGGCATCGCGCATCCCTTGGTGTATGGCGGCCAATCCCGAGGGCATGGGATACCGCTCCCACCCCTCTTCATAGTCCGTCTCCCCTACAGAGGAACGACCTGTCCACGAAAGTTCAAACATGTCTTCTGAGCGTGTCTTGATTTTCAATTTCCCGCCGCCTTCGCGAATGGCTTTCTTCGACATATACTCAAACGAGGTGTATCCTCCTTCGAAATCCACGTCCACATCGTTGATGCCTACATACCACACGGAAAGCGACACCATTTGGTCTTCTCCATAATACTTGTAATGCACGAACGGTTGGGAACCCTTATGTGAATCCCCTTTCTTCCGAATCCAAGTCTTTTTCCAAAATCCTTCCAAAGGATGTCCTGTTTCCGCCTCGTCAGCCGACATCGTTACTACGGACTCCCCAAGGCCGCTTTCAGCCCTCATGGCTGGAGTGACCAACAATCCGGCTGCGCCGCACATACCGACCAGAACCAAGCGAACGCTTTTCTTTTTCATTAGGTTAACTCTACAATCCATAAATAAAAGATTTAATGTTTATAAAAACACCGAAAGTTAGCAAATATTATATTTACAAACAAGACTTACAGGCAAGAAATCATTATTATAATATATCAAGGTACACAAAAACGCCGGATATTCTCATCAAGAACATCCGGCGTTTCCATATATAAGGCCATCTCATTACCTTAACAAGTCCCTAAGACTCTGTGGACGGCTTTTCACTTCTCTCCTTTTTCGACTCTTCCAAATGAGCCGCACGCACGCGGCTTAATGTTTCAGGCGACATTTGCAAGTAAGAAGCCACATGGAGCATCGGCGCACGCAACAAAATCTCGGGTTTCGTATTCAAGAGACGAAGGTAACGTTCCGTAGCGTTCTCAAAGCGCTGGCTGTCAGCATAGACTTGGGAACTGATTAAGGCATGTTCCATAATCTTACGGAACAGCAGCTCAATCTCTTTATTCTCGTCTGCCAATTCCTGTAAGGCATCATACGGAATACCGTAAAGCCTGCTGTTTTCCAACGCCTCGACAATCAGCCGTGAAGGTTCCTGTTTCAAGAAACTTTCAATGCAAATCACGATTCGCCCTTCATAAGAAAAGTGTTCCGTTACATCACGCCCACCTTTATAATAATACTGTCTCACCATTCCGCGCTCTACGAAATACATGTGACGACACGTTTCTCCTTCAGGCAATACCACATCGCCTTTCGAATATTTGAAAGGTACGAGTATCTCAGACAATGCCTCGATGCCCGATGGAGACAAACGGCAATAAATACGGGCTATTTCACGGGCCACGTCGCGTCTTAAATCCATAGTCTATAAGGTTTTTATTAGGTTAATCCAACTTCAGCACAGCCAAGAAAGCTTTTTGCGGCACTTCCACATTACCAATCTGTTTCATCCGTTTCTTTCCTTTCTTCTGTTTCTCAAGCAATTTTCTTTTCCGGCTGATATCTCCTCCGTAACATTTCGCCGTCACGTCCTTACGTAACTGCTTCACCGTCTCGCGGGCGATGATCTTGGCACCGATGGCCGCCTGTATGGCAATATCGAACTGCTGGCGGGGCAACAACTCCTTCAGCTTCTCACACATCCGCCGCCCGAAGTCCACCGCATTGTCGATATGCGTCAAAGTAGATAACGCATCCACCGGTTCCCCGTTCAACAAGATATCCAACTTCACCAGTTTAGACGGCCGGAAACCGTCCTGATGATAGTCGAAAGAGGCATACCCCTTTGATATGCTTTTGAGTTTATCATAAAAATCAATCACAATCTCACCCAAAGGCATGCTGTAATGGAGTTCCACACGGTTTCCGCTGATATACTCCTGTTTCAACAACTCCCCCCTTTTCCCCAGGCACAAGGTCATGATGGGACCGATGAAGTTGGTTGTCGTAATGATGGAAGCCTTGATGTACGGCTCCTCTATATGGTCGATCAGCGTCACTTCGGGCATACCGGCCGGGTTATGCACTTCTTTCACCCCGCCCTGCTTGTCATATACGAGATAAGACACGTTGGGTACGGTCGTAATCACATCCATATTGAACTCGCGGTCCAAACGTTCCTGCACGATCTCCATGTGAAGCAAGCCGAGGAAACCGCAACGGAAACCGAAGCCCAACGCCACGGACGATTCCGGTTGGAAAGTCAGCGACGCATCGTTCAACTGCAATTTTTCCAAAGAGGCCCGGAGATTTTCAAAATCCTCGGTCTCTATGGGATAAAGCCCGGCAAAAACCATAGGCTTGACTTCCTCGAAACCGGAAATGGCTTTATCGCACGGACGCTCCACGTGAGTAATCGTATCGCCGACTTTCACCTCCGTTGCCGTCTTAATACCGGAAACGATATACCCCACATCCCCGCAATGCAATTCCTTACGGGGGGACATTTCCATCTTCAGTACTCCAATCTCATCAGCCGTGTATTCCTTGCCCGTATTGATAAAAGCCACTTCGTCGCCCGACTTGATACTGCCGTTCACGATTTTGAAATAAGCGATAATCCCACGGAACGAGTTGAACACGGAATCGAATATCAATGCCTGCAAAGGAGCGTCCTCATCCCCTTCCGGATGGGGGATACGTTCCACCACAGCCTGTAATATTTCATCCACTCCCATTCCCGTACGTCCCGACGCACGGATAATCTCCTCACGTTTACATCCCAACAGGTCTATGATTTCATCCTCCACTTCCTCCGGCATGGCGTTCACCATGTCGCATTTGTTAATGACCGGGATGATTTCCAAGTCATGCTCTATGGCCATATACAAATTGGAGATGGTCTGAGCCTGCACGCCTTGCGTGGCATCCACAATCAACAACGCCCCCTCGCAAGCCGCGATAGAACGCGAAACCTCGTATGAGAAATCCACATGTCCCGGCGTATCGATCAGATTCAACGTGTACTTCTCTCCTTTATGTATATATTCCATTTGGATGGCATGGCTTTTAATGGTAATGCCACGCTCCCGCTCCAGATCCATATCGTCGAGCATTTGCCCTTCGGTGACCTTTATCGTATTCGTATATTCAAGCAAACGGTCGGCCAAAGTAGACTTACCGTGATCTATATGTGCAATAATACAGAAATTCCTGATGTTCTTCATCTTCAATCAAAAAAATGCTATGCAAAGATAGTGCAAACCGGAAAAAATACAAAATCCAAAACCTTATTTTTATATAAAGCACTGCGAATCCGAAGAAATGTTTGTCTTTTGCTAAAAATGATAGCAAAAAGATTTTTTTTCTCGTTTTTATTGGCAGTTTGCTATTAAATGCTTAACTTTGGCAACTGAAAACCAAGAGAGAGATTTTTCTTATATATAATAAGGAGAAATAAGGTAGAAAAGATAAAGTTAACGAATAATATTAATTAAAAAAGGATTTATCACATGGATGCAAAAAAAGTTCTGGAAGACTTGAAACGTCGTTTCCCTAACGAACCTGAGTATCATCAGGCTGTAGAAGAAGTTCTCAGTACGATCGAAGAGGAGTACAACAAACACCCTGAGTTCGAAAAAGCCAATCTGATTGAACGTCTTTGTATTCCTGATCGCGTTTATCAATTCCGCGTCACTTGGATGGACGATAAAGGCCAGATTCAAACCAACATGGGTTACCGTGTACAGCATAACAACGTAATCGGTCCCTATAAAGGCGGTATCCGTTTCCACAGTTCCGTAAACCTCAGCATTTTGAAGTTCCTGGCTTTCGAGCAGACTTTCAAAAACTCTCTGACTACTCTTCCTATGGGCGGTGGCAAGGGCGGTTCCGACTTCTCTCCGCGCGGCAAGAGCAACGCCGAGGTGATGCGTTTCTGCCAGGCTTTCATGCTCGAACTCAATCGCCATATCGGTCCCGATACTGATGTGCCGGCCGGTGATATCGGCGTAGGCGGACGCGAAGTCGGTTACATGTTCGGCATGTATAAGAAACTGACCCATGAATTCAGCGGCGTATTCACCGGCAAGGGACTTGAGTTCGGCGGTTCGCTCATCCGTCCCGAAGCTACGGGTTACGGTAACGTGTACTTCCTCATGGAAATGCTGAAGACCAAAGGCACCGATCTTAAAGGCAAGACAGTCCTCATCTCCGGTTCCGGCAACGTGGCTCAGTACACGGCCGAAAAGGTACTTCAACTCGGCGGAAAGGTACTCACGATGTCCGACTCAGACGGTTACATCTACGATCCGGACGGAATCGACCGCGAAAAGCTCGACTACATCATGGAACTTAAGAACCTGTATCGCGGACGTATCCGTGAATATGCAGAGAAATACGGTTGCAAATACGTGGCAGGCGCACGGCCTTGGGGCGAAAAGGCAGACATCGCACTGCCGTCGGCCACTCAGAACGAAATCAACGGCGACCAGGCTCGCCAGTTGGTAGCCAACGGCGTAATGGCCGTGAGCGAAGGTGCCAACATGCCTTCTACTCCGGAAGCCATCCGCGTATTCCAGGAAGCCAAGATTCTGTACGCACCGGGCAAGGCAGCCAATGCCGGCGGCGTATCGGTTTCAGGTCTCGAAATGAGCCAGAACTCAGAACGTCTGTCTTGGACATCGGAAGAGGTAGATGCCCGTCTGCACGCCATCATGGAGAACATTCATCAGAATTGCGTGAAGTACGGAACGGAAGCCGACGGTTACGTCAACTACGTGAAGGGTGCCAACGTCGCCGGTTTCATGAAGGTAGCCAAGGCTATGATGGCTCAAGGTATCGTATAAGATTTAATCATAGAATCCATAAAGGGACGGGGGAATGTCTGTATTCTCCCCGTCCCTTTTTCTTTGCCCGTTTTCTTACCGGCCGATGCACCGAAACCGGACGATTACCCATTCGGATGTCACAGTGCCGTCCCTCGTCCGGGCACAAAGAAACCCTTCATGTCTGCCCCCTCCAGATTCAGAAGCCGGACTTTACGTTCAAGCCCTCCGGCATACCCTGTCAAACTTCCGTGACTACCCACGACGCGATGGCAAGGTATAATGACAGACACCGGATTATGCGCCACGGCTCCTCCTACGGCCTGCGCCGACATGCTCCGTATTCCACGCTTCCGGGCTATTTCTAAAGCCAAGTCGCGATAAGTGACCGTTTCTCCGTAAGGAATCTTTTGCAACATCTCCCACACAGCCAACCGGAACGGCGAGCCTTGCAAATGTATCAGAGGCATGAAACCCGGCTTCCGACCGTTGAAATAACCGTCAAGCCACGTCCGGGTTTCTTCAAACACCGGCAATGATTTCTCTTCATGCGCGACCGCCAAAGCGGCAGCATAGTATTTCTGTCCCTCGAACCAGGCACCCGTCAATGCCTCCCCGTCGGAAGCCAACAGCATTTCCCCTAAAGGCGACAAGTATTTACATGTGTATTGCATCGTCATGATTAATTTATAAAATTCGTTTTTTTCTCTTTCATATCAGGCAGAAAACCCGCGATGATGCCCAGCAAAGGCAACCAAGCACTCACCCGGAAAATGAAATCTATACTGGTCCTATCGGCCAACCAACCGAAAAAGGCCGAACCGATTCCGCCCAACCCGAACATCAAACCAAAGAAAACGCCTGAAATCATCCCCACTTTCCCCGGCATCAAATCCGTGGCATAAACCAGAATGGCCGAGAAAGCCGAAGCGATGACCAACCCGGCTATAACCGCTACCGTAATGGTCCAGAACAAACCGACGTAAGGCAAAACGAGCGCAAAGGGAGCCGCACCGAGAATGGAGCCCCATATCACATACTTACGCCCGAATCGGTCGCCCAACACTCCACCGAACAAAGTCCCGACAGCCAATGCCGCCAGAAAGGCGAACAAACAGACTTGGGAATGCTGTACGGACATACCGAACTTGTCCATCAAGAAGAACGTGAAATAGCTCGTCATGCAAGAGATATAAAAGTATTTCGAGAATATCAGCACGACAAGAATCAAAAGCGACGTCCGGACCCGGCTTTTCGACAGCCCGCCTGCCACTGCAGAAACAGCATGACGCTGCCTTGTGACGGTGGCCAGCTTCATGCCATACCATCGCCCCACCCTTGCCAATATCAAAGAAGCCAGCACTGCCGCCATGGCAAAACAACTGATAGCAGGCTGTCCGAAAGGTATGATAATCAAGGCTGCCAGCAAAGGCCCGATAGCACTGCCGCCATTTCCTCCCACTTGGAAAATAGACTGTGCCAAACTCTTTTTACCGCCCGAAGCCAACTGCGCCACGCGCGACGCCTCCGGATGAAAAACGGACGAGCCCCATCCGATGATGCTCACGGCCAGAAGTATCAGCATAAAATTATAAGCAAAAGAAAGCAACAACAATCCGGCCAACGTGAAGCACATGCCCAACGAGAGCGCATAAGGACGGGGATGACGGTCGGCATAACGCCCCACAAAAGGTTGCAGGATGGAGGAAGTCAACTGGAACACCAGCGTAATGACACCAATCTGCGCAAAGGAAAACCCGAACTTATCCTTTATCATCGGATAAATGGCCGGAATGACCGACTGTATCATGTCGTTCAACAAATGGGCAAAACTGATGGTGAACAAAATGGCATAAGCCGTGCCCTCCGTCACGTCGGGCTGCCCTTTGATACGGGCGCATAAGGTTCTTATCGTCATATCGTACTTTTTCATATATACAAACAATCCGAACAAGCAAAATCGTTCGCCTGAGAAATGAAAATCAATCTCAGGCAAACGATTTCTCATTCTCCTGCAAACGATTTTTCATTCTGCGGAGAAAAACAAGAGGCTCTCAGCATTGTCTCAAACATCTATCAACCAATCATTTACAAAATTCGTCTTCTTATTCTACCAATAAGCCATAAATCCTTACTATTCCACTCCGGGAAGCATGACCACTCCTTCTTTTTTCATCCCGTCCACCTTGATGACCACGGGAGAGGAAAAGCGCACGTGACGCACGTGGGCTGTTTCTTCCACGGCCGGTTGGCTGTTCAGGAAAGCCTGGTTGTATACCCCGTCGCCCAAAAAGTCATTCACCGTAAAATATCCCACGCCGAAACTGGTCAGGTTTTGGAAGAAGTGTGTGCCTTGGCTGGGGTCTACACGGTAATTCGTCAACCCGGACTCCACAATGACACGGGCGGCTGAAATGTTGGGCCATTTCACCGGAACGCCTAACCAAGGGTCGCTACTGCCCCACCGTCCCGGGCCGACCAATACATAGTTGCGCCCCTCCTCCAGGAAGCGGCGGTTGATACGATCTATCTCGTCGGCTATGGCCGGATTGTTGTAGGCGGAATAATCGTCGGTCTTCACATAGACCACATCGTACACTTCATTGCTCACCCCTTGGCCGATGGCGTTATGCGAACGTATCAGCGTCTTCTCGTCGGGAATCTCCGTCAAGTCTTCGTCGAGCATCATCTTATTGTCCACCATCGGACGTATCTGCAACAAATAGAACACCCCAGTACGGTCGGGATTCAGTTTCACGGCAAATTCTATCTCCACCTCGCGACGCATGCTCTCACGCCCAAGTTTCAGAATCAGCCGCAAAAGTTCCGGAAGGGGAAACACCCCCTGTTGCAACACACCGCAGAAAGTGACGAGTTTACGTCCTCCGTCGTAAATACCGTCGCGAATCACCATGTCGTAGGGGTCGTACGTGGAAGCAATGAATTGCAGCGAACCGTCCTGTTCGGCTTCCTTGACCGGAAGCTTCAACAGGTTGAAACCGTCGTCCACCCTGAAATCCTCCTCCACGGCTTTCATTTCGAGGGCATAAAACCGCGTCTGCGTCTCGCGCAAGGCTATTTCCATCTCGCTCGTCTGCAACACCTTGTCGGGATGAGCCGGACAAACCCGCAGGTTCATACCGCCATCCACGATGTACTTCCCGAGCCCGAGCGCCAGATTTACCGTGCCGTCTTCGGCTTGCTCGTCCCCTATGGGGTAGTAGTTCACCGAGCGGGCCACACCGGAGATGTTCGGATAGAAACGGTCGCCGTAACGGTTTCCGGCCACCTCCTGAAGAATCACCGCCATTTTTTCCTGGTCGATGACGTTGCTCGTAGCCGTCATATACGCCTTGCTGTCGCGGTAGAACACCGAAGCATATACCCCCTTGATGGCATCGCGCAACATCTTCAGCCGCACGTCGCGACTCTCCACGTAAGGTATCATATAGGTGGAGTATATCCCGGCAAAAGGCTGGTAATGTGCATCTTCGAGCAAGGAAGAGGAGCGGATGGCAATGGGCTGGCGCACGACATCGAGATAGGCCTCCAAGTCGCCGATCAGGCGTTCGGGAAGCCGGGCTTGCAAGAATGCACGGAGAATCTCTTCGTCGGGAATGTCCGAAAGCGCAATCTGGTAAAGTTCGTTCGTGTCCATGAACTCGTCGAAGATGTCCGTACAGAGCACCACCGTTTTGGGTATCATGACATCTGCATTGTCGAACGCGTTCAATTCGGGATGCTGCTTGATGATGTGATCCAGGAAGGCCAAGCCACGCCCTTTTCCGCCCAACGAGCCTTCACCGATACGTGCGAAATTGCTGAAACGGTCGAAACGGTCGCGGTGGAACACGGCCACTACGCCTTGGTTCTTCATCCGGCGGTAGCTCACGATCGCGTCGTATATGATTTGACGGTGGGCATCCACGTCTTGCAGCGAATCCCACGTGATGTGCTTCAGGAACTCGGATATGGGGAACAATGCCCGCGAGCATAACCAACGCGACACGTTGTTGCGCGTAATATGATAAAGGAGCGATTCCTTGGGCAAGGTGAAAATGTTGTTCTGAAGGTCTTTCAGGTTTTTGATGCGCGCCACTTCTTCCATTGTATTCGGGTCGAGGAAGACGAAATCGCCGAACCCAAAATGACGGCGTACCAAACGACGGAGGTCCACCCCTATCTTCTTGGAATTCTTGTCGATGAAATGCGCCCCGCATTTCTCGGCCCAGCCGCTTTTGTCGGCCTCCGTAGACTCCATAATCAGCGGCACGAACTCGTCTTCGGCACGGATGGCCGACAACAGCTTGTACCCGGCCATCTCGTCCGTCTTCCCGTCACGGGGAAAACGGCAGTCGCTGATGACCCCCAGCGTGTTCTCCTTATGGCGGGTGTACAAGTCCCAGGCCTCTTCATACGTACGGGCCAGCACGATTTTCGGCCGCCCCCTCATCCGCAAGGTCTCGAGTTGGGCATTCAATGCTTCTGTGGAGAACTCCAGACTTTGCTGGAGTACGAACCGATAGAGGTTGGGCAGGATGGAGGAATAGAAACGGATGGAGTCTTCTACCAGCAGTATCATCTGCACCCCGGCTGCCACGTCGTTCTCCAGGTTCATTTTGTCTTCTATCAGTTTGATGATAGAGAGTAATAAGTCTGTATTGCCCAACCAGCAAAACACATAATCGAAGATGGAAAAATCCATGTTCTGCATGCTTTTCCTTATACCGTGGCTGAACGGGGTCAGCACGACGATAGGTACCGTGGGATTGTCCGTCTTGATTCCCCGCGCGATGTCGAACACGTCGTTATTGTCCGTACCGGGCATACAGATAATCAAATCAAAACTGGTCTTTCCCAGCTCTTCTTCCGCTTCCTCCTGCGAAGCGACTTGAAAAAAACGGGGCGGATAACGCAAACCCAATTTCACGTATTCATCGAAAATCTTTTCCTCCACCCGTCCGTCATCTTCCAACATGAAAGCGTCGTACGGATTGGCGATGAGTAGCACATTGAAAATGCGCCGCTTCATCAGGTCCACAAAAGCGGTATCCCGCAAGAGCGGGCATTCTTTGTTTTTATCGTCTGTCATAATAGCTTGGTCTAATCTCTGATTGCGAAAACAAATAAACACAAAAATCCGCAGGCATGCAAAAAATGCGGCACAAAAAAGCGGTACCGGAAATGATTCTTTCCGGTACCGCTCCCCTTTCTACCTCATGACAAAACTACCTATACCACTCCTTGAGCCATCATGGCCTTGGCCACTTTCATGAATCCGGCCACATTGGCTCCTTTCACATAATTGACATAACCGTCCGGCTCAGTACCGTATTTCACACACTGCTCATGAATACCGTGCATAATAGCATGAAGCTTATGGTCCACCTCTTCTGCCGACCAACTGAGGTGCATGGCATTCTGGCTCATCTCCAATCCGGACGTGGCTACACCGCCGGCGTTGACAGCCTTGCCCGGAGCGTAGAGCATCTTATGAGTAATAAACGCGTCGATAGCCTCGGGCGTACATCCCATATTGGAGATTTCGCCCACGCATATCACTCCGTTTTCGATAAGATGCCGGGCATCTTCTCCGTTCAGCTCGTTTTGCGTAGCGCACGGCAAAGCGATATCGCACTTCACTTCCCACGGACGGCGGCCTGCCACGAACTTAGCCCCCGCGAAGCGTTCCGCATACGGGCTGCAAATATCGTTCCCGCTCGCGCGAAGTTCCAACATGTAAGCAATCTTTTCTTCATCGAGCCCGTCTTCGTCATAAATGTATCCGTCGGGACCGGAAATAGTCACCACCTTGGCGCCCATCTGTGTGGCCTTTTGGGCAGCGCCCCAAGCTACATTACCGAATCCGCTGATGGCCACGCGCTTGCCCCGGATGTCGATACCTTTGTCGGCCAACATTTCACGCACAAAATAGAGCCCGCCATAGCCGGTGGCCTCGGGGCGCACCAACGAACCGCCGAATTCAAGCCCTTTTCCGGTGAGGACACCGCTCCAATCCCGCGTAAGTTTCTTATACTGCCCGAAAAGGTAGCCCACTTCTCTCGCCCCCACACCGATATCACCGGCCGGAATGTCGATTTCCGGACCGATATAGCGATAAAGCTCGTTCATGAAAGCCTGACAGAAACGCATGATTTCGGCATCGCTCTTGCCTCGCGGCGAAAAATCGGAACCTCCCTTACCTCCTCCCATGGGCAGTGTGGTCAACGCATTTTTGAACGTCTGCTCAAAACCGAGGAACTTCAATATGGAAAGATTTACGGAAGCATGGAAACGCAATCCGCCCTTATACGGGCCGATGGCACTGTTGAACTGTACCCGGTAACCCAAGTTGACCTGAACCTCTCCCTTGTCGTCCACCCAAGGAACTCTGAACACAATGATGCGTTCCGGCTCCACCAGTCGCTCGATTAATTTGGCACGTTCAAATTCAGGATGGCGATTATACACGTCTTCTATGGAGATAAGCACTTCATGAACTGCTTGCAAATACTCCTTTTCACCAGGATGCTTGGCCTCAAGCTGAGCCATTATTTTCTGAATATCCATAGCCTACAATTTTAAGGACATCTAACATTATGTTGACTAACACTGGGGCAAATCTACAAAAACGAGTCAACAAAAGCAAGAAATAAAGGATTAAATATCCTATACAGATACCAAAATGTCAAAAACAGAAGTACCACAAAAAAAAGAAACATGTCTTAAGTGTTCTTTCCTTAGCCTGTGACGAAGGATTCTGCGCTTACGACATGCTTTCTTGTCAGTCGATTAAAGTCCCCTTTATTACTTCAAAGAGAATACGGGTTCTTTTTCCGTGCCTGCAACAACCAATTTATCTTCACGAAGCAACCAGCCCAGTGCAAGATACAATTCTTTGTCTGTTTTCACTTTTGCTGCTTTCTTCAGATCTTTTGCACTCAACGGTGCACTCTCATTCAAGGCATTCCATACGAGGCCTGCCACTTCACCAGCATTTTCAAACATAATACTCAAATACTTTTAGTTAATAATCTCATCCTCTCAAAGGATATTCTTTCATAAATACATACAAAGGTAATATTTTATTTGTATGCTATATAAAAAAACTTAAAATAGTTGCAGGTTTATACACTATTTTAACGCAAAAAAGGTTTTTTAGGTGTACTATGTGGCAAAACATTGACATCAACGACCGATAGAGTCCAAATAATCAGCAAAAATGCGGGCTGCCGACTCTACCATCTTCGGACAAGGACGCTTGGCATAATAAGCCGCCGTACGGGCTTCTGCCTGGTTGCTGACCGGTGCATCCCGTTTCAACCCCAACAATTCCCCGCAGGTTATGGAACCGTTTTCGGCTTTGAACCTGGCGGCAAGCTCTTGCACAATGGCATAATTCCGCGATTTCGTCTCACGGTCTTTGCCTTCCATGGCTGCCACTTCCAATCCCGCCAACTGGAACATGCCGCAGGCCGCTCCGCAGGTGAGCCGCATACGGCCTATCCCTCCACCGAACGAAGCGGATATATGCAAAGCCTGTTCGTGCGTAAAGCCGTACAGGTCTGCAAAAGCCGCCACTACGGACTGCGAACAATTATAACCTTCTTTGAAATATGCCACTGCACGGGCAATCCTTTCCTCTTTATCGTTCATATCATTTCAATGGATTGATTTGCAAAATTACAAAGAATAAATTAATTTCGCACGTAAAACCATCAGATATGAAAAAGATTAATACCACACTTTTATTGGGTGCGCTGTTGGGGTTCTGCGCCTGCCATTTTGAGAGTTTCGACGAACGTTGTGCCCGCGAAGCACGGGAATACACGGAAAAGCAATGCCCCCGGAGAATGGACCAGTACACCCTTATGGACAGCCTCACGTATGATGACCATTCGCGTACACTCAATTATTATTATACTTTGGAAGGAGTTTTGGACAACGACACGGTGATGAACGCTCAAGCCTGCGAATCCCTCAAGGATCTCTTGCGCAAAAACGTAGTCAACTCCGTGGATTTGAAGTCCTACAAAGAAAAAGGTATCAGCTTTTCCTATTACTATTATTCCAAGGCATCGGGAAAAGTGCGCTTTCAGGCACGATTTACCCCGGAAGATTATGACAGCAACTATAGCCCGGACCGCTAACCTTTAAAAACAATGGGAGTCAGGCTAAACACCCGACTTACGCCACGACACGAATCCTCCCCGTCCCTACCTCTATATAATATAAGGTAAGGACGGGGAGGATTCCTTTATCATCTCATGCCATCAAGACCGGGAAACAGCCTGCCGCAGAGCCAAAGATAATTGGTCCGGGCACGAAGTTGGCTTCATGCCGCAACGGATGCCGCTCAAACGGCTTACCACATCTGCCACATTCATCCCTTCGACCAACCGGGCAATGCCCTGAAGATTTCCGTGGCAACCGCCCAAAAAGCGCACGGACTTCACCACGTCCCCGTCGACCTCCAGTTCTATCTGCCTGCAACAGGTACCCTCCGTCTGATAAACCGTTTTCATTTTATTCTCCTTCAGGCTTCATATTCGTGTAAACCGTCTGCACGTCGTCGAACTCTTCCAGTTTCTCTACCATCTTGTTCAACGTTTCACGCTCTTCGGCCGACACGTCCTTCAAATCGTTCGGGATATAAGTGAATTCACCGCCGACATCCTCGAAGCCCTGCTCTTCCAGATGTTTCTGGATGGCACCGTAGCTCTTCGGGTCGCCGTAAATTGTAATCGTACCTTCCTCTTCGTCCATGTCGTAATCCTCTTCCACCCCGAAATCTATCAGGTCGAGAATCAACTCATCCATGTCCACCGTAGCCGGCTTCTTGAAGGTGAATACACACTTATGGTCGAACAAGTAGGCCAAAGAACCCATCGTACCCAACGTCCCGGAGAACTTGTTGAACACCGAACGGACATCTGCCACCGTACGTGTCGGGTTATCGGTCAAAGTATCCACGAATACGGCGATACCGTGGGGGCCGTATCCTTCGTAAGTCATGTTCTTATATTCGCTCTGATCCTTGCCCATCGCATTTTTGATGGCACGCTCGATGTTATCCTTCGGCATGTTCTCACGCTTGCAAGTCGCAATAATCGAACGCAAGGTAGGATTGTTTTCGGGTTCCGGTCCGCCGGCCTTTACGGCTATGGCAATTTGTTTACCCAATTTTGTAAATGTTTTGGCCATGTGGCCCCATCTTTTCAGCTTTGCAGCCTTTCTATATTCAAACGCTCTTCCCATTGGAATTAAATTTTAAATATGATGATTTCTATCTATTTCTTTCTCATTTTATAGTTGAGCACCAAGCCATATACGATAAGCACCACCGTAGGGACAATCAACGCACGCGTGTATCCCTGAAGGGTGATCTGCAACAACCAGCAAAACACCAGCACATAATATACGACCTTGGCTACGACTAATCCTTTCATATCGCAGGTTATCTCAGTTTCGCCCCCAACTTAGCCTGTAAGTTCGCAATCAGCTTATTCATAATCGCGTCGATTTGCTTGTCGTTCAAGGTCTTCGTTTCATCTTGCAGCACGAAGTTCACGGCGTAACTCTTCTTCCCGGCTTCCAGATTCTTCCCTTCGTAGACATCGAAGAGCGTCACTTCCTTCAGCAACTTCTTCTCTGTGGAATAAGCCACCTTTTCTATTTCGGCAAATTCCACGCCCTTGTCCAGCAAGAGAGCCAAATCGCGGCTTACGGCAGGGAACTTGCTGATCTCGGCATAACTGATCTTGTTGTTGCGGATGGCCTTCATCAGAAGTTTCCAGTTCAGGTCGGCATAATACACTTCATGATCCACATCCATCATCTTCTGGATTTTACGGCTCACGATACCCAACATGACCAAGACCTTACCGCCACGGTTTTGAATCTCGATACCTTTTGAATAGATATCGTTACGGCTCGGCGCAAAAACCAATGCACCGAAATTCACACCCAGACGGGTCAGGATATTCAGCACGTAAGCTTTCAGTTCATAGAAAGAACTGTCTTCGTCAGGATGCGCCCACGAACCGCTCACCCGCTTGCCCGTCACCCACAGCCCGAGGTGATAGTCTTCCGAATAAGCGTCCAAAACGTGTTGGATGACCTCCGGATCACGACTGCTGCTCACGCCGGGAACGATATCGGGACATTTATTCTCTTCGCGGAAATAATAGCAATTTCCGAACTCGAAGAACTTCAAATCCGCGTTCTTGCGGTTGGCGTTGTGCGCAATACATTCCAAGCCCCCGAACAGCAGCGTCTGGCGCATCGCGTTCAGGTCGGAACTCAACGGATTCATCAGTTTCACCAAATGCGAGGCCGGATAACTCTCCATCCCGTCATAATAGGCCGCACGCTGCAAAGAATTGTTCAGGATTTCATTGAAACCGCATCCCACCAACTGTTCCGCCACCAGATTCTGCAACTTGTGGCTTTTGTCTTCATCGCCTTTGACATTCAGCGTAGAGCGCACCGCCGAAGGTATTTCCACATTATTATACCCGTACACGCGCAAGATGTCTTCCACCACATCGCACGGACGCTGTACGTCCACACGGTAGGCCGGCACCTGAAGTTTCAGCCCTTCGGCCGTTTCCTCCAAAATCTTCATCTCCAGACTCGTCACGATGCTTTTCACCGTATCCACCCCGATGTTTTTCCCTATCAGACCGTAAGCGTATTCATAATTCAAGTCCACCACAAAATCGGGCAACAGATTGGGATATACATCCTTAATCTCCATGGCTATTTCCCCGCCTGCCAGTTCCTTGCACAACATGGCAGCCTGTTTCAAGGCGTAAATCACACCGTTCGGGTCGATACCCCGCTCGAAACGGAAAGAAGCATCGGTGCTCAAACCATGACGGCGTGCGCTCTTGCGAATCCACGTCGGATTGAAATAAGCACTTTCCAACAATACGTTACGGGTCGTTTCATACGTTCCGCTCCCTTTTCCGCCGAACACACCGGCGATACACATCGGCTCTTCCACGTTGCAGATAGCCAAATCGCGGTCGCTCAACTTATGTTCCTCGCCGTCGAGCGTCACGAAAGGCGTACCTTCCGGCATGGTCTTCACCACCACTTTGCCCCCTTTGATCATATCGGCATCGAAACAGTGCAAAGGCTGTCCGTAGGCGAACATGATGTAATTCGTCACATCCACGATATTGTTGATGGGGCGCAGGCCGATCGTGCGCAATTTGTCTTGCAACCATTCCGGACTTTCCTTGACCTCGCAATTCCGGAGCGTCACGGCGGCATAACGGGGGCATGCCTCAGCGTTCTGCACTTCGATGTCAATGTCCAGCCCGTGGCTGTCCACCTTGAAGCCGTCGCACGACGGACGGTGCAAAGCCGTCTTGTGGCCGTTCTGCACCAACCAGGCATACAAGTCGCGGGCCACACCGTAATGCGAACAGGCATCCGCACGGTTGGGCGTAATGTCCACTTCGATAAGATAGTCGCTCTTCAGGTTATAGTATTCCGCTGCCGGGGTTCCGGGTACAGCCGTCTCGGGCAACACGATGATGCCGTTGTGGTCCGTACCGATACCGATTTCATCTTCGGCACAAATCATTCCGTGGCTTTCCACCCCGCGCAACTTGGATTTCTTGATGGTAAAACATTCGTCGCCGTCATACAATTTGCAACCCAGCGTGGCCACCACCACTTTCTGTCCGGCTGCCACGTTCGGCGCACCGCATACAATCTGTACCGGTTCTCCCTCGCCGAGGTTCACCGTACATACGTGCATGTGGTCTGAATTGGGATGGGGCACGCAAGTCAGCACCTCACCGATGACCAATCCCTGCAAACCGCCCTTCACCGGCTGCACTTCCTCCACGCAACCCACTTCCAGGCCTTCCGACGTCAACGCATCGGCCACTTCCTGAGCCGTCAATTCAAAATCGACATACTCTTTCAGCCAATTATAAGAGATATTCATATCTTAAGATTTTAATTTATTTCGAAATAACGCGCAAAATTACACTTTTTCAGGCAATCCACCAAAGGGAATGCAGACAAAGCCTCAAGCAACCAGTGAGTTTCGTCCACACCCCGTTCCCACGTTGTCAAAATGGAAGAGGACCTTCGGGCAGAGGCGCACCGAAAGGAGACGCCGCATCCGACGGAGGCACCATGTCGGCCGCAGGCAAAGGTACATCCTCTCCCCGTCCGGCACCGAAAGCCACGGCCTCGCCCGGCATGGGCACATAGGCGTCTTCTTCCGGATCCTGGAAACGGGCGTATTCCCCACGGAACTTCAGCAACACGTCGCCCACGGCACCGTTACGGTGCTTGGCGATGATGATTTCCGCCATGCCGTGCAGGTCGTGCCCCTTTTCGTCCTGGTAAATCTTGTAATATTCGGGGCGATGGATAAAACAAACCATATCGGCATCCTGCTCGATGGCACCGGATTCACGCAAGTCGCTCAACTGCGGACGCTTGCCGTCGATACCCTCACGGTTCTCCACCCCACGGTTCAACTGGCTCAGCGCAATAATCGGTATGTTCAATTCCTTGGCCAGCCCCTTGAGCGAACGCGAAATGGTGCTGACCTCTTCCTGACGGCTGCCGAACGACATTCCACTGGCATTCATCAACTGGAGATAGTCTATCAGGATAATCTTGACCCCATGCTCGCGCACCAAACGGCGGGCTTTCGTACGCAACTCGAAAACGGACAGCGACGGCGTATCGTCCACATAAAACGGGGCATCATACAGTTGGGTGATTTTATTATCCAACTGCGACCATTCGTAAGGCGCCAACTGTCCGCTTTTCAATTTCTCGCCCGGAATCTCGCATACGTTGACAATCATACGGTTGACCAACTGCACGTTGCTCATTTCCAACGAGAACATGGCTACCGGAATCTTCATGTCCACCGCCATCTTCTTGGCCATGGAGAGTACGAAAGCCGTCTTTCCCATGGCCGGACGGGCTGCAATGATGACCAAATCGGAGTTTTGCCAACCGGAAGTCATCTTGTCCAACTTTTCGAAGCCGCTGCTCAACCCGCTCAATCCGTCGCTGCGCGCCGCCGCCTTCTGCAACATGTCGTAAGCCTCGCGAATCACGGGATTGATTTGCGTATAGTCTTTCTTCATGTTCTGTTGCGAAATCTCGAAGAGCTTTCCCTCGGCCTCCTGCATCAGGTCGTCCACATCCACCGTCGTGTCGAAAGCTTTCGTCTGTACCAGACTGGTGAAAGTAATCAGCTCACGTGCCAGGAATTTCTGCGCGATGATACGGGCATGGTATTCGATATGGGCGGAAGAAGCCACTTTGCCGCTCAGTTGCGTGATATAGAACGGGCCGCCCACTTCCTCCAGTTTGCCCATGGTATTCAGGTGTTCCGTCACCGTCAGGATATCCACCGGCTTCTGCTGAAGGTTCAGCGTGCGGATGGCCTCATAGATAAGCTGGTGGCGATGATCGTAAAAACTCTCGGGACGCAATATCTCGCTCACCTGCGAATAGGCATCCTGCTCTATCATCAATGCGCCCAACACAGCCTCTTCAAATTCAAGAGCCTGCGGCTGTACATGTCCGTAGGCATCCTCCTCCGGCACGTTCACTTTAGCGCGCGCGGAAGTGCGCCGCCCTGTCTTTCTCGGTTCTGCCATATCAAGTCTGATTTTACGTGCAAAGATAATCCTTTCCCTCCTAAAAAAGCCTCCGGACCACATTCTTTTATGAACATTTTATCTACCGTTGCCAAACATTGCTTACCTTTGCATACATAAAACATCATATTATGATTTGCCATCCCAACGCTAAAATCAATTTAGGACTGAACGTCACGGAACGCCGTCCCGACGGTTACCATAATCTGGAAACCGTGTTCTACCCCATCCCGCTGTGCGACACGTTGCAATTCAGTACGGATGCCGGAACGGACAGCCACCGCCCGGAGGGTATTTTCCCCAATGGCATCCCCGTGCAAGAACACTCCACGGAAGATTATACATTCCGGTCGGGCGGCATCGACATCGACTGCCCGCCGGAGCAGAACCTGCTCATCAAGAGCCTGCGCCTGATACGGGAACATTATGCACTCCCCCACCTTTATATATCGTTGCATAAGCAAATCCCGTCGGGCGCAGGCTTAGGGGGCGGCTCGTCGGACGCGGCCCATACGATGAAAAGCCTCAACCAAATGTTTAACCTCGGCCTGTCCGACAACGAACTTGAAGAACGCGTGACCGGTTTGGGAGCCGACTGTCCTTTCTTCGTGCGCAACCGTCCGGTATTTGCCACGGGCATCGGCAATATCTTCACTCCTATCGGCCTTTCACTCTCCGGCTGGCATCTCGTTCTGGTGAAGCCCGGCATCTTCGTGTCCACGAAAGAAGCCTACGCCCGAATCATCCCCCGAAAACCCGAAACACCTATCACAGACATCATCCGCCGCCCCGTAGAGGAATGGAAAAACCTCCTGACGAACGATTTCGAAGAAGGAGTCTTTGCCCTCCATCCCGAAATCGCAGACATCAAGGTACGGCTGTACGACCGGGGAGCGGCATACGCTTCCATGAGCGGTTCGGGTTCGAGCGTTTTCGGCCTTTTCCGGACGGCACCGGAAGAAACGGATATGCGCAGGCTTTTCCCGGGAAGCTTTTATTTTCAGGCCTTGCTTTAGGTGAACTCCCCTTTCTCACCACATCCTTCACCATAAGCCATTGAATGACAGTATCAAAGCAGAAAGGGTGAAGGATGTTTTCACACCGCGAAAACGCATCCGCGTGAAAGCTCGGTGAAGGCCAAGAGCACAGAGCCTTCACCATAAGTCGCTGTCATTGAGGAAGTATGAAGGATGCGAACCCTTTTTTGTATTCTCGTATAGAAAGGGGTGGAAGACGGGAAAAAGCCTTCAATACATGCCTCAAACGATGCCAACCGATTCAAGAATCGCTTGGCTGAGATTGAAAAATCATTCGGCTGAGAACGGAAAATCGTTTGGCGGTCATTTTTTCGGCCGTTTCACGTCCCTTGGGGCATATCTCCTGCTCCCCAATCCACGATACTCAAATCTTTCACCGGATGATAGAACGTATCGGGCATACGCTCGTTCATATACTTGCTTTCGTAAAGTTCTGCCGGTCCCCAGGAAACTTGGAAATTGTAGCCGAAATTTTCAAACTGCCGAACCAGATAATTGCCGTTATACGCCATAGTGGGCAGCAGGAACTCGTAATGGATGGAATCATTGCGTGTCATGAACTCCGCCACGTCCGTCAAGAAACCATGACTGACATACAAGATGTGACACCAAGAGAAATAAAGATGTTTAAAAGGACAGTCCTGTATATACCGGACAGGCCAATGTTTTTGCGGACCGCCCTCCACATCGGTGGCAATATGGATATAATCCACCGCGTCCTCGACATTGACCCGTTGGACGAAACGGCGAAAATCCCCATGTAGCACAATATCATTTTCCATCAGCAGGTAATGGTCGTAACGATATTGTTCCGCACATTCCGCCAAAGCTACAAAAGTGTTGGGTAGCAACCTCTCATTCTGATAGAAAAAACCTTTCAATCCGACAGACTCAAAAAAACAGAAGCGAAATCCGGGGTAATCATCTTCTTTTATCGGATGGGCAGATTGGTCGTATAAAACCAAAAGGTCCATCACCCCTTCCACTTCCTTTTTGAGGTAAGCCAAGTAATCCAATATGCCTTCGTCCAATTTATGTGTGGCAAAGACCAAACAATTATGATTGTAATTTTCCATTATCTTCTATCTTACTTGTTTTAGTTTATTACTTCACCGGATGATAAATCATACCAGGCAATGCCATTTCACCCTCCGTATGAGCAGGACGGAAACGATGGGTACATTTGTCCCCGCAAACATCATTCGGGTCATCCGTATAAAACAATCCCGGACAACCGGTGTATATAAATCTGCCATTCCCCCCGAAATCGGATATTTTCAAATTGAAGCATTTGAACAATGTAGGCATCAACACCTCATTGTGTCCCCTGTCGCCCAATAGGCATCGCTCGTTCAGTAAAGAAAGCGCCCTGTTAGAGAAACGGCATATCGGATTGAAAGAACGTAACAACATCTTATGATTCAGTTTGATATTGACCAATTCTATCTCTTTCCATCTTGTCCATCGGGTATCCCCGGAAAAGTCTCCAATATGGGCAGAAATAAAATCGTCATCCTTATCCGCAAAGAACTCGAAATAGTTTTTCCAATCCCCATTGAAACGGACATCATATTCTATAAGCCAATAAAAGTCATAACCGGTATGTTTGAGATAAAAGTCCAACATCACGAAGTGGAAATTCCCGTCCATCAAAGTACATCCCCACGAACGATACCCCAACCTATTGAGTTCCTTGACGGTGAAGGGGAAAGAACGGATGCCATCCGGCAGCGTGATGCGCACCTTGTCTGCCTGAAAGCCGACATACAATGTGGCAAAGTCCTTGGTCTCTTCATGTAACTTGATGATTTGCCGTTCTATATCCTCATTATAAATATGCGTCACAAACAATATTGCCGTCTTCATAGCCTTCTCCTTATTTTACAGTGTGATACATGATTTCAACTAACATTACCGCATCTTCCAATGTCATCAACTGCGGCCGAAGGTTTTTCATCCCCTCTTGCACCCTTGCTAAAAAATAACCATCGTGCGTCAACAGATAAAGACGGAACAGCATATATACACGCTCCACTTGAGTACACTCCATACGTTCTATTTTGCGTTCCAATACTCGAAGTTGTTCCCTCGTTTCCATTCCGCAAGCCTGCATCAACGTGAGGGCATCCACTGTAACCGCAGGATCCTCCTCCCCCATTCGGCCTTGCAACAAAACGGCCATCCTCTCGCAGTCATCGCGATGTTCCTTCGCAGGACGGTTCTGCATCTTGGCCAAGTAATAACGCCCTATCCCGGCCAAATCCTCCACCGGCATCGTTTCCCTGACATTTTGCCTGATATACGCATCCACCGTTTCAAGCAAATCTTCGGGATTCTCCTCTATAAGCCCTTCTTTTGACAGATATTCTATCAGCCAACAACATCCGCTTATGCCGCTCCGGAAAGTCATATCGTGCATCACCGTCCCCAAACTGTCCTGCGCCTTGCACAACAAATCATAACCCGCATCCGCATAGTTCTGCATCTGTGTCATACGGGCAAACAGGAACAGGAAGTGTACATATCCGAAGTACCCGTCCTCGCCTGCCGAGAAAGCCGATATTCGTTCTGTTCCTATCCAATGCCCCAACGTGTTGCAGAGTTCCCTGAAGGTGTTCCTGTCACAGCAATACCGTCTTTCAGAAGGCAGGCAATCATAATGAAGCACCTTGGTAGACAGGTTATATTTTCGCAAGTAAGCAGCCAGTTCCCTGTTATGGATGGCCTGTCCCGATTGGATGGGACGTGTATGCACCACGCTTACTTCATCGATGACGGCCATGTCCCTTTGCGAAGCATTAATGAGCACCGGCCAATGGGTTTCCGTCCCCCATCCCGTCTCGTTCTCATTAAAAGTGAACAACACTTTGTTTAACGCCTCACGTGAGAAACACGGCACCATCATTTCCACAAAATTGATGTACCGCAACTTGCAATACCGGTCTTGCAACGTATGGCTCCACGTGTAATAAGACATACGCAATGCCGGCTGTGCAATCTGCAAACGGTAACGCCGCATGGACTCGAAGAGGGCATTGATGGTCGCGGCATCCATTTGGATGTCATCATCCGGAAAGAAGAAATAATCATACCGCTCCTTCAACTCCGGATGCATCTCAAGATACCGGTAGATGACTCTCAACTTATATCCTTTGATGTGGCAAATATACTCCGTGTCTCCACGAAACTCTTCCATGGAATCATCGTAGACCACCAAGTGCAAGTCGAAATTGCACTCCCCCTTCAGCCACATACGGTGCAGGCTGTTCCGCCCTATTGCCGAAATCACACAATTGGAATGGTTCATTATATTTTGTTTTTAATTTGTTGGACTGTATGTTTCATAATATCCCTCATCAGTTGCTGCGACGGCCCTCCCGACCACAGCAATCCGGCACACACCAATGCCATCACAATGACCACGATGGTTATGCCGTACCGTGTAACAAACGGCAAGCGTCCCCCCATGAGCCGCTCTACTTCCGGACAATGTTGTTTCTGCTGTTTCATGCCATGACACTCATTTGATTTTTCACTAATTCATAATACCTGCCCCGTTTTTCCAACAAGCTTTGATGGTTGCCGCGCTCCACAATCTTTCCCTTGTCCATCACGATGATTTGGTCGGCATCCTTTACGGTACTCAGGCGATGCGCACTGACCACCACCGTACGTCCTTTGTAGAAACAATGCAGATTGTCCATGATGTGGGCTTCATTGGTGGCATCGAGCGAATTGGTCGCCTCGTCGAGGAAAATATACTCCGGATTCTTGTAGATGGCACGGGCTATCAGGATGCGTTGCCGCTGTCCTTGGCTCACCCCCTTGCCCTCCATGCCGATGACGGTGTCATAGCCCAAAGGAAGAGACTCCACAAAATCATCAATCCGCGCCATACGGGCGGCACTTTTCATACGTTCTTTATCCGCCTCGTCTGTATTGAAAGCAATATTCCCCTCTATGGTATCGGAAAAGATAAAACTGTCCTGCATCACCGAACCAGTGGCCGCACGCCAAGTATGAGGGTTGATGTCCGAGAGATTTACTCCTCCCACCTTGATACTGCCACGGGTCGGTTCATAAAATCCCTGAAGCAGTTTGATCAGCGTGGTTTTTCCGCATCCGCTTTCGCCCACGATGGCCGTCACCTGACGCTCCGGAATATGAATGGAAACGTCCTTCAATGCCCAATCCCGCTCCGAACCAGTGTAACTGAACGAAAGGCGCTCAATGCAAATGTCCCTTTTTTGAGGAAGCGTGGCCAGTTTTTTATCAATATCCGCCTCTTCGTCATCCTGCGAATGTATCTCATTCAACCGTTCCAAACTGATTTTCGCATCTTGGAACGACTGTGCAAAACCGATGAACTCCCCAATCGGAGCCGACACCTGCCCGATAATGTAGGTCAGGGACATCATCATACCCAGGGTCATCGAACCGTCCACCACGGCTTTCGCTGCGATATAATAAATAAGTATATGCGTGGTTTGCGTGAAAAATACCGAACCGGACTGCTGCACCTGCCCGATGCGAAGCCCTTTCAGGCCAATCTGAAAGAGCTTGACCTGTATCCGTTCCCACTCCCAACGCTTCTGGCGTTCGCTGTTATTGAGCTTGATGTCCTGCATGCCCTGTACCAACTGTATCATCTTGCTCTGTTCCAAAGCAGACTGGTTGAACCGCTTGATGTCAAGTTCTCTCCGATAGCGCATAAAGAACGAAATCCATGCCACATACAAAGCATTGCCCACAAGGAAAATGGTCAGCACCACCATGTTATAATAGGCCAGAATACCCAAATATACAATGAAATTCACTATCGAAAACACGATACGCATGCTGTTGCCCAATAGGAAGCCTTTTATCCGTCCATGGTCTCCAATACGTTGCAAGATGTCGCCCGTCATGCGCGCATCAAAAAACTGCAAGGGCATGGCCGTAAGTTTGATCAGGAAATCGGAAATCAGCGCAATATCGATACGCGAATTCATGTGCAGCATAATCCACGAACGGATGTAGTCGATACTCAGTGTGGCCACAAAGAAACCCAACTGCGCCAAAAGTATCAGGGTGATGATATCCAAATTTCGCCCGTTGATACCTTGGTCTACCATCGCTTGCGAAAGGAAAGGCAACACCATCTGTATCAAGCTCCCGACAAGCATGGCCAACAGCAACTGGCCTATCATGCAGCGGTATGGCACGAAATAACGGGTAAACGAAAAAATGCTTCTGCTGTTCTTCCGATATTCATCTTCCACCTTTCCCCAATTCTCCCCCGGTTCCAACATCAAAGCCACACCGCACCCTTTATCTTCGGCACGTCTTCCAATCCAACATCGCTCAAATTCTTCTCGGGTATAGGTAAGGCGTTGCGAGGCAGGGTCTGAAATATGGATTTTATAACTTCCCGCCTTATCTCTTTCTATACCGTAACAAACCACGAAATGACTCTGGTTCCAATACAGGATACAGGGAAATACACCCTCCTCCGCTAATTGGCTAAATGTCATTTTCATCCCCACCGTATCCAAACCGATATGTTCCGCTCCTTCGCTTATGCCCAACATATTGACTCCACGACGTGAAACATGGCAATGACGACGCAACATCTCCGCTGTATAGTCTACACCGTAGTACCGCGCAATCATACGCAAACAAGTCGGCCCGCAATCCGACACATTATTCTGTCTGAAGTGTGGAAAACGTTTCAACCTATTCATATTTTTTCAGAGTTTCCAATTTACTGTTCCCGTTTTTGATGCACTTTTAAACGACACTAAAATATCCACTAAAAAATGGGACATGAACCTGAACACCCTCCTTTTTTAGGATTCTTGTTCCAGTGAAACACCAAATGCAACATCACGTAATGGGGCAGAGAACGAAACCATGTTTCGGTACGCCCTTGCGCATTGACACTATATTGTGTGGAAGAAACCTGATGCAACAGGTCGAACGCTTCAATCCTTGCAATGAGCTTGCCTTTCCAGAACGGTTGGCTGAGCGAGGCATTCAGCACAAAGTCATCCGTATTCAATTCCGCACTGCCATAGCCCCGGCGGCTGTACATTGTGGCATCGGCCGACAAGGTGGTCTTGATACGTGGTAGGGTGTAACGGGCAGAAAGTCCGTAGTTGAAATCCAAGGCATCGAGTGTCTCGAAATCGCGCATCCGTCCTTCAGAATGCCGCCAACGGATGTCACCGGAAGCCCGGATGTTGAATGCGTCCTTATTATATTGGATATAAGTACCATCGTGCAGGACAGTGGTGTTCACCGCATTCACGTGGCTTTCCGTCTCCCCCGCCAACATGGCGTGGTCTACGGAATGGTCATAATTCGCATCTGCATTCATCTGCCATGTCCAATAACGCTTCTCGCCGATGTTGGCCGAAATGTCGAACCGTGCCGTAGCGGAATAAGCTCCGCTCACATTCATAGGCTTGTAAGTGTACACGCCCGTCACCGGATTGTAACTCGCTGACTGCGCCACGTCACGGTGGCGGTAGTTGAACGACGCGCCCGCATGCCATAGGCTGACGTGCGTCCCGTATTTCCGGGTATAATCGACATTGGCACTTGTCGTGGCCGTCCCCTTCAAGTCGGGATTTCCCTCCTTAACCACAAGCGGTTGGCTGTCGTCGCGATAAGCTATTTGGTTCAACAGGTCGGCAGGGGAACAGTTGTATCCGACCCCGACACGAAAGTCGTGCTTACCGTCTTTCGACATATGGCGGAAGGCGGCATTGGGCGTAAAGAACACCCAAGTATCGTGTGCCAAAGTGTCGATGACACCTCTTTTGTAATCTAACGATTGATGAGAAACGGGTACGTCCACACCTATCCTCCATTGGTCGTACATGATTTTCAAAGGAGAATCTCCTACACTATAAGATGCTTGTTGGCTTAACGCAAGATAGACTTTATATTGCCAATTACGTTGGTGGCTGTCATAAGAATTGGACGGGTCGGTAATGGCCGTCAGCATGTCGAGCTGCGAGGCCAACAGCAACGTGTCGGGATGATAGAGGTAATCATGGCTCCGGTCACCTGAGAACTGCACGTTCCCTCCCGTTAGAAGATTTACCTTGCCCCATAGTTCGGAAAAGGTAAAGTACGTATTCAAAGAAAAGTTTGTCCAACGTTTGGAAACGTCGCTGGCATTATAACGTACGTCTTCAGCCTGCGAAACTGTCCGCCATGTGTCGTAACGGTTGGATAACCAAGACTGGTTATCACTGTACCGGAAAAATAAGGAGTATCCACCATGCCATTGTTTCTCCTTGTTGATGTTAAAAGTTCCTCCTGACTCTTGGCAAAAAGCCCATCCGCGTCCCTCGCTCAAAGCATTGGTACGCATGGAAGCTGTCAAATCCTTATCCCATTGCTCAAACCCGGAACGTCCCCGGGCATCCCACTTGTCATAATCAAAATAAGACGTGAAATCAAAGTAAGACGGTTTTTTGAACACCAAACGGTTGACCAATTTCAAGTGCCAGTTGTCAGATTCGTTACGGTTTTCCGTAAGCGACATGGGTTTGCTACCTTCAAGAAATTGCTCATAGCGTTGACGCATCTCCGATTCGGTATTGGACGATGTGAAATCGGCATTGAAATTGTTCGTCACCTTTTTATCTTTCGATTGGTAATCCAAATCGGTCGCTACGCTGCGCGTAGTGAGAAGCGACTGGGGCATGGTGGCCGGAGACCAATGGCCATGCTCACCGATGTGGCGGCTTTCATTCACGTTGTTCACATTGCCCAACAACGCATACCGCCAGCGGTCAGCAAACCCCAAAAGGAAGCCGCGCCCCAACCACCGGTCTTCCGTTCCGCCCGCAGCTTCCACGTTGGCAATATATCCTTGGCTATATTCGTTTTTCAAGTTTACGTCCATCACATACTTGCGCGGTTCCACATCGTATCCCAACGCCTCACTCTTGTCCGTCTGTTTTTCATATACTTTTAGGTTTTTCACCGTATAATAAGGTAGGTTTTCCATCAGTACTTTCTTATTTCCACGAAAAAAAGTGCGCGAACCGAGCAGTAACTCATCCACCCGTCGCCCGTTCACGAATATCTCGCCGCCGTCATTCATCGTCACGCCCGGCAACTGGCGTATCAAGGCATCGAGCATCGAACCATCGGGCAGTTTGAAAGCATCGGCATCATATACCAATGTATCCCCTTTATAATACATCTTGACCTTGGTGGCTTTTACAACCACCTCGTCCAAAGCCAAATTACGCTCCTTGCGCATCTTAATGGGTTCTTCCAATCTTACGGAGCTATTTTCAGGAAGAAGGACGGATACCGGCTTCCACACATCAGTATAACCCGGCAGGGTAGCATGTACTAAATAATCCCGTTTTTCAGCTTTAACTGCTGCAGAAAACATCACCTGCAGAAGTTTTCCATTACGGTCTATAAAATCCACAGTCTTTGCAGAATCCACCACAACTGTACTATCCGGATTGAGAATAGATACCTTCACCCCACTAAGTGGAGTTTTCAAAAAATCATCTTCTATCTCACCGACTATTTCTACGGTCTGTGCATAAGAGTGTACATAACAAAAAAACAATAAAATATGCACTAACAATTTTTTTCCATCCATATCGTCATCAATACTACCATCTTTACTCAAATAACACACTAAATTCCATCGGCATCAACGATGGGATGCCGACGGAATATTAAAATTGATTTTACTCACAAAAAGGAATGGCTTTCACCTCTGTTCCAACTTGTTCATACTTAATAGCACATTTGCCTAACATTATCGCTTGATGCCCATCACAGTAACCCAAAGCATACACACAAGTCATACCTCTTGTATATACAGTACATTCATCCAGTGCAGTCATATCCAAACCACCTTCAACAGCGGCCAACTCTTCACGGGACAACATCCTGGCATCATTCAAAGCAAATCTTTTAAGCTTCTTCATCATGTTTCTGTTTGGAAAGTTAAACAATCACACTGACTCTTCTGCAGAGAGCGACTCTGCTCCCAATGGCGTAGTGCTTCGGCCATTGATATCGTGTACGATATTTTTTCTTGGATATTCTATCCGACAGTTTATTAGCATCACCAAATCCTCTATGTCATACTCGCGAGGCAAAAGAAAACCATTCACCAATACCGTAGGTGTAGCCGTAAATCCATATCCCTTGCACCACCGGAAATGCTTCTGTACTTCTTGCTCCACTTCGTCCGTATGAATACGATCCGCATGCTCCTTCACAATGGATTCATATCTATTCTTTCCTCCGGCATACCATTCGCCATATATCTTGAGTGTGGCTTCCGGATTGTCTTTGTCGTAACACGAAATAAGGTATCGGCAACTGTCTTCCGCCTTTTCACTGAAAGCCGTGAAGATGTACTGCACACAAAGGTCGTCGCCATACCACTTTAGCATGTCCTCTACCCTTTTATGTAACCTTGCACACGGATTGCAATGTGGATTGCTGAGAACCGTGATATGCAAGTGAGCCTCTTTATTTCCGAAGACGACAGAAGAATCCTCTTCCGAAACCTTGTAATAGGTACTGCTTTCTATCAAAGCTTTGGCCACAACACTATTGGCTTTCAATCCCTTGTATTGCTGTACCATACGGATGCGCTCTTTGTCCGATTGATACGAAAAGACATATTGATGCACAAGCATCACACAAGCCACCAGAACCATGGCCGACCACAAGCAAGCCTCGACGGACAATGAAATGCCCCGAATATGGCAAGCCGCCATGATGCCCGTGCACCACACCACAGCCTGCACTGACACACAAAGCACACACCAGTTCTTAGCCACACGCCATTGATAATAGATGCTCCACACCCCGTAGCACATGGCCAACCCATTCACCACACGCAACACGTCAATACCTGATGGATAAAGCGAAAGCAACAGGATATTCGCCATAAAATAACCGAATCCGATTTCACTCCAACTGACCCCAAAAATCTTGGCATACGCCCCCTCCAATATGCTGTTGCAATCAGCATGATGGAAAAATGAGCATACCTTATCACCATATTTGCTTTCGCCCAATAACTGTTTCTGCATAAGCATGAAACAAAGGCACAAGCCTACCAGATCCAACGACATGCAAAACAAATGGAGAAAAGACAACTCACCCCAATTATTTACACATCCCATCCCTGTAGCAAACACCAATAGGGTTGGCAGACAAAAACATCGAGCCACGAACTGCAAATCTTCCCACCGATGCTTTTTGAAATCCGGCTCACCGGCCTTTTCCAAATCCTCCACCACCAACACATTGCCTGTCCAATCCGACTTGAAAGCTTCATGCGTGGATGTCTTCTTCTTCCCCTGTTGCCAGAATACAATCCGGCTCCCATTGCTCTCCAAACCGATAACAAAATCATTTCCCGTATGGAAAATACAGGGATAGCTGAGATTCAGCAAATCCTTGTCCTCCATATATACACCCAAAGCCCTGACGCCATACACTGCCAACATCTGCTTCAGCCCGTACATATTGCCTCTATGCGGATGTTCTTCGTACAAACGCCGCACATACCGCTTTGTATAGCGCACCTCTAAAGCGTCGAGAAAAGATTCCAATATATTTTTCATTTCAACAGATAACTTATCAGAGTTTCTTTATCCATACTGCAGATTTTCACCAGTTCCCGTCTCAACCGGTCTGCATCGTCTTTCGACTGGTAACTGGAACTCGCACCACGGGGATGATACAGGTGATAGAGTTGCCCACTCTGAGTCCATGCCACCTTGTGTCCGAGTATCCTTACACGGTGCATCCGTTCCGCATCCTCAGGACTCCAACCAATAAACCGTTCATTCTCGCCTCCACATTGGAAATAACGCTGACGATGCACCAAATAAGCTCCTCCGAATAACCTACGTCCAAAAAAAGAATTTAGTCTCATGCTACGCAAATATTCCAAATCCGGCTTTTTCCTTGTATGCACCGACATTTGTTCCGAAAGCATCACAAACTGTCCGTTATAGGGATAAGCAATGGTGCATCCTTCAAGAATCCGTTGCACCGCTTCACCAATCTGAGCGTAACCGACCAACACATCCGTGTCCCATACTCCTACAACCTCCGTACCGGCCATACGCAGCAATTCATTGATATACCGCGTGCGATGAAAAACCTTCGAAGCATCTTCCACGAAAGTGTACTCCACCCCATCCGGCCAAGCTTCCTCCCCAAGGGCAGGCACCGCATCGGCTTCCAATACAAGCATGCGACATCCTAAACCATCGAGCTGCCGCAATACGACACGGAGGTTTTCCCGTCTTTCTTCACAATCTATGCGTACCGGAAAGACAAAAGTAAGCTGTGATTTTAAATCTTGCAGTTGCATATCTTTAAGGCATTTTGTATTATAACTCTATCTGACGGCATCTGAAAAAGCGTATCCGAACCGGGTTGCCGCACGAGCAACGCGTTCACACACGTCTTATAAAAACCGTGTTGTCCCATACTTCGTATCATGGCCCACAATTCCACAGGCAAAGGACTCGAACCAACCACATCCTGTACCCAATCCATATAGTATATCAAATGTTCCAGTATCAGGGAAGCTTGGAAATCCCCTTCTTTCCTGTCACATAAATCCAACACCCTTTTCCATAAATATACACCGATTCCTCCCATCCCGTAAAAATCCGTATCTATGTCGGGACATTGGTTTATCAACTGTATCATACGGGAATCTATATGTTTCAGATAATCGGGCGACACGGTATAATCCGGCCTGTCCCATGAACTTTCCATCACCCCGCACGTGGCATGCACCATATCTGACACCTTATAACGGGCTTCATACAATTTGCCCACGGCATCCGCCGCCCGTTGATATGCATCCTCGTCCGACAACAACAAATTCAGACAGGACACAAGACGCTCCGTAAACTCCTCATCCATCATATTATCTTCATCAATGGATACGCGCAACTCCGGTGTGGCATCCAACATCTCCGCCAACCCAGTTGTATCCGTACCAATCAAAGGTATTTTATGACGCATCATCTCAATGGCCGTATAGCTGCATTGTTCATGAAAAGAAGGCATTACGCCGATATATGCAGACCGATAAACGTCCTCCACCTCACTGCTTGACACTTTCCCTAAAAAGGAGACACGACCTTGCAAATCCCTGCACTGCGACAAATAAAGTTGAAAATCCCCGTCCCCGGCAACCACCAAACGGATATCCGCATATTTGTCTGCAATATGCCTGAACGCATGAATCAAATAGTTCAACCCCTTAATCTCGTCCAAACGACCGACAAACAGAATTATGCGGCCATTTCCTACATTTTTATCTTTGTCGAAACATAAACCATCCCCCAAACCATTATAAACCAAGTGCATCTTATCCGAAGAAACGCCATAGCCTTCAGCCAGAATCTGTTGTGTATCTTTTGACAAGACAATGACCTCGTCAGCTAAATGCAAAAACTCTTTTTCGTTTTCCACGCTCGCCAACAAGCCTCTTTCCTTGTCATCTTTCGGCTGATACTCTTCAGCTATCAGTTCACGGAAACGGGTCTTATTGCCTTTCAGCTCAAAACACCACCCCAAATAGTGCACCGTAAAAACAATCCTGCAATCAAAGTATTGCCCTTTCAGCAAAGAGGCAAGCGGCTTATGCTGGAAATAGTTGAAATGGAACACCAATCGTTCATCATCCTCCGCCTTGATATGCCTGGCTAAAAAATAAAACACATTGCGGCAATAAGGCTCATTCTCCATACCCGAAAACAAAGCCGGAACCTGATAGTGACGGCATCCGCGTTCATCGTCCGCAATCGAATACTCTTTCACGTCCGAAAACAGGTCCACAAAAGATACTTTCACACCGGAACGTCCCAAAAGCCCGTCCGACAACAAACGTACATAAGTGCCTATGCCATAATTGGCCGCACGGCTCGCATTATTGAAGATGAATATGTGCATCATACCAGTATGGATTTTAATATATAATAAGCACATCCCCCGTCTATACCTAATGGCCTTTCGATATATTCCGCTTCAGGAAACGTAGGTTCGTTCAAAACGTCCATGACATCTAATGCCCGACAAGGCAGATTGTTCCTTGCCACTGTATCTTGCAACTCCATCATATACCGGCTGTCGAACGTCGCCACAGCCTCCACGCTTTGGCGCAGGTCAAGGTAAAGCATCAATCCGCCCACTCCTGTACGCACCGACATATCGGTCAATCTGCGTGGGTCGCGTTCCATAATCTTGCGGTCTATGTCTTCCAAGATGTCATTCAAGCTACATTCCACCAAACCGCGTTTACAAAGCAGTGTCGTGCCATAACCGATACCGGCCAAACCGCGTTCCAAACCTACCGGCATATCGGTATGCACCCCATCATACACTTGCTGAAACAACTCCCATGCGTACTCACGCATCACCTCGTCTCCATAAGCATCAGCATACAGATACAATGCGACCACCACGCCCATTTTGCCATGAAACAATCCGAGTTCTTGCATATAGCTGCTCCGCAACAACAAATAATCCGCGATTTTATCCATCTCTTTTTTCATAATAAAGCCTTTGAAAATTTTAAAGCAGACGATATGGCCTGCCCCATATCCACATATTTATATGAGCCGAGTCGCCCCGCAAACCATGTATGGGGCACATTACATCGCCCCATGTCCTGATAAGCCGCATGCAAATCCCTATTCCGCTTGTTGTCCACAGGGTAATACGCCTCACTTCCGGGCGTATAATCCGCCGGATATTCCCGAGTGACCACGGTATAAGGCAAAGACAGTACCGCCCCGTTACCTGGCTCGAAATGCTTGTGTTCCACAATACGAGTATAGGGCACGGTGCGCTCAGTATAATTTACAATGGCATTGCCCTGATAGTTGGATACAGGTAACATTTCTTGTTCGAATCTCAGGCTACGGTATTCCAGAAAACCCAAACTCCATCCAAAATATTCGTCTATCGGCCCCGTGTAAACAATCTCATCCGCCAATCCGTCAAAGTAAGCCCTGTCATCCAAGTAATTGCAGCCTGTACGCCATTCGATGCCATCCAACAAACCTTTTATCAGTACATTGTACCCTCCCACCGGTATACCTTGATACCTGTCGTTAAAATAATTGTTGTCGAACGTAAACCGCACGGGTAAACGCTTGATAATCGATGCAGGCAATTCCGTACACGCACGTCCCCACTGTTTCTCTGTATACCCCTTGATAAGGGTCGCATACACATCACGCCCCACAAGACATATAGCTTGTTCTTCCAAATTAGCCGGATTTTCCATCACCGCTTCCCTACGTTGCGATTCAATTATGCGCCGCGCCTCTTCGGGTTGCGTCACACCCCACATTTGGTAAAAAGTGTACATGTTGAATGGTAAATTATAAAGCTTCCCTTTATAGTTGGCTATGGTATTTAACGTAAACCGGTTGAAAGATACAAACCGGTTGACAAAGTTCCACACTTTTTCATCATGGGTATGGAATATGTGGGGGCCGTATTTGTGTATGGTTATCCCTTCCGCATCTTCGCAATATACATTACCGCCCAAATGGGAACGCTTGTCGATGACCAGACATTTCTTGCCATGCTGCTTGGCCATACAGGCAAATGTAGCCCCGAACAAGCCTGCACCAACTACCAGAAAATCGTATTCGTGCTTCATACCGCCTTATTTATAAGGTGACGGAAATAGGCTATAGTCTGCGACAGTCCTTCATCCAAACCCACCACCGGCTTCCACCCGCCCAGCACGGATGCGGCCAATGTAATATCTGGCCGCCGCCGACATGGGTCGTCCTGGGGAAGAGGTTTGTACACAATAGGCGATCGGGAACCGGTCATGTGCAACACCCGTTCCGCCAAATCGTTTACCGAAATCTCGTAAGGGTTACCTATATTGATGGGACAATGCGGCACTCCGTCCTGCATAGTGCGGACAATCGCTTCTATCAAATCACTCACATACTGGAACGAACGTGTCTGGGCGCCATCGCCATGGATAGTCAAAGGCTCACCGCGAAGTGCCTGCACAATGAAGTTGGATACCACACGGCCATCCTCCGCACTCATCCGCGGCCCGTATGTATTGAATATGCGAATGATACGTGTATCTACACCGTATTCTTCATGATAGTCGTGGAACAAGGTCTCGGCACCGCGCTTCCCCTCATCATAACAGCTACGGACACCGAAGGGATTCACATTGCCCCAATAAGATTCATTTTGAGGCGAGACTTGCGCATCGCCATACACTTCACTGGTGGAAGTAAACAAGATTCTTGCTCCTTTCTCTTTAGCAAGTTCCAAAAGATGGATGCTGCCAAGGACAGAAGTCTTGAATGTATGTATCGGGGATTTTTGATACTGCACAGGAGAAGCCGGACAGGCCAAATGGTAAATCTCATGCAATGCCCCGGATACAGGCCATTCGTTTACTATATCATGCTCAAAGAAACTGAAATGAGGGGAGCCTAACAAATCAGCCACATTGGCTATCCTGCCGGTTTGCAAATTATCCACACAAATGACTTCCTCATAACCTGATTGAAGAAGCCTCCGGCAAAGATGGCTGCCTACGAAACCTGCACCACCTACGACCAACGCCCGAAGATTTGTTTTCCATTCCTGTTTTGTCATGGCCTTAAGATTAAGTTTGCTCAAATATAGATGTCAAATCATACTTTTTCCAAGTATAAAAGTATATTTCTGCAATTCTAAAGGCTATTTTCACCCAAAAGTGTGATTTTTTATCGTCAAAAGTCACACTTATTGAGTTTTTTTATAACTTTACACCATAAACAATTAACCTAAGTATAAAATGAAAACTAACCAATCCCTCACAACTACCAACTTCATAGGTTATGCACAGGAGGAATACGAAAATTTAAAACCGCTTATCGAGATTACCAAGGCATTCGTTAGAAGTTCCAACCAATATATCTATATCATCGATTTCCTTAAAAAGGATTTCCTATACGTATCCGATAAAATCGTCAGGCTCTGTGGAGAAGAAATAGACGGAAAGAAACGTTTCAACTATGAAATATACTTAAAACATGTCCCAACAGAAGAACAAAAGATGCTTTCGGAAATCAACGAAAAAGGCCTTGGTTTGTTCCACACATTCCCTACCAACGAACGGACAAACTACACACTATGTTATGACATAGACCTTATCCGAAACAAGAAAAAAACACTCTTAAACCACAAACTCACTCCTCTTGCGTTCACTTCCAATGGACAAGTTTGGATAGCCTTATGCGCCATATCGCCTTCGGCACATAAAGAGTCCGGACACGTCCTCATGCTACACACGAACGGTACGTATTACGAATACGATTTATTATGCCACGATTGGGGCAAAAAGGAAATAAAAAGACTGAACGAAACGGAACAGGAAATCCTGCTTTTGTCTGCCAGAGGTTACACAGTGGAGGAAATCGCCAAACAGATTTGCAAGTCGGTAAACACCATCAAAACCACCAAACGAAATTTATTCAAACGCTTTGAAACAGAATCCATCATGAACACTTGGGTCGACATCATGAACCGCAGGCAGATTTAAAACGAAACTCATATCAGCAGAACAACGCCATCCAAAAGAAAACCAGTTTATTTTTATTTCAATTCGTTCCAGGTTTATCGTTTTTTTCATACTTTTGCAACGACTAAAAGACTTCTGCATGCGCAAGACTGTCATCTATAACACTGGAGAAACCATCCGTTTCCGTTGCTGGAACCGGAAAGGGTATGCCATATTCAGAAGTCTGCACCGCCACGTTACGATTGGGCATGTATGCAAAAGCATCGCCGATTCCGCATTGAAAAAGGACAAAAGCACGCTGAACCTTGAAAACAGACGCGGAGGTGTTGATTTTCGGATGCAAACGGAAGAAGAGGCATGGCCACCGGAAGGCAGTCCGGAACTATCGTCCGTCCTTTTTTTCCTTTCGGCATTCGGGTCTTCTGCGGCTATAAAACTTACGAATATCCCGGAAGCCCCTGCCACGTATTCTCATTTATTTGTCACCCATAAAAGCGGAGTGACGAAGGAACCTCATCCACATCCATACGGATGCCCATTGGTTTTCTTCGTCACTCCGCTCTTTTTATACAGAACGTTATGATAGAAAAACTGGAAAGAAAAGTGCATGAAGGCCAACCCTTCACACCGGAAGAAGTGCTCCAACTTACGGAAAATGCTCCTCTCGACGCCCTCTGCGAGGCATCCCACCGCATTACGTTGAGACATGCTTCGCGTAAATTCGATTTATGTTCCATTATCAATGCCAAATCGGGACGTTGTTCAGAGAACTGTAAATGGTGCGCACAATCGGCACACCACCCCACCGGAATAGAAACATACGGAATCGTTTCGAAAGAGGAATGCCTGCGTCATGCCCGAATAAACGAAAACGCGGGAATACGGCGTTTTTCTTTAGTGGCAAGTGGAAAAAAGCCCACAGACCGTGAAGCGGACACGTGGTGCGAACATCTTGCATACCTAAGCAGGCACACCCACATCAGCCTGTGCGTTTCGCTGGGGCTTGCCTCGGAAGGACAGTTGGACAAACTGCACCGGGCAGGGGCAGTCCGTTACCATTGTAATCTGGAAACAGCCCCTTCATTCTTCGCCCGGCTGTGTTCCACCCATACACAAGCGGAGAAAATAGAAACTTTGCGCGCCGCACGCCGGGTGGGAATGGAGGTTTGCTGCGGAGGTATCATCGGCATGGGAGAAAACATGCGGCAACGTGCGGAACTGGCCTTCACGCTTAAATCGCTGGACATATCTTCCATCCCGCTGAACCTGCTGCATCCCATCAAAGGGACACCTCTCGAAACCATGCCGCCTTTGAGCGAAGAGGAAATCCTACGCACCATCGCCTTGTTCCGTTTTGTGAATCCGTCCGCATATCTCAGATTTGCAGGAGGACGTTCCAAACTGAGCGATGAGATGATACGCCGGGCCATGTACACGGGCATCAATTCGGCCATAGCAGGCGACTTGCTTACGACGATAGGTTCAAATGTGAAAGAAGATGTAGAACGAATCAAAGCAACGGGATATGAATTATGAACTGATTACCGACAGCTTCGACCGGGAGCACCTTTGGCATCCCTATACCTCTACGATTGACCCGCTTCCTACCTATAAGGTGAGACGGGCGGAAGGTTGCATCATTACGTTGGAAGACGGCACGGAACTCGTGGAAGGCATGTCGTCCTGGTGGTGTGCCGTGCATGGTTACAACCACCCCGTACTGAACCGTGCCGTGGAAAACCAGTTGCGGAACATGTCTCATGTCATGTTCGGCGGGCTGACACACGAACCGGCCATCGAACTGGGCAAACTGCTATTGGACATAGCCCCTCCTTCCATGCAAAAGATTTTCTATGCCGACAGCGGTTCGGTGGCCGTGGAAATCGCATTGAAAATGGCCGTACAATACCAATATGCGGCCGGAAAGCCGGAAAAGAACAATTTCGTGACCATCCGTTCCGGTTACCACGGCGACACGTGGAACGCGATGTCGGTATGCGACCCCGTTACGGGCATGCACAGCCTGTTCGGTTCCGCACTCCCCATACGGCACTTTGTCCCGGCTCCCCAATGCCGGTTCGACGGGGAATGGGACGAAAAGGACATCCTTCCGCTACGCGAGACCATAGAGCGACACCACGGCGAACTGGCCGGACTGATACTGGAACCGGTAGTGCAAGGTGCGGGAGGAATGCGTTTCTACCATCCCCGTTATTTATGCGAGGCGGCCAAGCTGTGCAAGGCATACGGCCTGCTGCTCATTTTTGACGAAATAGCCACCGGCTTCGGACGGACGGGAAAACTGTTTGCCTGGGAACATGCCGGAGTGGAGCCCGACATCATGTGCATCGGGAAAGCCCTGACGGGCGGCTACATGACCTTTTCCGCCGTGCTGACGACCGACCGGGTAGCCACTTGTATTTCGTCCCACGCCCCGCACAGCTTCATGCACGGACCTACATTTATGGGCAACCCGTTGGCCTGTGCCGTGTCTTGCGCCTCTGTCAGGCTGCTCCTGTCTTACGGATGGAAAGAAAAAGTGCTACGCATCGAAGCCCAGCTCCGCAAGGAACTGGCTCCGGCCCGCGGCCTGCCCCAAGTAGCCGACGTACGGGTGCTGGGTGCCATCGGAGTGATAGAAATGACACATCCCGTGGACATGGCATGGATGCAACGCCGGTTCGTGGAAGAGGGCATATGGGTACGTCCGTTCGGACGGTTGGTGTACGTGATGCCTCCGTTTGTCATCCAGACGGAGGAATTGGCAAAACTGACAAGCGGACTCTTGAAAATCGTAAGAGAAATACCCCCAGGAGAAAAGCAACCATTATAAACCGCCACAAACCACACACCGAAAATGGAAACACCGGACAAAACATATACCGACACGCTCGAAGCCTTGCAACGTTCAGGCAACTTGCGAAACCTGCCACAAGCCGGACACCGGGACAAATGGATGGTGCGAAACGGTACCGACATGTTGAACTTGTCATCCAACGATTATCTGGGGCTGGCCTCCGACTTGTCGCTGCGCGATGAATTCATGAAAGGCCTTTCCGAACGCGATTTCTTGCTCTCGGCTTCCTCCTCGCGTTTGCTGACGGGCAATTTTCCCGTCCACGACGAACTGGAAAAGATGCTTGCCTGCTTGTTCGGACGGGACGGGGCACTGATCTTCTCCAGCGGTTATCACCTGAATACAGGCATTTTGCCAGCCGTGGCAGACGCACACACCCTGATACTTGCCGACAAATTGGTACACGCCAGCCTGATAGACGGCATCCGCCTGTCGGCTGCAAAATGTATCCGCTACCGCCATCAGGACTACACGCAACTGCAAACCCTGTTGGAAAAGCACCATCATGATTTTTCCAGAATCATCATCGTGACGGAAAGCATTTTCAGCATGGACGGCGACGTGGCGCCCCTCGCCCATTTGGCCGGGCTGAAAAAAACATATCCCAACGTCATGCTTTACGTAGACGAAGCACATGCCGTCGGAGTACGCGGACAGAAGGGGTTGGGAATAGCCGAAGAACAAGGCTGCCTGAAGGACATAGACTTCCTGTGCGGCACGTTCGGCAAAGCACTGGCCTCAGTAGGGGCATACGTGGTATGCAGCCAAACGATAAGGGAGTATCTGGTCAACCGCATGCGTACATTGATCTTTACCACGGCCCTGCCTCCCTTCAATACCGCCTGGACGAAGTTCGTACTGTCCCGTCTGGGCACGTGGAGCGAGCGCCGCAACCGGCTCGCCAAACATTCGCTCCACGTACGGCAAGCGATACAAGAGAGTGGCAAATCCTGCCCGTCTTCGAGTCACATCATTCCCGTGGTAATAGGAGAAAGCCGCGACACCATCCTGAAAGCGGAGGACATGCAGCGCAAAGGATTTTACGTCCTGCCCGTTCGTCCGCCCACCGTACCGGAGGGGACTTCCCGTCTGCGCATCTCGCTCACTGCGGCCTTGACCGCCGAGGAGACAGACCGTCTCTGCACGGCATTGGCGACACTTTAAAGATAGAACAAAAATGAAACAAACATTCATAAAGAAAGAAGGACATCCCCGGCTCATGTTGTTTTTTGCCGGATGGGGAAGCGAAGAAAACCTGTTCCGACGCCCCGTGGAAGAAGGTTATGACTACCTGCTTTGCTTCGACTATCGCACGTTGGATTTCGACTATACCCTAATCGAGGGTTACACCGAAATCAGACTCCTGGCATGGTCGATGGGCGTATGGGCGGCAAGCCGGGTCTTCACGGGGCATTCCTTCCCGTGGCAAATGAAATTGGCTGTCAACGGGACGCCTTTCCCGATAGACGACCGGCGCGGGATTCCCGAAATGATTTTTAAAGGCACACTGGAACACTTCTCGGAAGACACATTAGCGCGTTTCCGCCGCAGGATGTGCGGCTCTTCCGGACAAACGGAAGAATTCCTGTCCCGCACCCCCACCCGTACGGCGGAAGAACTCCGCGAAGAACTGGCTGCACTGGCACTGGGAATAACCGCATACGGAAGTTCCTCTTTCATCTGGGACAGGGCCATCATTGGCAACCGGGACAAAATATTCCCGCCACGCAACCAACATGAGGCATGGCAAGGAACGGAAATCATGGAAACGGAAGCCGAACACTACGAGACATCGCTGTTCAGCCGTCTGCTCGAAGGAAAGGGGGAAGAATGGACAAGGCATTGATACGGCAACGTTTTGCGAAAGCGACCGACAGCTACGACCGACAAGCCGGAATGCAAAAACACGTGGCCCGGCACATGGCCGAGGCCATCAAAAGCCACATTCCCGACAGCGACGGTTGGAACGTGCTTGAAATCGGATGCGGGACAGGGCTGTTTACCCGTGAATATCTCCGTGGGCTCCGTCCCGGCCGCTTGCTCCTGAACGACATCTGCCCCGAAGTGGAACCTTACCTGTCCGGACTGCCTACCGCCTCCCCCATACGTTTCCAAGCCTGCGACGCCGAGACCCTGCGTTTTCCTGCGGGACAACATCTAATCGTTTCATGTTCGGCCGTCCAATGGTTCGAGCGTCCCGAACGCTTCCTTTCCGGTTGCCGGGAACTGCTGACAAACGGGGGATACTTGGCCTTCAGTACTTTCGGCCCGCAGAACGTAAGGGAAATGGCCTCGCTCACTTCCGAAACGTTGCCCTACCGCTCATTAGAGGAACTGCGCCGGACGCTTTCGGGCATATACCAAATCGTGTACAGCCGGGAAGAAATCCTGCATTTCACATTCCCCTCACCCTTGGATGTGCTGAAACATTTGCAGGCCACCGGCGTGACAGGACTACGAAGCCGGAAATGGACCAAAGGCCAACTGGAAGATTTCTGCCAACGCTACCACAGGCAATATGCCGCACAAGACGGAACGGTCTCTCTGACTTACCACCCTATTTATATGATTTGCAAAAAACAAGGAAAATGAAAGAAAATGTATTTTTCGTGAGTGGCATCGACACCGACACAGGCAAAAGTTATGCCACCGGCTATCTGGCCAAATTATGGAACGGACAAGGCATCCGTACGATTACCCAGAAACTGATCCAGACAGGGAACGACGGACTTTCGGAAGACATCGAACTGCACCGCCGCATCATGGGCACGGGACTGCTGCCCGAGGATACCGACGGACTGACCATGCCCGAGATTTTCAGCTATCCCTGCTCTCCGCACCTGGCTGCCGAGATAGACAAACGTCCGGTGGATTTCGACAAAATAGAACGTGCCACACGGCGGCTCAGCGAAACCTACGATGCGGTCTTGCTGGAAGGAGCGGGCGGCTTGATGGTACCCCTCACCCGTGATTTGCTGACCATTGACTACATCGCCCGTCGCCATTATCCGCTTATTTTCGTCACCTCCGGCAAATTGGGAAGCATCAACCATACCTTATTGAGTCTGGAAGCCATCGCACGCCGGAATATCCGGCTGCACACAGTCGTGTACAACCTATACCCCGAAGAGAAAGACGACATCATCCGGCGCGATACGGAAAGCTACATCCGTCATTTACTGGAGAAGGAATATCCGGAAACCCGGTTCGTGACCCTCCCGCTCATATAGCCAGAAGTCCCGAAAGGATGCCGGACAACAAAGGGGTTAAACCCCTATTTCGCCGCTCCCGATGCAAATCTCCGCCGCCGCATCGTACACCACCCCGAACTGTCCGGGAGCTATCCCCTGTATCCTTTCGGGACTTTCCAACCGGTAGCCATGCCCTGCGCGATGCAGGCGGCCTTTCATAAAATGGGGCTGGTGGCGCGTCTTGAAGGTGACATCCACTTCCGGCGCATCGCCCCACGGGTTTTCCGTAATGAAATGGAAGTCCTTCAAATTAAAACTATGTCCATACTGCAAAAGCGTGTCATAACCATGAGACACGTAAAGAATGTTTTGCTCCACATCCTTCTTTACTACAAACCAAGGTCCACCCCCCAGTCCTAAGCCCTTGCGCTGGCCAATGGTATGGAACCAGTACCCTTTGTGCGTTCCGATGCGGCGTCCGGTCTCGATTTCTATCACCGCTCCTTCCCGTTCGCCCAAGAAACGGCGTACGAAATCATTATAATCAATCTGTCCCAAGAAACAAATGCCCTGACTATCCCTGCGTTTGGCCGATGGCAGACGCTGCGTTTCCGCAATGCGCCTCACCTCTTCTTTCATCAGGTCGCCCACAGGAAACATCAGCTTTGCCACCTGCAAACTGTCAATCTGCGCCAGAAAGTCCGTCTGGTCTTTCACGGGGTCGCGTGCCGTACCCAGCCATATCTTACCGTCCCGCTCGCGTACCGTGGCATAATGTCCCGTGGCGATTTTGTCGTACCGGTGTCCCACCTCCTGTTCAAAGCATCCGAATTTGATAAGCTTGTTGCACATCACGTCCGGATTCGGAGTCAGTCCCCGCCGGGCACGCTCCATGGCGTAGCCCACCACAAGTTCCCAATATTGCTTTTGCAGGTCCACCACCTCAAGGTGCAGGCCGTAACGGCGTGCCGTAGCCGTAGAAAGCTCTATGTCCTCCTCGGCCGTACAGCTCAGCCCTTCGTCCTCCATTCCTATCTTAATATAAAACAAATCCGGCTTATATCCCATTTCGCAAATCCGGTGGACGGCCACTGCGCTGTCCACTCCGCCTGAAATCAATACTGCTATCCTCATATCCGCAACCTTTGGTCTTTATCGCGGCAAAGATAGCGTTTTTCCGTCAAAATGCCATATCCTGACAATTTGACATTCCGCTCCTTTCTCCTTCGTCCATACACACCCAGGGTGGGATTTGTCTGCAAAAAAACGATTCTCACGCATCGGGATTTTATCATTCTGGCATCCGAACGGGGCAAAACGAGAAATAAAGACAGAGACTATCCGCTGACTTCCGCCATGACGAGTGTGTCCGTTTCGGCTTTAGCGGGAATACACTGACATTTTGCATCCGATTCTCGTTCGGAAAAAAGGGGCAGATAATTCGTAAAAGACGAAAAAAGGGAAAAAACCGGCCTGCAAACGACTTGCTTTTTCACGCCTGAAGCCCGTTTTTTCCACCACAGACTGACATTTCCAAACTTTTCTCAGCCGAATGATTTTCCAATCTCAGTCGAACGATTTTTCATTCGGCTGAGATTGAAACTCATTTTTTAAGAACATCCCCTCCGGAATGCTCCATATGAGCATTCCGGAGGGGATGTCTTTTACATTTTCTTTCTGGAATCCTTTTTCAGGCAGGCCGAAAACCGGGTCGGAAATGACATTTTGCACGCTTTACTCCCGCTTTTTAGGATTTCGTGTCAACTTCCACCCCAAAGTAAGCATATAGTAGCCTTTCACGATATTATAATAAGTCTCTGTCTTCCCCTGCACGTTCACGTCCATATAAACGGAACGCATCTGGCGCAACAAATCCACACCTTCCACCTTCACCATCAGGCGGTCTTTCAGGAAAGAACGCGAAAGGGAGGCGTTCCATATCAGATAGTCCGTATTCATGGCGGCTTCGTCATAGCCCCTGCGGCTGTACATATTCAAACGAGTGGACAGGTGGATTTTCCACGGCATCGTGTATTCTCCCAAAAGGCCATAGCGGAAATCGAAAGCATCCACGGTGTTGAAGTCCGCCCGGCTGCCGTCGGCATGGCGGTAAGTGGCATCGCATCCCACATTCAGGGTCAGGCTTCCGCGCTGGTAACCGGTGGAAAGGTAGGCCTTCGTCTCGTGGTTGTGCACCTTGCTCAACACGCTCTCCGTCATCCCCTCCACGGACGAGAGGTCTACGCTACGGTGAAAGTCATAGTTCAAATTCGCTCCCACATTCCAATATTCGGCCATGCCTTCTTTCTGAAATGCCAGACTTCCATTGACGCCCCGGTTGCCGTCCACGTTCTGCGGACGGTAGGTGTACACTCCGGTTTCGGAATTGTAGCTGAACCCCTGTGCCACGTCATTCACCCCAAGCCAGGCATTCACGTTCACTTGTGTAAACCACTTTTTCTCCGGGCTGCGGTGCAAGAATCCCGTGCGGAAGTTATACCGCCAACTGTTTTGCAGGTACGGATTCCCCACACGTACGTGCAAGGGATCGGAAGCATCGCGGACAGACAAACGGTTCACAAGGTCGGGCGTGCCCAAAGCCATGTCGGCATTGACCATGAACGTCCTGAAATATCTTGTACCTCCAAACCAATAGACCAAATAAGTGAAATCGGGCTGGACACGGAACACGCGACGTTGCAGGCCGGCATCTATCTCCTCCCGGCGGTAGCGCATGTCTTCCTTCGACTGTGTGAAAGGCAGATGGAAATTGAACCAGACGTATTTGTCCTCTGTCCGCCGGGAATAGAAAGTACGCAGCCCCAAGGTATGCACCCGAGAAAGGTCATGCCGATAGTAACTGTTCGGCACGTCCAACGCTGCGGACAATTCGCGTGCGGAAGGCAGTTCGCCCAAATGCCGGGCCGCTCCCACCTCCCAACCGGCCAGACTGTCCAGACGATAGCGTGGCGAGGAATCGGAACGATAATCCTGCTTATATATATAATAAGTAAGGAAATGCCAGTCGTTCGGAAAGTTGAAGGTGTATTCCGCCGAGGGTTGGTAATAATAATTACGCCGACGTCCGCGGTCGTAACGGTTGCGGCGGTCGGCTTCGGACCTGGACGAAGCATAATCCAGCAGGTAATGCTCGAAACGGTCGTTCTCCGTCCGGCTGAGAGAGCCGGTGAATCGCAACTGGAGATTGTCACCCCACGGCAACTTGGCGTCCCACATCATGTCATGCCCCACATTGTACTTCCATTCCTCGAAAAGCGACCGGGTGGAAGAGCGGTTCAGCCAGCGCATCCGTGCGCTTCCGGACGAAGGAAGGAGAAAAACGGAATCGAGCACCTCGTCGATGCCTCCCACGGCCGAAGGGTCGGCGTCGAAAGCCGCATCACGGGCATAACCGTGCGTGTCCGTACGGTCGTAACCTACGTAGGAATGCACGGTGAGCAAATGGTCCTTTGTTTTCCACGTCAACCAGTTATTGGCATTCACCCCCATATAATCCACGTCTTGAAGGGAAGAAGAACGGGTGTAACGGTTACCTTGCGGCAAGTAAGCCTCCGTAGCCGATTTCCGGTTTACATCCCTGTCGCTCCATTCGGCATTGGCCGTGAGGTTGTTCTCAATGCCTTTCGCCTTATTCTGCCAGAAAAACTCCCCACCGGCCTGCCGGGTGACAAACTCACCGTTGGTCAGGCTTTCCTCCGGCCATTCGCCGTTTTCGCCCGGCCGGTCATTATAAACGTTGGTGTTGTTCATCCCGCCGAAAAGGGTGACACGCGAGCGGTCGGAATAACGCAGGCCGAAAGCCCGTCCGGCATAGCGGCTGTCCGTACCGCCTCCCGCCGCGACATTGGCCATATAGCCGGTGTTGTATTCACGTTTGAGGCTCACATCCATCACGTAGGCTTTTTTCTCCGTGTCGTAACCGAGGAACTCGCTACGGTCGGTCGTCTTGTCATACACTTTCACTTGCTGCACCGTGAAGGCAGGCAGGTTGTCGAGCATCTTACGGTTGTCGCCCTTGAAAAAGTCCGTACCGTTCAGCGTCAGGTAATCCACCTTACGGCCATTGACGTAAATCTCGCCGTTCGGCTTCAATTCCGCTCCGGGCAACTGGCGGACCAGTTCATTGAGCATCGCCCCTTCGGACAAGTTGAAGGCATCTGCATTGTAGACCACCGTATCGCCCCGGTAAGCCACCCGGATTTTGGTAGCCTTTACCACCACTTCTCCCAAACTGCGGTCTGCAAACGACGCATACGGACGACGGCGCATCTCATGATGCCGAGCATCGACGTAGGGATTGCGTGCCACGTAACGCACCGCGCAATCCACGTATTCCGGATAGTAATCGGGATGCTCGGCTTTGATGATGTAACGCGCCCGCCGGGCGGGTACATCGAACTTGTAATAGGTGTCCTCCTGCGGTGTACCGGAATTGAAACATTGCACGTGCATGGTGTCCACCACAGTGCTGTCTTCGCGCATCAATGTGACGAACGTGCCGTGAAGGGCGGCATAGGTGAAACCGTCCTTCACATGCCCCCAAAGGGGTATGGTGCGCACCTGGGTCGTATCTTCACGCGCCCCGGTTTCTTGGGCCCGGGCCGCCATTCCGGACGACACGCCATACAATAGCCCCAATGTCCCTATAAACTTTAACAGTCCTTTCATTCGGCTTCCTTGTTTTTCCATTTATCAAAATAAGGCTTTCCGCAAGCCTCTCGTCTTGCTTCCTCAAAAGTAACGATTTAAATGATGAACAAAGATAATTCTTTTAACTTTCTCTTTTTACCCCCCCCATTTTTTAAAATCTATTAACTCTTCTTTTCCTAAAATCATTCCCCTCTTACATGATAGGGAAATACCTACCGCAAAATAGGAAAAATCCTTTTCACGTCTCATGGAAAAGCCGGATATTTGCAACGTAGAAAAGATGAAGTACGAACCGTTAAACAACAAAGACATGAAAAAGTTATTAGGACTGATTACCGCTCTATACTTCGGACTGGCCAGCCTTAATGCCATGTCTTACGAAGAAGCCCGCGACCGGGCCAGGTTCCTGACGGACAAGATGGCGTATGAACTGAACCTTAACGACCAACAATACAATGACGCCTACGAAATCAACCTGGACTACCTGATGAATATCCGGACGGCAAGCGACGCTTCGAGCGTGTATCTGGAATACAGAAACGCTGATTTGCGCTTTATCCTCTACGACTGGCAGTATGCTTTGTTTCAGGCTGCCACTTACTTTTTCCGTCCCGTGATATGGAGAACTTCCGGCTGGTTCTTACCGGTGTATACCATTTACAGCCCGAGTCGCTTCTATTACAGTCCACCAAGGGTATATCAGGTGTACAGGGGCGGACACTACCATTACCGGCACGAACATCGGCAGAGCTTCTATGCTCACCGACGCCCGGTATGGAACGGAGGATTGAGAGGGGAAAGCAGAGGCCCGTTACCGGGCCGGCCGGCCCTACCTCCTCATCGTCCCGGGTCGCACAACGGCAACGGCAGCCCCGGCTTTCATTTCGAATCGCCCGGCAGACCGTCACGACCAAGCCAACGTCCGAACGACCACCGCGGCAATGGTTTCCGTTTTGAACCCGTCCAGAAACCGGGAAATCAAGGTACGAAGCCAGACAACGACAACAAACGGCCATCTGTTGCACGGCCGCAGTCGAACAACAGCAACCGGGAATATCCGGTGACGAATCCGCAACCGAGAAGTCACTACAACAGACGGAGTTCCACACGGACAACGGTAAACCGTTCATCAGTACGTCCGGAATCCTCAACGGTAAAGCCGCAAAGATCTCCGAGAGTGCAAAGCACACAACGGATACAAAGAAATTCTACGCGTCCGTCTTTCTCTAAACCGACACCCTCGGTCAAAAGAAGTCCGGCTGCCCCACGCAGCAAACGTGAACCTAAGAGATAGCGACCCGCGTATCGCCAAAAAGAAATATAAACCAAAGAAAACTATGAATTGAATCTAAATAAGGAAACCTCAACTATGAAAAGTCAGTGTTTTCACTGATTAAAAGAACGGTCTCTCCGTGAGGGAGAGGCCGTTTCTGCTTTTATACAACCCGCAGGTCAACGCCTTTTTCCGGAAAGTCTAATAAGAATAATTTGCAATATTTTGGGGATTTTACAGTAACTCTCCTGTGATTAATCGCTATCTTTGGATAAGATAGAATGCGGCTCAGAGCAGCCCGATAAGTTTAACGATTAATTAATAATGAATGATGAAAAGAGTCCGTCTCATGGCAGCCCTAACGGCTGCAACCGTTTTCATAACCACCGGTTGCCAAAATGATACCGAAAGTAAAATAGTAGGAAAATACGAACATCCGGCCCTACCCGGACAAACCTTTGAATTTCATGCCGACCATACATTTATGAATACGACCGGAGCTGGCACCATGGATTGCATCATTAAACATCCCGGAACTTGGAAAGTAGATGGCGACAGCCTGTTTATCGCCAACGATATTCAAAACACGACTTATGAATTCGGCGACAGCGTAACGGAGGAAAACAAAACCTTAGTAAAAGGATTGTTCGAACGCATGGCCAAAAACCAACCTGAGAAATCGGCTTTCAAGATTATAGAAGTGGACGAAAAAATGCTGAACTTAGAAAAGAACGGGCAAATCACGACTTATGTCCGTACGGATAGCCTGAACCGGTAAATGTTTACCGGAACAAGGACAGGAATGCATTATATCTTCTTCAACTTCCAACTGCCTCCACGCATGTAGGCATAACAAAGCAACAGGATGCAAAAACCGTAGACGTGCTCGGACGTCCAACACCAAGCCACATCGAAACGCAGATATTGGATGATAACGTATATATATAAGGTGTAAAACGACAATGTCACCAACTCCAGGATAAAAGCCTTGCGGGTGTTACCCGTACCGGAAACGGCCTGGAAATAAATATTCCCCGGAGCAATCAACAAAGGAGTCGTACAATAAACCCATAACGAAGGAATAGCGGCAGCTATCAGATCCGGTATATTGGTGTAAACACCCAATATCACTCTCGGAAAAAGAGCAAAACATCCTACCATCGGCAACACAATCATAAAAGTCAGACGGACATGCTGACGAATGGTGGACATCACCATGTCTTCCCGCCCCGCACCTATCAGATTGCTGACCAGGGCACTGCACGTGGAAGCAAAAGCGGCCACAACCATAAAGGGTATTCCGGAGATATTGCGTACGACATTGGTTACGGCCAAAGCACGCTCTCCGAGGTGTTCCACGAAAAGAAAGAACAAGAACCAGGTGGAAAGAGAGATAAAATTCTGTATCATCGTCCAAAAAGACACATCGAGCATCCTGCGAAGTTTACGCCAACTGTAACGCACAGGATGGACCAAACCGTATTTGACTAAATCCACACGACGATAGGTATAAAGAATGAAAAATACGACTGAAACCAACTCTGCCAACGACGAACCGATGGCGGCCCCGGCAATCCCCAATGCCGGAAAGCCGAACTTTCCGAACACCAATATATAATTGAACACCACATTGGACAAAACCATTATCACAGAGTTCAGCGTCAGCGTCTTAGTCTGAGTCGTACCGACAAAAAACGCCCGGAACATTACAGCTATGAAGGAAAAGAAAAAGCCGAAAATACGCCAGTCTATATAACTGAGAGCTGCTTCACAGATATGAGGTGACGACACAATAACCGGCAACAAAAGCGGAGAAATGATCTTGGTGAGCACAAAAGCGAACAAGGCCAACCCCAACATGAAATAAATACCCTGATAAAAGATTTCGCCGATTTCGCCGTAATGCTTCTCCCCATTACGACGGGCAATCAGAATCTGGGCTCCGATACCGAAACCAAAACCCATCATGAAAACAGCCAGATAGTAGATGCCGGCAATGGCAGCAGCTCCCAGTTCCACCTCTCCCACCCGGCCGAGAAAAGCGGTATCCGTCATCCCGATCATCTGTTCCATCAACAGACTGATCAGAATAGGATAAGCAATACGCATGATATCTTTCCCGGAATAGACTTTTTCTGTTAAAGCGTTCTTGGTTCCCATTTTTTATAAGCGTTCGATTTAGACGGGCAAAATTATAAAAAACACCGGATATGCCCAACGTCTACAGCATGTTTTAAATTGGTTTGGACATTTGAACTTATTTCACGGCAAGCCCGTTTTTTTAAGACTTGCCCATAAATCCATAACTAAAAAACATACAAATGGCATCAGTTAAAGTAAAATTCAGACCCTCGACCATCGAAGGAAAAACAGGAGCTCTTTATTTCCAAGTTATCCACCGCCGTATCGTGCGCTCACAAAAGACTAAGTATAAAATCTATCCCGACGAATGGAACGCACGTACCGCACGCATCACACTGTCTCCTTCCAGACCGGACAGACATTCCATCTTATCCCGCTACCGGCATGAAATAAAACAGGATTTATTCCGTCTGAGCGAATGTATTGCCAACCTGACGCGCAAAGGGCTGCCATACAGTACTGACGACCTTCTCCGATTCTATCGTAAGCGAAGTGAAAATGACACTCTGACCGGCTTTATGACCTCACTCATCTGTCATCTGAAAGAACAAGGAAGAATACGCACGGGAGAAACTTACCAATGTACACTGAACAGCTTTATGCGTTTCAGAAACGGGGAAGAAATCATACTGGACGAGATGAACCAGGAAACAATAGAAGCTTATGAGACATACTTGAAAAAAGAACGATTGAGTCTGAACACCATATCTTTTTATATGCGTATCTTAAGAGCCGTTTATAACCGGGCCGTTGAGAAAGAACTGACCACACAACATTTTCCCCTTCGCCACGTATACACCGGAATAGAGAAAACCATAAAACGAGCTATTCCTCAGCCTATCATCCGGCAGATAAAAGATAAGGAACTCCTGGCTGGAAGCTCGGTAGATTACGCCCGCGACATGTTCCTTTTCAGTTTCTACACGCGAGGCATGTCTTTTGTAGACATGGCATATCTGAAAAAAAAGGATTTGCACAACGGCATACTGACCTATCGCAGAAAAAAGACCGGACAGCAACTTTCTATCAAATGGGAACAATGTATGCAGGAAATTATAGAAAAATACCCTCCTAACCCAACAGAGTACCTGCTTCCGATCATTACATCAACCGACGAAGACGAACGCCTGCAATACCGGAACTCTCTCACGCTGGTAAACCGGAAACTCAAGATTCTGTCCGTCTTCGTACGCAGTCCTCATCCTTTGTCTATGTACGTTGCCCGCCATTCCTGGGCAAGTATCGCTAAAAGTAAAAACATACCCCTATCCATCATCAGTGAAGGAATGGGACATGATTCCGAAACCACCACACAGATTTATCTGGCTTCTTTGGACACGACTATCATAGACAGAGCCAATTATTTAATATTAAACGACTTGTAACAGGACTTCCTTCCATATAAGGTGGGTTAGTTGCACTATAAGTTCAGAATATGACAACGATGTACTTCATCCGTCTCTCCCGGTTTTCCCGGGAGAGATGAATCTAAAACTGTCCCATAAAATACACTACTATGGTTTTAAATCCCTCCCAACCCTTCGTGGAAATAAAAAAATCACTTAACTTTATCCCCTCTTAAACGAAAAAATCATGAGTGACGGAAATTTCAATCGCAGTTTATTACCTCACACCCCTTATCACAGTGGTTTACAAGCAGGAAAAGCCATGGCTCGTATGCAAGCCATAGAAACCTTCAAATGTTATTTGGCAACACTGCATCCCGACTTTACAGAGGAAGAACGAAAAGAACAAACGGAAATCTTCAAAAAGATGCTATCGGCTAAATTGTAACCGAAAGAACTATTCTATTCACCCTCCGCACAACACCAATCTCCTTATATATAATAGAACTGGATTATTGAAAGAGTGCCCTAAAACTTTGTTCTATATATCGTTTAATAATAGTAACCTACATAGGGCTATAAAGGCAGGAAAAGAATAAAATCAAAAGTTCAAAGCACTTTTTTCTTTGAAAATTTGGATGAATAAAAATAATCCCGTACCTTTGCATCGCTTTTGAGGAAGAGAGCTTCCCAGACAAAGTATTGGAGAGATGGTAGAGTGGTCGATTACAACGGTCTTGAAAACCGTCGTGCTGAGAGGCACCGGGGGTTCGAATCCCTCTCTCTCCGCAATAAACGCTGAAAATCAGTAAATTGTAAAACAAACACCCAGTTTTACACCCAATAATGTAAAGCTGGGTATTTTTGTATTATTTAAGATTGTTGATATTAGAAACCTTGTAAAAAACAGGTGTTTATAATATGTATCAATAGAATTTTTTACGTAGAACAAAGAACCCGATACAAGCCGACAGCAATAAAAGAACAATGGCAAGTCCGAAAACAGACGCATAGCCGATTTTGTCAGCTAAAAGTCCCTCTGCTGCGGCTAATATTCCCCCACAAGGTAAGGCAATAGAAACTTTGGAGTATATTTGTGCATAGTTCTTGCTGCCGAAAACAGTTCTGACTAACATCATTGTCTGTACTGTTGTACCAGCGTATGCCCAACCGAAAAGGAATCCTCCTGCAACAACGCTCCACAGTCCTGCGAAATGACCGTTTAGCAACAAAAAGAAACCGACAACTCCTAATCCGGATGAAGTCAGAATCCCCAATTTGTTATTACGGTCATTGATAATTCCTAATGCAATCTTTCCCAGCGTTCCTCCGGCCATAACCCCCGCTGCGACAAATCCGGCCACTTCCAACGAGAAATCAAGTTTGGTTACATAAACAGGAATAAGCAGATGCAGTGTTGATACCAAAATCATCATGAACGCAAATAGTATCAATCCGTAAAATTCAGGCATCCGTATGGCTTTTGCATATTCAATCCCTTCTTTCGGCTGTACCTCTTTTCCTGTCAAATCCGCACCATAAGGCTGTAACCCTTTATCTTCTGGGTAGTCACGGAGCAGAAACCAAATAACAGGAGTTACAACCAAAAGGACTATCGTTCCGAAAATGCCATACGTAATTCTCCAACCATATTCGGTTATCCAATAAGCACCCAATGGATTAAACAAGATACCTCCTATACTTGCCGCTGCGCTACAAATACCGATAAAGAATCCCACACGGACATTGAACCATCTATTTATCAGAACAGGAAAACTCAAGTAGAGCAGGAACGACAGAGTAATGCCAATCACACCCCCTGCTACCACATAAAACTGCCAGACAGAATTGAAAAATGCCATACTGATAAGACATCCTCCCATAACCAGCGAACTAACAGAAAGCAACAGCCGGATACTGAACCTTTCTATCATCCGCCCTGCCACAAATAGTGTAAGGGCAGAAAATAGGAAATTGAATGACATGTACAATCCCAAATTGCCCACTGTTACACCCAGTTCTTCGCTCACGGGTTTGTAAAAAATCCCAGCGCAACTTGTTACAAGCCCTACATTGATAGCCATGATTAGGACACAACAGAATACGATGACGTATCCGTAATGGAAACCTTTGTTTTTTATTATTCCATGCATAATTATTTTGTTCTTTTATGGTTATGAGGACAAAAGTAGGCAGTTGAGTTGGATATTATGGTAGATAAATTACAGATTTAGCAACCAAATCCACAGATGGATATCTCTCTCATTGCCTATTAATTACATACAAAAAAGTAATCTTGTATATAAGTTACGGATTTGATACCAATTTCACCGTTTTACTTAATCGGTTCTTTCCATATTGCTTGAAACATACTACCTTTGTTTTCGATTAAAAACAAATAGAAAAGAAATAGTATGTTATTGAATATTAAGACAATTACAGAATACAACGATTCTTTGGGGCTTGAAACACTGCATCCGTTGGTAGCTGTTGTCAATTTGTCGAAAGCAAAGCCGATGAAACATGCAAAGCGCGTATTCAGTTTCTACACAGTGTTTCTTAAAGACGAAAAGAACTGTGATATACTGTATGGCCGTCGTTCGTACGATTATCAGAAAGGTTCCATCGTATGCCTTGCTCCTGGTCAGGTGATAGGAACGGCAGATACCGGAGAAGTGTATCAACCCAAAGGTTGGGTACTGTGTTTTCATCCCGATTTGATAAGCGGCACATCGCTTGGTCGTAACATGAAAGAGTATTCGTATTTTTCATACGAAGTAAATGAAGCATTGCATGTATCGGAACGGGAAAGGTTATTGTTTCTTGATTGTCTTGATAAAATACAACATGAACTTGAACATTCCACAGACAGGTTAAGCAGGCGTCTTATTGTCAATCATATTGAAACGCTGCTTGATTATTGCCTGCGTTTTTATGAACGCCAGTTCATTACCCGGACACAGGACAATCAGGATATACTGACCCGTTTCGAACATCTGTTGGACGATTATCTTTTCAATGGAACAGCCAAACAAAAAGGATTGCCGAGTGTAAAATACTGTGCATCCGAATTTCATTTGTCTCCGAATTATTTTGGAGATTTGATTAAAAAGGAAACGGGTAAAACGGCTCAAGAATATATTCATCTGAAACTGATAGAAGTCGCCAAGAACCTTGTGCTGATACCGGATAAGACAATCAGCGAGATTGCATACGATTTGGGATTTCAATATCCACAGCATTTTTCACGCCTCTTCAAGAAACTGACAGGATATTCACCGAATGAATATAGAGCGATTTGTTGAATTTGTACGATAATAACTAAATGAAACAGTTAAAATGATGAAAACGATTTTTATTACAGGCGCTTCTTCCGGCATCGGGAAAGCAACGGCGGAACTGTTCTCTGCCAACGGCTGGCAAGTCATTGCAACAATGCGCAACCCTGAAAAGGGAAAAGCGCTTACGGAACTACCGAATACAGTCGTAATGCCACTGGATGTAACAAACACAAAGCAGATTCAGGAAACCTGCCGCAAGACATTGGAGCAGTACGATGTCGATGTGCTGTTCAACAATGCAGGCTACGGCATCATGGCACCGTTGGAAGCCTTTTCGGAAGCTGACATCCGCCGGCTGTTCGATACGGATGTCATAGGAACAATGATTGTTACACAACAGTTCATACCGCACTTCAAGAAACGCCGTAGCGGAACAATCCTGACGACGACCTCCCTTGCAGGCGTCATCGGATTTCCCCGTGATGCCGTATATGGGGCGGCAAAACGGGCACAGGAAGGCATGGTAGAATCCCTTTACTATGAGATGAAGCCTTTCGGGGTGGCGGTCAAGTCGATGATACCGGGCGGAACCAAAACCAATTTCCAAACCCGGATAAACGACACAACCGGCTATGAAAAGGCAGCGGCAAACCAACGGGCTTGGCTGCTCGACGGGAACGACGAATTTCCGCTTCCCGAAGAGGCTGCCCATATCATTTGGCAAGCTGTAACAGACGGCAAAGACCAATTACGTTATCCTACTGACAGTGTGTGTCGTAAACTATACGACCAATATCTTACAATGGGTACGGAACGGTTTAAGGAGTATTTCTCACAGTTGCTGTTTGAATAAGAAAAATCTGCATCAAATTTAATGAATGAGTCAAGACTAGTTCAGATAATAAACTGTCAGAACAAGTCTTGACTATTACACTTAATTATTTACAATTTGAACCCTCTACTTTTTCTTGGTTCTTCTGTAGTGTTGCGTAAACCTTGCCGTAATTTTTCCATTTGTTCCTTGAACCATTCGCCAATCTGTTGCCTGTTTATGGTCAGTACCAGTTTGCTATCATCAATAGGATTTTTTCCTATCTTGAAAACATCATTTTTGATTTCAAATCTTTGTTTATGCTCTTCGGAATAGATTTTCCCATTGCATCTGATAGCCTCTTTCTTTGTCAGAAGGCTTTCAATCATTTCTTTGGTAAATCCAATGGCAGCGCACAGCTTTTCCATTCTCAACATCTCCTTGAACATGGGAAACCACTTGTATGCCTTTTCAAGCAGGATATTCAACCGTGATATTTCCCTGTCTTTGGTTTCAAGTTCCCTATTGTGTACTTTTTGAAGATTGCATATCTGTTTGTCGTACTGCTTTTGCATTTGCTGTATTTGGATTTTGAGGGTGTCAATACCTTTGTCTCGTTTGACAATCTCTTGATGCAAATCTTCGTTGGTTCGCTCCAGTTCTTTCAGTTTTCCACTACCGAAAAGAGAACCAACACCGCTTGCTATGGCTGTGGCTGCATTGGTAGCTGTTTTCCTTAACTTGTCAGTGCGTATTTCTGATTTCACCTGTTTAAGTTCCTGTTCAGCAAGATTTATTTGTTCTTCTTTGTGCCGTTTTGCAGCATCCATGCGTTGCAGTTCGGCTTTCTGCTTCTCTATGATGAAGTCATTACGCTCCAAATGCTCCTTGCCTGTCTCGGCTTTTGACTGTCCACGTTTCATCAAGAGGATGTCAGATGCCAAAGTCTGCATTTCCATCATATCATTGTCATTGAGCTTTCGACTTTTGCCTGTGTCGTGGTTCATCCAGTCGAATACGATGTGTGCATGGTAATTCGGCTTGAACCATTTTTCGCCTATTTGGAAACTCTCTTTGTCCTCTGCATCAGGCTGTCCGTTCAGCCAATGTCCCTCGTCCTTGTGCAGGAAAATTTGAAGCGGAGTGATGCCCCAGCGTCTTTGGCATTCCTCGCCAAATTTCTTCACGTCTGCCAGTGTGGTGTCCGGTTTGATGAGCAACACACCCTCACGGATGGGTGAGCATCCTGCCACTTTTATGATTTTTCCGTTCTTGCCTTTGCGCTCACGCTCTTTTTCCTGCATAGCACGACCAGTCTTTTCCTTTACCATCTGTTTGATATTGTCGTAGTGTGTTTGCAGGTCGGGACTACCGAAGTCCGGGTTTATCCACTGCTCGTTGTCGGCAGAGAGTTCGGACACGATGTAGATTTTGGACTCTCCGATATTGCGCATGTATTCGGTAGTCCTGCGGTTATGAGCCTCGCTTGATTTGGTGTTGCAAGGTTTGATATGTATGCTTGATTTTATTGCCATACTACTATTCTGATTTATTGTTTACGATAGATTGTTTTGTTCGCTTTCGCAGAGGGGTTCTTAGGGGTGCAACCCATAAGCGGAGTTTCCAAAGAGAGGGTCACTCTTTGGTCTGGGTTCTCAGGGGAGAAACGCCCTGAGTGGGTCATTAGGGCAAAGCCCTAATCCCCTCGGGAGAGCCCACAACTACGAAAGCGAAGCGTGTAGTTATAGTGGGCTATAACCGAAAGGCGTTTTTCTTTTTCGGTGGTCGGCTGCACGTCCCTTTTACGGATTGTGCTTGCCCTTTCTTTTCAACCTGTTTCTGTAGGTATTCGTTCAAGTCCTTGCATCCGCTGTAGGTCTGCGAAGCGTCACGGATGTATAAGTCCCTGCCGTATTCCATGCGGATTTGTTGGAGTGCTTCCATCCCTGCACGGTCATTGTCAAAGAAACAATGGATTCGCTCGTAGTTCCCCAAAGGATAGAGGGCTTTGGAAACATTGGCTACGGAGTTCAGCACCATATAATCTTGCCTGTCCAGTTCGGGATATTTCGGGCAATTCTCCAATCTCAAAGTAAGAAATGAAAGATAGTCCATAAATCCCTCAAACACATAGCACGTTTCCCTCGCTGTTCCCGGCTGTCTGATGTGGGAAATATCTTTCGGTGCGATACAACCTTTGAAATATCGGTTGCGGATTTCATACCCACCCGACACGTTGGGAAAAGCGATGGCGAAATACCGTTTGCCGTTATGGGTGAAGTGCGCTTCACTGCATTCTCTTTTCGCCAGTGCAATGTTTATTCCCCTTTCCTGCAAATAGGTGAGTAGGGCAGGAGAAGAAAGCGGCACAATCTCCAGTTGTTGAAAACTTGGCTCGGAAGATGACTGCTTGCCAAAAGAAAAAGATACGGGACGAATACGGGGTGTCTGTTCTCCGATTCTTTGCAGGAGATATGGCACATGGTCGGAACAATAAAGCTCCTGTGCCAGTGCGATGATATTCCCACCTTTGCCGAGTGCAAAGTCATACCATTGGTTACGTTCTGTATTCACCTTGAACGATGCTTCCGTTTCTTCCCTTAGCGGTGATTTGTACCATAGGTTTATCCCTTGCTGTTTGACGGGAGAAAAGCCCAGACTGTGCAGATAATCTGCTATCTTGATTTGTTTCGCTGTCTGTATATCCATACGACGATAGGTTTAATGATAATTGAATTGGTTTATTTCTTTTTTCGCCCGTACCTCTTTATGAAGTACGGTCTTTATAATCACTTCACTTTATTTTCGTATATATAGAGTACGGTAATAAAGTGAAGCGATTTATCCGTTCCTTGCAACCACTTCGCTTTATCCCTAATATATAGACCCTCGGAATAAAGTGAAGTGATTGCAAGGTGTAGGCTAATAGTGGAAGTCGGGCATGAACGTGTACTTCCTGCCGTTCTCCTGCACTATCATCCGTTTGTTACGAAGCATGGTGATGAGCGGTACCGCCTTTTGATGGTTCAGCTTTACACCTATTGACGTATAGCTTTTGATTAAAGCATCTTCCAACTCCTTGTAGCCGTATTCCTCTTTCAATCCGAAAACTGCTTCCAGTGCGATGCGGTGCTGCTGTTCGGTGATATGCCTGTAAGGGTCGAACTTTTCTTCTTCCGGTCTTCCCGGTTTTTTGGCTTCGGGCTTGTAACCCTCCATGAGTTCGGGCAGGGCATTGTCATTGATACGGAATGCGAAAGGCTCGAAGTCCATTGCCCGTATGTGCATGGCTGAAACATTGCTTATATCTCCATTGTTCTTGTCCTTTTCCACAAGGAGTACGGTTTCTGCCTTGTTGTTCAGTTCAGTACCGATATGCCCCCTCGCGTTCTCATCCCCCTTGTTCTGGTGGAGTATCGTGTGGATATGTATCTGCCTGTCGTCCGTCCACTGCATCAGTTTGGATATGATGCGTGTCGATTCTCCGGGACTGTTGATGTCATATACCATGTCACGGATGCCGTCTATGATTACAAGGGCTATGTCAGGCGTATTGTAGATAGCCTGCTCTACAATCCTGATACGCTGTTCGGGCGTGTATTTCCTCAAAGCGAGAAATTCCAGATGCTCATTGTCCCTGTCGTCGGGAAGCCCGGCCATCCGTAAAATACGTTTCATTACTTTCAGACAATGATAAGGGCTTTGTTCCGTGTCCACATAAAGGATTTTCCGTTTGTCTTCCGGAAGTTCCGCCACATATCGCAATGCCGTACCGTTTTTCAATGCGGCGGCTACGATAGCCGACACATTGAAAGTCTTTTTGCTCTTGGCTTTGCCGATGGATGCGCTGAAATTCCCCAATGTCCCTATGACGGAACCATGTACTTTGAGAATCTCAGGTGCTTTCTCATAACATTTCGACAGGCTCAAACGTGAGGCTTGCCAAAGGATTACCGCTTCTTCTGTCGATATTTCCTTTATATCTTTCATATAATCCATAAGTACCCCTCCCGTTATTTTCGTCCTCCGGTTTTCTTTCCAGCCAGTTCAAGGGCAAGTTCCGCATCCACGATAATCTTGCGCCCTATTTGCGTAATGGCTTTGTCTATCTTTCCGCTTTTCTTTATACGGTTGGCGGTGGGCAGGCTGCACCCGAACAATTTTGCAATGCCAAGTATTCCGTACACATACTTTCTTTCTGTGTCCGTTATGGGTTGCGGTTGCACTTCCGTTTGGTTGGAAGCGTGTTTGCTTAGGAATATGAACTCTTCGCCTGTCATCTGCCAGACGGGTTTTAATAATAACTCTTGAAGATTTGTCATCGTCCAATCTATTTAGTCGTTAAACAATCAGCCCTGCGCACTGGCTGTTATTTCTGTTCTCGAACGATGCAAAATTAGGTATGGCTGTAAGTGGTAAGGATGTGGATGATATAAATAGGATGTTGTGCTATCTCATTAAATATCAGACAATAAAAATACCACTCAAAAATTATTTTGAGTGGTAAAAGTGGAACTTTCGTGAAACATCAATGGATATCACTGATTAGCAGAAAGAGTTGTGTTTGTTTATGAATCTTTTTAATATGTGGTCAATCAGGATTATGTTTGAATCTAATATTTAAAATTTCTCTCATTTTGTTTATTTGTTCTTGCGTTGCTTTGCCTAATTCTTTTCTTGGAATTTTCAATCTGCGCATCTTGTTCTTAATGATTCTAATTAATGTTTTTTCCCATTTGGGACTAATGCCAGTATCAGGAATTTCTATTATAATATGGTCACTCACTTGAGAAACTTTTTCGCCTTTATGCCCATACGCGATTCTTAGGCCTTTTGATTGAAAAATGGCATCAATAATAGAATAATGATTCTTCAAAGAGAATACAATGCTAAAATTATAATCTATAGGTTTATAGAATCTTATATTTAAGATCCATCTATCGACATTAAATAATGATGACAATGTTCCACCCCACTGAACTTCAACATCTCCCATTGATATATTGGAATGTAATTTAATGATTTCTTTTATATAATCATCTTCTTTAGAACTGATTACTATAGAAGGTATTAATCGCCCATCTGCGTAATCTCGACTTGCAAATAACCCTTCTTCATTGATATTATATATTGGTGTTGATATTTTTTTAATCATCATAATGAATCTCTTTAATTAACAAACTTTCCGCTTTAGATACGTTATTCTCTACATCTTGAACAATTATTCTATATTTCTCAATGCGTCTATTTTTAAAAATTTCTGGAATTTGAAAAATAACCCAACCATATTTTATATCCTTGGGTTCTAGTTGAATATTGTTATCATATTTTTCAATTTGAGAGTGGTGTTTTTTATGGAATAAGTTTTTATCATATGATAATTTTATAGTTCTTATAATACCGTTCTCTTTGTAATCTATTTCTAATTTGGGTAGAACTGTATTTCTATAAGAAGATTTGTTTTTTACCGTAATACAAAATACAGCATGTGTGTGTTTTGAGGAATTATATGATATTCTATAACAATTCTCTATATAAACAGAGAAATTTGGCTTTTTGGATATAAAATCTTCTTTATCCATCCTATGCTTTTGATTTGAAATTATTATTTGTCTCATTGTGATAAAAAGTGTAATAATTCCTATAATTGCGCCTATTATTACATTGTTTTCTTGTATTAATTCTAACATAAGTTTAACGATATAAATAATACTACTTATTTTAATTAAATATGCTTTCCATTTCTTTGGCGAATTTTTGGTTGCTGTCACTCGGAAAATCAGAAACGGGTTCTTTGTATTTTGACCGATAATAACTCTCGTCAATATCCAACAGTTTTAATATTTGGCTCCTCCATTCATCCCTGTATTGCTTGGATAGTTTCTCGCTCATCAGGAATATCAGATAACACACCCGTATCTTTTCCCTTGCCTTGATTTTTAGTTTGTTCTTGCAGGGGTACAAGTTTATATTGGCATAGAAGTCCGCTATGGTAATGGCTTCGAACTGTTCCCCGACACAGGTTTCATAAATAGGCGAAAGCGGCTTCATGTCAAAATATTCATGCTGTTTCTCCGGTGTATTCTGTACTTCTTCTTGCGCATTTTGCTCGACTGATTCCTCTGGTCGTTTTTCTTCCACATCATCAGGAAGGTATTTTTTCAGGACTTCCATAAAAAGAAGGCTTAGGCGGTAAACATCACCGGAAAGGTTTTCCGTATATTGAAAAGCCTCTTTCCTGTCTTGCTTTTGCAGTTCATAGAGTTTGTCCAATGCCTTCTTTTCTTTGTCGTATTCAGCCTTGCAACGTTCATACTCCTTCTCAGCCAGTATTTCTTCTTCATTCGTATGAGGTCTAAAACCAATGAAATCATATCTATGGTATGCATCATTCAAAGGCTCATGCAATTTAGTTGTAATCTCCAACTGGTCTTTTATTGCAGAATTATGCCTGTCTATGTATTGGAAACATACACGTTTTACGGTGTCATCACTTAGTGGTCTTGTCTCATAAGCCCGTATATTCTTTTCTATTTCGATTTTCAGACTATTGAGAATCAATGTGTATTGTTCTTTCTGCTTGTCAAGTATCAGTTCAAGGATAGCGGATTCAAAAGCCTTTGTATCATTGTGCTGCCTGTAAAAATCGGTGATGAATTTTTGCTTGTCAAAAGAAAATGCATAATTGGTTATCCAATCATTATATATCCTGTTGAGTTCTCCGTATAGGGGAATTAGTTTGTTTATTTCTCCTGCCATAGATTTCAATTTTGGGGATTATTGTCCTTGTCAAGGAAAGATGCCAGTTCTTCTTCTACCTCTTCCACGCTTGGCAAAGCTGATTTCAAGTTTTCGGGTATAGCCTTGCTCAACTGGTAATCACTGATACCTATCGGCTGGTCGTAGCCTGTCAAAGCGTATTGTGCCACAACCTCGTCTTTTCCCTTGCACAGCAACAGCCCGATAGTCTTGTTGTCATTTTCTCCCCTCAGTTTGTCATCCACCACATTGATGTAGAAATTCAATTGTCCTGCATACTCCGGTTTGAATGGGGTTGCTTTCAATTCCACTACGATATATGCGTGTAGGGGAATGGAATATAGAATAAGGTCGGCAAAGAAATCGCTGTTGCCTATTTGAAAATGCTTTTGCCGGGCGACAAAGGCAAAACCATTGCCCATTTCCAACAAATAACGGGTAACGTGCTTTACCAACTGTTCTTCTATGTCTCTTTCGTCTGCCTTTTCTTTCGCTCCTGCCAAATCGAAGATATACGGGTCTTTCAACAGGTAATTGGCAAGGTCGCTTTGTGGTGCCGGAAGTGTGGCTGTAAAATTGTTTACCTTGTTGCTGCTGATTTGTCTGTTATATAAGTTGGTTTCAATTTGTATTTTAAGAATATTGCTGCTCCAGCCCATTTCTACCGATTGCTTCATATACCAATATCCTATGCCTAACGGTAATGCTCCGTCAAGTATGACCATTTGGCTTGCCCAGTTTATTTTGGCAACAGGGGAGGTCAGGAAAACTTTTTCTATCTCCCTAATCTCCATCCTGTAAATGGCAGAAACTGTTTTCTCCACGTCCTGAATTTGCGCAGGAGCCTCCTGCGTAAATTCTAAAGACTGGCAATCAACAGATTGTATTTGCGCAGTAAGTTCCTGCGTAAATCGTCCGTTATTTAGTTTCAATACTTCATCTGTAACATTCTGTATGCTTGGAACAGATAGTCTTGCATCCGTGTCAATGAAACTTCGTAGCACGTTCAGCGGATATGACCGTGCGAATTGGCACATATAAGTAAGGTTACGTTCCGAATAGCCTTTCTTTTCAGGATAATTGAATCGGATAGCCTTTGCCAGTTGCTTGATGATTTTGCTTCCCCAGCCTTGTAAGTTCTGATGATACAGGATATAGTTGCCCATTTTCCAGTAATGGAATAGCATTTGCGCATTGGCTGCGGTAATCAGCCGGACTTGCGCTTGTTCTATTTCCGAACCGACAGCATGAACAAATGCGTCAAAGTTCGTTCTTTCTATATGATGTTCTTTGTTGTTTTCCATGTTTCAATGTTTATTGTTGTCGCAAATATAATTCAAATAGTGGATAATTTATGAAACTGATTGATACTTTTATAGTTGGTTAAACTTGTTCATGGCATTTGCCTTAATATCATCCGCTATGTCAATATAAGGTTTCATGGCTTTATAGTCGCTATGCCCCGTCCATTTCATTACTACCTGTGCCGGAATACCGAGAGCCAGCGCATTGCAAATAAATGTTCTTCTTCCTGCATGGGTGCTTAGCAATGCGTATTTCGGGGTGACTTCATCTATACGTTCATTTCCTTTATAATAAGTCTCCCGTACAGGCTCATTGATTTCAGCCAGTTCCCCCAATTCTTTCAAATAATCATTCATCTTTTGGTTGCTGATGACGGGCAGTACCATATGGTTTTCAAAATGAACTTCCTTGTATTTTTCAAGTATGGCTTTGCTGTGGTCGTTAAGTTCAATTATCAGACTGTCTGCCGTTTTGACTGTGGTAACTTCGATATGGTCGGGTTTCACATCGCTTCTTTTCAGGTTACGAACATCTGAATATCGCAGACTTGTGAAGCAACAGAACAGAAAAACGTCCCTGACACGTTCCAGATATTGTTTGTCTTTTGGTATCTGGTAATCTTTCAGTCTGTTCAATTCGTCCCAAGTCAGGAATATCACCTTTTTAGAGGTGGTTTTCAATTTGGGTTTGAAAGTATCGTATGCCATGTTCTGATGATGCCCTTTTTTGAAGCTCCAGCGCAGAAACCATTTGAGGAATCCCATCTGTTTGCCGATGGTGCTGTTCCTCATATCCTTTTTGTCACGCAGGAAATTCACATACTCGTTCAAGCCGAACTCATTGAAGTATTCAAAGGTTACATCTTCCTTGAACTCTTTGAGGTGGTTTTTCACTGCTGAGAATTTCTCGTAGGTGGATGCCGTCCAATTATTCTGATTGCCACACTCCTTTACAAATTCATCGAATACCTCCCAAAAGCTTATCTGTGTTTCTTCCTGCTGCTCTTCGTTGGCATCTTTCATCCGCAGGTTGAACGCATCCTTTAGCTGTTGGGTGGTTGGCATGGCTTCCTGTACCTCAAATTCCTTGAATACGTTTTGAATCTCGGCATAGTATTTCAGCAAGTCCGCATTGATTTCGGATGCGCTTTGCTTTAGTTTGTTGGTGCATCCGTTCTTTACCCGTTGTTTGTCGGCATCCCATTTGGCTACATCAATCCGATAGCCTGTTGTAAACTCGATGCGTTGGCTTGCATATATGACACGCATACGGATGGGTACGTTCTCCACGATTGGCACTCCGTTCTTTTTCCGGCTTTCCAATGCAAAAATGATGTTACGTTTGATATTCATAATTGGGTGCGTTTGAAATTCTACACCCAAATATACACCCAATATTCGGAATAGCAAAAGGCATTTAGAAAGATTTAGATTTACCCTATACTTTGGATAGTATATGATTATCAGTGATTTGCAATTTTATGATATTTCTTGAAAGTATAGGTTCAAGAGCCTGTCTCTCCGCAGAACCCCGAAGACAAAAAGGGGTCAAAGTATGACAAATCCCGTAAAATCAAGGTTTTGCGGGATTTTTTATTTCTCTTCTCGGACACCCGAAAGACACGAAAAAGCCCCGTTCGGACAGAGTACCGTTACTAAATCGTTACTGAAAACAGACGATTGATTTTAGTAACGATTTTCGATGCAAGTCGTTGATTTGTCGCTTATTGTCCTCAAAGTGTCTGCTCATAACCCAATTATTAACCGTTCCTTTGCGCAAAAGTAAAAGGAACACAAGAAGGAGGTATTATGAGCAAGAGTACATTCAGGATTCTTTTCTACATTCGGAAGAATCAAGTGAACAAGGAGGGCAAGGCGGGGATTATGATCCGGCTGACCGTAAACGGAGAAATCGCGCAATTCAGTTCCAAGCTGGACGTGGAACCCGATTTATGGGACGTAAACTCCCAGAAAATGCAGGGCAATTCCTTGAAAGCACGCCAGCTTAATTCCCTGCTGGAAGATGTGCGGACGACATTGAAAAATCACTATCACGACATCGAGGTACATGAAGCGTATGTGACGGCGGAAAAGGTACGCAACGCCTTTCTGGGTATCACGTCGCGGCAGCAGACCCTATTGGAACTGTTCCGCTCGCACAACGAAGACGTGAAGAAATTGGTCGGTATCAGCAAAAGTGCGGCGACTTACGCCAAATACGACCGTTGTATGCGGCGTCTGGAAGCATTCATGCAATCCAAGTACCGGATCAAGGACATCGCCCTGAAAGAAATTACCCACGTGTTCATCACGGATTTTGAAACCTATCTGCGCACGGAATGCGGCTGCAATGAAAATACGTCGGCCAAGTTCATGCAGACATTCCGCATGATCGTTATCGTGGCGAAAAATAACGGCTGGATTTTCGCCGACCCGTTCGTCAATTACAAAATCCGTCTGAAACGGGTGGACAGAGGCTACCTGACGGAACAGGAGCTGCAAAAAATTCTGAAAAAGAAATTTACCTGCAAACGGCTGGAACAGGTGCGCGACGTGTTCATCTTCGCGTGCTTTACGGGATTGGCCTATATCGACGTGCGCAATCTCACGAAAGACAACATTCGCACCTCGTTCGACGGAAATCCGTGGATCATGACCGCCCGCCAGAAAACGGACACGGCGGTAAATGTGCCGCTGCTGAAAGTGCCGCAGGCTATTCTGAAAAAATACGAGGGCAAGCTGCCGAACGGTCTTTTATTGCCTGTGTTAAGCAATCAGAAGCTCAATTCGTATCTGAAAGAAATCGGCGATCTGTGCGGTATCAGCAAGAATATCACGTTTCACCTTGCAAGGCATACGTTCGCCACGACTATGACGCTCGCCAAAGGCGTACCTATCGAAACCGTCAGTAAAATGTTGGGGCACACGAATATTCAGACCACTCAAATTTATGCCCGTATCACCAGCGACAAGATAAGCCGCGATATGCAGGCACTTTCCGGGAAATTGGACGAAATAGAAAAAATCGCATTAAAAGCCTGAAACAATGAATAGAGGAACCTTGAAAATCGAAGCGTCGCATACGGATGAGATTCGTGTATCGCTCACTTTATCGGATGACGGAACCGTCTGGATGACCGTTGAAGAAATAGCGCACACGTTCGGTGTATTGGCGGCAAGCGTCCAGCGTGAAATCCGAAAAATCCTTGCCTCCGAGGAATTTCTCGACAATGAGGTACGGAGGGAACAGCCGAGAACACTGTCCGACGGCAGAATTTGCATTACGGAGTATTATAACCTCAATATGCTCGTTGCCCTATGTTTCTCGCTGAAAAGTTACCCGTGCATGATATTCCGAAAATGGCTCCGAAAGAAAGTCGTCCAGTCGATGAAAGTGAAATCGCCCGTACCGCTTATCCTGCAAATAACGACTGACCGAGTATGCAATTGAATTGATAGACAGCGGAAGAAAAACAAATTTTCTTCCGCTGTTTTTTTGCCCTTATCCCCCGTTTCTACGGAAAATCTTTCCATAGTCGGTAGCGACTATGGAAAGCACCGTTCTGTAAAAATACACCTTTGCGGCATAAGAACGAAAAAAGCAGCAAAAGATGGAAATCATAACATTCGACCACAAGGTGTATCAGGATTTGAACGACAAAATCGAGCGTATCGCCGATTATGTTTTCAAGAAAGAGAAAAATCCCGACCGAGAGCCGGAAATCTGGCTTACGAGCGAGGAGCTTGCCGACCTGCTCAAAATCAGCACGCGAACGCTCCAACGAATGCGCAAAGAGCGTGTCATTCCTTATACCATGTTGCGGAGCAAATGTCTGTACCGCCTTTCGGATATAGAACAATGCATCGCCAAACGGATCGTAACCTGCAATCCGCAGACGCTCGAAGAGTTTCGGAAAAATTATTACCTCACCCACAAACGATACGGCTTATGATACTCGACACGGACACATTCGAGCTGTGGATGTCGAAAATCATGGAGCGTTTCGACCGCCACGAGCAGATGCTCTCGAAGCTCGCGGGCAAGGAGATCAAGGAGGTGAAATATCTGGACGGTGAACGGCTGCTGGACAATCAGGACTTGTGCCAACTCTTGCAGGCGAGCAAACGCTCGCTGCAACGCTACCGCAGCTCCGGCACGCTGCGCTACCAGATGCTATGGCATAAAATCTATTACAAGGAATCGGACGTGCAGGAGTTCCTGAAAAATCATTTCGACGAGTTCAGGGGCTGCCACAAGGTGGAAAAGGAGCAGGGCTGAACGCCAAAGGCTGCCAGACGGACGCCACAAGCTGCCACCTGCGGCGCGAGCCATTGCCACCGCACTGCGTACCGCTAAATTCGCGGCACATCCATTCAGGTGCAATTAAATATCAATCAGTTATGGAACGAAAGAAAAAAGAACAGGACATTCTGGTCGTCAGGGACGAGCAGACGGGCGAAATCGGCGTCGTCGCGGGTTTGAAGCGCGACGGCACGCCGAACATGAAAGCCGCCAAAGCGGAACACGCGCAGGACTTCCTGCGCTTCGACCGTCATGGCGACGTATTGGACAACTTCTTCTCCAATTTCTTCCGGCAATGTATGCACCCCAAGCGATTCACCTTCTACCGTGTAGCGGCGGAAGGTATCGAGAACGTGCTTACGGTCATGAAAGAGATGCTGAAGAAGCCGGACGAGTACCGCGATGTTCTCGCGGCGCACCGTGTCGATACGACCAAGTATGAACAGCAGGCCGAGCAGATGCGGCAGGAGGCGCAGCAGGAGGCGGCTCGAAGCGTCGCGGAGGAAACGCCCGACGGTGTCGGCGGGCATCGGGAGGGCGACCCCGACAGCCAGTCCGCCGAAGCGGAGCGGCAGGCTCCCGACGAACGGGGCTACAAGCCTATCGACGACAGCCGCCTCGACCGCGCGGAGGTTGCCGAACGCTGGGGCATCGACCTCGCGGCGTTGGAGCAGTCGGGCGATCTGGAACGTATGCGCAACTACGGCAAGTCGCGCCTTATCGACTGCAACCCCGAAATCGGGGGTATCCGCGTCCCGATGCAGGCGCGGCTGTCGCTTCGGGAGAATCCCGACGGCACGGTGTCGCTCGTGCCGCACCCGATACGCCGTGCGCCGAACTACGACGAGTATCTGAACGTCAGGTTCACGCCGGAGGATCAGGAGAACCTGAAAAAGACGGGCAACCTCGGACGTGTGGCAGAGGTCGTCGATCCGGCGACGGGCGAGCTGCTCCCCTCGTTCGTCAGTATCGACCGCATCACCAACGAAACGGTGTCCGTCCCGATTAGGGAGATCAACATTCCCCACGAGGTGCTGGGCGCGGTGCTGGACGACAAGCAGCAGGCGGCACTTGCCAGAGGCGAGGGCGTGTACGTGGAGGGCATGACCTCGAAGAACAACGGTAAGGTGTTCGATGCCACGATCCAAATCAACGCCGACAGGCGGGGTCTGGACTTTCATTTCGGAGAAAGGAAGCAGCAGCAACGTCAGGAGCGGACGCAGGCGACAGAGGACGGGAAGCAGGAGAAGCCGCGCAAGCTGCGTATCGGGAGCACCCTGCTCCAAAGGCCGATTACCGACGAGATCAAAAAAGGCTGGGAGCAGAACAAATGGGTCTATATGGAGGGGCTTATCGACAGGAAGGGAAAGCCGTTCAATGCCTACGTGCGTCCCAACCACGAACGCGGCAAATACGACTTCTCCCGCAAGCGACCGGAGGAGGCGCAAATCCATGAAATCAAACCCGACAACGCCTCCCGCACGCAGGTGGCGGTCAATTCGGAGGGCAAGACCCACGAGGCGACCAAGCACGTGGGCGAGCCGCTGCAACGGGGACAGACCGCCCCCGCCAACGAGGAGCAGCAGCGCAGGCAGCAGAACGCGAACAGACCCCGAATGAAGATGTAGCTATGGCGGCCTTCCTCCTTCTGCTGTTCTTCTGCCTCGTCTGCGGCGCGGGCGGTTACGCCCTGCGGCGTGTCGATTGGCGTGCCGTCGATGAAGAAAACGCGCGGTATTACACCGCCGACGGGTATCACATCTATTACGACCGTAAAATCCTGCGCCGCCTGTACGGTGAGGAGGCCGCGGCGAATGAAACGAACGAATAAACCAACCGGGGCGTCAAGCCCCACCCACTAAATCCACAGTAAAACAAATCGAATATGAAAACAATCATTGCAGAAAAACCGAGCGTGGCGCGGGAGATCGCCCGCGTCGTGAAGGCCACCCGACGGGAGGTCGGCTATCTGACCGGAAACGGTTATAACGTGACATGGGCGTTCGGCCACCTCGTGCAGCCCGCCCTGCCGGACGGCTACGGCATCAAGGGCTTCCACCCCGACAACCTGCCCATCATCCCTCCGGTGTTCAAACTGATCCCCCGTCAGGTCAAGGACGGGAAGGGCTACAAGCCCGACAGCGACGCGGAGGCGCAAATCAAGGTCATCGCCCGCCTGTTCCGCGAGAGCGAGCGTATCATCGTGGCGACGGATGCGGGGCGCGAGGGCGAGCTGATCTTCCGCTACCTGTACGAGTACATCGGCTGCGCCACGCCGTTCGACCGCCTCTGGATCAGCTCGCTGACGGACACCGCTATCCGCGAGGGGCTGGAAAGGCTCGAAAGCGGCAGCAAGTACGACAACCTCTACTACGCGGCCAAAGCCCGCAGCGAAGCCGACTGGCTGGTGGGCATCAATGCCACGCAAGCCATCACGGTAGCCGCCGGACGCGGCACGTATTCGCTCGGACGGGTGCAGACCCCCACGCTGGCGATGGTCTGCGAACGCTTCTGGGAGAACAGGCGTTTTAAGCCCGAAACCCTCTGGCAGACGCATTTCTCGACCGCCGGAGGAGAAGACGGCGAGGTCGTGAAATTCTCCTCCCGCGAGAAGTGGAAAGAGAAACGACCCGCGACGGAGGCTTACGAGGCGCTCAAAGGAGAGGGTACGGCGCGGATCACGAAGGTCGAACGCAAGGAAACCGTGCAGGAGCCGCCCCTGCTGTACGACCTGACAACGCTGCAAAAGGAAGCGAACGCCAAGCACGGCTTCACGGCGGAAAAGACGCTCTCCATTGCCCAGAAGCTCTACGAGGCGAAGCTGATCACTTACCCCCGCACGGGCAGCCGCTACATTCCCGAAGATGTCTTCGATGGGATTCCGGCTTTACTGCTCACGCTCAAAGGCAACCCGACGTGGGGTGAGCGCCTCGCTCTTGTGGGAGAGCCTACGCGCCGGAGCGTGGACGCGGCGAAAGTAACAGACCACCATGCGCTGCTCATTACGGGCATGAAGCCTAAAAACCTGTTGCCCGATGAGCAGACCCTCTACGACATGATCGTCGGGCGTATGCTGGAAGCCTTCTCGGAAAAGTGCGTCAAGGACGTAACGACCGTCGTGGCGGAGTGCGGCGGTACGGAATATGCCGTAAAAGGCGCTATCGTCCGTCAGGCGGGATGGCGCGGCGTGTATAACGAGGAGACGGAGGACACCGTGCTGCCCGCATGGTCGGAAGGCACGGAGCTGCCCGTCGCGGCCTGCTCGATGACCGAAGGCAAGACCAAGCCCAAGCCGCTGCACACCGAAGCGACGCTGTTGGCGGCAATGGAGACCGCAGGCAAGGAGATCGAGGACGAGGAGGTGCGGCAGTCGCTCAAAGAGTGCGGTATCGGCACTCCGGCCACCCGTGCCGCCATCATCGAGACGCTCTTTTCACGGGAGTACATGGTGCGTCAGAAAAAATCGCTCGTGCCGACGGAAAAGGGGCTGGCTCTCTATTCGGTGGTCAAGACGATGCGCATCGCCGACGTGCGCATGACGGGCGAATGGGAGGCCGCACTCGCCAAAATCGAACGCGGCGAGCTGCGCGACGCGACGTTCCGCAAGGAAATCGAGGCGTACACCTCCGAAATCACGACCGAGCTGCTGACCTGCGGCAAGCTGTTCGCGCCGTCGGCTTCGGAGTGCCTCTGCCCCAAGTGCAAGACGGGACGGATGCAGTTCTTCGGCAAGGTCGTGCGCTGCGACAATCCCGCGTGCGGGCTTCCCGTGTTCCGCGTGAAAGCCGGAAAGACGCTCTCCGACGCAGAGATCACGGAGCTGCTGGCCAACGGCCGCACCGGAGTAGTCAAGGGCTTCAACAGCAAGCAGGGCAAGAAGTTCTCGGCAGTCGTGGCTTTCGACGGGGAGTTCAACACCGTTTTCGAGTTCCCGGAGGCCGCCCGAACGGAAAAATCCACGAAACGAAGAAAATAATGTGTATATTTGCCCCTAAATTCACGGACTTAGATTGTTCTTCCGTTCCGACGGTCGATACCGATTTATTTTCTGTGGATTTAGTGGGTGGCACTCGGCGGGGACGTCGAGTGCCTTTTCTTCACCTTCCTTTTTATCCGATAATCCACTAAATCCACAGAATTATGAATAAGACGAACAAGCCTGCGGAGTTATCCTACTACGGGCTTTACCTGTTGTCCCACCTCAAAGAGAACCATCCCGACAAGGCGGGCGACGCGGCCTTCATCGAGGCACGCGCCGACCATGCCGCCGACGTGTACGAACGTGCGCGTCTGGAAGGCTACCTGCCCGAAGGGGCGCACGAGCTGGCGATGGCCGCCCTGCTGGAAGGGCTGCACTTTTCCAAGTACAACACCGTCATAGAGGTACTCTGGAACGAATGCGCGGACGAAGTGCCGCAAAGCGAGGCTCCCGCCGCCGCGCTGAAACTGTTACCCTATTTGGAGGGCGTCTTCGCCCGTTACCCGCTCTCGGACGACTTCGCCTACTCGCCCGAATACGAGCAGTTCTGCACGGAGCTTACGGGGGCTATCCTAATCTCGCTGGAAGAGAATGGCCTTTAACCGTAAAGCCAAGCTGCGCGACAATATCGAGGCGATACGGACGGCTTTCGAGTTGGGCAAGGCAAGACGGGCGGCCACTCCCCAAGAGAGGGAGCGGCTCGCCCGCTACTGCGGTTTCGGGGGACTGAAATGTATCCTCAATCCCGCCGCCTCGCTGACCGATGCCGTCCAGTGGGCGAAATCCGACCTCGACCTGTTCCCGCAGACGATGGAGCTGCACCGTCTGATCCGTGAGAACAGCGCCAGCGAGAACGAATACAAGCGTTATATCGACAGCCTGAAAAGCTCCGTGCTGACGGCGTTCTATACCCCGTCGGCGGTAACGGAGGCTCTGGCCGACGTGCTGCACGACTATAATGTGCGTCCGTTCCGCCTGCTGGAACCCTCCGCAGGACACGGAGCGTTCATCGGGGCGTTCGCGCGGAAGGATGCCGCCGTCGATGTCATGGCCTTCGAGAAAGACCTCCTGACGGGCAAAATCCTCTCCTGCCTCTATCCCGACAAGAAAATACGGACGGAGGGGTTCGAGCGCATCGAGAAACCTTTCGACGGCTATTTCGACGCAGCGGTCTCCAATATCCCGTTCGGCGACATGGCCGTCTTCGATCCGGCCTTCTCCGCGAGCGAGGCTCCCGCACGCCGCATGGCGACGAAAGCCATACACAACTACTTTTTCCTCAAAGGGCTGGATGCCGTCCGCGACGGCGGTATAGTGGCGTTCATCACCTCGCAGGGCGTGCTGAACTCCCCGCAAAACGAAGCGATACGGCTCGAAATGATGGAAAAGGCACATCTGGTTTCCGCTATCCGTCTGCCGAACAACCTCTTTACCGACAATGCCGGAACGGAGGTGGGCAGCGACCTTATCGTCCTGCAAAAAGACACCCGCAAAGAGGGGCTGACCGAAGATGAAAGGCTGTTTACCCGAACGGGGACGCTGCGCGGCGTAAGCACCAACAGCTATTTCATCGAGCACGAGGAGCAAATCGTCTGCACGAGTGCGGAGCTGGACACCGACCCCTACGGCAAGCCCGCGATGGTCTATCGGCACGAGGGCGGCGCGGAAGGCATCGCGGACAGCCTGCGCGGGCTGCTCGACCGGAACCTGCACGCACGGCTGGCCATGCGCCTCTACTCCGGCGGCATTCGGAACGCGCGGCTGAAAGAGGAGCAGGCGGCGAAGGTACGGGCGGCGGAACCGACCCTGCGAACGGAGGATGCAGGGCAGACTGCCGCGTCGGAGAATACCCCTCGGACAGAAGCGGCACGCGCGTCCGCACCGACAAGAGAGGAGAAACCCGAAATAGAGCCTCCGATAATGACCCTTTACGACCTGTTCGGTTTCACGGCGGAGGAGGTGCGCATCGCCCGGACGGGCGGCAAGCCCCGCCGCAGAAGCAACCGCCCCAAGCTGGCGCAACCCCGTCAGCCGTCGCTGTTCGATGCACCGACGCAAACGGCGGCAGCGACCACCCAAGAGGAACGGACGGCGCACGGCTCCGCTGAATCCGCACCCCGTCCCGCCTATCCCGTCGAGAACGGTTTCACGGCGGACTTGAACCGTCGCATCACCGACATCGAGCGGCAGATGCGCGAGGAGGAGGCGAAGCTCTCGGCAGAAGAAAGGCAGCGCAGGCACGAGGAGGAGATGCAGCCCCGACCGTTCGACGGATTATTGGAACCGCACCTGAAAGAAGGCTCGTTCGTCAGGGTGAACACCGCAGGGGTGCGTTATCAGGTCGGCTACCTGAAAGACGTTACCCGCTACGGGGCGACGTTCCACCCGCTCGATTTGGGGAAGGAGCAGCGGGAGAAAATTGCGGCATATATCTCGGTGCGGGACGCTTACGAGCGGCTCTATACTTACGAGGCCGAATATCACGATGAAGGGTCGGCGCAACGCGAGGCGTTGAACGCCCGCTACGACGAGTTCGTCGCGCGTTACGGCAATCTGAACGCCAAAGCGAACGTCAAGCTCCTTATGATGGACGCTTCGGGGCGCGACATCCTCGCCATAGAACGGGCGGAGGACGGGCGGTTCGTCAAGGCCGACATCTTCGACCATCCGGTGGCTTTTTCATTGAATCAGCTCACGCACGTCGATACGCCCGAAGAAGCCCTGTCCGCGTCGCTCAACCGCTATGGCGGCGTGAAGCTCGACTACATGGAGGCGTTGTCGGACAGCAGCCGCGAGGAGCTGATCGACGCGCTGAAAGGGCGCATTTTCTACAATCCGCTGGCCGGAGGGTACGAGATCAAAGACCGTTTCATCGCGGGCAACGTCGTCGATAAGGCGGAGCGCATCGAGGCGTGGATGGCCGAGAACCCGCACGGCGAGCGCGAAAAGGAGGCTCTTGCCGCCTTGCAGGAGGCCACGCCGCGCCCGATTTCATTCGACGAGCTGGACTTCAACCTCGGCGAGCGGTGGATACCGACGGGGATTTACGCGGCCTACGCCTCCTACCTGTTCGATACGGACGTGAGGATCGGTTTCTCGGAGAGCATGGACGAATATTCGGTCAAGTGCGGCGTGAAGAACGCCAAAATTCTCGACCAATACTGCGTCAAGGGCTATTACCGCAATTACGACGGTATCGCCCTGCTGAAACACGCCCTCGTGAACACCGTCCCCGACATGAGCAAGAGTATCGGCAAAGACGAGCACGGCAACGACATCAAGGTACGCGACAGCGAGGGCATACAGCTCGCCAACGCCAAAATCGACGAGATCCGCAACGGCTTCGTCGAGTGGCTCGCGGAGCTGTCGCCGGAATTTCAAAAGCGGCTGGCGGATATGTACAACCGCAAGTTCAACTGTTACGTGCGACCGCAGTACGACGGCTCGCACCAGACCTTTCCCGACCTCGACCTGAAAGCCCTCGAACGGCGCTTCGGCATCAAGGACGTGTACCAGAGCCAGAAGGATTGTATCTGGATGCTCAAACAGAACGGGGGCGGCATCTGCGACCATGAGGTAGGCACGGGCAAGACGCTGATCATGTGTGTCGCGGCGCACGAGATGAAGCGGCTGGGGCTGGCGCACAAGCCGATGATTATCGGCCTGAAAGCCAACGTCGCGGAGATCGCCGAGTGCTACCGCACGGCCTACCCGAACGCGAAGATACTCTACGCCTCGGAAAAGGACTTCTCGCCCGAAAACCGCGTGCGGTTCTTCAACAATATCAAGAACAACGACTACGACTGCGTCATCATGTCGCACGACCAGTTCGGCAAGATACCGCAGTCGCCCGAATTGCAGCAGCGCATCCTGCAAGCGGAGTTAGACACGGTGGAGGAGAATCTCGAAGTGTTGCGCAATCAGGGCAAGGAGGTTTCCAAAGCGATGTTGCGGGGGTTGGAGAAGCGGAATATCAACCTTTCCGTCAAGCTCGAAACCATCGCCCACGCCATCAAGTCGCGCACGGACGATGTGGTGGACTTCAAACAGATGGGTATCGACCATATCTTCGTGGATGAGAGCCACCAGTTCAAGAACCTGATGTTCAACACGCGCCACGACCGCGTGGCGGGGCTGGGCAATCAGGACGGCAGCCAGAAGGCGCTCAACATGCTTTACGCCATCCGCACCATTCAGGAGCGGACGGGAAAGGATTTGGGCGCGACGTTCCTCTCCGGTACGACCATCAGCAACTCGCTGACGGAATTGTACCTGCTGTTCAAATACCTGCGCCCGAAGGAGCTGGAGCGGCAGAACATCAATTCGTTCGACGCATGGGCGGCCATCTTCGCCAAGAAAACGACGGACTTCGAGTTCTCGGTAACGAACAATATCGTGCAAAAAGAACGCTTCCGCTACTTTATCAAAGTGCCGGAGCTGGCGCAGTTCTACAACGAGATCACGGACTACCGCACGGCGGAGGACGTAGGTGTGGATAGGCCGCAGAAAAACGAGATACTGCATAATATCCCGCCCACGCCGCAGCAGGAGGAGTTCATCGAGAAGCTGATGCAGTTCGCACAGTCGGGCGACGCCACGATACTCGGACGCGACAAGCTCTCGGAAACCGAAGAAAAGGCCAAGATGCTGATCGCAACGGACTACGCCCGCAAGATGGCGCTCGACATGCGGCTTATCGACCCCGACCTGTACGAAGACCACTCCGACAACAAGGCGAGCCACTGCGCGAAAATGATTGCGGAGTATTACCGCAAATACGACGCGCAGAAAGGTACGCAGTTCGTCTTCTCGGATTTGGGGACGTTCCAGCCGGGACAGTGGAACGTGTACAGCGAGATCAAACGCAAGCTCGTGGAGGATTACGGCATACCCTCGTCGGAGATACGCTTCATTCAGGAGTGCAAGAACGAAAAAGCTCGCAAGGCCGTCATCGACGCGATGAACGAGGGACGGGTGCGGGTGATCTTCGGCTCGACCTCCATGCTCGGAACGGGCGTGAATGCGCAGAAACGGGCGGTGGCGGTGCATCACCTCGACACGCCGTGGCGCCCCTCTGACCTCGCGCAGCGCGACGGGCGTGCCGTGCGCAAAGGCAACGAGGTAGCCAAGCTGTTCGCAGGCGGCAAGGTGGATGTGATTATCTACGCGGTGGAGAAGTCGCTCGACAGCTACAAGTTCAACCTGCTGCACTGCAAGCAAACCTTCATCTCGCAACTCAAAAGCGGCGCGATGGGTGCGCGTACCATAGACGAGGGGGCGATGGACGAAAAATCGGGCATGAACTTCTCCGAATACATGGCTATTCTTTCAGGGAACACGGATTTGCTCGACAAAGCCCGTCTGGAAAAGAAGGTCGCGGCGTTGGAGAGCGAGCGCAAGACGTTCCACAAGGCCAAGAGTGCCTCCTCGTGGAAATTGGAGGATTACACCAAGAAGCTCGCGCATAACAACGACTGTATCGTCAAGATGACCGCCGACTACGAGGCGTTCCTCTCGCGGGTACAGACCGACAAGGAGGGCAACAGGCTCAACGCCGTGCGGCTCGACGGGTTGGAGGCGACAGACCACAAGAGCGTCGGGACACGCTTGCAGGAGATCGCCAAGAACGCCACGACGGGCGGCGAGTACGTGCGTATCGGCGAGCTGTACGGCTTCCCGCTGCTCGTAAAGACCGAACCAGTCCTGAAAGACGGCAAGGAAGTAAAACTGAACCGTTTCTTCGTGGAGGGAGCGTTCAAGTACACCTACAACAACGGGCAGATAGCGATGGCCGACACCAAAGCGGCGTCGATGAACTTCCTGAACGCGCTGGAACGCATACCCAAGCTCGTGGAGCAGTACAAGGCGCAGAACGTAACCTATGAACGGGACATTCCGATTTTACAACAAACGGTCGGCGGCGTATGGAAGAAGGAGGACGAGTTGAAGGCGCTGAAAGCGGAGGTCGCGGCGTTGGAGCGCAAGATACAGCTCACGCTTGCACCGCCCGCACCCGAAGCCGGGCAGGAACAGCCCGACGGTGTGCGGCAGGAGAGCGGACAACGGGAACAGCAGCCGGATACCGCCAGACAAAACACGGATACCGGTTCGGAGGATTTTATACGCAGCCAAATTATCGTTGTAAGTCCCGGATCATCAAATAGAATCAAAATATAAAATAATGGCATTAAAATTTAATAAAAAGAGGGTGTGTCAAAACTAAAAAGGCCGCTTCCCAAAGTTACAGATTGTAACTATGATACTTAAACGGGTCGTATCATGCTCTGTATTGAGTAATGATACGACCCTTTCTTTAATCTTTTAGGATGCTCTAATTCCAAATTATAAGTTCATCGTTTCAAAAATTGAGTTTTGATACACCCTCTTTTAATTGCATTAAACACCCAATGATTTTCTTTTCATAATGTTATTATTCTATCTCTAAAATTTTTTTTAGTGTCGGTCGATAACCTGCTCCCCACTTTTCAAGTTCTGCAATCAAAGGAAGTAATGTTTGCCCAGCTTCCGTTAACGAGTATTCAGAGTGTGGTGGTAGCTCTGTGAAAATTTTCTTTTGTATAATTCCGTGAAATTCAAGCTCCTTTAATTGCTGATTGATAACTCGTGGTGTTACATCTGAAAAAATCCGGTGAAGTTCACTCGGACGTTTCGGGCCGTTTGCCAAACGATTTACGATACAGCACTTCCACTTGCCACTTATTATTTCCATCGTGATTTTTATATCACAATTTATATCAAAGGGTATTTTTTTCTCGTACATAATATTACTCTTAAATATTCGCTGTAAAGATACGTCTTTTATTTAATGCGGACAAAAGTGTATATAGGGATAAATTTACCCATATATGAATAATTTTGCCGTACTTGTGTAATATTGTATAAGACAATAACTTTGCACCTGAAAAACAGCAATACTGTATTATGAATAGACAATGTACAAATATAAAAGAATGGCTTCCGCTAATTGGAATAACCATTTCCGCTTTTATCTTTAACACAGCGGAGTTCATTCCTATTGGGTTGTTGGTTAATATAGCTTCTTCTTTCAACATATCAGAAACACATGCTGGGCTTTTGATTTCTGTTTATGCACTGGGAGTTGCCACATTATCACTGCCATTAATGATTTTATTTTCTAAAACAGAGTATCGGAAATTATTATTTTGTGTGATTGGATTTTTTGTTGTAAACCATATTGTGGCGGCAATCTCTAATAATTTCATACTTGTACTTTTATCTCGTATTGGGGTTGCTTGTTCACATGCCATATTTTGGTCTATCGTATCACCTTTGGCTGTTATCATAGCCCCTAAAGGAAAAGATACAGTCGCATTGGGAATGGTCGCAAGCGGAACTTCCATTGCTATGATTGCTGGGCTACCATTAGGGCGGATAATCGGACTTTATTGGGGGTGGAGAATGTCATTTTTTAGTATTGCTGTTGCATCCTTTTTGACTTTATTATTGCTTTTTTTCTGTTTTCCCAAAGTACCCAACCAACAACGAATACATATAAAAGAGCTTTCATCCCTTTTTAAGAACAAACAGTTAATAGCTTTAAATATATTTACATATCTCGCTGTTACAGCGCACTATACTACATACAGCTATATTGAGCCATATTTATTGGAAACGGAACTGATTAGCGACAGACTCATAACTATAATACTAATGTTGTTTGGGCTTGCAGGAATAGGGGGAAGTATTCTATTTGCTTGTAAGTTTACCCAATACACCAAACGTTTCATATTGTTCCCGATAGTTGTAATAGCTTGTCTATTGATATTAATGCAATTGTTCTCTATACATCCTTATGCTATTATTTTTCTTTGCATCGTATGGGGAATGACTATAACTATATTTAATCTTGTTTCTCAAGCATTGGTTATTCGTTTTGCACCACAAGCAACTATCATTGCAATGGCATTGTTCTCCAGCATTTATAACATAGGTATTGGCAGTGGTTCTATTATTGGTGGGGCAGTAGAAACTTTAACCTCAATCCACTATATTGGATATGCGGGTGGAATGATTGCCATTATCGCATTTATATTCAATAAACAAAAGATTATTTCTCTTTTAGATAAACAAACTTCAAAACAAAAAAATTATGAACAAACTTATTCCAACGCAGAGATTTAACATTATGAGATTAGGATGCCTATTAATGTTGTTTGCTTTTTGTGCAGTATCTTGTTCACATGAAAAAAGCAGTAAAACAGATACGGAAACAAACAAACGTATAGTTGAAAATCTATTATCAAAAGCATTACCCAATGGGGATTTAGATTTTATTAAAAAAGTCGTTTCTCCTAACTGCATCACACATAGAGCTGGTTTTGCAGCTTTGTATGAGGCTACAAGTGATGCCATTCCGCAAAAAGGGAATTTTTTGGAATGGGTGGAAACCGGATGGAAGCCATTATCGGAAGCATTGGGTGAACAAAAAGTTACCATTGAAAATATTGTGGCAGAAAAAAACACAGTAATAGCACAATATCATTACTCCGTTCTTCACAAGGGTACTTTTGTTGGTAAACCTGCTACACAGAAACGGGTAGAATGGGATGAAGTAGCCATTATACGTTTTGGAACTGATGGCAAAATAACAGATATGTGGTATATGTGTGAAGAATTAAAATTAGCACTGCAATTAGGCTTTGCTCTTGAATAAATTTAATCAAAATGAGACATCGTATATTTTTATTATCAGCATTGTTGCTCATATTAGCAACATCTTGTTCAAACATCAAAACAGAAAAGGACATGAAAGGATATGGAATGTTAGAAGTATTAAAAAGCCGTAGAGCTATACGGACTTATCAGGATAAAATGCCCGATAAAGATTTGATTGAAAAAGTATTGGAAGCAGGTACTTATGCACCTACGGGAATGGGTGACCAATCTCCAATCATCGTGGCAGTCACGAATAAAAAAGTACGTGACCGCCTTTCTCAACTCAATGCCCACGTCATGGGAAGTAACTCTGACCCATTTTATGGTGCACCTGTCGTATTAGTGGTTTTAGCAGACAAAAATCATCCGACCCACCTTTATGACGGTGCTCTTGTGATGGGTAATCTGATGAATGCTGCTCATGCGGTAGGACTTGGCAGTTGTTGGGTTCATCGGGCAAAAGAAGTTTTTGAAACAGCCGAAGGAAAGGCTTTGCTTAAAGAATGGGGTATTGAAGGTGATTATGAAGGAATAGGGAATTGTATTCTCGGGTATAACAGCCAAGAGCTTCCCTTGCCGAAAGCAAGAAAGACCAATTATATATATCGTGTGGACTAATTTACATTAAATAAGAATAATATGAAATTGAAAATGGCAATAGCAGCATTAGCATTAAGCGCTAACAGCATTTATGCGCAAAATGAAACCATCCGTTTAATTTATCCTCAATGGCAGGGTGGCGACATCGCCAAATGGATAACAGAAGTACCTAACCCTGATGATGCGTCAAGAGGTTATTATTTAGGAGCGCAACTGCTCAATTTCCTTGCACCGGACAGCGGGCAAAAGACATTTACCGTGCCCATAACAACGGATATTTCGGAACGTAAAGTTACAGATGGTGTACTTGACCGGGATATAATTGTAAAGCAAACAAAAGCAGCTTTGGATATACTGAATATAGAGAAGCCAAGCAAAATTGTAACTCTTGGTGGGGAATGTTCCGTCAGTGTCGTGCCATTCACCTATCTTGCAAACAAGTATAAGGACGATGTAGCCATGATTTGGATTGATGCACATCCCGACATTACATTACCCGGCGATGTTTATCCGGCTTATCATGCTATGGCTGTTACTGCCTGTATGGGATTGGGGAACGATAAAATCATTTCGGAACTTCCCGCTAAAATTTCCCCGTCTAAAATTTTATTTGTTGGCATACGTGATTGGGAACGAGAAGAAATCAAAACACGGCAACAGCAATACGGTATCAAACACCTGACACCGGAAGATGTAAGAGCCAATAGCAATGCTATTCAAGAATGGCTGAAATCATGTGGTGCATCCAAAGTTGTCATCCATTTTGACATGGATGTACTCGACCCAACAGAAATAATTGCTGCCGTTGGAGTTGTCCCCGATGGGATGAAGATAGCGGAAATAGTCAAAGTAATCAATGACATTTCCAAAGAAAAAGAAATTGTCGGATTGACTGTTGCCGAGGCTATGCCACGTACAGCTATACGTATCAAAAACATGCTCGAACAATTACCTTTATTAAAAAAATAGAAATGACGGTTCTGATGATAAACGGAAGCCCCCACTCAAAAGGGGGGACTTCCTATGCTTTGTCTTTAGTGGAAAAAGCATTACATGAAAAAGGAATAGATACGAAATGGTTTTGGATAGGAAATAAAATGGTGAGAGGTTGTATTGATTGTGGGCTTTGTGCTCAAACTTTCCGATGCAACTTTACAGACGATGTATGCAATGAATTGATTGAAGCAATATTGGAAGCAGACGGTATTATAATAGGTACACCTGTCTATTTTGCGGCGCCCAATGGAGCATTGTGTGCTCTACTTGACCGAGTTTTTTATGCAGCGAGCACTCACGGCAACTTATTTAAGGGGAAACCCGCCGCAGCAGTAGCAAGTTGTATTCGTTCAGGGGCAAATTCTGCAATCGACCGATTAAACAAATATTTCACGTTCAGTGAGATGCCAATAGTCAGCAGTAGTTATTGGAATATGCTATTTGAAAATCGGTCGCAAAAAGGTCTGGATGAAATGGGACACAAAACTATGCAAAATTTAGGTTATAACATGGCGAATTTATTGATGGCTAAAAAAGAATGAATTCTCAATTATATCAAATTCCCAATGTTTATGTGATATTCATTCCAAATAAAAATATTTCTTGCCTATTTATTTTAAATGACATTATTACTGCGACATCGAATATTTTTGGGATACATTATATTGATAGCAGTCATAGGAAGTATGGCTGCTATTATGTTTCATGAGCAAAATAGAATAAAAGAAATAGAGACTGACACCGTTGAAATAGATAACATTCGTCGCAATGTAACCGCCGCCCACTGTGAAATTACGGAACTCGCCACCTTGGGTGAGAGCGTCATAGGCTGGGACGAGGAGGATTTCCGTGCCTACCGCACCCAACGGCTCCGCCTCGACAGCCTTCTGCTCACGCTTCGTCGGGAGTGCGTCCGTTTCGTGCGTCCCGAACAAGTCGATACGCTGCGGATGCTGTTGGCGGCCAAAGAGACGCACCTGCTGCGCATCATGCAGAGCGTCCGCCAGCGGGAGGAGATGGACAGCCTGATCGCCCAGAGGCTGCCTACGGTCGTCAAAAGTGCGAGCAAGCCCCGCATAGAGGTACGGCGCAAAAAAGGCATCGCGGGCTTCTTCGGCAAGAAGGACACGATACGGGTATATCCACCGTCGAACAACCTGCGCACGCTGAACAGCCAGATAACCACCCTGAAAGACACGCCGGAGTTCGACTTCGACGCCCCGGTGGACAGCCTGCGCCGGAAAAACAAGCAGTTGAACCGCGAACTGTCGGCGCTTATCTCCCTGCTGGACGGACAAATTCAAAAATCGTTCGACTTTCGGGAAAAACGGATTTCCGACATGAGGCAGACCTCTTTCCGCATACTCTCCTGCGTGCTGGGCGTGGCGATTCTGCTGCTTGTCCTCTCATATATCATCATCCAACGGGACATCCGGCGTCGGGAGGCCGGAGAGCGCAGGTTGAAAGAGATTATCGGCCAGAACCGCGACCTGCTGGATATGCGCAAGAAAATCATCCTGACGATTTCCCACGACATACGCGCCCCGCTGAGCATCATCAACGGCAGCGCGGAGCTGGCGATGGAGACGCGCGACCGCAAGAGACGCAACAGACATCTGGCCAATATCGGCGTGCTGTGCAAACATATCCTGCATCTGCTGAACAACCTCTTGGACGTGTACCGTCTCAACGAAGCGAAAGAGACCCGCAACGACACCCCTTTCCGGCTGTCCGACCTGCTGGAACGCATCGCGGCGGGATTCACCCGCGCCGCCAACGACAAAGGGCTTCTCTTCCAGTGCGATTTCGAGGGCACGGACGTTACGGTCTGCGGCGACAGCGACCGCATCGAACAGATCGCGGACAACCTGCTCTCGAACGCCGTCAAGTTCACCGGAGCGGGAAGCGTCGGCTTCACCGCCCGCTACGAAAACGGGACGCTTCTGCTGACCGTCGAAGATACGGGTATCGGCATGAGCGAGGAAACGGCGGCACGCATCTTCGACCCGTTCGAGCGTTCGGCTCCCGACACGAACGCCGAAGGTTTCGGCTTGGGGCTGTCGATCACGAAAGGGCTGGTCGGGCTGCTGGACGGGGAGATTGCCGTCGCCAGCGAAGTCGGCAAGGGCAGCACGTTCCGCGTGTCGCTCCCCCTGCCGCTGACGGACGAGACGGTGGAAAACGAGGAGCGGGTTTCCAATCCCTCCGCACGCCTTCCGCAGCGTGTCCTCGCCATCGACGACGACCCGTTGCAGCTCGAAATCGTCAGGGAGATGCTCGAACGCAACGGCGTCTCCTGCATGACCTGCGGAAATACCCGTGCGCTGGTCGGGGAGATGCGCAAGGCGGACTACGACCTGCTCCTGTCGGATATACAGATGGCCGGAACGAACGGTTTCGAGCTGCTGGAACTGCTGCGCAACTCCAATATCGGCAATTCGCGCACGATTCCGGTCGTCGCCATGACCGCACGGGGCGACAAGGAACGGGAGGCTTTCGCCTCCGCCGGATTCGCCGCCTGCATCTACAAGCCGTTCTCGATGCGCGAGCTGCTCGACCTTATCGCTTCCGTGGTGAGCGGCACGAAACCGGAGGCTGTATCTGCGGATTTCGCTGCGCTCACGGCGGACGTGAAGGATAAAAGGAAACTGCTCCGGACGTTCATCGAAGCCTCCCGCAAGGACATCGCACAGCTCCGCGAGGCGGGCGACGACCGCAGACGGCTGCGGGAGGTCGTACACCGTATGCTGCCGATGTGGGAGCTGCTGCAAACGGACGACTTGCTGCACTCCTACCGGAACGTGCTGCACGACGACAAGGCGGACGACGGGGCGGTCGGGGAATACACGCGACGGGTCATAGACCGTACCACCCTGCTGATCGCGGAAGCGGAAAATGAAATAGAAAGACTGACGAATGAAACGGAAGATACTGATCGTGGAAGATAACGTCGGCCTGTCGCAGATGCAGAAAGACTGGCTGCTGCAAGCCGGGTACGAGGTAACGACGGCCATCGACGAGCCTGCGGCACGGCGACTGCTCCGCAGGACGGCTTTCGATTTGATCCTCTCGGACGTGCGGCTGCCCGAAGGGGACGGCATCTCCCTCTTGGAATGGACGCGCGGGGAGAGGATGACGACCCCGTATATCGTCATGACGGAGTACGCAACGGTGTCCGACGCGGTACGTGCCATCCGTTCGGGCGCGAAAGACTACCTGCCCAAGCCCGTACACAAGGAGCGGCTGCTGGAAATGGCCGACGAGATACTGCGCCCGCTTTCGACCGTGCAGCGGGAGGAGAAGGTGCTGTTCCGACGCCGCAGCGCACAAGCCCGCCATGTGGAACGGCTCGCCGCGCTGGTCGCGCCGTCGGATATGTCGGTCTTGATTCTCGGTGCGAACGGGACGGGCAAGGAATCTGTCGCCCGCAACATCCATCGGTCGAGCGAACGGCGGAACATGCCGTTCGTGGCCGTAAACTGCGGCGTGCTGCCCAAAGAACTCGCCGCGTCCCTCTTTTTCGGCCATGTCAAGGGAGCGTTCACGGGAGCCGACGCGAACAGGGAGGGATATTTCAGTATGGCCGAAGGCGGCACGCTGTTTCTGGACGAAATCGGTACGATGCCGTATGAAATACAGGCCATGCTGCTGCGGGTGTTGCAGGAAAACACCTACCTGCCCGTCGGCGGCAAACGGGAACGGAAAGCGGACGTGCGGATCGTCGCGGCCACGAACGAGGATATGGCAAAAGCGATTCGGGACGATCGTTTTCGGGAGGACTTGTACCACCGGCTCTGCGAGTTCGAGATCCGGCTGCCGCTCCTCTCGGAGTGTCCCGACGACATCCTGCCGCTCGCGGAGTTCTTTCGGGAGCGCTACTCGAAAGAGCTGCGGCGTGAAACATGCGGGTTCACGGAGGATGCCGCCGAACGGCTGCTCGCCTACGCATGGCCGGGCAACGTGCGGGAGTTGCAGAACAAGGTCAAGCGGGCGGTGCTACTGGCCGAAAGCGGCATCGTCCGTGTGGAGGACATGGGGCTGGAACCTGCTGAACCGACAAGCGACGCGGATCATTCGCTGGCCATCCGGGATGAGGCCGGCGAGAAACGCCGTATCGTCGAAGCCCTGAAACGGTGCGGCGGCAACCGCACGGAGGCGGCAAAACTGCTGCGCATCGACCGCGCTACCCTCTACCGTAAAATGAGAAAATACGGACTGAATGAATAATTAACGGACTTATAGCCCTTGCATCTCACTGAAAAGGTGTATATTTGGGCTGGAAATAGAAAAAAAAGCGGTGGAGGCGACAGCCTGCCGCCGTAATTATACATAAGTACGCAAGACGTTTCCGGCGTGAATCTGGAAAATTGACTGAAAGGGACTATTGCGTGAGGCTTATGCTATGCTTTTGCGTAGCGTGCGCTCACGTACTCCTTTCAGGGCATTCCAGAGCCTACGTCGGAGGTGGTGTAGATGCACGCTACTTTTTATTTGGGCAAAGGATATGGCAAAGGTACGGATAGTTGTCGCAATGACATTGGACGGCTGTCTCCCCGCGAAGGAGGACGGGCGGTTGGAGTGGTTGAAAACAGACCGCAGGGGCTTTCGCCGCTGGTACGGATCGTGCGACCGCCGTCTGTCGGACGACGAACCCTTCGTCGATTTTCTCTGTATGAAAGACCGCCCCGACAACCGGGCGACCTATCTGGCCGAGATCTATGATGCCGGACACCTGCGCCTGCTGCGCGGTCTTTTCCTCTATCATGCAGTCGATGAAATCGTTTTCTACCTGCTTCCCGTAATCCGGCGCGGCGGTGTCTCCATCGTCGGGGAATTTTCCGCTGCGGAGTGGAAAAGCGTACAGATAAGACGGTACGGGAACGGCATTTGCCGGATCGTTTACCGCAAGCTGTTGCAATAGACTGTTGCAAGGTGCGAAAAAACGTTGCAGTCTGCAACACGAAAAATCAGTCCTAAACAGAATACCGAAAAAATATATCGTTGAATGTCAGGAGGATATTTTCAAATATGCTTCCGACCTTCGTTTCAGGTTCGGGGTTTGTCCCTTGTTTCCATGAGACCCGTTGCGCAACAGGGCAGGAAACAATGAAGTACGAACCTGATAACCCCGAACGATATGGACTACCATACATTGACCGAAAGCGACTTTTTCCGCTTCGTCAGCCAGAATACGGAGGCTGCCGACATTCGGGCGGCCTACGATGAGTTTTCACAAACGATATTCCGCTCCTACGTGGAGGCGGGCGATCCCTACCGATTGCTTTTCGCGTTGATTTACGCGGAGGTAGAGCTGCAAAGCCTCCATGACACCTTTCCCGATAGGAAGGATGGGCAAGCCGCCTATCTGAAAAAAGCCCTTGCGCTCGTGCGGCGTATGCTGGAAAACCTGCAAACCCAAGTGCCGCCACTATCCGCCGCACAAAAATCAGACATTCAACCCCCGCCTTTCCGTTGGACGGGCAGCCTCGTCGAGCTGATCGAAATCATCTATGCCCTCGACGAGATGGGCTGTATCAACGACGGGCAGAACGACATCAAGGAGCTGACGGCGTTCTTCGGCTCGCAGCTCGGTCTGGAAATCAAAGACAGCCATTGCTATAACGCCTATACGGACATGAAACGCCGCAAGAGCGAGAGCCGCACCTATTTCCTCGACAAGTTGCGCGAGCGTCTGAACCTGCGGATGCAGCGCGATGATGCCAAAGAGCGGGCAAGACGGTGAGCCGATTTGTGCGGTGCATGAAAATTCCCCACACTGTGGAGAATTTTCCAATAGTATGATAATCTGTCGGTATCGGTATAAATAAACGAGAAACAAGAGCCTTCTTCTGTATATTTTCCTACCTTTGCAGGAAATATGATTTTCGGCATTACAGATGGAATTATGACACATGACGATATTATAGCATTGACACAAACGGCAGAAAGCCGGACGTTGGAGTTCAAAGAAACGACGGGGCAGTTAGAGCGGGGTATGGAAACGCTTTGTGCCTTCCTGAATGCAGACGGAGGAACCGTTCTGTTCGGGGTGACGGACAAAGGTGAAATCAAAGGTCAGGAAATCAGCGACAAAACCAGACGCGACCTTGTCGAAGCTATTCGCCGTATAGAACCGTTGGCTCTCGTTCATGTTTCGTACATTCCTATCCCCGATACTCCGAAACAGGTTGTTGCACTCCATGTCGAGGCAGGGCAGCTTGCCCGTCCTTTCATGTATAAGGGACGCCCCTATCAGCGTATGGAGAGTGTGACCTCCATAATGCCGCAGGAAACCTACCACCAACTGCTTATGCAGCGGGGTGGTCGTTACGGCTGGGAGGTGGCGGTCAATCCCGATCTGCATATCTCCGACCTCGATGAGAATGCCATCATGGGAGCTGTCAGGGCGGGTATCCGCAGCGGTCGTCTGCCTGAAATCACGATACGGGAAGAACTTCCGGTCGTACTCGAAAAATTCGACCTGCTGCATGACGGCAAACTGAACAATGCTGCCGCCGTGCTGTTCGGTCGCAAGTTCTACAACTATCCCCAATGCCTGCTGCGTCTTGCACGCTTCAAGGGCACGACCAAAGAGGAGTTTTTCGACAACCAACGCGCACAGGGCAACATCTATGAGTTGCTGGATGCTGCGATGGCATTCTGTTTCAAGCATCTTTCGTTATCGGCGAAGGTCGAAGGGCTGTATAGGGAAGAGGAGTTGAGTATCCCTTACAAAGCATTGCGCGAGTGCTGTATCAATGCTTTTTGCCATCGTACATACGCCCATCCCGGCAGTTCGGTGGGTATCGCCATATACGATGATCGGGTGGAAATTGAAAATACGGGGTCTTTCCCGGCTGACTTGCCGCTTGCGGAACTGTTGCGGGAGCACCGCTCGAAGCCACGTAATCCGATTATCGCCAATGTGCTGTATAAAAGCGATGTTTTGGAGAATTGGGGGCGCGGCATTTCCCTTATGGTGAATGAATGCCGCCGTGTAGGTATTCCCGATCCTGAATTTCATTCCAACGGGGAGTTCGTATGGGTGGTGTTCAGATACATCCGGCACATGGCCGGACAAGCAGCCGACACGACATCTGCCGACCACCCCACAAGTACCCCACAAGCACCCCACAAGCACCCCACAAGTACCCCGCAAGTGATACGCCTTATCGCATCGGTCGGCGATGCGAGCCGTTCTGTCAAGGAAATGATGGACATCTTGCAACTGAAAGACAGGAAGAATTTCCTTGTCGCTTATTTGAATCCGGCCATAGAAGCAGGCGTGCTGGAGGCCGTCTATCCTGACCAACCGAACCATCCCAAGCAAAAATACCGTCTTACTGAAAAAGGGAGAACTCTCTTGGAATAACGCAAAAACGGAGGACTTTTGCCCTCCGTTTTTCAATTATAGCTATTTCTGCTGTAACAGATGCGCCAATGCCGGATCGTTCTGTATCCGCTCCAATTCGTCGGCGACAATCTGTCTCACGTCGGCTTTGATACGGTTGTAGTTCTCCTGTATCATCTCTTTCATGCAGTCCTTTCCGTTCTCGTCCGTGAAATCGGTAATAACGGGTATGGGCTTGTAGGCTTTCTCCTCCCGTTTTACTTTTTCAGTGTCCACGACGATCTCGCAGTGGAAAATCTTCTGCTCGATGCGCTCGTCGAACGTGTCGGCAACGGAGCCTACGAACATTCCCTGCGTCAGGGAGGAAATTTTCGAGGGCGGAATGAGCGAATCCATCTGGGTATTGATGGAGGTGGACTTGTCGTTGCGGTTGATGGTTATGCTCTGCCGCTTTTGCAAGACCTTTCCGAAACGTTCGGAGAGTGTCTTGGCCGTCTCCCCGACGACCTGACCGGAGAAGATATTGCCGACGGTGTTCATCACGACTTTGGCCTCCTTGTCGCCATAGTCGCGCACCAACTGGGAGAAATCCTGAAAGCCTAACAGCACGGCCACCTTGTTGCTTCGTGCCGTCGCAATCAAATTATCCAAACCCTTGAAATAGATGGTCGGCAGTTCGTCGATGATGATCGAGGATTTGAGTTTTCCTTTCTTATTGACGAGTTTCACGATGCGCGAGTTATACAGGCCGAGCGCCGCACCGTAAATGTTCTGACGGTCGGGATTGTTGCCCACGCAGAGAATTTTCGGCTCCTGCGGGTTGTTGATGTCGAGCGTAAACTCGCTGTCGGACATGACCCAATAGAGCTGGGGCGAAATCATGCGCGAGAGCGGGATTTTCGCCGACGCGATCTGCCCCTGAAGCTGTTCGGCAGCTCCGCCGAGCCAAGCGTCCATGAACGGCGAAAGGTAGTTTTCGAGTTCGGGATAAGAGGAAAGTATCGGGAAAATATCCTCGTACCTGCGGTTCAGAAATTCAATGGCGTGCGGGAAGGTACAATATTTCCCGTTCTGGTAGATTTTGAGATACCAGATGATTGCCGCAAAGAGGATTATGGGCGATTCTACGAAGAAGTCGCCCTGCTTCTGCACCCACGTTTTGTTCAAATTAAGCATGATCGTGTAGGCGCTCTCGTATGCGTCGGTAATGTCTTCCATGAAGTCGGGGTGAATGGGGTTGCAACGGTGCGAGCGTCGCGGGTCGTCGAAATTGATTACATAGAATTTCGGCTTCACCTCGTACCCGTCCAAGTGGTTCAGCAAGTGGTTGTAAGCAATGGTCGAAAGGTCTGGAAACTTGAAGTCGTAGATATACATCGAGTAGCCCTTTTCGATCTGTTGCTTGATATAGGAATTGACTACGGCGTATGATTTTCCGCTGCCGGGCGTGCCCAATACGATGGAGGCACGCTGGGGCAAAAGAATGTTGATCCAGCCGTTGTGCCACCTCTTTTTGTAGTAGAAACGGGTGGGCAGGTTCACGGAGTATTCGTTGGTCAGAAGGCGCGTTTCCTGCATGAACGATTCGTTCTCGTTGTTGAACGGATCATCCATGAGGTTGTTCTTCAAAAGGCGGCTCGCCCACAGTCCCGCCATGAGGAGGCAGACGTATCCCGCCGCCACCGTTGCGATGTAGAGTATCACCGTCGCCGTGAGCGGCAGCGGCAGGTCGAGCAGCCACCAGTTCAGGAAGAACAGCACGAAGCCCGCCACGAGAGCCGTGCCGATTTTCGGCCACGTGATTTTTTCATCCTTTACGCCCGTCGTCCCCAAGCACGAGAGGGCGAGCAGCACGACGGCAAAGAGTTTCGTGTAGAGTATCGAGTGGAACAGGTGCGCCGTGCGGTCGAAGTTCATCAGGATTCTATCGACCACGCCGATATTCACACCCCACGCGAGTACCGCTTCATAGCAATACCAGTACACGTTCATTACTACCAATAATATACTTACGGCACGCAGAAAATCCATGATTTTCGCCAATGCCCGAAGGTCGTCTTCTTGTTGCATAATGATTTGAATAATTAGATTTTACGATGTTTTCTTTTTTTCTTCTTTCGTCGCTGCATTTCGCGCATGAAGGCTTCCTCCTCCACATCCGCCGCGCCCCCTTCGGTCGAGAGCAGCCCCCAGCCTCCGGCGGTAATGCCATCGTCGAACGGGCTTTCAGTCCGTTTCCTGTTGTCGGGTGCGTCATCCAGCGGCAGGGATATGGAAATGGGTATACCCGGACGTGGCGGCTCGAAATGCTCCTGCAAGGCGTTCGCTGAAAGCTCCTTGCCCATGCGCGAGCCGTTCAGGACACACCCCGTGCGGTGGTCGATGAACGTCGCGCCGTAGATACGCCCCGTGTCGGTTTCGCGCAGCACGACGTCCATGCCTTTGGCTCGGAGCAGGGCGATGAACTCCGCGCGGTCTTTCGTCCGGCGCAGGGTGGCCATTGCCGTCGCTTTGGTCATGTCGCCGAGTTTCCGTACCTTGATCTGCTCCTTGCTTGCGGCGCACCACCTCCCGAACGCCTCGTACCCGTAGCGTTTGCCGAAGCGGGAGGCTTTGATCGGCGTGCCGACCTTGTTCCCCTCGCCGTCGAGCGCGGAATACACGAACCCGCCGTATTCCCTGCCTCGCACCTCCCCGCGACACTCCTCTACGGTTACATTGTAGAGGGCGAGCAGGGCGCGGTACTCTCCGAGCGTCTGGAAACGGTATTTGCCCGATATGCCTTTCAGCACGTTCCCGATCTGCTTCTTCACGTCGCCCGCTGCCGCATCCACCGTACGGAGCGGTTCGTGCTGCGTCTGCCGCTTGCGTTCGGCGGTATGCAGCCCGTACTGCTGCTCCAAAGCACGGGTGATGTTCTTACTGCGGCGGTGCAGAAAACTGTCGCCGATTTTCCGCCCCGTCTCGTCCACCGATAACGTTACGATATGCAGGTGGTGGCGGTCTATGTCCTCGTGTTTGAACACGGCATAGGGCTGGTTGCCATAGCCGAGCTTTTCGAGGTATTCTCCGGCGATGGCCGTCAGTTCCGCATCGTCGAGGCGGTCGTCGGGGTGCGGATTCAGGGAGATATGCACGACGGGTTTCGAGGTTCGCACCTGCGGCGGCATACAGCGTGCGAAGTCCTCCGCCGCCTGCCGTATGTCGAATGTTCCCGTGCCGTCGTCGAAAATCTTGTGCGTCAGAAGCAGCCGTCCCTGCCCCTCGTTCACCTTCTCCCCGTTGTACGCCAACGCCCCGTAAAGGGAGCTTCCTACACTGATTTTGGCAACCATCGTTGCTGAAATTCGTGTGTCAGGGCGAGGATTTGACGGCTCAATCCGGCCAGTTCGACGGTCATTTTCTCCAGCTTGTAAAGCAAGGCCATCGCCTTCTTCTCCGAAAATCGGCTTTTCAGCTCCTTCACGGTCTGGTTGTAATTCACCCCGACGGCGCGGTATTGCGCGTGCAGGGAGGAGAGTTTGGTGTAATAATCGACGAGCGTCTTATCGACTTTCAGCACGCGAAATTCGGCTCCGAACACGCGGGCTTTGACGAAGACCGCTTTCGCGTACACGCCCGACTGCTCGTACATGGCGAGGAAACGGGCATATTCCTCGTCCGTGAAGCGCACCATGACTTGGTGGCTGGCCTTGTCGGGTTTGGGCGGTTTGTCCCCGACGTTTCTTTTCTTACCGTTCATATTTTATGGATTTAGCGGTTACGCGACATAAGCCGCCGCACCTGTGCCGACCGCAGGTTCGAGATCAGGGCTGCCCGACTTCGGAGGGACAGCCCAGCCCCCTGCAAGGGCAAGGTTTTCGGGAGTAACCCGAAAAGTATCGAGTAACTCGATACACACCTTGCTATGTTCCGACGAACATAAAAATCCGTCGGAAGACGGATTGCGGGAGAGCCGACCCCGACCGCTTCAGCGAACCTTGCGGCGTGCCCTGTCGCTTGGGGGCAAAGGTAGAGGCTTTGTGCGCAGGTTTTCAGGGGTCGAAAACGCCACTCGCTGCCAAACGGACGCCACAAGCTGCCACCTTCGGCAGAAGCGATACAAGCGACATTTTTTCCTTGTTTATTTGCGGCAGGTTTGAATAACGACAGAGATATGGAACGGAAGATACAGCGATTTGAAACCCTGCGGACGTGTCGCCGCAAAGCCCAGCCGATTTACGGAGCGGACGGTTCGGAGAAGTGTTGCGGCAAAGAGGCAGTGTCGTGCAGACTTACGGATTTACTGTCGTACCGTCGTGTCGTCGTACTGCACCGCCGACTTGCGGCTGCGGGTCTGCACGTCTTTCTCTCGCTGCCTCTACCAATCTTTAACGTGTTCTGCCAGCGGATAAGTAATGAATTATAAACCTACGGAAATAGAGAATTAACAACTTAAAAAAGCAATGTTATGGACAAGGAAATTTTTATCGCCTTCGCCACGCAGAAAGGTGGCATCGGAAAAACTACGCTTACCGTCCTGACGGCAAGCTATCTTCATTACATGAAAGGCTACAACGTGGCGGTCGTCGATTGCGACGCCCCGCAAAACAGCATCGCCGACCTGCGGGCGCGGGAGGTCAAGGTCATCGGCGAGAGTACCTATTTCAAGGCTCTTGCCTGCGACCACTTCCGGCGGGTGAAGAAAAAGGCATACCCCGTCGTTACGAGCAACGCCGCCGACGCACTCGACGATGCCGACAGGCTGCTGCGCGGGGAAGCGACGAAACCCGACCTCGTTTTTTTCGACCTGCCGGGCACGCTCAAAAGCGAGGGTGTGGTAAAGACGCTCTCGCAGATGGACTACATCTTCGCCCCGATCAGTGCCGACCGCCTCGTGGTGGAAAGCACGTTGCAGTTCGCCGCCCTGTTCCATGAGAACCTGATCACGACGGGTATCGCCAAGACCAAAGGGCTGTACCTGTTCTGAACGATGGTGGACGGGCGCGAAAGGAGCGAGCTGTACGACCTCTACCGGCAGATTATCGACGGCATGAATATCCCCATGCTGGAAACCCGCCTGCCGGACAGCAAGCGTTTCCGCCGCGATTTATCGGAGGAGCGCAAGGCGATATTCCGTTCGACGATATTCCCGATGGACAACGCCCTGATGCGGGGCAGCAACATCAAGGAGCTTGCGGAGGAGATTTGTTCGGTCATGAAAATCCAGCGGGTATGAGCAGTCGTAAAGCGGATACGGAAGGAATAGACGAAGCCCTGCTGCTGGATTCCATCGGCAGGCGCAAGCAGGACGGCAGCGTGCAGCCGCAGGAAACGAGGGATGCATCTGTCCTGAAAGCGGAGGAGGCGCCACCCGCCGCCACGGAAGCCCCGAAAGAGGGAGGCCGCCGCAAGAGGCAAAGCGTCGATTACACGGCGACGTTCCTCAAACGCAACGAGATCAAAACGCGCCAATGCGTCTATATCAGCCGGGAAATACACAACCAAATTTCCCGCATCGTAAATGTCATTTCCGACAAGGAGATAACCGTCGGCGGGTATATAGATACCGTCCTTGCCTGCCATTTAGAGCAGCACAAGGACGAGATAAAGGAACTGTATAAGCGAAAACTCGAAAATTTGATTTAGAGACAATGAAAAAGGAAGATGGAAAAAAGATCATGGACGAAGCTCGGCAGGCGATATACCGCTCGCTGTTTCTCAAAGAGGCGGACGTTCCCGCGCGGATCGGCAAGACAGTCTATGTGCGCAAGGAGTACCACGAACGCATACAGCTTATTTTGAGGGTTATCGGAAAGGACGAAGTGTCGCTGTTCAGCTACATCGACAATGTGCTGGTGCACCATTTCGATATGTTTCAGGAGGACATCAAAAGGCTGTATGAGCAGAACAACAATATATTCTAACCAATTAAAAAAGAACAAGATTATGATTTGGAAAAGATGGAACTGGCAGGCGGCCAAGAGAAGTTACCGCCTGCGTTATTTGAAGAAAGCCGACACGGTAGCCCGCCGGGGCAAGCTGGTCTATGTGCGGCAGGAGTATCACGACCGGATACGGCGTATCGCCCGCGTTATCGGCGGCGACGATGTTACGCTGTTCAGCTACATCGACAACGTGCTGGCGGAACACTTCGCCACCCATAAGGAGGTTATCGCCGCGTTGTACGACGAACATAACCGACCGATCTTTTAGCCGCCTATGGAAACGCTTTTAGTATGCCTGCTTGCGGGCTATGGCCTGTGGCTGGCGGCCTACCTGTGGTGGGAACGGCGGCAGACCGGAGGAGGGTCGAGCGGCGAGGCTCCCGCGCCGACGGTGCAGCCGCCGCAAGAGGCCGAAATCATCGGCAGGAGCCACTTTCGGATGAAGGCGAAAGAGCCAGAGAGTGCCAAACGGACGCCACAAGCTGCCACCGACGGCAAAACGGAACCAGCGACGGAAAAAGCCGCTACATTTGCCTCCGAAACCGAAAACCGGACATCGGCACGCATCCCCGACGATAAGCTGGACGAGGCTTTCGAGCATCTGGAAATTCCGGACATCCCGCTCGAATACGAGGATGAGGACGACGATTACATCGACGAGGAAGTGCCGCTCGGCGCAGGCCAGAGATACGCTTCGGGCGCGAGCTTCGAGGAGCTAGATGCGGCGATGAAAACCGCCCGCGACCCTTCGGCGGACGACAGCGAGCGGAGGCAGGCCGGGCGGCTGTTCGGGCAGATGCAGGGCACGGAGTTCTTCGACCGCCTCGTGAGCGGCTCCTCCGACATCGCGGAAAAGATAACGGGATTGATGGACTACTATTTAAGCCCGCCCTTCCCGACGGCTGGGAATGCGGAGGCTGTGGCAGCCGCCCCGCCTATCGCCACCGACGCGCCGGACGGCCTTGCCGGGTTCGACATTCGGGATTTTGTTTAACGATTAAAAACGAAAGGACAATGAAAGAAAAAGAGTACGGGTAGCTGTCCCCACGAAAAACAGCCCACTAAATCCACAAGTAAAAATCAGTATCAACCCGCCGGACGGACTATCCACCCGTCCGGCACAATCGAAGAACAATTTATGACGAAGAAACATTTTCTTTTCTCGGCAGCCCTTCTTCTGGCTGCTTCCTCCGCCTTCGCACAAGGCAACGGCCTTTCGGGTATCAACGAGGCCACGAGTATGGTAACGAGCTATTTCGACCCAGCGACGAAGTTGATATACGCCATCGGCGCGGTCGTGGGTCTGATCGGCGGCGTGAAGGTCTATGGCAAGTTCTCGTCGGGCGACCCCGACACCAGCAAGACCGCCGCCTCGTGGTTCGGCGCATGTATTTTCCTGATTGTGGCGGCGACCATCCTGCGTTCGTTCTTCCTCTAAACGTCGGGCGATGGCAGAATACCCTGTAAACAAGGGGATAGGCCGCTCGGTTGAGTTCAAAGGTTTGAAGGCGCAGTACCTTTTCATCTTTGCGGGCGGCCTGCTCGTGGTGTTCGTCCTTTTCGTCATCCTGTACATGGCTGGCGTCAGCCAATGGTTCTGTATCGGCTTCGGGGCGGTGTCCGCATCGGTTCTGGTGTGGCAGACATTCGCCCTGAACGCCCGGTACGGCGAACACGGATTGATGAAATTGGGCGCGGCACGCAGCCATCCCCGCTATATACTCAACCGCCGGAGAATCTCCCGATTGTTCAACCGCAAAAAACAGAAGAATGAGAAATACGCTTAAAGCCGCGACATTGGAGGCCAAATTTCCGTTGCTGGCCGTCGAGCACGGCTGCATCCTCTCCAAAGACGCCGACATCACGGTAGCCTTCGAGGTGGAGCTGCCCGAACTCTACACGGTAACGGGCGCGGAATACGAGGCCATACACGCTGCGTGGTGCAAGGCCATCAAGGTCTTGCCCGATTACAGTATCGTCCACAAGCAGGACTGGTTCGTGCGCGAGCAGTACCGTCCGGAGCTGCAAAAGGACGACATGAGTTTCCTCTCGCGTTCGTTCGAGCGTCATTTCAACGAGCGTCCGTACCTGAAACATACGTGTTTCCTGTACCTGACGAAGACGACCAAAGAGCGGAGCCGCCAGCAGAGCAATTTCAGCACCCTTTGTCGGGGGCATATCGTCCCGAAGGAGATACGAGACAAGGACGCTGCGGCCAAGTTCATCGAGGCGACCGAGCAGTTCGAGCGCATCATGAACGACAGCGGCTTCGTCCGTCTGCGCCGCCTCACCTCCGACGAGATCACCGGAACGGCCACGAGTGCGGGGTTGGTGGAGAAATACTTTTCTCTTTCATTGGAAGATACGACCTGCTTGCAGGACATCTCCCTCTCGGCGGAGGAAATGCGCGTCGGCGACAACATCTTGTGCCTGCACACGCTTTCCGACACGGAAGACCTGCCGTCTGCTGTGGCGACCGACAGCCGTTACGAGAAGCTCTCGACCGACCGCTCGGACTGCCGCCTCTCGTTCGCCTCTCCGGTGGGGCTGCTGCTCTCCTGCAACCACCTGTACAACCAGTACGTGCTGATCGACAACAGCGAGGAGAACTTGCAACGTTTCGAGAAGAACGCCCGCAACATGCAGTCGCTCTCGCGTTACTCCCGCTCCAACCAGATAAACAAGGAGTGGATCGACGAGTACCTGAACGAAGCGCACAGCCTCGGCCTCACGTCCGTCCGCGCCCACTTCAACGTGATGGCGTGGTCGGACGACCGCGAGGAGCTGAAACGCATCAAGAACGACACGGGCAGCCAGCTCGCGGCGATGGAGTGTACCCCGCGCCACAACACGGTGGACTGCCCGACGCTGTTCTGGGCGGCCATACCGGGCAACGAGGCCGACTTTCCGGCAGAGGAGAGCTTCTATACGTTCACCGAGCAGGCGGTCTGTTTCTTCACCGAAGAAACAAACTACCGCTCGTCGCCCTCCCCGTTCGGCATCAAGATGGTCGATAGGCTCACGGGAAAACCGCTGCATCTGGACATTTCAGACCTTCCGATGAAGAAAGGCGTAATCACCAACCGTAACAAGTTCATACTTGGGCCGAGCGGTTCGGGCAAGTCTTTCTTCACGAACCACCTCACGCGGCAATACTACGAGCAAGGGACGCACATCGTGCTGATCGATACGGGTAACTCCTATCAGGGGCTGTGCGAGATGATCCGCCGCAAGACCGCAGGCGAGGACGGGATTTATTTCACCTACACCGACGAGACGCCGATAGCGTTCAACCCTTTCTACACGGACGACAAGGTGTTCGACATCGAGAAGCGCGAGAGTATCAAGACACTGCTTCTGACGCTGTGGAAGAAGGACACTGAACCTGCCACCCGCGCCGAGGAGGTCGCCCTCTCGAACGCCGTGGCGCTCTACATCGAGCGCATCAAGCGGGACGCGGACATCGTGCCGTCGTTCAACACGTTCTACGAGTTCGTGAAGACCGACTACCGCGCCGTATTGGAGGAGAAAAAGGTGCGGGAGAAGGATTTCGACCTCGCGGGCTTTCTCAACGTCTTGGAGCCGTATTATCGCGGCGGGGAGTACGACTACCTGCTGAACAGCGACAAGCAGTTAGACCTGCTGCACAAACGCTTCATCGTCTTCGAGATCGACGCGATAAAAGACCACCCGATCCTCTTTCCCGTCACGACGATTATCATCATGGAGCTGTTCATCAATAAGATGCGCAGGCTGAAAGGCATCCGCAAGATGATACTTATCGAGGAGGCGTGGAAGGCCATCGCCTCGGCGAACATGGCCTCCTACATCAAATACCTCTATAAGACGGTTCGCAAGTTCTACGGCGAGGCCGTCGTGGTTACGCAGGAGGTGGACGACATCATCGCCTCTCCGATCGTCAAGGAGAGCATTATCAATAACTCGGACTGTAAAATACTCTTGGATCAGCGCAAGTACATGAACAAGTTCGACGCGATACAGGCTCTCTTGGGACTGACGGACAAGGAGAAGGGGCAGATACTCTCCATCAATCAGGCGAACGACCCGTCGAGGCTCTACAAGGAGGTCTGGATCGGGCTGGGCGGCACGCGGTCGGCAGTCTATGCAACCGAAGTGAGCACCGAGGAATATCTGGCGTTCACGACCGAAGAGACCGAAAAAATGGAGGTCTATGCCCTTGCCGAGAAGCTGGGCGGCGACATCGAGGCGGCGATACGGCAGATAGCCGAGAGCCGCAGAAATAATAAGTAATCACATTAAAAACGAAAAGTCTATGAATATTAACAGAGAAAAGTGGCTCACGTTGAGCTGTTGTATGGTCTCGCTTGCGACTTTGATGCTGCAAGCCTGCACCGAAGCGAAAGAAACGGATTGCAGCAAGCTGTGCGGGAATTGGGTCAGCGTGGGCAGGAAGCCCGACGTGCTGATCTACCGCGAGGGCGACGCCTACAAGGTTACGGTCTTCAAGCGCAGCGGTCTCTCGCGCCGCCTGAAACCCGAAACATACCTGCTGCGCGAGGAGGAGGGCAACCTTTTCATCAACACGGGCTACCGCATCGACATCGCCTACAACGAGGCGACGGACGTGCTGACCTTCTCCCCGCACGGAGATTACGTTCGCGCGGAGATGGACACGAAACCGGAATAGAAACCACTAAATCCACAGTAAAATGAGAACAAAAATAATCCTACTATTGAGCGCGTGCCTGCTATTTGCGGGCACGGCGAGGGCGCAATGGGTCGTAAGCGATCCGGGCAACCTCGCGCAAGGCATCATCAACGCCTCGAAGAACATCATCCACACCTCGAAGACGGCGACCAACATGGTGTCGAACTTTCAGGAGACGGTGAAAATCTACGAGCAGGGCAAAAAGTATTACGACGCCCTCAAATCGGTGAACAATCTGGTCAAGGACGGCATCAAGGTCAAGAACACGATTCTGATGATCGGCGAAATTTCGGACATCTATGTAACGAATTTCCAGCTTATGCTGCGCGACGAGAACTACACCGCCGAGGAACTTTCGGCCATCGCTTTCGGCTATACGAAGCTCTTGGAGGAGAGCAACAACGTCCTCAAAGAGATGAAAGAGGTGGTGAACATCACGACGCTTTCGATGACCGACAAGGAGCGTATGGACGTGGTGGACAGGTGCTACAACCGTGTGCGCAACTACCGCAATCTGGTGATGTACTACACCAACAAGAACATCTCGGTAAGCTACCTGCGGGCGAAGAAGAAAAACGACATGGACAGGGTGCTGGCGCTCTACGGCAGCCGCAGAGAACGCTATTGGTAACACTTAACACGCTATGCCTATGATGTTACTTTCAGTAGAGTTCGACAACCTGCACGCCATTCTCCGCTCGCTCTATGCGGAGATGATGCCGCTCTGTTCCAACATGGCGGGTGTGGCCAAAGGCATCGCGGGCTTGGGTGCGCTCTTTTACGTGGCCGTGCGCGTGTGGCAGTCGCTCGCCCGTGCCGAGGCCATCGACGTGTACCCCCTGCTGCGGCCTTTCGCCGTCGGCTTCTGTATCATGTTCTTTCCGACCATCGTTCTGGGCACGATAAACGGGGTGTTGAGTCCCGTCGTGCAGGGCACGAACCGGATGCTCGAATCGCAGACGCTCGACATGAACAAGTACCGCGAGCAGAAAGACAAGCTCGAATACGAGGCGATGATGCGCAACCCCGAAACGGCCTACCTCGTCTCGAATGAGGAGTTCGACCGGCGGCTCGAAGAACTGGGCTGGTCGCCGGGCGATATGGTTACGATGGCCGGAATGTATATCGAACGGGGCATGTATAACATGAAGAAAGGTATCCGCGACTTCTTCCGCGAGGTGCTGGAGCTGCTGTTCGCCGCTGCCGCCCTGCTGATCGACACGCTGCGGACATTCTTTCTGATTGTCCTGTCGATTCTCGGCCCGATAGCTTTCGCCATCTCCGTCTGGGACGGCTTCCACTCCACGCTCACGCAGTGGATATGCCGCTACGTGCAGATTTACCTGTGGCTGCCCGTGGCCGACTTGTTCAGTACCGTGCTGGCGAAGATTCAGGTGTTGATGTTGCAAAACGACATCTCGGAGTTGCAGAACAACCCGAATTTCTCGCTCGAAGCCTCCAACGGGGTCTATATCGTGTTCCTTATCATCGGCATTATCGGCTATTTCACGATTCCGACCGTCGCCGGATGGATCATTCAGGCCGGAGGTTCGGGAAGCTACGTACGTGCCGTAACGCAGCTTGCGGGCAAGGGCGCGGCGCTGGCCGGAGGCGTGGCCGGAGCCGCCGTCGGCAACGTGGCCGGACATTCGGGCAGGCTCGTGGGGCGTGCGGGCAAGGCCGCATGGAACCATACCGCCGGAAAACTATTCAAACGAAATTAAGCAATATGGAATTTAAGTCATTGAAAAATATCGAAACGTCGTTCAGGCAGATACGCCTGTTCGGTATCGTCTTCATTGCGCTGTGCGCTCTGGTGGCGGTCTTCTCCGTCGGGAGTTCGTACCGCTTCGCCGAGAAACAGCGCGAGAAGATCTATGTACTCGACGGCGGCAAGTCGCTGATGCTCGCCCTCTCGCAAGACCTCGCGCAGAACCGTCCGGCGGAGGCACGCGAGCACGTCCGCCGTTTTCACGAGTTGTTCTTCACCCTCTCGCCCGAAAAGAGCGCCATCGAGCACAACATCAAACGCGCCCTGCTGCTCTCGGACAAGAGTGCCTACAACTATTACACGGACTTCGCAGAGAAGGGGTATTACAACCGCATCATCGCGGGCAACATCAATCAGGTGTTGCAAGTCGATTCGGTGGTCTGCAATTTCGACCGCTACCCCTACGAGGTCAAAACCTATGCGCGTCAGATGATTATCCGCGAGAGCAACGTCACGGAGCGCAGTCTCGTAACGCGCTGCCGCCTGCTGAACGCCTCGCGTTCGGACGACAATCCGGGCGGCTTCACCATCGAGGGGTTCACGATTTTGGAAAACCGCGACCTGCAAACATTGGAGAGATAGGCATATGGGAAAGTGGATTGAACGTATCCGCGACTGGACGGACAGGCAGGACGGGCGGCTTCGGGCGTGGCTCGAAGCGCTCCCGCAGCGGACGAGGCTCGCCGCCGTACTCGTGATTTTCACCGTCTTCGCCGTATGTGCCCTCTTTACGTTCGGGGCGGCGCTATACGAGATGGGACGGGAAAACGGACGGCGGATAGAGATCGAACATATCAGAGAGTTAGACCTGCGGCAAAGGCAGGACAGTATCAACCTTTATAAGTATTACGATTATGGAACAGAACAAGAATCCGACGGCCTCCCCGAAAGCGGGGAAGCCTGAACAGCCGCTCACGGAGGAACAGCGGCAGAAGCGTCGCAAGATGCTCGTGTACCCGCTTATGGGACTGCTTTTCGCAGGCTCGATGTGGCTGATCTTCGCGCCCTCCGAAAAGGAGAAGGCCGAAGCCGCACAGGGGACGGGCTTCAATACCGAGATGCCCCTGCCCGCAGAGTCGGGTATCATCGCCGACAAGCGCACGGCCTACGAGCAGGCGCGGATGGAGGAGAAGCAGAAGGAGCGGCGTGCGCAGATGCACGACCTCGCCGACCTGTTCGCGGACAAGGAGCAGGACAAGGAAACCGCAGCGGAGGACTTCGACCTGCTCAATCCCGAAGCGGGGGTGCAGCCCGCACCCTCTTATGGGGGCAGCGGCTCGCGTCCCAAGCAGACGATACGCTCGTCCGCTGCCGCTTATGAGGACATCAACCGCACGCTCGGCAATTTCTACGAGATGCCTGCCGACGACCCCGAAAAGGAGGAGTTGCGCGAGCGCATCGAGGAGTTGGAGGCGATGATGGCGCGGCAGGCCGAGCCGGAAGGCTCGACGCTCGACGATCAGGTCGCCCTATTGGAAAAATCCTACGAGCTGGCGGCGAAATATATGCCTGCCGGACAAGGGGGTGCGTCGCAGGCGGCGGCAACCGGAAAGCCGGAGCAGAAACCCTCGCGGAACGGCAAGGCCGTAGCCGTGCCCGTCAATCAGGTTGCGGTGAATGTGGTCTCCGCCCTCGCGCAGCCGATGGACGATACGGAGTTCATGCGCACCCACGCCGCAGAGCGCAACTACGGTTTCAATACGGCAGTCGGGAACACGGGAGCCGCTGAAAAGAACACCATCGCCGCGTGCGTACACGGCAACCAGACCGTAACCGACGGGCAAAGCGTCCGCCTGCGGCTGCTGGAAGCGACGGACGTGGGCGGGGTGCATATCCCGCGCAACACCCTCGTCGTGGGTGCGGCACGGGTGCAGGGCGAGCGGCTCGGCGTGGAGATCACCTCGCTGGAATATCGCGGGTCGATTATTCCGGTCGAACTCTCCGTGTTCGACAGCGACGGGCAGGAAGGCATCTTCATCCCGAACTCGTTGGAGGTCAGTGCGGTCAAGGAGATCGCCGCCAACATGGGTTCGTCGCTCGGTTCGAGCATCAACATCTCCACAGACGCAGGGGCGCAGCTCGCCTCCGACCTCGGAAAAGGCGTCATACAGGGAACGAGCCAGTACATCGCCCAGAAGATGCGCACCGTAAAGGTGCATTTGAAAGCCGGGTATAAAGTCATGCTTTATCAGCCGGAAAATTGAAAACATTCACAAACCACTAAATCCACAGTAAAATGAAAAAGATTTTTGTAATGATGTTCGCCCTTTTAACGGGCATCGGTGCGGTCAGCGCACAGGAACAGGTAACGACAGAAAACGACCCGACGACGGTGCAGACCGACCGAGCGAAAGAGGAGCCGGGGAAGGTCGCCTTGCAGAAGGAGGTTTATCCGCAGAAAGAGGAGGACGGCGACCTCTATCACGGCCTGACGAAAAAGCTCACCTTCGACCGCATGATTCCGCCGCACGGGTTGGAGGTTACCTACGACAAGACCGTCCATGTCATTTTTCCGGCGGCGGTGCGCTACGTCGATCTCGGCTCGCCGAACCTTATCGCGGGCAAGGCCGACGGCGCGGAGAACGTGATCCGCGTGAAGGCCACCGTGCGCGATTTCCGCACGGAAACCAATATGTCGGTCATTACCGAAGACGGCTCGTTCTATACGTTCAATGTGAAATATGCCGACGAACCGTTGTTGCTGAATGTCGAGATGTGCGACTTCATCCATGACGGCAGCGCCGTGAACCGTCCGAACAACGCAATGGAGATATACCTCACGGAGCTGGGGAGCGAATCGCCGCTTTTGGTGCATCTTATCATGCAGTCCATCCACAAGCAGGACAAGCGCGAGGTGAAGCATATCGGATGCAAACGTTTCGGCATTCAGTATCTTCTGAAAGGCATCTACACGCACAACGGCCTGCTCTATTTCCACACGCAGATAAAGAACGCTTCCAACGTGCCGTTCGACGTGGATTTCATCACATTCAAAATCGTCGATAAGAAGGTCGCCAAGCGCACGGCCATACAAGAACAGGTTATCTTTCCCTTGCGTGCCTACAACTACGCTACGCGCGTGGCCGGAAAGAGGGACGAGCGCACCGTCTTCACGCTCGACAAGTTCACGATTCCCGACGGCAAGTGCCTCGTCGTGGAGCTGAACGAGAAGAACGGAGGCCGCCATCAGTCGTTCGTCGTCGAGAATGAAGACCTCGTGCGGGCGAATGTCATCGACGAACTTAAAGTACAGTAACCATGAAGCGGTTCGTATTGCTACTCATCGCGTCGCTTGCCCTCTGTGTGGGGCAGGCTGACGCGCAACGATGCCTCCCCAAGATGCGGGGCATCGAGCTTCGGGGCGGCATGGCTGACGGCTTCTATTCGCACGCGAGCCGTGCCGATGCGGGGTACTGTTTCGGTGCGGCGCTTGCGACCTACACCAAAGGCGGCGACAAGTGGGTCTTCGGCGGCGAATACCTGCAACGCTACAACCCCTATAAGGAGAGCCGCATCCCGACGGTGCAGTTCACGGCGGAGGGCGGGTTTTATTACAATTTCCTCTCCGACGCGCGAAAGATTTTCTTCGTTTATATCGGCGGTTCGGCACTTGCCGGATATGAAACGGTGAATTGGGGCGACAAGGTGCTGTTCGACGGCTCGCGCCTTGCGAACAGGGACGCCTTCATCTACGGCGGGGCGATCTCGCTCGAAGTGGAAGCCTACCTCGCCGACCGCATCGCCCTTACGGTGAACCTCCGCGAGCGGTGCTTGTGGGGCGGCTCGACGGGGCATTTCCACACGCAGTACGGGATAGGGCTGAAATTCATCATCGACTGACGGTATGACGATAGATGAGATGCGGCGGCTGCCTTTGGAAACTTTTCTGCAACGGCTGGGGCACAGCCCGACTGTGCAGAAGCGACACGATTTGTGGTACAACGCTCCCTACCGCGAGGAAAGGACGCCTTCGTTCAAGGTCAATACGGACAGGAACGTGTGGTTCGACTTCGGGCTGGGACGCGGCGGCGACATCTTCACCCTTGCCGGAGAGCTTGCAGGCAGCACGGATTTTCTCACGCAGGCGAAATACATCTCGGAGGCAGTGGGTGGGAATTTCGTGCCGCTTCCCACTCCCCGACCCGCTAAGGAGCGGGTTTCCGAACCCGCATTTCAGGAGGTCGAGCAGAGAACGCTGCTCTACGACGTGCTGAAAGGCTATCTCTCGGAGCGGGGCATCCCCTCCGAAGTGGCCGCCCGCCATTGTCGGCAGGTCAGCTACCGCGTACACGGGAAACCCTATTTCGCCATCGGGTTTCAGAACGTGTCGGGAGGATGGGAGCTGCGCAGCAGGCTGTTCAAGGGGTGCATACCGCCGAAGGATATTTCCCTCGTGTCGCGGCAGGGAACGCCGACGGATGCCTGCGACGTGTTCGAGGGGTTCTTCGACTTCCTCTCCGCCGCGACGCTCGGACTGACCGGAGGGAACGATGCGCTGGTGCTCAATTCGGTCGGCAATCTGGCCAAGTCGTTCCGCTATCTGGACGGTTACAAGACTATTAACTGCTATCTGGACAACGACGAGGCCGGACGAAAGACGTTTGAAGCCCTGCGCACCCGATATGCGGAAAGAGCCGTAGATCGTTCGGGGATTTATGCCGGAAGCAAAGACCTGAACGAACATCTGCAAACGAAATTGAGTGAAAAAACAATGAACAACAAAACATTAAAATTCAGATTATGAGCAAACGTATCAGTATGATAAGATGGGGCATTTCTTTTTTCATCGGGATAGCGGCCTGCCTGCTTTCCTCCTGCGACGACGGGCTGGACATTCAGCAGGCATATCCGTTCACGGTGGAAACGATGCCCGTACAGACGAAAATCGTAAAGGGCGAGACCGCCGAAATTCGATGCGAGCTGAAACGCGAGGGTCGCTATGACGGGGCGCGGTACACGATCCGCTACTTCCAGCCCGACGGCAAAGGAGCGCTCCGCATGGACGACGGCACGGTATTCCTGCCCAACGACCGCTATCCGCTCGAACGCGAGGTGTTCCGTCTCTACTACACCTCCGCTTCGACCGACCAGCAGACCATCGACATCTACGTCGAGGACAATTTCGGGCAGGTCGTACAACTGACTTTCGATTTCAACAACGAGAACGAAGAGAAAGAATAATAAAATAAGAAAAACGCTCCGCATGGAGCGTTTTTCTTATTCAACATCGAAATTAGAAGGCAAATATTTAACCTGTCCAGAACTTATAATTCTAACAGGATCGTAATTATAGCTTTCCTTACAATGATTGTTTACCGGAGGTTGTGCTTGATAGATACATGCAGCTTCTGCCATATCTAAGTTCCGTTTCTCAACTGAGCATACGGAATAATATAGCTTTTCATCTCTACTTAGCTTCTGCTCCCAATCTTCATAATGTTCATGATTAGTGCTAACACGATCACGAATGTTTTCCGCTTGCCCAATGTATAGCAATTCCTTAATGCAGCACTTACCTTTTTCTGAGGGAGTACCCTTATACACAAAGTATAACCCAGAATAATCCGGTAAAGTAACTCCATCTGGATAAAATCCATCAAAATCCAATGAAATCGTTCTTCGAATCTTCATAATGTTAAATTTGGTTTATAGTTACAAATTTGTAAACACAAAAATCGTTCCGTCTGGCAACATATGATAGAAATGCAGATAATGACAGGTAGTTCGGTCATTATGGCAGACTTTGTGGGGCACAGAGACTGCTTTCGCCCTTATGTCTTGTAATCGGCATATTGCTACTAACCACTCCTTTACGTGGGTCATATTGTATTCGGAGGTAATGATCGCCGTGTGTTCGCCCGTCTGCGTGAAGCGCGTGCTTTCGTAGCCGTCTATCCACTCTTTGAGCGAGGCGACACCCCACGCTTCCACATCGTCGAAATAATTGTCCAATACGCGGATCGGCTCCGCGAAGGTTACTATCAGTGTCCGGTAATTTGCTGTGTTCGTTTTCATCGTTCGTCTATTTATTGTTTCTATTATTCAACCATATATCCCGTTTTGTTCTGCACTCCTCCAATGTCGGGGCGACGCAGGAGAATAATTCTCCGTCCGCATCGCGGTAGTCGTATTGGCAGAGCCGTTTCTTTCTGCGCGGGGAAAGAGTGAGGGTGAAATACTCGTGGCGTTCTTCTGCGGTCGGGCAAACCGATACGCCGTTTACAGTCATTTCTGTTTTCATCGTCGTAAACTTTTAGGGGTTAAAACTCTGCTTTCATCAGTCTGCACTCGAAATACTTCGTCCGGTCGCTGGCCTTGCGTTGATGCACCCACAGATGATGCGCACCGAAACCGTACACGAAATAGTCGTCGAGCGGTACTTGGGTTTTCAGTTTCTCGATGCCTCTGCGCAGGCTGTTCTCGTCGTCGGCGAAAAGAATCGTGTTCACCAGACGTAAATAAATCTCTGTCGCTTCGTCGCAGTAAGGACAGAAGAATGTTTCAATCGTTACTTTCATAATTCTATGTAATTAAAGTGTTAATAACCAAACCAAAATCCCGATGACGCACACGAGGGAGATGCCGAACAGGACGATGCTCCATATCGTTTGCAGCACGCCGCAGACAAGGGCTTCAGCCACTCCGACGGTGAAGTACACCACCCACAGAAAAAGGGCGCAGGGAGCGGCGAAAAGGGCACGTATGGCTGTCTTGATAATCTTCGCTGGCTTCATAACTGTCGTTTTTTTGTTTTTTGATGCGGATTCGAGAGTGGAGGGAGTGAGTTTCTTATCCTAATCTGCCGCTCGTTTATCCGACATTTTTTTAATGCGTCTTTCGGTCGTATCGGTCGTTTCGTTTCAGGGGCTTTTCGGTGTAGAGGTTAGGACGTACAAGGTTTTTGAGAACAAATACCTCGTGGCCGCAGGACGCAGGGAAGATTTTTCGCAAAACCGCAAGGCTCGACCTTGTACGTCCGTCAAGACCTCGTAAACACCTTTGCACCTGCAACGAAAGGACAGCACGATACGACGGGAAGACTGCGAAAATGGAGGTAAACGAATTATTAGGCAGATTCGAGAAAGTAAAAATAGTGCTTGCGCTATTCGCAATATAAGGGGCAGAGCCATCATCCGAAAAAACTCTCCGTTTCTTGCTAAGCGGAGAGCCATAGGTAGGGCGTTATATTGTTCGATAGATAAAAAATAAAAAAATGCACTTTTACATTTTACTTATTTTGCGTTTTCCGATAGTTATTAGAATAATATAGCTACCTTTGCATTAAATTAGTTGGATCATATATAGTTGCGTATGAAAATAGATTATTCAAGTTGGAGCACTCGCTTATTGTCAATTGACAATCTAAAGTTAGACGTTAAGAATCCTCGCTTTTCCTATCAGTCTACGAAAGAGATGAATCAAACAGAGATAGTAAAATATCTCATTGAGAATCATGCGGTATATGAATTGGCGAAAGCCATTGCAATAAATGGGTATCTATTAAACGAAGAACCAATTGTTTGCAAAGAAGGAGATTCTTATGTTGTATTAGAAGGAAATCGCCGAGTTGCAGCTTGTAAAATTCTATTAAACCCATATAAGTTCCTTTCTCCACAACGAGCAAAGGAGTTGTCAAAGTATGATCCAATCGATGACAAAATAAGATGTAATATTGCACCTACCCGCAGAGATGCTGATACACTCATTTATAACAAGCACACTGGTATTCCGTTACAAAAATGGGATAAAGTTAGTCAAGACGCTTTTTTAGCTAATTTATTACAAAGTGAAAATTTGTCAGCCGAGCAGGTTGCATACAAATTGAGTGTTCCGGCGTCTGAAATAAGAAAGGCACTTCGTCGTCATGCTATTCATCAATATAGTATTAAGTTGTTTCAGTCTGAACCCTATGAGTTAGAACAAATACAGGAACAAGGCTTTCCAATTACAAACTTCGAACGTTTTTATGATGATGAGCGAGGACTAAATTTTCTTGGGCTCACTTTTGGTAGTAATGGCGAAATTCAAAAGCGATTACCTGATGACGAATTTAATCGGCGATTCAAATTTATTGTCAATCAGATTCTTTCTCAAGACTTGACTTCTCGTACATTTAACAATGAGGAAGATAAAAAGGAATACTTTTCTACTATTCGAAGTTATGATAAAGACAGATTTGATTTAGATATTGAACCGTCGCAAACACCGCTGGCAACTCAAAATGAGAATGTATCAAATAGTACATCGCCTGAAACAGGCGAATCAGGAGAAGGGGAAACGTCTGCGAAAACTAAACGTACTCGTAAAAAGTCTGGTCTCTTTGCTGATTATAATTGGGGCGATACCGGTGTAAATAAATTAGATGCTCTTTTTAATAGTCTGAAAGAATTAGCATACAAAAGACATACGGACATGGCTGGTATTGCATTGCGATGTTATGTGGATATGTTGGTATATGAGTTTTTGCGAGCAAAAAAATGTATCGGTGAAATTAATAAAGAAGATGCAGTGGAAGCTGCAATTCATAACGATAAAAAATATAATGAACTAAAACAATATATCAAAACATCTTATGCTTTGAGTGACGAAGAAATTAACGATGAGGAATTGAGACGTTTAACCAGATTTACGGTAACAGACAAGAGTAACAAAATTCCAGAGTTGGGAAATATGATCACATATATTATCCGTCATCCGGAATTACTTGATAATAATACTCGATTAGTCCAAGTATTGGAGAAATTCAAAAAAAGTAATACTCATTTTATTGATTTGACAGCGTGTAATATGTTCGTCCATAATCAGTATTTTTCTCCAGATGTAGCAACTCTTGAAACAAGCGTTAATGTTTTAGCTCCGGTTTTAGACGTGATGTACACAGCCATAAAGAATGAAGAATAACAATTATAGTCCATTAAGGTATCCGGGAGGTAAACGCCGTTTGGTAGATTTTATTAAATCTATCATAGACCAAAACAACCTAAAAGGAGGTACTTATATAGAACCTTTTTCAGGTGGAGCCGCCATAGCTTTAGCTTTAGCGATAGACGGATACATGGAACGTGTTGTTATCAACGATTATGACCGATCGGTATATGCTTTTTGGCACAGCATATTACATCAGACCGATTCATTTATTAATAAAATCCATAATACACCATTATCCATTGAAGAATGGTATGCGCAAAGGGCAATTCAACAAAATAAGCACAATGCAGATTTGTTCGAGTTAGGATTTTCTACTTTTTTCCTGAACCGTACTAATCGCTCCGGTGTCTTAAAAGCAGGTGTAATCGGAGGACTTAATCAAACAGGGCCTTACAAAATTGATGCGCGTTACAATAAAGAGCAATTGATTGAACGCATTCAACTTATTGCTCAATATAAAGATAAATTCATATTACATAATGACGATGCAATAAATTTATTGCGCCGTTATCGCAACATTGCTCGCAAAAATTTGATCTATTTAGATCCTCCTTATTATGTAAAAGGACGAGAATTATACGTCAATTTTTTCAAAGAAGTAGATCATATTGCTTTATCACAAGCCGTACAACAAAGAGATAATTTGAATTGGGTTATTACTTACGATAATCATTCTTTTATTCATAATTTATATACAAATGCAAAATCCTTATCATATGCTTTATCGTATAGTGCAGGAACAAATAAACAAGGGACAGAGTTACTTTTTTGTAAACAAGATATAATTATCCCTGAACATCTTTTGCCTACTTTGGAATAAATCCATTGAAAATTTGCATATATCAAATAGAATATCTATTTTTGTTTTGTAATGATAGACGGGCAGACACGAAAAGGTCATTAAGAGACTATGACAGACAAGTAACCGTTACTAATTCGTTACAGATGTTCTTTTTGAAATAGTTATCGCCTTGATAATAAGGATTTTGCGAGAGATTGGTTCATAACCCTCTCTCTCCGCTGAACTAACCGGACAAAACCGGACAGTAAGCAGACAAGTCCCACAAATTCAATGATTTGTGGGACTTTTTTCATCCCCTTGTGTCTGCCTTAAAGTACATCTTTTCGCCCCTAAAAGACAAAGTTCGTAACCTAACTTGTACCCCCGACAAACAAAAGCGGTAAGGGGGTACAGATTGTCCGAAATTGGCGAAGTCCTGTCGCTATTTGGCTTGCCTGCATAGAACTCATTTTAAGAGATTTACAATAGTTTTGCAACTTAAAGAAGTGAGTTATGAAATCGACATTCAACATTTGCTTTTACGCAAAGAAAGACAAGCAGAAAGCCAACGGTGCGTACCCCATTTTCGCCCGTATCACAGTGGACGGCGTGGCGAGCCGTTTTAATACCAAGCTGGACGTGCCACATTCTATTTGGGACGGTAAAATGGGCAAGGCTACCGGACGTACTTCGGAAGCCAGCCGCATAAACCGTATGCTGGATGATATTAACGCATCTTTGAACACCATTTACCACGAAATGCAGCGGCGTGACAACTATGTGACCGCCGAGAAAGTAAAGAACGAGTTTTTGGGGCATAGCGAGAGCCACGAAACTATTCTTACCCTGTTCCAAAAGCACAATGACGATGTGAAGCAGCTTGTGGGCATATCCAAGACGATAGCGACCTACCGCAAGTATGAAGTCACCCGCCGCCACCTTGCCGAGTTCATTCAAAGCAAGTACAATGTATCGGACATATCCATTAAGGAGATAACGCCGATGTTCATTACCGATTTTGAGTTGTACCTGCGTACCGCCTGCAAGTGCGGTTACAACACCACCGCCAAGTTCATGCAGTTCTTCAAGCGCATTATCATCATAGCCCGTAACAACGGCATATTGGTAAACGACCCGTTCGCCAGTTATAAAATCCGGCTGGAGAAAGTGGATAGAGGTTACTTGACAGAGGACGAGATAAAAATCATCCTCAAAAAGAAAATGGTTTCCGAACGACTGGAACACGTCAGGGACTTGTTCATCTTTGCCTGCTTCACATTTGTTGCACTAACCAATGTGTGTCTGATTATCAATAAATTGCAAACCAATAATAGAAGTATAGGTAATGGTTTAGAAACCACCTGTCTTCATCATTTTGCATGATTCTCAATCATTTCAAATAGCTCAATGCGAAGATAATACTATTGCTTGAATTAGCCAAATTCCGATTGTCAAATCCATCTAAATTCAGCGAATTACGGGCTATGATTGCTTGAATTTATATTTAAGTCCATACTCTTCTAATTTACTATATAGTGTTGTCCTGCCTATTCCAAGCAGTTCGGCGGCGATACTCCGGTTTCCGTTTGCCTGTTTCAAGGCACGTAATATCCGTTCCTTTTCTTCCATATCATTGTGTAGGGCAAAGCTGACGGGTGAAGTCGGCTTCGTCCCGGTAAGTTCCAGATGCTCTTTCGCTACCATCCCTTCCTGAGCCTGCAATACCGCTCCCATGATTTTCTGCCGAAGTTCTCGCACATTACCCGGCCAGGCATGGGTCAGCAACGCTTTCCGGGCTTCGATACTGAATCCGCTCACATTACATTCCAGTTCCTTGTTGGCTACCTCGCGGAAGAATTCTGCCAATGGCATGATGTCCTCCTGACAGTCGCGCAACGGTGGCACGGTTATCTCGAAGTCGTGCAGACGGTACAGCAAATCCTGACGGAAACGCTTCTCGCCCACTGCCGTCTCCAAGTCCTCGTTGGTGGCGGCGATGATGCGGACGTTGAAACTCCTGTCTGACTTGTCACCGACCGGGCGATACCGTCTTTCCTGTATGGCACGGAGCAACATCTGTTGCGTTTCCATTGCGAGATTGCCCACCTCGTCTAAGAATAATGTGCCGCCTTCCGCTTCATGGAAGTATCCTTTCCTTGCACAGTCTGCACCCGTGAACGAGCCCTTGATGTGTCCGAAGAATGCCGATGGTGCAAGTTCTTTGGTCAGTGAACCACAATCCACCGCAACGAAAGGCTTGCCCGCCCGTTTGCTCTTGTTGTGCAGGTGGTGAGCGATATGCTCCTTTCCCGTGCCGTTCTCGCCGAATATCATCACGCTCATGTCCGTACCGGCAACAATCTTTATACGGTGCATGATTTTCTGAAAGGCAGAACTTTCACGGGGGAATACGGGCATACGTATGAATCCGGCTTGACGCTCTTTCTCTATGGTACGTATCTGCGGGACAAGTTTGTTTTCTAAAAGTTGTTTGGGGATATAGTCTATCGAGCCGAATTTCATACTTTCTACGGCGGTAGGCACTTCGGCGTAGTCTGTCATGATGAAGAATGGCTGCATCATTCCCTCCTTGCGCATCCAGCGCAACAGTTCGATGCCGTTGCCATCGGGCAGACGCAGGTCGGAAACAACAATGTCATCATCCGTTGCCTGTTTTAGATGTTGCTTGGCTGTCGATAAGCGATAAGCCTGTACGGTGCGGTAACCATCCCGTGCCAACAAATTGCAGACATACTCGCAATACACGATGTTGTCCTCCACCACGATAATTCTTGTACTATCCATTTTTGAATTTTCTCCTTTCTTCTTTTGCCAGCCGGATTATCTCCGTTCCCATGTCCAATATGAGGGTTACGGCATGGTTTAACGCATTATCATCAAGCGTTGTCCCATTATGAAGTAATCCATAAAGTCCCCTCAGAGGTTGGTCGGCACGGAGTATTTCCCATGAACTGCGCAGATGATGTGTCAGGGCATCCAACTTTGGCAGGTCTTTTTGTGTTGCCGCATCCCGGACAGCCTGCATTTCCTTTTCAGTTTCAGCTATCAGTTTCTCCAGCATGACGGCTTCATTTCCGTAGGACAACAAGGTAGAAAAGTCCGGTTTCCCACAGGGCGTCGCTTTCATGGAACATCTGTCAGAAGCCTCCATCAGTTCCGATATGGAGAACGGCTTGAACAGGCATCCGGCAAAGCCCCGCTCTATGAGTTCCTCCGCATTGCAACTGCCCGAAGCGGTTGCCACGACCACCGGGATTATTTTGGAATTGCCCACGTTGGATGAGCGCAGCAGCTCCAACAGTTCAAAGCCGTTTGTATCGGGCATTTTTAAATCTGCCAGTAACAAACCGTATTCTTTCCGGCGTATCAGTTCCATCAGTTCCGCGACATCTGTACAGATGTCGCAGTGTATTCCCTCTTGGGCGTACATTTCTTTCAGCATCAGGAGAAGCACCTCGTCGTTGTCGATGGCTACGACTTTGAGGTTCTTCTTTTTCCTGTGGATATAAGTCTGCATTTCTTGCTCCGGCACTTCCTCGGCTTCCTGCATGGGTATCTCCACCGTAAAACGACTTCCTTTGCCTTTCTTGCTTTCCAAGCGGGTTTTTCCGTGAAGCATTGTTACGATATTATGCACGATGGCAAGCCCTAGCCCGAAGCCATCTTTTACGGCTGCATTTGAAAGACGTTCAAACGCTCCGAATATTTGTAGCTGTTCCTCTTCGGTCATACCGGTTCCTGTATCCTCAACCACAAGTGTCAATATGCCGTTGTCGTAATCCGTTGTCAGGAACACACCGCCTTTCTCCGTAAACTTGACGGCATTTGACAGCAGGTTGTTTCCAATTTGCAGGATGCGTTCCTTGTCGGTCAATACAATGGCATCACTTCCATCCTTCACCGTCAGAGACAATTCCTTGCTCATTGCAATGGGCGTGAATTCCGTTTCAAGGGTATGCGTAATTGTAGAAATGCGGCAAGGGGACAGTCTGGGCTGTTCCTTGCCGTTGTCCAAGCGAAAGAAGTCCAGTAAAGTATTGAGCATAATGCGCATACGTTCGGAAGATTCCTGTATGTTTTCGATGAAATGCACATTGTTACCTTTGCTAAACTCTTTCTGCAACAATTCGGTATAACCGGTTATTGCTGCCAACGGTGTGCGCAGCTCATGGGTAATAGTATGCACCGCTTTTTTACGGGATGCTATCAGTGTTTCGTTTTCTTGTACACTTTTATTGAGTTGTTCAATCAACTTCTCCTGTCTTTCTTTTGTTTTTTCTTTCACCCGAATGTCCCTTTGGATAATCCAATAAGATACCATAAGCAGGACAATGACACTAATAATCAAGATGGTTACAATAACCGCAGAGCGTTCATACGATTCTTTTATGTGCTGTTCCTTGTTTTGAAATGCCGTTTGTGATTGTTCGTCCAACTCTTGAAGCAGAGTAGATAATTTGCTGTTCAGTTCCTTATTCTGCACACACAGGCTGTCCGTATTGTCGCTTATCTGCTGTTGTCGTGAAATCAACTGTCTGTTAAGAGCATGAAGCAGATTGGACTGCATAGGGACTTGCACGGTTTCTTTAGCTCCGAAAAATCCTGCTATGCCTTTCTTTTTACGGGTTACAGTACGGAAACTTGTAGCCTGCTCTGTAACAAGAGGCAACTGTTCCAGCAGCAAGCTGTCTTGCCGTTGATGGATTTTCATCGTGTGGAACAAGTGTTCTTCTTTGTTTGCCAACAGAACACGGAAAGTGTTAATCTGATTGAACGAGATAAATTCGCCATAATCCCGTTGCAAAATTTGTAAGAGACTATCGACTTTTTGCCGCCGCAACTGATACTTTTGGAAGTCTTCCTCGTCCCATGTAATCGCGGATTCCCCCAAAGTGGCAAGAATTGTAATATGCCGATGAGCGGCATTTATCGTTTGATTCGCCTCTCGGATTTGGGTGGCTTCCAATTCGATTTTATGAACTCTACCACGCTCATGCAGCATGGTAGCAGCCATACTTCCGATGACTGCTATCAATATGATGTAACCCAAAAGTATCCTGTGTTGCAGTAATAATCTCATATTAGTATGTGGAAAACTCCTTGTGTGTTAATTCAATTTACTTTTCAACAACCAATCATCAAGCAAATCAGCCAATTCAGCATTATTCAAATCCTGCATCAAGAAATGCGTATTGCCATAGATGCCGATTTTAGGAAGTTCTACTAATGTGGCATTTCCTCCATGTCGGTTGATAGCTTCGACGAACTTGCGGGCCATCTGAAGGCGGACGCGCCAATTTTCATCACCGAGATTCTTGGAGGGTGTTTCGGGAATGTAATCTCCGAAATAAAGAATAATCGGAATTTCCGTGAGTCTTTTGAATTGCTCCATCGAAACAGCTATCCCAGCTACACCGCCGGTTAAGCCATCGATACGTTCAGGAACTTCGTCTTCAGGAAACACGAACCCGCCCGGCTCATAGGAAGCGACACCTTTGACCTCTGAATTTTGCATCGCAGACATCCAGCCGGAAAACCCTCCGGCAGAATGGGTTACGAGAATATGGTCGCCGATGCGTTCGGACAATGCTCCGAGTGCGGGAACATCTAATTGATGGTTGCTTAAATCGGGGGTCATTTCGCGGAAGAACTGCGAAAGAGAAGTCGAATCTTTCGGGAACTGCACGCCCTCGTTATAATTCGGCCATACGCCGATACGCCAGATGTCGAACCAAAACATTTCGTCGGCCACAGGCTTGGCTGTCGTTGTTGCTGATGTCCGTCCTGCCCGTCCACGACCGGGAAGATCAACCACGTAACTGCTCCAGCCACGGCGTAACATCAACGTGGCGAAACCTTCTCTACCGTCGGGAGTCATTTGCCAGCATACACCCGAACCTCCGTAACCGTGAACATAGACTAACGGTAATTTCTTGCTGTCGGCAGGAATCTGAAAATCCACAAAGGCATGGTCGGCCCGATAGCTTTGTCCGGTTTCTTCCTGCTCCGCCCATCCGACGAATTTACTGTTGTCATATTCCCCCAATCTTTGTATAGTTTGCCCGCCTACCGAAAAATGTCCTTGTCGGGCAATCGTTATATGCTGCGCTTGGGCGACTCCTGCAAATAGCAGGAGCAACACCCCTAAAATAATCTTTTTCATTTCTGTTTTACTATTTGTTCCAATATGTTACGCAATGGTTCCGAATAAGATGTTCCGAGATTCATTTCCACGATATTCAATAATGCCGAAAGTTGTTCGGCTGTAACGCCGAGATGCAGGCATATCGCTGCATGGCTCCTGAACATCGGCTCAACGCCGCCGACACCGGCAAGAATGGAAACTGTTGCGAGCTCGCGTTCCCGATAGGTCAGCAGGTCTCTCTCAAAAATGTCTGCAAAAAGATGTTCTTTCAAGAAGCGTTCGATAGCAGGTGTAAATATTGCATAACCTGCTTTGGGGGCATCGACGGAAGTACCCGATATTTCGGCAAGTATATCCCGTCCCCGTTCGTAGCGGGTTCTATTGTCGTTCATTTCAGTAACTTCCCGACCGACAACATCGTTTATCCCGTTCGCTCTCCGCTCGTCCACGACCTGCATAAAGGTTTGTATCGCCCGCAAGCTACGCGGAAACCCACAATAAGCGTAAGCGTGAATCAATACCTCGTTTATTTCATTGATGGTCATACCTGCCTCCAACGCTCCCGCGAGAGCCGGTTTCAGGTGTTCCAAATCTCCCTTTCCGGTATAGGATGCCACCGCTACAATGGCTTGTTCGCGTGCGGCCAATATACTGTTTGCCTTCGCATAACGTTTTTCCGCTTCAGTCGTAGCTTCCTGATATTGGCTGTCGCTGACGGGATCAAGCCATACTGCCGCATTTATCTGCGGGTTGGTCGTAATGGCGATATGCGCAAACCAACTGTCCGGTGCTGCCCCGTGCCAATGCACCACGTCAGGGGCTATCTCCACGATGTCGCCCGGAAACAACCGGCGGGCGGGTTGTCCTTTTTCCTGATAATACCCGATACCGGCTGTCGCAATCAATATCTGACCGGCTTTATGCGAGTGCCAACTGTTGCGGCATCCCGGTTCAAAAGTTACATTTGACATAGAGACATGAAGTTCCTTCTGCTCACTTAAAGGAGCAAGCCATACATCACCTGTAAAATTGGGGGTTGAAGATAGTTTTTCGCCAAGCGGATAAGGTTGGCGAAAAGTTTTTTCTGGATTATTCTGCGCCATTGCTCCAACGGATAGCAGTAATAATGCTGTAATAGCCAATGATTTCATATTACTCTGATTTTTAATGTTTTCACTGCAAAGTTAGATAGAGAATAGGAATCCGGCGATACAAAAAAATCGGTAAAAACTGCGATTTTTACCGAAAATACAAGAGGAAGATAAATATGGTTATTCCCTATAGTCCGTTGGGTTCAATCCTAAATTACGTTGCACGTACCGACTGAAATAGGCAGGTGATGAAAAGCCGAACATATCGGAAATCTGGACGAATGTCAGTGATTTGTCGCGAAGCAAGCGAGATATTTCAAGTATCGTATAGCGGTTAATCCAATAGTTGGCGGCATAACCGCTCACTTTTTTCGATACCTCAGAGAGATATTTTGATGTAACGCACAAACAATCGGCATAATAGGTTACTTCCCGATGTTCACGGAATGAGCCATTTTCCAACATCTTCAAAAAACGGCTCATAATGGAGGCGTTTTGCGTGGAAATATCACTTTCTCCGTAAATACGGGCATGGAAGTCAAAGAAATCAAGAATGGCAGTCTGCATGGAATTAATCAGTATTTCACGATAAAAGCGATGTTCTGTATCCTTAATCCTCGCTTCCAATATCTCGAAATCACGACGGCATATAATCTGTTGTTCCGGTGTAAGGTGCATAACCGGATTAAGAAAAAGAGCTAATTGCCCTTTCATTCCGTAGTTGCTTTGAGGCGTACATAATTCGATAAAGCCGGGCTTTGCGTAGATTATTTTGCATTGAAAATCATCCGACGGCTCCATTTTTTCAATCATCTTCCGTTTACGGATAATAGACAAATCACCGGTGTGCAGATCAAAGTCCCGTTCATTAAAACGATAACGACACGAGCCTCCCAAACAAAGCAAATGAGCCAGATATTCTTCTTCAGAATCAGTTCTCACAATACCAAGTTTACCAACAACAAGTATGTCTCTTTGTTTATCCATACAGCTTACACAAATTATTCGCAAAGGTAATAAATTAAACTTGAATCATATAGATTATTTCTTAGTTTAACTCCCTGTCCCACTATTATATGCTATTCCACCATGCCAATTTCCTGTAACCAGTTCAAAATACCATCGCGGGAAGTCGCCGTATTATTACGGGAAATGCTGTAACCATTTACCATTGTTGCGTTAGGCTCTAACCCTGCAATATCCTCCAAGGTCCCAGACCAACCGCTACCTCCGTGCGTAGAAAACGGGATAATGGTTTTTCCGTCGAAATCATACTTGTCGAAGAAAGAATACATGGCCATCGGCATCTGATACCACCAGATAGGATAACCGATGAAAACAACATCATAATTGTCGAAATTTTCAATGTTTGTTGCAAGTTCAGGATGTATGTTATTCTGACGTTCCTGATTTGCCTGACTTGCCAGATCATCGTAATTTTCTGGATAAGGCTGTAAGGTCTGAATCCGAACCATATCTCCTCCCGTAGCTTCATTGATGATGGTAGCCACGTATTGGACACTGCCGTAAAGTTCCCCGTTCACGGTTACTCGGCTGGCAGAAGTTACCGCATCCACATTGTTAGGAAGCGGTTGGGAGAAATAGGCTATCAGAATCTTATGATTTGTTCCCGGAACAACTTCTTCCATATCCTGATTTCCATTGCCAGTATCCGGTTCGTCATTCGAGCAGGCAACAACAAGGCATATAGTGCCTGCCAATAGTGCGAGTGCATAAAGTACCTTTTTCATAATTCTTTATTTTTAATCATTTTAACAACTTGATTTCTTTCAGCCATGCTTCAATGCCTTTCGTGTTTTTATCCACGGCTCCGAATCCTTTCCGATGCTCGGCGGCAGGTGTCAGTTCTGCGATTTTAGCCAGTGTTTCATCCCGATAAGTCGAGGCATAGGTACAGAAAGGAATAACTATTTTCCCCTTGAAATCATAACTTTCCGAGAACGTATTGATAATCATAGGGGCTGTATGCCACCAAACAGGACAACCGATGAAGATAACATCGTACTGATCCCAATCCTCGACTTTGTTTTTAATGGCGGGACGTGCATCGGCTTCTTTCTCCGCTTTCGCCACTTCGGTACACGGGGTGTATTCTGTAGGGTATGGCTTTTCTGGCTCGATACGGAATAGAGTCCCTCCAGTGAGTGATACGATATGTCCGGCCACTTTCTGGGTATTGCCGCCCCAACTGAAATAAGCCACCAATATTTTTCCGGAAGATTGTTTATCCGGTGTCGCTTGCGCATAAGCCCCGATATGGAACAAAACGGCAATCAATAAAATTGTGAATCTTAATTTCATAAATCAATCATTTAATTCGTTAAATATTTTTTCCGAGATTATATGCCTCCGTTTCGTATTGGCTGCCTTTTACAGCTCCCTTACGCCCCATGCCCGTTGCCTTGACCATACCCCGCTCCGTGGGATTGGGGAGACACATCACAAAGCCACGAAAACCGTTTATCGCCCAATCTGCCGTACTCTCTTCAGCATCAGCACAAGCGGTCAGATAGAAAAACTCCTTATCTTTCATTTCTCGATAACGCCCGTATGTACGGTCGATAAAGGTTTTCAACTGTCCGGTAATGTTCATGTAATAAACAGGACTTGCCAATACAATCACATCCGCGTTTACCAGCTTATCCACGAGCATCGGGACATCATCCCCGGCCTCATTTGCCCGCTTTCCTACCCGTTGCACGTCCTCTTCCGAGAAATAGCCGATATTATAATCGGCAAGAAACACCTTCTCCACATATCCTCCGGCCTCTTTCGCTCCGCGTGCGAAGGCGTCGCACAATAAATCGGTATTACCTCCTTTACGGGGGCTTCCGGAAATAACCAGCACTCTCTTATGTTCTTTCGGATTGGGCGATGTTTCCGAAAAATTGATATGGTATCCTTCCGGTACACGTTCAGGCTTGCTGTTTCCACAAGAAGCCAAAGCCCCGACAAGGAGGCTTATGGCTATGAATGATACTATTTCACTAACTTTTAGGCTCATAGCTTACAGATTCTTGTTGAAAAAATCCGTCAACTTAACTACGGCTTGTTCCACGTATTCCGGCACAAAGTAAGTTTTGATGTGCGTAGCACCGGGAATAAAGAACAGCTCCTTGTCCGATGTTCCCGTGGCCTTGCTGTAACACAGTTCGGTCATGTAGAACGTGTCCGCGATACTTCCCGCAATCATCAACAACGGTTGGTTGATAAGATACATTCCTTCGCTCGCGTCGAATGCCATAAGATCTACCAGACTGCTTTTGGTGTACTTGAATGTAGAATTGGGGTGCGCGTGGCTTTGCAGGTAATACTCGTATCCGTCACGGTAAAGGTCGAAGGGGAGTTTTGCGGCCTGTTCCGGTGTCATTCCGCTCATGTCGCCGATATATTCGGGTTCCCCGGTTTCCGCTTCTTTCTGACGTGCGGCACAGGCATCGGCAAGACGCTGCTGAACTTCGTTTATCTGCGAATCGAGAAAACCATTACGGCGCACCAGTCCCGTGTTGAACATACTCAACGTGGCTACCGCCTTGAAACGCTTGTCTGTCTGCGCGGCTTTTAACGTATAGCCGCCACCGCCACAGATGCCGAGAATACCGACACGGGCAGGATCGACACCCGGATATTGCGCCAGAATATCGGCAGCACGATGGATGTCTTCGATACGGTTGGCAGGCTTGTCCGTACTGCGCGGTTGCCCTTCACTGGCTCCCTGATAAGCGGCATCAAACGCAAGACAGATATAACCTGCCTCTGCCATACGCTGACTGTATAATCCCGCGACCTGCTCTTTGACGCCACCGTTCGGATGGGCGACGACAAGGGCGGGATAGCTTTTCGCCCGGTCATATCCTGCGGGGGTATAGACATTGGCGGCGATTTTCAGACCGTTCAATTCGTAAGTGATGGAGTGGATACTCACCGCTCCCTCCTTGTTTTCCGTGATAGCACCGTTATAGACCAATCCCCACGGATTACTGTTGTGACTTTTAATTGTTTTGATATCCACGTATGTGAACGGCATTTTCTCTTTCTTTTCCATATTCTCTTGTGCATTTAATGTATTGCATACAGCCATTGTCGCACACAATACGGTTGTGATTATCTTTTTCATTATTATCTATTTATATGTTTTACGGACATTGCAAAGGTAGAAAGGGGCCGGCAATTTCCCCTTACGTTATTTACGGTTGGATTTTCCATTTTTACGGGAAATGTATTTTTCCCAGAATGCGACCGCATCTTTTTCCCAGCCCTCTGCACTCATTCCTATACCCAATCCGAACCCATGTCGCAGATTCGGGAACAGATGAAATTCGGCATCAATGCCTATGGCCTGAAGATTCTCCACCCGCTGACGCATGACCGACGCGCTCGCGATGGCGTCGTTATCGCCGATAACCACATATGTCGGGGGATCGTTGCGCGTATAATCGGAGTGCCCGGTATAACCCATCACGACCGTTGCCGGACGCGGATGTACCGCACTGATGAACCCCTGCGTCCCGTAAGAGCCGAGATAAGCTGCCATACGTGCCCCCGCAGAACCGCCCCAGAGCGAATAGTCGTCGGTCGATACCTGCAACTCTTCGGCATGGCGCATAATAAAGTCGATGGCCCCGGCAAGGTCTTCGCAAGCGACCTGCGCCCCGCCCGTGCGATATTGGATGGAAAAAGCGTTGTAACCCATCTTGCTCAACGCGATGGCAAGCGGAAATCCCTCGTGGATAGCTCCCACATACGAGAAACCTCCACCGGGACACACGATTGCGAACGGTTTGCCGGGTTCTCCCCGAAAAAAGAACACTCCCGTATTGTTTTTCCGGGAATCCGCCTGCTTATCCGCATCCGAATAAATGTCATAAAAGAGCGTGTTCCCGTCATGCACGTAATCGATCATCGTGTTGATGGTTTCGACCGCTCTTTCGCCCGTTATGTAATTATGATACGGGAGCATACTCGCCACATTCTGCAATGTCATATTATCGTTATAGCTCCGCTCTGCCGGGAGTATGAATCGTCCGAATCCGTTAAAAGCCTCATGATTGACAACATCGCTCACGGTATTGGCCGTGGTCAGATGACCGTAAACGGGTGTCGTATCATTATCCTCTTCTTCATTATTGTTCGGATCATCTGACGGTTGCTCTGTCTCCGGTTTATAAGGCTCGTCTTCAGTAGATGTACAAGCCATAAATGGCATTATCGAGCAAAGCAATAACATTATTCCTACCATCTTTTTCATAGTCTATTTATTATTGAAGTGAAATTTATATCGGAGCCAGACAACCCCGTATTCCCGTTGTTCTACCGAAAGAAGTTGCAGGTTTTGACCTTTTGCCGGGCAATCGGTTTTACTCCCGATATACTCGAAAACAGAGGGGATACCTGCAAGCCCGTCGATTCCGGGATAAACGACTAAACTTAACTCGTCAATAACTCCCTCTTTCAGCAAAGCTCCGTTCAATATTCCTCCGCCCTGCACCGATACCGAACGGATACCGAACTCACGATTGGCCGCTTCAAGACCTGCGTGCAAATCGGTTGCGTCTTCCACGACAGCATAAGAGATACGCATCCCGCGCAGGAACGCGAGATATTCTTCCGTGACGTTCCGGCCTAAAACCACGAGGATATTATCGCCACGCAAGGTGGAGGAGGTAAAGAGTATGTCGCCGTCGGGATCAGACACGATAAACATTCTCTCGGAGTGCCGCTCTCCCATGAAAACAGAAGCGGTTCTGGAGAAGGGTGTATTCCCTTTGTTCGATTTTTCAGGAAATACAGCGCAAACCGTGTTTTTCCCGAACATCCACGCATCGGTATTCAGTTCACGGCCGATAGCCGCGTAAACCTTCAACAACTCTGTTTTATCCGTTTCGCCGAACGGCTGCGTCCAGCGATTGTCGAGTAACCGCCCATCGACGGAACTCATGATATGACATATTACTTTTGGTTTCATATTTCTTCGTTCTATCTATTTACTTTTTATAGGGGAACCTCCGAACACATCGCTCATGCCTATTGTATCGAGTTCCGCATCAATACGCCGGATTTCCTCTGTTGTCAGGTGTATATCCACAGCCCCGATATTCTCCTTCAATCGCGAAAGATGGCGCGTGCCGGGAATGGGCACAATCCACGGATGCTTGTTTATCATCCACGCCAATGCGATTTGCGAGGGTGTGGCATGGTATTCATCTGCCAGACGCTCTATAAAGCTGAACAGCCTTTGGTTCTGTTCAAAACTTTCGGGACGGAACTGCGGCATGGATGCACGGTAATCTGTCTTGGTGTCGAATCGTGTGTCGGCCGTGTAACAATCCGTCAATAACCCGTTCGCCAACGGGGAAAATGCCACGAATCCGACACCCAACTCTTCGAGCACGGGAAACAGATTCTCGTGCCACCGCGCCATCATCGAGTAACGGTTCTGAATGGCTGTAACGGGACAGACTTTATGGGCACGACGCAGATACTCCTCCGTTGCTTCCGATATGCCCCAATGGAGGATTTTACCCTCCCGTATCAGGTCTGCCATGACACCGGCCACCTCCTCCGGGGAAATCTTCGGATCGATACGATGCTGGTAATAGAGGTCGATGCGGTCGGTCTGTAAACGACGGAGCGATTCCTCGACCGAATAACGGATCATTTCGGGACGCGAATCCGGTATCAATGCGTGCGGCCCGGATGATTGGGGAGCATCGAATCTCAAACCGAATTTCGAGGCGATGACAACCCGGTTGCGTAGCGGCCTTAACACTTCGCCCAGCAACTCCTCGTTATGATGCGGACGGTCGGGAGTCCCGTACACTTCAGCCGTATCGAAAAAAGTGTACCCCATATCCACGGCATACGCCAGCAACTCTTTCATCTCATGTGTATCGGCAGGCTCTCCGTAGTCATGGCTCATACCCATGCAGCCCAATCCGATGGCGGACACTCTCAATCCGCTCAATCCTAATACTCTGTATTCCATTGTGCTATTTGATTTCATTAGAAATATCCTTACCGTTCGATTCTTTTAACCGGAAACCGCTATAAGCGGCAAACAAGGCGATGACGAGCAATACGGCAAATGCCGCTAAATAGGAATCATTGCCGTAAATATGCACTCCATCCACCACCTGCGGCGGGAAAAGTTCCATTATCCATCCCGTGGAATGACCGATAACGGCTGTCACGATATAGGCCAGAAAAGCATAGACGCTTAACATCACACCCCAAATATCGTTGTGATTCGACTCGCGCACCAATGCGACAATGACCGGCGAGATATTTCCGGCAAAGGCAAGCAGAATAAAGGCTCCGTTTATCAACCACGGAGAATGAACTCCCGACAACAGGCAACCGACAATTAACAGAAATGCGGCTGCGGTTCCAACACCGGAGAAAAGCATCAACGGACGGCGACGGTTCTTCAACATCTTGCTCAAAGCAGGAGCCAGCAGACTATTGACAGCACCTATGACCATCAATACGGTAAGAACCCATCCGGCACTTTCGGGATTCATACCCGAATAATCTTCCAAGAATTTTTTACCGAAGATGCTTTGTATCGCGAAATAAAGCCCGAACGGGAAACCGCCGCAAACGAGAATATGGATATTCTGGCGTACTTTCAACACTTCAAAAAAACGATGATAGTCGAATTTGGCGGTCTGTACCACTTCCGGCATGGGAAGCGTGCATTTCAATCCGGCATAGGCGAGATAGATTAAGGTTGCTATGCCTCCGACCAACAACAAAGCCTGCTGCCAACCCATCATCTGTACCCCGGCAATGAAAGGAGCATTGCCCATCACTCCGCCCAAATAACCGCCTACCATGACAAAGCCCAACATCATGGCAAAGCTGTTCGGATAGATGCGGCTCGTTTCCTTTGTAATACTCAAATAGATATTTGCAGCACCGAACCCCACCATGAAGCGGGCGACATAAAGTAGCCAAAGAGATGGCGCGACAGCAGACAAGAGACTGCCGCCACACAGTACCAGACCTCCCCAAGCCATAACACGCGCACCGCTGAAACGATCCACCAACAACCCGACTACCAACTGGCTGATGGCATACGTGTACATGAATATCGCTCCGATGCCGGTAACACTTCCTGCGGTCGCCGAAAAATGTTCCTGCAACTCGTTGAATATCGCACCCGGCATTACCACTTTTTGCAGGTTGGCAATAAAGTAAAGCAACACGGCACAAAGCCAGAACAGGAATAAACTTTTTGTCGTATCTTTCTTCATGGCTTCAGGATTTTATGGCTGTTCCACCGAATACCGCCGACATCCGCATCGTGTCCAATGCTTTGTCTATCTGTCTCACCTCATCTGCTGTCAGGTCTATATCCGAGGCTCCGGCGTTTTCCTGCAATCGGCTGAACTTGCGTGTCCCCGGAATAGGTACGATCCACGCTTTCTTGCAGAGCATCCATGCAAGGGATATTTGTGCCGGGGTGGCGTTCTTTTCTTCGGCCAAACGGCGTACCAGTCCGAGCAACTCCCGGTTCTCCGCAAAACTTTCGGGACGGAACTGCGGCATGGAAGCACGGTAATCCGTTCCGGCCTCGAAACGAGATGAAGCCGTGTATTGGTCGGATAACAGGCCGTTGGCAAGCGGAGAGAACGGGACGAACCCGATACCCAATTCTTCGAGCACGGGAAAAAGCGATTCGTAGTGCCGTGCCATCATGGAGTAACGGTTTTCCACGGCGGTAATCGGGCAGACACTATGTGCCCTGCGGATCACCTCTTCCGTGGCTTCCGAAATCCCCCAGTGGAGGATTTTTCCCTCCTTTATCAAATCGGCCATTACGCCCGCAACCTCTTCGGGCGGTACACCCACATCCACGCGGTGCTGGTAGTAAAGGTCGATATGGTCGGTCTGCAACCTTTTCAGCGAACCTTCCACGCTGCGACGGATAGTGTCAGGGCGTGAATCGGTAATCAACGGGTAAGGAATCTTTCCGCTCTCCGTATCGAAACGAAGTCCGAATTTAGTCGCAATCACGATACGGTTGCGATACGGTTTTAAGGCATTTCCCAACAACTCCTCGTTATCGTGAGGATTCTCTGTCGTACCATAAGTTTCGGCGGTATCAAAGAACGTATAACCGATTTCTACGGCTTTAGCCAACAATTCCGACATTTCCCGTTTATCGGCAGGCGCACCATAAGCATGGCTCATGCCCATGCACCCCAATCCGATGGCGGATACATATAATCCGCTTTTTCCTAATTCTCTATTCTTCATCTTTTTATCATTTTATATTAGTCTTCTCCTTTATATCATCGAAAATAACCTTTCCAACAGAGATTTACATTCTTATTGATTTTCGACATTGCAAAGTTAGAGAGAACCTTTCAGCGAGGCTTTACAAGAAATGCGGTTGAAAATGCTATTATTTCGGTTTTTTGATGTTGCCGTGCGGATGCCCCGATTCGTCCGATTTCATTTTCTGAAAAAATGGTAATTACACCCGTATTTTTTGTTCGTACCGAGTGGAGGAACGCCCGTAATTTTGCAGTCGGATAAAAACTTGAAACCATAAATAATAGTTAAGTATGAAAAAGTATTTGATTTTCCTGATGATGGCTGCGGCCATCGCAATGTTCGGAGCTTGTTCGCCCGAAGATGAAAATGAACCTGAAATGCCGGGTATTGAAACACCCGAAACACCGGACGAGGAGGAACCGGGCGATCAGGAAGAACCTGATAACCCGGACAACCCCGACGATCCGAACAATCCGGGGGAGAATCCCGATACTCCCGAAAGCGACAGCAAAATTCTGGTTGCCTATTTCAGTTGGGGAGGAACGACACAACGTATGGCGCAGGAGATTGCCAGCCAGACCGGAGCCGACCTTTTTCGGATAGAGCCGACAGTTCCTTATCCTACAGATTATACTGAATGTACGGAAGTCGCCCTTGCAGAACGGGACAACGATGCACGTCCGGCTATTGCCGACAATGTGGAAAATTGGGAACAGTACGATGTTATCTTCATCGGTAGCCCCGTTTGGTGGCATACAGCTCCGATGATCATCGCCACCTTCGCCGAAAGCTACGACTTCTCCGGCAAGACCGTCGTGCCGTTCTGCACTTATTCGGCAACTTACCGAGACGAAACGCTGGCACGTATCGTGGAACTCACTCCCGATGCCGAGCATCTGACCGGCGAAGGGCTGACGAGCGGACGAATCAACGAGCAGAACATTTCATCATGGCTCAAAGAGATTGGGCTAATTGAATAATTCCATAATCCTGATAATTATGAACATATTCAAGTATGTCCTTGCAATGACCGTGGCGATAGCCATGTCATGCGGTAATACAGTACAGGCGCAGACAAAAAATGATAGCAACATGAAAACAGTCGTCGTATATTTCACACATTCCGGCAATACCGAACTTGCCGCCAAGCAGGTTGCGGAAGTGACAGGAGCCAGAATGATTCGGCTTTTACCCGAACAACCCTATTCATCGGAAGATGTAGATTGGGTAAACGAGCAATCCCGTTGCACGCAGGAACACCTCAATCAGTCGCTTCGACCGGCTATTAAACCGATTGATATTGACTTCGCAAAGGTTGATACGGTGTTTGTCGGTTTCCCTATTTGGTGGCATGAAGAACCGGCAGTGATCCGTACTTTTCTTGACAATTACAGCGAACAACTGAAAGGCAAGGTGATATTTCCTTTCTGTACATCTTACGAAAGCCCTATGTCGGAAGCCGATGCCACGCTAAAGAAAGGTTATC
>ERZ834382.48-NODE-48-length-170317-cov-4.816800_pt1 | contig 170317 bp, 173 predicted proteins | sample MGYA00519692_ERZ834382 | MGnify/ENA primary metagenome ERZ834382 (study PRJEB31850, sample SAMEA3708751) | human gut metagenome | biome: human gut; feature: human-associated habitat; material: faeces | place: China | collected 2014 ...
GTTTTTGCTTAAAAGGTAAAATAAAAATGACATTTCAAAAGGGCGTAAAATTTAGAATCTACCCAAACCGGGAGCAACGTAATCTGATTGACCGTACTCTCGGTTGCAGCAGGCTCATTTATAATAAGGGTCTTGCTATGCGGGAAGACGCCTTCAAAAGCGGGGAGAAGTGTGGCTACAAACAAACTTCTGCTATGCTGACAGCGCTCAAGCAAGATGTGAACTACGCGTTTCTCAAAGAGGTGGATTCCATTGCTTTGCAGCAAGCGCTGCGAAACCTTGATACCGGATACACAAACTTTTTTGAGCATAGGGCCGCACATCCAAAATTTAAGAGTAAGAAAAGCTCTAAGCAGTCGTATCGTACGCTTAACATTGGTAACGGTATCCGTATTTCTAATAAGCGTATTCGCTTACCGAAAATCGGTTGGGTAAAAGTCCATCAGTCTATGGAGATTGGTGCGATTCACAACGCAACGGTAGTGCGTACAACCACCGGTAAATATTTCGTAGTTCTTAATGTGGAATATGACCCTCAGCCTATGCCAAACAACGGCTGTGTAGTAGGCGTTGATGTTGGGCTCAAAGAATTCTATTCCGATAGTAACGGTACTGTGGTTAATAACCCAAAATACTTGGAAAAGAAAGCCAAAAAACTCGCTCGCGAACAACGGCGTTTGGCTCGCAAACAGAAAGGCTCGCATAATCGTGAAAAGCAGCGCATAAGAGTCGCTGCCACCCACGAAAAGATTGCTAATCAACGAAAAGATTTCCTTCAAAAACAGTCTACTATGCTGGTGCGTGAAAATAAAACCATTTGCATTGAAGACCTTAATGTAAAGGGAATGCTTCGCAATCATAAACTCGCAAGAGCTATTTCCAGTGTTTCGTGGTCGTCTTTCTTTAGCATGCTGGAGTACAAAGCCTATTGGTACGGTTGTACAGTAATTCGCGTACCCACATTCTATCCAAGCAGCCAGACTTGTTCCTGCTGCGGATACCAGAACAAAGAGGTTAAAAATCTTGGCATCCGGAAATGGGAATGCCCGTCTTGTCACACAGTTCATGACAGGGACAAGAACGCTGCCATTAACATTTTGCGTAAAGGGCTTGAAAAGTCCGCTTAAACTAATACATACCGTACCGTGAGACACACGGGAAGTAACGCCTGTCTGACATCGTGTAAGGCGCAACAACCTCGGTTGTTGTGCAGTGGTGGCTGATGCAGGAATCCCCCCGCTTTAGCCGTGGGGAGAATGTCAACCACTTGAAGTCTACGCGAAAAATGGCGATGTGTATGTTATCGCAGCAGAATTTGATGCCGATAAAAAGGATATGTACTACATCAATAACGCGCCCATCAAAGGCAACATTCTGCCTATCCAGACAGAACATCTCGAAGACTTTAAGCTCGCGACGGTAGGGCAGAATATCTGTCCGTACTATTTGAGCATAAACAGCAGAACCCCGGCGGGCGAAGCCATTGGCGCAGTAATAAGCGGCATCTTAGCTGCCCTGTCTGCCGTGAGCGGCATTGCTCTGCTTACATCAACAAAGAGAAAGGAAAACGACAATGGTACTGAACGAGAAACAGCGTAAGAAATACAGATGGCTGCTGAGCGAAGATGGTATTGCAAAGCTGACCTTCGCAAAAGGCTTGCTGCCAATTATCGGCGGACAAATTTTCTTGAAGCTACTGCCGTCTTCATTGGATGACATAACGGGCATCCAAAAACCGGTGTGCTTTATCATTGGCTTGCTCGCATTTCTTCTGGTTATCTTCGGCATTGGATTGGTTCTCTACGCGGTCTTTATCCTGCCGTTGCTGTTCAAGGCAAAGAACAAGAAGTTTGAAAAGAAATATCCGGTGAGTAAGAACCGGATGTCCCGGCGGAAACTCTTTCGTGCGGCAGAAGCCATGAATGAGAATCCCGATTCTCGAATGAGAACGGAAGTGGACGGTGACTGGATTGAGTTCTCTCTTGAGATGGAGAACTATCTGCCGGATGACGAAGTAGACGACTTTATCGACTGTCAGACATATCGGAGACTAATCCACATAGGTAACGATGGTACTTACAGCGAATTAGAGTATCTCGATAAGGATGATGGTTCTGAACCGCAGATTGGGCTTGTGAAAGAACAAAAGATTGGCTATCACTTGAATGATGATGGCATTACCCGCCGCTATGAGTTCGATAAAGAAGATTTGACGAGAACCATCCATCGCTGGCTCGCAAATCGCGGCTACAAGCATGTCGGCAAAGTGCAGTAAGGCGGTATGCTATGGGATGGTATCATGTTGACCATTTCGGCAAAGGCATCTTCATGGGAGAAGCTCGGAAAATCAAATACAACGAAGACTTCCTTGCAAAATATGTGCCGTCGAAAGAAGAAGCCGTCGCCTTTGGAAAAGGGGAATACGGCGAAGCAAAATTCGCCGACTACGATAGTTGGCCGGTAGTAAAAAAGCTGGCGGTGGTTCCTAAAAACCTTTGGGCACTTAGAGGAGACTACTATGGCGAGCTCAACTATGATGAACACGCCTACAATCTTTGCGCAAACGCTCTGGACTTCGTGTTTGAGAAGTGCTACGGCTATCCCCACAACACTTTCTTCAGTGCCTGCGACTACAACCTCGACGCGATGATTTTCTGCGGCGCTATGTGGCCGCCAGAAAAGTACAACGAAAACCTCGCCACGCTGACCGAAGAAAAGCTACAGGAGCAACTGCGCGAGTTCCTCGTCAATGCAACTGGCGACCCTAAATACGCTGAATACGAATTGAAACTTTGTGCAGAGTACATCAAGGAATAAAATGGTTGAACCTAATATCATTAAAACTAAATACTACACACTGGTATCTGCGGATACCGGACACGGAAAGACGCTCTGGTGCAAAAAGAAAGTGGCAAGGCTGCTGCGGACAACGCAAGACCGCATCATCGTCATTGATGTGACGGGGGAATATGCCGACTTCGTTCTGGACCATGACCGCATTGTACCGGGGCGCATCCCGATGGTCATGCACCAGTATAAGCTCTCTGGCGGCTGGCCGGTAGACGCGCATATCATTGAGGTCGATATGCCGATAAACAGACAACCTCAGCTTATCGTGTACGATGTAAGCCGCACGATGGGAATGTGGCACAGAGGTGTGCTTGCCATCAGCGATGCACTGCTCGGCTACATGACCGACAGAGAGAACACGACTACTTGGCTGTTCCTGAACCTTGACCCGTATTTCTACGAGAAACAGGATGACGAAACCTCTTGGAAAGTTCTCGAACACTTCGTTAAGCAGCAAGGACAAACCGTGAAGCCCGTGTTCACATCGCAGAAGTTCAGCGCAGACACCATCAACCAGCGCCTGCACATTGAGGAGGCTGCAAGCCAAGGAGAAACTATCCAGAGCGAGAGTAAGGCGGATACCTCAGCAGACTATGTTGTAGATGACCACTGCGTTATCCCGGCGGAAATCAAAGCTATGAGTAAAGAAGAATTGACTGAGAAAATCGCGGAGTATGAGAAAACTCAGAAGTCTCTAAAGAACAATGAGGCAGAAATCAAGCTGCCAATCCACATTGCGTGAAAGGAGAACAACAATGGCGGAACTTAAAAACGGCGAATTTGGCGTGGATATGGAGAAAGAGAAGATTCTCTGGACTGACCGCAAGCGCCATACCATCTTCGCACTGCCGATTTCGTTCACGAAATACACACTGACAGAGACGAAGCTCATCATCCAGAAAGGCTTCTTTAACCTGCGGGAAGATGAAATTCAGCTTTATCGGGTTCGAGACCTGGCATTGAGCCAGAGCTTCTTGGAGCGTATCGGCAGAGTCGGAACGATTCATCTCTGCTCTATGGACTCTATGACCCCGGAGCTTGACATCCGTCATGTCAAGAAGCCTCGTGAGGTCAAGGAACTACTGTCCAAGACAGTGGAGGGATGCCGCAAAGCAAACGGTATCCGTACTTCGGAAATCATCGGTGAGCGCGGCGCGGCACCCGGCCCGGCGCCTCTGGAGCACGACCACTATTGTCCAGAATGCCATCATGACCATGAGTAATAAAGGAGAAACACCATGAGCACTGAATTAGTAGCAATCGAACGCATCAACATCAAGAAAGACAATGGCGACGCGGACGCGCTTCGCAGTTGCCTTGCCCACTATCTGCAGCAGTTTCTGGACTCTGCAAGCATTGAGTCCATGACACTGCACGAACTGACCATCAAGATTGACGGAGAATCTGTTCTGGATGTCTCCGACAAGACTGGCGGCGTGGGGCTTTCCGGTCTGGATAAGGATTGGCAGCACACAGAAACTGTTCATAAAGCCATCGAGCAAATCATTCTGGACGCGGATGTCGAAGTGTTCTTGTCCTATGATATGATTCACTACTTCAGCAATAAGAATTTCTACGGTTCGGCGTTCTGGATGGATACGCTGCAGGAATTCGGCTGTGAGGCAGTACGGTATCACGGCTTGGAATACTACGATGTGGAAAGCAATGTGGTGATGCTCTACTTTGACGGCAAGCAACTATGCGACAACCCGGACTATGTACCGGAGGAAGAAGTCAAGGATATCGACGCATGGTTCTGCTACACCTTCGAGATGGAGCTGGATGCCGGGGATACCTTCACCGTCAAGCAGGTCGACAAGATGCAGGAAGCAATTGCCTCGGTTCGTAGCGTCTTCGGCAGGGAAGAGGGCGATGAGGTTGCCGATGTGGATGAAGATTGCATCACCATTTGCACCGGCGTTACGCTGAAGCCTGAACAGATTCCGGAGTTCGTAAAGTTCCTGCAGACGATGAACGATATTGCGGAGGAGTCTGGTGGTACGCTCGAATACACCGCAGAGTTCACTCCCGCCAAGATGGATACCTTTGCTGCGATGATTATGGACAAGCAGGGAGACAAAATCATTCCGAGATTCTATCGGTACTAAATCTTTCCGAGACCTGTAACATTTTTCCGTGGTTTTGAGGGGCGGTTTGCGACATTTTTCCAATGTGTAAGGATATGCCACTTGCTTTCCGGCGAGCTTGGCGTGGCAATGTACATGGTTATCGCAGGCAGATACATGATACTGCTTCGGTCACTTCTTTTCGCGTAACACAATAAAAAGCCTCACCCATTATGGATGAGGCTTTTCTTTTTGGGAGGATAAAAATGATTTCTAAGCAACTCTTTTGCAAGACAATCGCAGATATTCAGACGCAAGATGCAAAAATGTACGAGTTCGACAGCGCTCTAAATAAAATCTGCGATTCATCGGTGGTTTTTGATGCAGACAACCTGTATTTGTCAGCGTTGATTCGATTGCTCGAAGAGGAATTGGATGATAAGGCAGGCACCATCCAGTGGTGGCTTTACGAGCAAGTTCGCAAATGTATCTGGTACGATTTCACGGACGGTCGCCGGATGCGCTATGATATGCCAACTGCCGAGTCGCTGTACGACTATCTTACCTTGCCGTTTGAGCAGCTCCACCTTGAGGTGGATACCGGCGATGACAACGACATTGAGGCTCCGGACTTCTCGTGAGGTGACACATGCTGATTGTACTTATTATTGTAGCGGCGCTTTGTGTTGCATCGATGGTTTGTTACGAAGTATCGAATAAGCTACTGCAGGAAAGGACTGTGGAACGCAGCAACAAAAAGGCTACACTAAAAAGGAAAAGCAAGCGCTGGTACGGAAAAGAGTTGAAACGACTCAAGAAACAATCTCAAGACAAACCAAAACAGGATGACAAGTTCAATGTTGGTTATGCTTTTGAAACGATAGAGCTAATCGAAGAGGAGCGCAACCAGTTTGCAGCACTAGAAAACGAAATCGAAGATTTGACAGACACAATCCATTTGTTAAGAAAAATCAAGAAAATCTCGTATACCATGGTGTTTGTCTGTTCGATTCTGCTTGTGGTGGTGATTCTACTCGGGGCTGTCGCTTATGTGTTGACAGTAAAGGCGGGTGCAAGATGAAGGACAAAGAAATCTTTTTGGAGGAAACAGACTTTTCTGCCAGACTCGGCAAGAAACTAATTATCGAAAAGGTCTTCCTAGAATACGACTGCCTGCCACTACTATGCGTCTGCAAAGATGGTAATGGGCAACTATACTTATGCCATTGCCCAGAATTCCGTTATTTTGAGCGATGGGTGTTGTATCCCATTTCAGAGGAGCAGCTGTCCGAGATGACGGAAAACAAAAAGCCCCCGGCAGAAGTGGTGGGAATAAAGGACCAGAGGGTGTATGTGTATACACTCTGCTTCGAGGATGGAACAACCAGTCTGGAGGAAACCTCTGTGAGCGACCTGCAAGAGTATGAGCGCCTGCCAGACGGAGAGCCGTTGCCGTATCTGTGAGTTGCGGATTCGTGCGAGCTGTGTAAGATAAGATAAAAGGAGGTATAACCCATGCCTAACATTTATCCTAATTCCCAGCCCCAGCCATACTACGGCGTCAATGGCAAGCTCACGGACGACGCGAAGGCTTTGCCCATACCAAAAAAGGTGTTCATCCTCGATAAGAGCGTCCTGCTCTACTCGCCATATGCAGTCTTTGCTTTTGATGAGCACGTTGTCACGATTCCGTTCAACGTGATTCGTGACCTTGACGCGATTAAAAAGAGCCAAGGTGAGAGCAGCCGCAACGCGCAAGAAGCGCTGTCGATTATTGAAACTCTCCGAGAGAAGGGTAACCTACGGTGCGGTGTACCGTTGGAGAACGGAGGTATGTTCTTCGTTGACGATTCCAGTAATGAAACACTTCTTGAATCTGCTTATAGCTGCATGAGACATTGTCCGAAGGAGTCGGAAATTATCGTTGTTTCCAACAGCATTGCCACGCGGATTCGCATGGAAGAATCTGGATTTAAGGCGGAGGTATATCGCTCAGACAGCGTAATGACCGATACGCCTTACCTTGGCAGAACAGCCGCGCATTGTTATGATACAGAAATCGATGCAAGCGGTATCCCCAATGAGATTCCTGTATCCGCCGTGAAAACGGACGAGTCGCTGGTAGAAAATGAGTTCGTCACCGTAAAGAGAGCAGACGATTCTACTATCGGCGTATATCAAGCGAAGGGCAAAAAGCTCGTAAGGCTCAACATGGATAAAATGTATCCATATGGTGTCAGGCCAAAAAACCTCGGTCAGAAAATGGCTATCCATGCCTTGATGGATTCGCTGCAATCCTCCTCGCTGACGATTCTGATGGGTGACGCTGGTACAGCAAAAACCTTCCTTTCTCTTGCTTGCGGCTTGGAGCAGACACTTGGCGATGACCCAAAATACCGCAGCGTACTTGTTGTTCGCCCAAATATCAAATTTGACGAAACAGTCGGGTTCCTCAAGGGAAGTGAGGCAGAGAAAATCAACCCGCTGATTCGTCCCATCCTCGACAATCTTGACCAGTTGACCGCTGTGAAATGTGGAGATGAAGCAAAACCGAGCGGCAAGGGTAAAAAGAGCAAGTTCTCTGCACAGGAAGAAGCGGAAGACAAAATCGTCGCACCCAACTCCTATGCACAATATCTGTTCGACTCCGGGAAAATCGAAGCGCAAGCTATGGAATACATGCGTGGGCGCAGTATCCGTGACAGATACATGATTATTGATGAGGCGCAGAATATGACTCCGCTGCAGGCGTTCGGCATCATCAGCCGTGCGGGCGAAGGAACCAAAATCATTCTGACCGGCGACCCAAATCAGGTGGATAACCCGTTATTGGATAGCCGGACAAACGGATTGACTTACGCTGCCAACGCAATGAAGGGCAGCAAGGTCTGCACGCAAATCACTTTCGCAGCATCGGAATGTGAACGCTCAGAGCTGGCAAAGGAAGCTATCAAGCGCATGCAAATTAAGGGCAAAAACCACAACAAATAACAGGAAACAACGGCAGTCATCCATTTCGGGTGGCTGCCTCTTTCTGTTTGTCGAGATTTTGTTGCTGATTCGTGCGAATTGCAGATAATTAAAAATAGGAGTGATTTTTATGAACATTACCATCCTTGCAATTTCCACGCTGATAGTGCTTATTGTCTTTGGCATCCAAGTCGCAACACATCCACAATGGTTCAAGACTGTGGAAGAAGAGATTGAGGAAGCAAAGAGGGAAGGACACATCGTTACGGCAAAGCCTGTAAAGATAGAACACATCAGCAAAAACCGCCGAGACGACATAGAAGAACCACATCGGTATATCGTCACATACGAATACGAGTATAACGGTAAAACATATAAAAAGAAGTGCAAAGAGCACGAAAAGTCTCAAGGAAGGGCAATCTACATTCCGAACGGAAATCCCAAGAAAGCGTTCTTTTCAGAGGAAGACCATCCGATAACACTGGGACGACTTGTGCCGATTTTCATGCTCGTAGGGATTGCGGTACTGTACTTCACAATTACAAAGACCATGCAAATGTCGGTCATCATCCGCACCGCGCCGATTGGCAGCGAAACGATGATGAAAACACTCGAACAATTTTTATAAAAAAGGAGAAAGCTATGAAAGCTAAAATTCACGCTATTGCTGTCATCGCTGCAGCAACAATGATTCTGACCGGTTGTGCTACACGCCAAAAGAACAGCTCTTCAGAACAGAACAATACGCCCAAGAATAGCACAAGCCAAGCCCAGAGCAGCACGACTTCGTCTTCAAGCACAGAGACGACACCGGCAGGGGAGAATTGGTCGCTGCTTGACCATCTCCCAGAGTGGGCAGAAGGAACAGTGACTCCTGCAGTTACGACAGACCCGAACAGTGGTATTCCTTTCGGTGAGAATCCGCTGAACGATGCTGACTGGGCAAAGGACCTTTCTTTGGATGGAGCACCTAATTTCAACGGCGTAACCGTATCAGTGGAGGAACTGAAGACTCTCCCCATCAATGGATACATGGCTCTCAATCGAGAAGACGAAGGATATAGTATCAAAGGAACCAGCGAAGAGTATGATGCCGAAGAAGAGATAGACCGCGACATTCAAGACTATTGCGTTACGGGAGAAGAAGGCAACTACTATCAAATCGGCTCATACGCCACCGATGGCTCATATGCCATGATGCTAAACGAGGATATTGCCAAAGAGGGAAACATGACTTTTGGCGATGCGTTTGATAAGGGTCTGTACTACAGCCGTATCAATGTCTATGATTTCGATTGGTTCCCGGCATACGATAGTACAGCACAAGAGAAGTTTGAGGCACTCTACGAACATTTTGGCAATCCTTCTGGTCTCTATTGGAAAACGACCACTTTTGGCGGCATGACATTCAGTTCTTTTGACGAACTGAAAGCTGCTACATACGAGGATGTAGGAGAAGCCAAGAGTTATTGGCTGGTCTGGAACTGCGATGGCTATACGCTCGCAGCAGAGTGCTACGACCAATTCGATGGCAAAGAAACGCCGCAAGAAACTTCCGTGACTTCCATTTGTGTTTTCCCGGATGCAGATGAATCGTACATTTCCCATGTCGATGCAGGCGGCATTGTTGATGGCTATGTTGGCTCCGGTGAAGTTCCGCTGTGTCTGAGTGGCATCAAGACGGAAGGGTAAAAATAACGAGGTAAAAATAATGTTCAGTGTGAGCCTGCTTATCGTAGCAGCCGCTATCGTTTATATGGTAGAGGCGTATATCAATACTTATTATGCCATCGAGTATATGCACGGAACATCGCTGTTTTTTGCATTACTGGCAAAGTATGGAACGCCGGTCTTATTCCTGCTGCTTTGTGCCTATGTCATATACCGCCGAATTTCAAAAACGCAAGAAGCACAGAACAAATCGACGATAGAACAGCCAACGAACAAAGAAGAGCAATATGCAAACAAAATCAAAACAATCGTAAAAACAAAAAGCGTCTTTTCTGAGCAAGCAGACCAGATGCTATACCAAATTCGCCGCTTCGGTTCAAAAATGGCTACCGCATACAGTATGACGCAGGATAGTAAAACATCAGGCGAGCAGGCAAAATGCTTAACACTGCTGGCATCCGCAGAGCGAATCTTCTATGACCGCTTAGATGACGCTATCCGTTCAGCCTCCATGTTCGATGAAACCGAGTATAACGCTTTCTGCCGTGGTTCCATTTCATTTGGAGATAAAGAGGAAGCTAAAAAGAAAAAGGAAATCTATGATGGTATTGTAAGCACAGTCAATAAAGTGGTTCACGATAACGAACGCCTCATTCTGCGTCTCGATTCTCTTGCGTATGCACTGAATCAGCGCTCGGCACAAAATCCGTGGGATACCGATGTTGTTCTTGCTATGACAAAGCTCGATACCGTCATTAGTAAAACAGAGGAAGATATTAAACAAGACGAAGAAATCAGTAAGGAAGCAATGAAACGATATGATACATTAAATGGAGGAAATTGACATGGCGAGAAAAAGTATTTTCCCGGTGGTAGCGACCATCGCAATCGTGGGTGTCGTGCTGGGGGTGTTCTATCAGACGGTGCTGCGTGATTCAAGCGTTAGCACCAACACAATGACAACCGAACAAGCGTATGCTGACCTGAGCAGCAAGATGAAACGAATCGGCGTGCAGGAGGTGACCGTCGCACCGCAGCAGCTGGATGTCTCCGAGTTCTTGGATGCAAAAGATGAGCTGCCCGACATCGAATCTTCCTATCCGTTTGTAGTAGAGGGGACAGGGGAGGTCAATATTGAAATTTTCTCGTCCGGCGAAAAAGCGGCGGAATCTGGTTCTGACTCTTTCCTGACAGAGATGGCAAAGAAATTCAACAGCCAGCATAATAAAACCACTGATGATAAAACCATGAGCGTTTCTTTGCGTTCCATTCCTTCCGGCACAGCGGCTGAGTACATCTCAACGGGCAAGTATCAGCCTGAATGCTATACGCCTTCCAATGAGCTTTTCGGTAAACTTGTCGAGAATGAGGGTGTAGAACTTACCGTAGAAACAGACCGTTTGGTTGGTAATGTGGCAGGCATCCTCGTATCCAAGAAAACGGGGGATATGCTGCGAGCAGACTATGGCGAAGCGTCTGTGAACACTGTTCTGAATGCAACCATCGACGGGAAAATGATGATGGGATATTCAAACCCTTATACCAGTGCCACCGGTCTTAATTTCCTGCTTTCCGCATTGGCAAGCGGCGGCAACGATAATATCGTCGATACGGCAGCAGTGGAGAATTTCCAGAAATTCCAAGCAAATGTTCCGCTTGTATCCTTTACTACACAGCAGATGGTCCAGTCTGCTGACAAGGGCGTTGTCGATGGTCTTGTAATGGAGTATCAGTCTTACCAAATCGACCCAACCTTACAAAGAAACTACGAATTCATTCCATTTGGTGTACGCCATGATAATCCCCTGTATTCTGTAGGGAACATTTCTACTGACAAGAAAGAAGTCATTACCGCATTCGTATCTTTCTGTGAACAAAACAAAGCCGTTGCAACGAAAGATGGATTCAATGGTCTTGACGACTATACATATACCGGCAAAGTGTACGACGGCAATACCATTGCACAAGCTCAGGGCGTTTGGAAAGAAGAGAAAGACTCCGGCATCCCTATCGTCGCAGAATTTGTTGTTGATACCTCTGGCTCAATGCGTGGTGAACCAATCAACGCATTAAAAACCGCGATGATTAACACAATTCAATATATTAACGACGACAACTACATCGGCATTATTGGCTTCGATTCGGATGTCAGAGAATATCTGCCTATTGACCAGTTCTCTCTGACTCAAAAAACTCTGTACAAGGGCGCAGTGAATTCCCTTGATGCGAACGGAAATACAGCCATGTACAACGGTCTTTGCGTTGCAATGGACCGTATCTATAAAAAGTCTCAGGAACTCGGCGGGAATTGCACGCCAATCATCTTTGTTTTGACGGATGGTGACAGCAATACCGGCTATAAGTTCTCCGACACAAAAAACATCATTGCAGGCATGAATATCCCAGTCTACACCATCAGCTATAATTACGCGGCAGATAGTCTGTCTGAACTTGCTTCCATTAACGAAGCAGCATCCATTGTTGGAAACAGCGAAGATATCACCTATAAGCTGCGCAACCTGTTTAATGCAGAAATGTAACTGAAATGCGCGGATTTCCCGCGCAGCCGCTTATCGCAGGAGCCTCCACGGGGCGAGCGGCGGGCAACAGCATTTTGCTGGCAGATACCTGCGGCGAAGGAAAGTGAGACGATGCAGATATCATTTGAAGCGGCACTAGCTGCGGCTGAAAAGCACTACAATAGGTGGGAACAATTTGTCACCCATGCTTGGGACCATCCGGACTATTGGTTGTTTTGTGGCGGAACAAGTGATGGCAAAGCCTGCATCGGGACCCGATTTGTTTCAGTCTCAAAAGAAACCGGAAAGTTAAAATCTCATGCCATATTCTCAACGGAAACAGAGAAACTATTTGCAGACGCCAAAAATATAGATGAGCGTTTGCTGCGAAGGGAAAAGGAGTAATTTAGGTGGAGGTTATCAAACTAGAATCAGGTTCAGGCATTACACTCCGTATCAACGGCAATACGATATTTGCCTCGGATAACACATCATATTGGCTGCAAAACAACAAGCTGATACGTGATGATGGTGTAAGCAAACAAGGAGTAGATAACATCAAGGACGCACTTGCTATTATCCTCATGAAATACGGCGGTATCAAAGGTCGAGAGACGGAAACAACCAGAATTCTTGAACACATGTTTACAGCAGATGGTGTGTTTGCCAAAGCATAAAATACATTGTAGAAACTTGCGAATTGTATACAATGAAAAACAAATAATAGAGGAGGTATCCCCCTATGAAAAACGTGATGACAAAAAACGGCGTAGAGCTTCGTGTAAAGGACAACATCATCTACACCACCGACTCCAAGGCCTATTGGCGCAGCGGCAACATGCTGGTCGGCAACGGCAAAGCTATGAGCTATGCTTGTCGCTCAATGGACGAGGCGGTAGATATTGTAGCGGCATTGTATGGAGGAAAAGCGTGAACAAACTTACAAGAGGCACGCTTAAAGAGTTTATAGGAAACTCAGAACAAAGCTATATTGCCGGTGTTTTTCCTATGAAATTCGACGATTACACGGCATATGCCGAATTCTTGCGCAAGCCGATGCTACAGAAAAAGCACAAGGTCGAACTCCTTTACAACATGATGACGGCGGTAGAGCCGGGGCAGAGCGAAGCGGACTTGAGCCACTACCGTGAAGAACTGTCTCTCATCGGCTTCATCGTGGATAACAAGTATATCTATCCACACAACGTGGATACTGAAGAAACAAAGTTCCTAAAATTCTGCGGATTCCCGGCAAAAGACTTTCCCAGAGATTTTGATAAGAACATCAGAGAAAGTCTGAATAAGTACATCCGAGAAAAATACCCGGTTACAGAAATTGAGACCTTGAGGTTCTTGGCAAGTCATTCGGAAAAAGAGAAGAAAGAACTGACTCTTCTTGCTGCGAACTATTATACAAACGGTTTTCGCATGGATTTGATTGACTCCTACATTGCCTGTTCTGGTCTTAACAATGACGAAACCTCCGGCTATTGGCTCGCCGACCCCGACAACTGGATTGAGCCGGTCCTGCAGATGCGCCGATACTCAAATGGTCACGACAACACCAAAGTAGCCAAAGACCCTCGTGAAGCAGTTTTGGAAAACGAGGCGGTAAAGCGCCTTTGCCGCGATAAAATCGAGAAAATTCCGAAATATGTGCGGCTCAAAAAGTTGATTGAGCTGGCAGCAAATACTGCCGGGACCAAACTCGTTGTCAAGTACAAAACTGCAGAAGGGGAGGCAACAAGCATTGCTTCCTATAGATTTAGGGACCTACAAGATTATCAGTTAATTCAACAAGACGGTTTCTACCTTCGCAATGGGTACTTGTGCTTAGACCCATCCAGTGGTATGTTCATTACAATAGATGATGCTTTGGCATTCATCCCATTGGACAATGTCATTGGTATAAAGCTGCCGAGTGGAATTGTGTACCCCTAACAAAAAAGTGCTTGCATAGTTGTGCGAGTTGCATATACTTAAACTTCGGACCGGTACAAGGCCGCAGTACCTGCCCGCTGGCGGGCTGCCTGATTCGTCGGGCGGCTCGCCTTTTTCTTTGCGGCAAATGCCATGAGGGTTGCACTGAAACCCAAACACAAAGGAGAACACAAAATGAAAAACAAGAAAATGCTGATGGCGGTGGCAGTTGCAGCCGCCGCAATGGTGATGCTTGCCGGTTGCAGCAAGAAGGATGAGACTCCTTCTTCCACGGCAACCTCAACCGTCGCGTCCGAGAGCACTGAAATCGAAGAGGCTACGTCGGAGGATGCAACAGTCGAAACTGCTGAGGCAGCTTCCGTCACCGAGTAAACGCCTGAGCTGTACATCTAATGGATTGTTGCTCAAACTTCACTCGACAAAGGTAAATATTTGCTGAAAATACCGCTCCTTCGCGTATTCGTGATTGACTAATTGCAAATTGTGTGGTATAATAGGGGTATCCTAAAAAAGGATATCATCAACACCGCAAAGAAAACCATCTGCGCGGTACAACCATTATCACATCATGGAGTGAGAGAAAAATGAGTAACTCTAACAAAAAGGCTTTTTCGAAAGCACCCACTGCCCTGACTGCGCTCAGTCTTATCGTTTCGCTCGGCATGCTGGCTGTGCTGCTTCTGTTCCAGAACGGCATCCTGTTCAGTCTCGGCTTTACGGATGTCACTTCTGACATCATCGTCATGGCAATCACGGTTGCACTCGCGGTATGTGCAGTTCTGTCTTTGATTGCGATGGTCAAGTGCGCAACTGCCAACAGCCACAACAAAGAGCTGGTCGGAAGCGTAGCTGCCAAGACGGTATATCGCAAGGACGACAGTGAGCAGCATAACCGCCACGGCGATGAAAAAGCAAGCGTAGCTGAAAAGGCACAGGATGAAGAAGTTCACGAACCTGCCGAAAAGCCGAAGGCTGCAGAGGAAATGCCTGCACCGCAGGAAGTAAAAGAGCCTGCCATGGATGACACCACGGAGCATGAGCCCATCAGCCCGATTGTTACCGCCATGGTCAATGACAGTGTTTCCAATGAAACGCTCGATGACATTGCCAACGTGATGAACGGCGTTGTCAAAGAGCCGGAAGCCGAGCAGAATGAAGAGCCTGAGCAGGAAGACATTTCTGAGCAGTGCGACAAGCCTGCTGAGGAAGAGCAGCAGCCCGAAGCAGCTCCCACAGAAGAAGTGCAGGAAGAGCCTGCCGCGTCCGAAGAGAGCAATGGCCCTGTTAGTGAGGAGCTTCCTGCTGCAGAGCCCGAATCCGAAGAAGAGCAGACCGAGGATGTTGTGGACGATGAGCCCGTAGAACTGACGAAGTTCGAGCAGGCAATGATTTCTCTGATGAAGCGCGGCAACATTCCGGAAAATGTGTACGCCATCGAAGAGTACAAGGAAGGCGCTGTTTGCCTTATCCGTGACGACGCACACTACTTTGTGTATGATTGCAAGGACAACCAGGCACAGGATGTTGAGGTGTTCGAAGCCGACAAGGAAAAGGAAATCGCAACGACTTTCGCAACTCGTATCCACGAGAAACTGAGCAAGGGGGCATAAGGAATTATGCAGCGTAAGGCATTTGCGGCGAGTCTCGCTGCCGTAATGCTTTGCGGCATACTCGCAGGTTGTGCGGGTAAAGCCGACAAAGACAACAAAACCAACAGCACGGCAAACTCCGCAGTTTCTGCGGAGGCTTCTACCGAGGAGACGGCACAGGAAGGCGATGCGGCTTCCGCATCATCTGACAACACGGTGCAGAACGACGGAAAGCAGGGAACTGCTTCCGCAACGGCAACGCCCGTACCTACTGCCACACCGGAGCCCGACATCTTCAGTGAGCTTTGTGAAAAGCACGACATCGATATTGAAGAGGGCAAGGAGACAACCGAGTTGACCCATGAGCTGACATCAAGCGGCGTCACATGGGACGAGGTTCTTGATGTTGGCAACATTCCTGTCACCGATGAGATGAAACAGGAATACGAGGAAATTCAGAACCCCGTATTGCAGATAGAGAAAGCCATCGTAACCGTCTACAATTACCGGAACCAGAAAAAAGAACTGTCACAGGTGATTGAAACACTGGATTCGTTGCTCTATGTGATGAACAACAATCCGATGATTAGCATGAACGACAGCTATTCGCCTCAGGTCTCTGAATTCCGCAGCAAATACACTCAATACAACGGGATGCTGCAGGAAGAAAATCCTCTGATTACTGCCGACGATGTAAACACTTTGAAGCAGATTGTCGTTGATGCCTACGACTTCCTCAATGGTAACGGCTTCGACGTTTCCACCGTGGATGCAAATGCCGCCCAACTGTACAGAACAGAACTCGCCGGTGAGACGACCGTGGACAATTCCACAAACGCAGCACCAGCACCTACCGAATAATCAGCAAAAGCGAAGAGCTTCCTCAATTTGAGGAGGCTCTTTTCTTTTAGTCACTACACTACAGAGAAGCAGCGGGAATCGTTCTGAACGCAAGGCATGTAACTAGCGCACAAGGCTCACAGGAACGGCTGTGGCAAGGTTCCTATCGTTCTGAAAGAACAGCCAAAGTGACCGTGAATTTGTCTGCCTGAAAAAGGTCATTTGTAACATCTTGCGAACCGAATACAATGAAAGTATCAGCATTTTGCATCGTCTGTGCGGCTTTTGGGTGATGTACAAATAGAGGAGGGTACTTTCATGCAAATCAGAACAAAGAACATTCTTACAATACGGTTCAGCGCAGACGCAGAAGTAAACAGTTTCTTGAATACGATACGGGACGGAGAGAATCCGTTCTCATTCAAGAAGATTCTGCAGTTATCCGACGACCCAAAGGTCAACGAATCGCGGTCAGACCTTCTGGCTTACGCGACCATCAAGCACTTTGGTACAGACCCGCGCAACTACAAGCCGGATGGACTTGCGGAGATGATGAAGAACTACTTCCACCCGTATTGGTTCGCCAACGAACACCTCAAGCAAGAGGAGGTAGAGCAGGGCTTTCAAACCCTTTCAGACCGAAAAGGAATGTTATCGGTAGCAGAGCCAAACAAAAACGAAATGGTCGATGCCGGATTCCGCAATGGAAACGGTAAAATCATTTGCAGCCAACAAAAACTGGATGAGGAAGCAGAGAAAGAACTGAACAAATACCTCGAATATCTCGGAAGGTACAAGCGTGAGTATTTCTTAGACGACTTCCATTTCTACGGATGGCAAGTCATGTCGGATAGCGTTGAAGAGCCGGAAGCGGTAAAGGTCGATGTAGATGGCGAACATTATGTACATATCGAGTTCAACACGAAGGACCATACACCGTCTCCTATCATGGCGGCTCTGAGTTTTCTGTTCTCAAAAGAGATGCTGTATGTAAAATATGCGAGCAATGACATTGCGGCGTACGAAGACCCTTTGATGCTCCGCAAATGCGGCTTCTACCGCTGCAAGGCAGGGCATTTCACGGAAGGCTTCGGCTTGCGGGGCTACGAAGCGGCAGAGGAGGCTTGCAGAATGTGGGGATATACTTTGTCAGACTATGTGTCGGAAGGCGTGGTGAACGGGAAATACCGGGTTTTCTGGCGCAAACATAAGGCGTAACGCAAAACAAGATGAATAACACAGACGAAGGAGAATAACAGGCAATGTTCGTTGCACGAGACACCGAAGGAACGCTCATTTGGGCAGACGAAGCAAATAAGCAGACAGATTATTTCTGCCCGGTATGCAGCGGGAAGCTGATTTTGCGGGCAGGGGAAGTCAACGCACACCATTTTGCACATGAAGCAGGCGCTTGCCCAGACCACTGGCATTACGATATGAGTGACTGGCACAAGACTATGCAGGAACAATTCCCTATTGAGTGCCGAGAAGTCGTGATGAAGCACAATGGTGAAATACATCGTGCAGATATCTTCAATGACGGCGTCGTAGTGGAATTTCAGCACAGTCCTATTACGCCGCAAGAATTCAGAGAGCGGAATACATTCTATAACACCCTCGGCTACAAAGTAGCGTGGGTGTTCGATGTCTCAGACAAAGGCATTGTACCTACTATTGGCAAAGACGGATTGCCGGACTACTTCCATCTCTATTGGGAGCGCCCGCTGTCAGTCCTGCGCTTCGGACCGGTTCCGCAGCAGGACAGTGTCAATGCTTGGGTCAGTATCTGCTTTTATTTCGGCACAATTGAAACCGGTGAAGACAAGCCTGAATACGCAATTCGCCGTGTCAACTGGTCACATGTTGACCGCATGAGTTGGAAACCGACATACAAATACTTTGACGTAGATGATGACCACGAAATTCACATGAGCGGCAAAATGGATATGCTTGATTTTTTCCGTACCACTATCGAGATGATGCGGAAACGGCTCGCAAAGGAGCCGCAACAGCAGTTCCTGCGCGTAGTGGATAGGCATAGAGGATTCCTTGCACCTTGCCCAAAGGGAAAAGCAAACGGAGGCATGAGGACCTACGGCTGCAGAGACTGCGAAAGCTTCATCTGCAGTATGACCTGCGTTTCCGGCGGGTCGAGCGGTGTATACTGTGCCTATCCGGCGCAGGCAAATACATATGGTGACTGGGACACGAATTATAGGGTGTGATAACAATGATGGGTATGTTCCAGACCGGCACTATATGGAAAACGACATCAAATCGCTGCCGTATAGTGACAGGCTCTAAGAATCTGCCACTGTCCACAAACAAAAAAAGAAAAAGAAGGCAGCCACCATTCCACGCCCGGAATCATGGCTGCCTTCTGCTGTTTACTTTACGACCTGCTTTGTCATTGCCTTCTCAACAATCGTTGCCAATCTCGTATACCTCCGGAATTCCTCGTTGTCTCCGGTTATCTTCGCGAGCATACGAGCGTACTTGGAAACATTCCGTAGTGCATCCTGAATGTCATTGGACGCCTTATACCCGGAAAGTTCTTCGATAATTTCCTCATCACCGTCCTCTAAAGCTCCCGCTGCGGCAAGGCATTCGCGCTCAGAAATTTCCTGCATAGACAGATAGTAGCCGCCATAGGGAAGGGAAACATCTTTCGCCATCGCCGCCATAATGCGGTTGCCGATTTTCTTCTGCTGTGCAGGCTGCATTTCTGCGAGATGACAGACGCTATCAAGGGCGACATACACGGGACCTGCTGCGATTTCTTTGCCGGGATTGGTGACGATGGATGCGCTCAGATACACATTCTTGCTCATGGTTTTCTCATTTGCTTTTGGGTTCGTTTCGAAAAAACAAGGTTCTTTGCAGTTCCTCGTTCCTTCCTTTCGCCAGCTATGTATCTGGAGAAGGAGAAATTCCGGTTTGCGTCGGGAATATTCCAGAGCGAGAACAATACCAGAGCAGTCATAAACGGGAACCGTCCCCATATAGCCCATCTTCTTGACTCAAAAATCCTCATTCCCGCAACCATTTTGTTGCTTGACGAGCAACCATATTCTGCATACAAAAGGAATAAAAAGAAAGGAGGTGCGTAATAGCATCTCCCTTTCACTTTGCGTCTCCACCATTACACCTTATAAAATTACTTGATTTTCTCCACGGTATCTGATATAATCATATAAGGTGGTGAGAATATGATAAAAACAACCGCAATTATGCTCCAAGAGCTAAATAATTACAAGAACCCGCGAGACAAGTTGGCTCATATGGTCAAGAAGAAGGAGTGCATCCCTGTTATACAGGGACTATACGAAACGAATCCTACGACTCCCGGATACCGGTTGGCAAACACTATTTGCTCTCCATCGTATTTGTCTTTTGAATTTGCGTTGTCATATCATGGATTGATTCCGGAAGCAGTATATAACTTCACATCAGCCACTTTTGAAAAGAAAAAGAAGAAGGAATTCAAGACACCATTTGGAACATTCACATATCGCGATGTTCCTTCTGCAGCATATCCGTATGGAATCGAATGTGTAAGTGAGAATGGGTATACTTTCCAGATAGCAAGTCCGGAAAAAGCATTGTGTGACGAACTCTATATTCAATCCCCTGTAACAAGCCAAAGAGAACTAAAAGAACTCCTTTTCGATGGTTTGCGAATCGACTGGGAGTTGTTCTGCAAGTTGAACATGGATGATATTCTATTTCTTAATAGCAAGTATCATTGCACGAATATCCAAAAGCTGACTAAAACAATGGAGAAAATTGCATGACAACAATAATCGAACAGATGCTGAAAAAATACGACAGCAAAAATATGTACGACCAAAAGAATGCGATGAAGGAAGTTATGCAGGAAATTGTTCTGTATGGGCTGTCCCACGCCGGTTTCTTTAAGGAAGCTGCATTCTATGGTGGGACTGCTCTACGTATTTTCTATGGTCTGGACAGGTTTTCGGAAGATTTGGATTTCTCCTTGATGACGAAAAATCCAGATTTTGATTTGAAAGCGTTCTTTCCCGAACTGGAAAAGACAGTTCGCTCTTTTGGTCTGAACGTTGATATCACCGAGAAGGAAAAGACAAAAGAATCTGCTATTCGCTCTGCGTTTCTGAAGGGAAATACCAAAGAGCATTATCTGCTGTTTTACTCTGATGAGGCAGCAGCAAACAGCATCACAAAAAACGAGACTATCAAAATCAAGTTTGAAATCGACACAATGCCGCCGGATTACGCAACATTTGAGCGTGAATTCCCTCTAACGCCATTTCCCTATGAAGTCAACCTGTATGATATGCCGTCTCTTTTTGCCGGAAAGATTCATGCGGTTTTATGTCGTGCGTGGCATAATCGCGTAAAAGGGCGCGATTTGTATGATTACGTGTTCTATCTCTCAAAAGGGGCGAGCGTAAACCTGAAGCATCTGCAATGGCGACTGATTCAAAGCGAAGTATTAACGGAGACGGATGCTTTTGACATTAAAATTCTTCGTTCGATGCTATGCGACAAATTCGATACTATTGATTATGAGCAGGCGAAACAAGATGTTAAGCCGTTTATAAGAGACACGTCCCAATTGGACATCTGGAGCGCTGAGTTCTTCAAGGGAATAACAAATCAACTTCATTAAGCAAATAAAAGAGAAAAGACCGCTTCCACTTATTGTGGCGGAGACGGTCTTTCTTAATTCTTTGTTACAAAGGCGAGAAGTAAAAATGGCATATTTTCACCGCTGTATCTGATTTAATCATATATGCTGGAGAAAATCAAGCAAATAAGTGCTGCAAAATGGCTTACACAAGCTCCAACGTGAGCTGTGGCATTGACAACTATTTGCAATGTGGCTACAACAAGACAAGAGAGCTGATGCTGAAAGGCAATGATACACCATTGTGTTCCGGCACGCACCGTGGTGAAGAGCCTCTGGAGGAGTTGTGCGTGTGAACCTCAAACCGGATAGGTGCTAAGCGAGCACCGAACGAAAACATGCTTTGGGTCCTGCTATCGAGGCGAGACCTCTTCTTTTTCGTTGGAGAGTAGGTCTCAACAAAGTCCACCACCAAAAGAGGGAATCCTCCAGAACGACAGCACAACCTTCCGGTAGCGTCCAACTGCGCCTACAAGTTGCTCATGCCAAGCAGGATGCAGCACCAGAACATCCAGAAATGAGGGCAGCCGTTGGTTACACGCTAGAACGATAGTTCAGCTTCCCGGTAGTGTCCAATGGTGTCTTGTAGTACAAGCGAAGACTCCCACAGAACATATCAAATTAGTAGAATAATCATATTGACATTTGGCAGTGTGCCATATACAATATAAGTATGTTAAGGATACACTCCTAACGTGTCATAGTTCCCATAATAGTTCTTGGTATGGTATAAAGACGAAAAAAGGAAACTATGACCTAAAAACCGCTTCATTTCAGTGAGGCAATTTTTGTTTTTATAGGCACATTCATGCGGCTCGGTGGTCAATTTGACCACTGGGCTTTTATTTTTGTGTAAGAAGGGAAGTGGCAAAAGAAGAATTGGGAACCGTCCCCATATAGCCCCTCAAAAACCCTCATTCCCGCAACCATTTTGTTGCTTGACGAGCAACCATATTCTGCATACAATAGGAGGTGCAACAAATACGGCAAAAGGGGCTAAGGTAAGATAATCTGTTCATCTTGTTATATGACCAAACTGTTAACTTTTACGAACCTTGGTTGTAGAAATTACAAATTTATGGTATAATGCAGATGTACAGAAGGATAGGCAACCAATGGCTCACAGCCTCGTCGATGACGAAATCCAAAGCTGCATAGAGTCGGCTGAACCTATCACAATTATGTTGCCTCGGCACCAGACGCCGGGAAGGAGAAAATTGAATATGAAGAAGAAAATCATGTCGATGGTCATTGCCGCCGCAGCAATGGCACTGTCGCTGGTTGGATGCGGTGTTGACATCAACTCCATCGGATTGCCTCCGAATGTAGTGATGGAAAAGGGTGAGACGCAGCAGCTGGAAATCGAGTACGGCACGGACGATAAAGCCGAGCAGGAAAAGATTGCCGAGGCTGCCTCGAAGCTCACCATCGAGTGGACCTCCTCCGATGAAGAGGTCGTCACGGTCGATGCCACCGGTCTCATCACTGCAGTCGGTGCAGGTGAGGCTGATGTCACGGCTTCCGCAAAGGATGTGAACATTTCCTCCACTACTCATGTGAAGGTCGTCATCACACCCACCGGTGTAGAAGCACCCGAAGCCTTGGAGCTTGTCACAAACGGTGAGAATTCCAAGAATCTGGATGCCAAAATTGTGCCGGAAGACGCGACTGAGGTAAAGCTGGCATATACCTCCAGCGATGAAAGCGTAGCTACCGTAGATGAGAATGGCCTTGTCACGGCAGTCGCTGACGGCGAATGCACCATTACTACCTATGTTGTTGCAGATGCTCCTGCAACAGCCGAGACAGCTACACAGGAAGCTGCTACAGTTGTAACGGATGAGGAAACGCCCACGGAAGGCGAAAATTCCGAAGCCACCGCAGATTCCGAAACTGTCACGGTGCCGGACAATCTCGACTCCGCATTTGGCGTTGTGCCCGAGGGACTCAGCGCCACCACCAAGGTAACTGTCACCACCAAGGTGGAGGGTATTACCCTCGACAAAACCGAAGGCATCCTCAATGTTGGCAACACGGTGACCATCACGGCTACCGTAGCGCCGGAAGAAGCTACCAACCCAGCAGTCACTTGGTCCTCCAGCGATGAGAGCGTAGCTACCGTCGATGAGACTGGGAAGGTTACTGCAGTCGCTGTTGGGAATGCTACCATCACCGCTACCAGCGAGGATGACAGCAGCGTAAGCGCAGGCTATGAGCTCACGGTCCAGCAGAAGAAGGCTGCCACCACCACGAAGAACAACTACTCCGGTAGTACCTCTGCTGGCGCATCCACTGCTCCGAGCTACACGGCACCCGCACAAACGGTAACGCCCAGTGCTCCTACACCTGCACCTGCACCGGCACCGGCGCCTGCACCCGACCCCGCACCCGCTCCTGCTGAGCCTTCTCAGCCGAGCGGTGGCGACTACAGTGGGGATAGCGGCTTTGACCCGGTTCTCGGTAGCTGGAGCGTTGGTTCCGGAACTGACTGGACGCAAGGTGCGACTCGTTCGTAACGTAAAAGGTTACGCACTGCAGTAATAAACTGCAGGAGAACTGATAGCCCGATGGATGGAAACATCCACCATAAACTCCGACGTGCGGTAGAAAGCGAAAGCTTAACCGTACGAAGCTCGGTGAAGTCGGCAGAAGGTTGACTCAAGCAGCCAACTGATATGCCGGTGGTCCATAAAACACCCACGGTGAGCATGGCTCTAAAAGAGCTCGACGAACCTGCGAAGTAAAGGGATACAGTCCATGCAGTGATGCATGTCGATGATACAGCTAAGTAAGGACTTGCGTACGAAAGGCTGTCAAAGAAGTCGTCGGTCCCATAGCAGGCACCTAAAGGTGTATAGTAACGGATAGGGTTATCGGAACGAGGAAAGGTATCGGACATCTTCAACAAAGATGTAGGCTGACGAAGAACAATAAGCAGCCGAACCGGTGCTGAAAAGCAGAGGTCGCAGCGATAATGGTACTTGTAATGAGTATCGGAGTGATGGCCTCAAGTCGGCGAGAATTCGTCGATGGAACGCCGTGTGCGGTGAAAATCGCACGCACGGTGTGGAGTGGGGGAAAATAAAGAAAACCGCATAGCTGAAGAAACCAGCTACGCGGCAAGCAAACAACATCCGGCACAGGAGAGATGTGTTTACATACACTTATTATACTGCGCAATACGCATATAGTCAATAACGAATTTTGCGTAAATATGTTGTTTGCTTAGAATTATTACCTATCACTATACAATTCGAACAATCAAGGCGGATTTAATTGCGAGTTTGGTTGTGATTAAATCTTATAATAAAAAGGGATGCCATCAAAAAGGTGTCCCTTTTTATTTGTACAAAAATTGGAAATCAGTACACCACAATTTAATCAAATAATAAACTAATTCCAAAAACGAAATACAGATATTTGTAATGCTACAAATTTAGAAAACATATCATAAATTTTACTTTTAGTTATATATTCAAACGAAGATAGTAGCAATTATGATGTATGTAGCCAATTCACGGGCTAAGTAAAATTTTAATGAAAAGAAGTAATGTTTAAGTAGAGCTTTTATTGCAATTAAAACGAAACATAGTTGTAACCAACAACACATACTTGCAAAAAATCCAATTTTATGCTATAATCGATGTGTTGCAAGACCGTAAAATGTCTTTTCGACATTGTCACATTTCACGACCAAACAACAAAAGGAGACTCCACACGGAGCCTCCTTTTTCTTTTGCTAAAATGTGCGAATTGAATAAAATAAGTAGCAGGGAAGGGGAGTGACCATTCATGATACTGCACAACGATATTTGGGGTGACACCAGCGTCACCCTCATTGAAGAGATAGACAATCAGTTCCTCATTGTCAGAGAGCTCAACATGCTTGCACTGTACAGTCGGTTGAACAAGGAACAAAGCCATGCGCTGCAGCAAGCATTAGCAACATTTTACGAGATTCTTTTCAGCAGTAAAGACAAAGATAAAATCGACGATACCGTCCCATTTACTCCGGATATCTCATTTGATGATGACGGCAATGGATATCTTTGTTTGATTAGACCTATGCAGGATAACAGTGTTGCTGGGCTTAAAGGTATTGCCAAAAAAGTAGCAGAGGTTGATGCAGCGATTACAGCGCTACCTGTCAGCCGGAAAGCTGTTGTTAGCTATGAGGTTGTGCAATTGATTATACATGGAGGAAAAGACGAAGTATGAAACCGATAAAGCTCAAAGAACTGCTAAGAACAGCTAAAGACCCTGCTACTCAGAAAATTGCTATAGCGGAGAACTATACGCTATATGTTGTCCCACTGTTTGAAGGCTTAGTAAAAAATGTAGATGAAACACTCGGAGAGCGCATCTTGTCAGATTGGCGTGTGGAAACAGATAGTACACGCTTCATTGCATTACTGGTTTAATCTTCCAAGACTTGCAAGCAAGTGGAAGTCTTGAGATAGCATGTATAGGAAGGTAATTATTGTGATTACTTTGCACGACCTGTTAGATAACTTCTGCTGTACAGACCCATACATTGACTATGCTATTGTAAATATCAAAACAGGTGAAGTGCTTGTTGACCGTGTCCACGATAAGACATGCGCAATTGATGATGTTGACGACTACAATAAATTCTTACCTTATGCACGAAAGCAGGTTCGAGCGTGGGAAGCAAAAAATGGAAAAATGATATTCTATATTCTGCCACCAAGAAAAAAGAAGGTGAATCCATGAAGCCAATAAAGCTCAAAGACCTTTTAGAGCAAGCAAAAGACCCAGAAACACAATGCATTGAAATTATGGAAGACTACACACTCTCAGCAAAAACAGTATTTGAGGGAATTGTAAAAGACGTACCGGAGAATATGTTGGGCAAATACTACATTAGCGACTGGTATCCCGAAGAGGGAACGCCTGTTCTTGTTGTTCTTGTATGGGTTAATCCGCACGAGGAATTCAATAAGTATGCGGAGAACTCAAACAGTGATTCTCATAGGATTACAATACACGATTTAATGGCCAACGGTTGCTGTACAAATCCTTATATTGATTTTGCAATTGTGAACATCAAAACAGGAGAGGTGCTTGTAGACCGTGTAAGCGATAAAACATACACGGTGGATGATAACAAGGATTATGACCTGTTTTTGCCATACGAATGGAAAACCGTGAGAGCGTGGGAAGTTAGAGATGGCAAGATGATATTTTACATTCTGCCGCCAAAAAGAAGAAGGTGAATCCATGAAGCCGACAGTAAAATCGTTCCTTGCGCTTGCGAAAGACAAAGAGCAAACAGTTCATATTGCTCGTTTCAAATCCGATTCCAACGATGGTTACTACGATGAAGAAGTCTTTTGTGGTAAACCGAAGGATGTTCCAGAATGCTATACAGATGAGAAAGTGACGGAATGGATAGCCTCCGACAACTCGGAAATCGTACTATACATCAACTAAATTAGTCGATTTTTTCTACAATCAGAAACTCAGAGTTTTTGAGAGAAACGACACGGCAGCCGTTCCGCACAGAATCTACGGCTTTTCCAAGAAAAGAGATGCGAAGCTCTGCGGCAGAATTGCTAAGTAAATCCTTGGTTTCCTGAGTGAAATGATTCCAGACACCGTTTGAGACATTCATTGTCAGCAAAGGCTCACCTGTAGCGATGTTCTGGAAGTCACAGTGATAAAACGGCTCTTTGTTGTAATGGCTCTCAGCAACATCCAGAACGCATTTGACACAGCCGTAATAAACCGCTACTTCAGGCAGGTGGGGCTCACTGCTTTTAGGAATCATCTCAATCAGACGCTGGGCAATTTTGCGACGCTGCAGCTTCTGTGCCAAAGGTCCTTCATCTTCCGGCTGATGATGAGCCGCACCGTTTCCACCGGCGTGGTCAGCACGAGCAATTTGGCGTTCAATGGTTTTTGCCAGAGCACGGCGAAGCTGAGAACGGATAGTCTTTGCGTTCGCAGGGTTCTGAGCGTCGGTGGTGGTAGGCACATATTCGGGGCGGATAAAATCACAGCCGTCCCTGTGAGCAGACCTCGGAGCTGCGCGGAAAAACGGGAAGTCTGCCCCCTGCACAACAATGAGCCGAGCTTGCTTGCATTCTGGACAGAGAAGATGCCCTTCATAACGCTGCATGTAGATATGAGGGTCTTTTTTGGATTCCTCACGAATGTCGGCGATGGCAATCAGACGGCGTTCAGATTCGTAGTAAGCGTATTCGTATTTTGACATAGTGGTCACAACTCCTTAAATAAATGGTGGTGATGAAAATGAAATTGAAAACAATAATGGCTTGTGGAAGAGATGTATACTTTGACTATCAGCTTATCAACGCCAATACAGGAGAAACTCTTGTAGACCGTGTATGCGATAAAACTAATAGAAAAAGCGGTGAAGAGGAATGGAAAGAACATTGCAAATATGAACCATACAAAGACTGGAAGGTTCATAAATGGGAACTCAAAGAACGAAAAATGCAGCTTTACATCTCACCGTAAATGCGTGCAAAAGTGAGATACACTAATAGTATACTAACTTTGCACCACGCCAATATTATACCATGAATTTGTGTTTTTACATTACGTCTTTCTTTACACAAAATAGCTTTTTGTTTTACATAAAACGAATATAGATTTTTCATCGATTGCCGTAGAATTACAACAGGCGTACAATAACGGCAAAGAAGATGATAACCATGACCACAATTGCACAAAACATCAGCAACTACCGCACACGAGCGTTTTGGGGGTAGATACAACTTCGCAAGGGAAAACACTGCGATGCGCAACGAGTACGACTTCAGTGGTGCAAAAAGGGACCCGTACACAACATAAAAAATAGAGGAGGCTACCCACGCATGGGCAACCTCCTCTTCTTTGTGTATACCTCAACACCGGAAAGAAGACGATGGGGATATTCGTGTCATTTAGTGTATTTCAATCTTAATTTCAATCTTAAAAAAGCAACAGCGCATATAGCGCGTTGCACAATCCCACGGTTATAGACTGTGGGGAGTCTCTAGGCATGGACCCTTGGATGCTGTATATGCTTCCCGCACGGGGTTGCCCCTATAACAGCGGGTCTGCCTATATTTTTGTCATACCATATCTACTACACAATTTTGCCATTGCCAACCACATTGTTATTGGTCGCTTTACTGCATTGGAATCACCCTCCAACCGCTTTCAATTTACAAATACATTATACCATAAATTCGCACTTTAGTCATTCGTGTTGGGCGATTGTTTACAAACAGTACAAACATTTTAAGGCATTCTAAGATGTAGAATCTTCGGGTCTGGTTCTTTCCACGATTTTCTTTCATTCGCTCACTGCAAAATCTTATTCAGTTGCATATTTACGATTCGGCTCAGAGCTTCTAGCCTGTCCAGCGGGACACCGATGTCTTTCGGCGCTCGGAATCTAAAGCCAGCCATGCTTTTTAGCTCTGCTCTCAACTCGTCTGTAAGGACTGCCTGCGCAGTCTTGATGAAGTCTCCACTTATCCTTGGCTCACACTTTGATATACACCACTCCGGACGCTTTTCAAGGGCTTCCGTATCGAATTGGAATAGCAGGCTGCGGTTATTGTCATATATGGGAGCCATGCCGGTAATGCGCATCGTGTCATTATCGAAAAGAAACCCGACATTGCCTAAGTGACGGTCAATGTTGAGGATGAGCGCATCCAAGACAAACATCCTGCGCATGAGGTCTTCGCTGCCGTATTGTTCGGCAAATTTTAGGAGTGTAGCGGGATTTCTACGGTTAGGAACCGGCAACACCGACATTTTAGCCAAACCATATTTTTCGCTGGTAAACAGCTTGCATTTTGACGCCAGCCGCCCGTGATAGAAGGCAAGGTCATACTCAACGCTATTTTGACAAAATATATCCGCTACTTGTGACGCGAGAAATTCAGACAACGGCTCAATTTCATAGGTGTCACTGCCGCTTTTGTATAGATAAACCGTATCATTTTCCCGCTGCCAGCACTTTGCATAAGCGCCATCTGTTCCAAATTCGGGGGATGTTGAAGAAAGCGTGGTGGAGGAAATAACACCATCGAAGGCCGCGTTGGAAACCAGTTCATCAAACTCGTTGCGGTATAGGGAAACTTCGTTCCATGTCAGGGAGCTTTCCGGCTCTTTTACCCAAAAGGTGTCATTGAGAGAAAGTGCATGCGTTATCCGCAAGAAATTCTCGGTGGATTCACAGCCGTACTTTTTCAAAAGCTCTGCTATGTGTTTTCTGTGCTTAGGTGCTTTGCGTGCATCAAGAAAGTCACCGATATTATCATACCCAATCGGTCTGAGTGAAGTGTACCATTCGATTTCCTTACCAGCCGTAAAGCTGAACTCGTCCTCATAGCAGTCGAATAAAAGCCACGAGGTATCTTTGTTCATCAGTTGGAATAGCATGCGGGAGAACACCTCACTTTATAGGAGAGTTTGTTTTGATAAAAGTATACCGCAATTTTGTATAGTTGTCCATAAAAAGAGGGACAGCGTTTTGCCATCCCTCCTTAATAATCTAATGAAACCTTAACTTTGCAAGCCTTCAAGAAAAACAATTGCCTCTTGCACAGTAGAAAACGTCTTGCACTTCGTACACAACCAGCGATTTCGTTCGTCCGTGTCCTCCAAGCCGGGCATACCTTCTTGCAAAAGGTTCTGCAGCACAATTGTAGCATTCTTCACCGCTGTTGGATAGTTCTGGGCAATACGCGCGGTAGCATCGTAGTTGCCCTTCCTGTAGGTCGGCTCTATGCGAACGACCTGAGCCAACATCCTCTCTTTATCCGGGACCGTCAGCAAAGAAGGCGCGAACTGTCTGTAGTGTAGCATCAACCAATACTCGATGCAGCCTGTTGTCATTAGCAAACGGACTCGAATCTTCGGGTCTTTCCTCAACTTCCGCAGACGCTTGATGATTTCCAAGTGGTTAGTCCAGTTGCCGATATCTTTCTCTTCGACATCAAAGAAGAACCAAATCTCGTCGATGGCATCAACATAATTACGGTATCCGGGGTCTTTTTTGAAACGATTGTCCGCATCATCAAACAAACCGGGGGAAGATGGCCGTTTAAACACGGCAACATCATGAAACTCGCTTTTGAGGAAGTCTATATACGCCTGCTCGCTTTCTCCTTCACAAAATACACAAATGCTGACCTTCGACTTTTTGAATTTGCGAGCCATTATTCTACCTCCTCAATCTCTACATTGGGAGTTGCTCCATATTTGCCGAGAAGGTATCCTTTGCGAATGTTCTCTGTCGTTCGTGTTGAGAAGTCACTGATGCTGTACAATTCCGAAGCCCCATTATATTTGTCCTTATCAACAAAGTAGAGTTGGTCTTTACGAAGCAGTTCCATGCTCAACAATTCAGTGCTGTGCGTTGTAAATATAATCTGCGCACCATTGGGGTTTGTTCTTTTGCTCTGGAACTTGGACACAATGAAATCAACAAGGGCAGGGTGGAGTTCTTTTTCAATTTCATCCACCAACAGCAGCCCGCCCTTGGACAAAACAGATTCAATCGCAGGAGCAAGTGCCATCAGCTTTCTGGTGCCGTCGGATTCATCGGAGAGTTCCATCGAATAAATGCAAGGTCTTCCGCCGCGTTCCTCACCTTGGTGCATAGAAGTAGCCGTAACCTGTCCCATCTTCAGATGTGTTTCCGAATTGTTGGAAGTCTCAGAGAGTAAGTGCATGAACTGCACGAGTGCTGCTTTGACTTCATCCGGGATATTCTCCGGCAAATCTGACTCTTCGTTGATTTCCTTACTGTTGATTTCGAACTTCATATCTTCGATACCAACGTCAGCAGCCTTTGCGTAATCGGAAATTGCTTTCAGCATATTGGAGTCATTGGAGTATTCGAGTAACTGACGGGGGATATCCGAATAGTCTCTTGAAAAATAGACCATTTGACGGAACCACGACATAGCCATGGCACAAACATCATCGTTCATAGTGCAGGCGACAGAGAAGAACAACTGATTGTCTGCTACAACCTTACTAATCAGATTTCTGCGTGATTTTTCAGTTGTGAAAGTAAAAGTCTGCCCCTCTCTGGCAAAGACCAGAGCTTTTTGCTTTTTGGGCGCATAATACAAGGACTCAGAATATACATTTTCTTTCGTGGCGGCAAAGCTATACCAATATTTGATGTCGTCTAAGGTGTATACGAAAGAAAACTCAGTCGGCTCCGATGCGGAATAATCATTCAAAGCAAATGGAACAACGGGAATCGCAGCATTCTCGTGTTGAGTTTTTTGTGCGTTTTTAATAAACTGAACGGCAAGCCAAAAAGCACGAATTACATTGCTCTTGCCGCCGCCATTCTTTCCGTAAATGGCAACGCCGGGCAAAATTTGAATCCCACCAAAGGGAATAAGCACACTTTTCAGTGTACCGGAGCCGTTTGCCTCCATAGAAAGGACTGCTTCATCACGGAAGGAGCGGTAGTTTTTCACACGAAATTCAATCAGCATATTCTCACCTCTTCTATTTAGTAGTATACACTTAAAATTTCAGAAATACAACGGATTTTATCAAAAATTTTGATTTTTTTGTTCCAATTTCATTTTACAAAGCCAAAATGCAGAAAATGTCTATAAGCAGAGAAAACAACTAATAGTTTTCGTTGCAAACCGAAAATTCGTGATTGACTAAGTGTGCGAATCGTGGTATAACAATACCATAGCCAAGCGTGCTAACTGTATAGCTCCGCCATTATATGTGCAGATATAGGAACGAGGTTGTATAGTGAGTATGACTTGGCATAATTTAAGAAAGGAGAAAGCTATGTCTAAAGGCAAAACTTGGCAGCGTGTCGCTTCGGCTTTTCTCGCAGCGGTAATGACTTTTTCTACATTTAGCACGACGATTGCTTATGCAGCAGAAGCCACTACTGACAGCAGCATTACTACGGATGCAGTATCCGATACTGATGCTGCAGAGGAAGTCGACGCGACTGATTCTGCCGCCTCTTCTTCTACGACGGAAGGGGAGGTAACCAAGCCCGAAGCAACGGAGGCTCCCGCTGCTACGGAAACGCCTGACGAAACGGATGCTACCGAGCCGGAGGAGACTCCTGCACCTACGGAAGCACCCACCCCTACTCCTGAACCCACCGAGTCTCCTGAGGCAACGGCTGAGCCGGAACCGACGGAAGAGCCGGAGGAAACGGAGACTCCCGATGTCAGCGAAAGTGATTTTGTTGCCGTTGGTTTGGCAGATGATGCGACTGAGGGTCAAATCGATGCTGAAATCGGCGATGAAATCACTTTCAACGCACACGTCAATCGTGACGATGTCAATCTTCAGTATCAGTGGTATAAGAGATTCATTGAGCCTCAGACTACTGAGTACGACGAAGATTTGATGGAGTATGATTACGGTGGCGACGAGCCTACGGCTTATGGCTTCCTTGTTGAGGGCAAGACCCCCGCTGAGGTGCTTGCGGAAAATCCCGATGCCGGTTGGTCTGGTATCGAGCTGTACCGTGCGGTTGTCTCCGCGATGGAAGCTATCGGCGCTGACACAAGCAATGTAAACATCGAATTCGGAACGCGCAACTACGCGCTGGAAGGATTCACCATCACAGCAACAATGGTCGATGGCAATGTGGTCATCTCCGCCGACAAGGACAATGAGCACGCCACCGGTACACTGAACGAAAACAATGAGTTTGCTTTCGCAGAGAGCACCAACAACAACATTGCTGTGCAGCCTGCTGAAGTTCAGACAGAGGAAGAGGTTGACCCCGATTCTCTCAAAGCCAATGGCTGGGAAGCAATCGAAGGCGCGACCTCTGACACCTACACGCATACCGTTGACGAGTATGATGCTTACACCACATACCGCTGCGTAATCACGATTGCTGACGACGACTACATTGCCGCCGCTAAGCAGGCACTGGTTGCGCTGGGTGCTGATGAGAGCAAGCTGACAGATGACGCTCTGGACAATACGTTTATGAGCGAAATCACAATCCACATCCCGTCGATGGATGCGTCTGAGGACGACATCTACAACGACCTGTCCGTTGAGGACAAGCTGAAACAGCGTCTCGCACTGTCCGGCATTGCCACCTACGCCGCAGGCGTCCAGCTCGACAGCCAGAGCAATCCCCAGTGGGTCACCGGCTTGTCTGCCGGTATGGAGTATCTGACCGCTGACATGTACGCCAAACTTTACGGTCAAGACGGCAAAGGCGGCTGGCTTGCAGAAGGCAAAATTACCCCCAAGGAAGCTGACCGCTATTGGTCGAAAATCACTTCTAGTGGATTTAGAAGTGATGCGGTTGCAAACAAATTGGATTCCAATGGCTTTCCTACTGGAGAAACAAGAGTTTACTCTTCGTTTACATTGACAGACGGAAAGTTGGAAATCAATTCTGAGTGGTACGGAAAGACAGTGTATTTCCGTTACTACAACCCCAATATTGTGGGTAACACCGCAACCGGTACGGCAGTTTCTGTTCCTGCAGCCGGTCGCGGCACTTCCTATAAAGATGCTGTTCAGGTACTGTTCTGCTATGTTATTGAAGAAAACGGCATTACATTACCCCTTACTATTAAGGAGTATGTAACGCAAGCTACTCATAACGGCTACAGTGCCAACGATATGGCTCACATCACTTTGAATACGGTCTCTGCTAATGCTTTCAATGTTGACCCTGACCGTTATCTGAAGGATGCTGAGGGTAACTACCGCAACGACAGCGTATATTGGGGCACCTGCTATTACAGTGAGCCCGACCTTTCCGGTAAAGCCTACTACGCCTTGAAGAATTACATCGGCAATGGCTATGGCTTTGGCATTGGTCACGACACCATGTACGCGTATGCGGGTGCTTACTTCGACGCTTACGGCGGTGGTTCCGGCTACCCGAATGTGACCTACACCGAGAAGAACATTGACCCGAATGATACGGCTACTCGTTATTATTCGGTCAACAGCTACAAGGTCAACACCGGTCACTGGAATATGAACGCCTTGATGGGTGAGAACAACTCCAACACCATCGTCGGCTCCGGATACTATTCTGCCAGTGATGAAGAGTATTTTGGTTGGATTGTTGACCCTATGACGGTTCCTTCCGCCATCATGTCTTCCGGCGGCTCTCATGGTCCATTCGCAAAATCCACAATTTACGGTAACACATATCTGACGATTCGCAACAATGGCGGATATACCTATGAAGAAGCAATGGCGAATCCGGATATTAAGCACCGTACACCGACCAACTGGCCCTACAAATTCAATGTTGGGCAGACAATTCCTGCCGCATTGACGCACAGTAACGGTCAGGTTGCATTCGATGACATTTGGGTTCAGTATAACGGCTGCTCCAATGACTTCACAAGTCGTGGACTTGGCAAGCTGTACGAGCCCACTGTTGACGGTCGCCAAGGTACGAACAACTTCTACCTTGCTGGCTCCGGCAACTTTGTCATGAACCAAATTGGTCACCTTCCCATTGAAATTGGTGGACGCCAAATCAACTACGCATCATCTGAAGAAATGCAGTTGTGCGTCAACACCCTGATGTGGATTTCCCAGCGTAAACAGTGTGAAGTCTGCGCCGCTGACCAAGGCGACCAGCAGATGACGCACTTCGTCCACCGCGTCAACACGGCAAACGCGAAGAAGATTCTGACGGCTCTCGCCAACGGCGGCAGTTACTGGTATTCTCTGAACGATTGCTATGAATTGATGGAGGACCTGAACCTCCAGAAGTTGGGCTTCAACTCCGCTAACTGGAAACCCATCAAGAACTTCACAGGTCACTGGAACTCGAAGTATTTCGATGTGAAAGTGCCTCGTGATGCAGCTCTGTTCGACAACACGACTGGCACTCTCGGTGCTTATCGTACCGGTGACGGCAACGACTGGAACCTTGGCACGAATAAGAAAAACGGTTGGGACACGGTCTTCAAAGACAGCGGCAGTAGCGCTCCTTCTGTTCGCACAACCGGTATTGCCCGTATCTACGGTAAGCTGGGCGACGCTAAGCTGTTCAATGATGGACAAATTCACGAAGGCTACACCGTCCATATCCGCTACGAGGACAACCTTGAACTGTTGCAGGAAGGCGATGACTTTAGCTGCGTAGTCAACAATGTTGACCAGTATTGCATCTCCAACTTGCCCTGTATTTATCAAGGTGGCTCCACGATTATGCGTGCCCGTGTCTATGATAAGAACGGCAATGAGGTCACAAAGTACGGTCCTATCGTTGCAAAGGTTCCTCCGCATTTCTGGAACGACTGCGAGACGGTTCCTCTGGAACTGCTGAAGGTTGAAGCAACGCCCATCGAGAACTACCAATACTGGGAAGGTGAGACCTCCAAAGTCCTGAAGGGCTCCGGCATCATCTACAACCAGCCTATCAGCGACAGCGCTGTGACTTGGTACTATCGTATCGTCGACCTGCGCAATACGAGTGATGTTGTTGCAGACTGGACGAAGATTACCGATAAGACCTTTACCACCTCTGACGGTTCTGTCAGTGGTGTCATCGGAACGCCCATCTTCCATGACGGCAACGATGGTATCAATAACTACCCGCACAGCTCTGTTGATGTGCAGCTTTCCATGCTGGCTTACACCGGTCATGCGATTCAGTTGCGTACCGACTATCTGATTGAGGGTAAAGTCTACTCTACCATCGACCCCGGTGTCATCACGCCGGAAGCCTCCGGTATCATCCAGATTGAAGAGCGCCCCATGTCCATGACGCAGGCTCCGAACCAGCGCGTTATGACGCAGGACCAGGCAATCTTCACATTTGAATCCGATTACTGGAAGGGTCTTGGCGACAAGGGATACAATGTCAAGGTTCAGTACATTGGACCCTATGACGATGATTGGCAGGATGTCGAAACTTCGACCACATTTGGCGGTACTTATACGCTGAACACGGTTGACGGCAGTCAGCATGCAAAAATCAAAGTTGAATCGAGTACGGTTGATACGCTGAAAGAAGGTGCTGAGACCGAAAGCAAGATTCACGATAATAAGTGGCTGCCCGGCACATTCTGGCGTCCCGACGGATTCACTGACCAGCAGTGCGCTCAGAAGCACACTACCGTCAAACTGACGCTGTATGCTGCTGATTACAACTGGGCAGGTTATCATTTCCGTATCGTCGCAAGCTATCGCTTCAACGATAAGCGCACCAAGGTGGAAACATCTGACAGCGCTAACGGTGATGAAGACAATGCAAAGTATGACCAGAGCCGCTACGGTCTGTTGACCGTCGATGCTCCTTACATTTCTGCTACTACCATGAAAGCTCAGGCTTTGATGATGCAGAAGCACAATGATGAGAATGACGCATCCGGCGATTTTGGTCAGAACTATTGGTCTGAAAAGGATACCCCTGAGAAGGTAGCTGAGTGGAATAGCACTCGTGGCGACAGTAATAACCCGATTATTTCTGACGAAAACATTGCTGTTTACACGACAGATATTACGTTCTCTCCCGGTAAACTGACCGAGTCCGGAGACCGTTTGCTGACTCCTATTCTGCAGTGGGGTTTCCAAGATGACTTGACTTCTACGTCCACAAAGTATACGCCGGTCATCAACCCCATCGACATCAACGGCTATGCAAACACATACAGCAACGGTGTAGGTCTGACGACATCCAACTACAAGGACTTTAAGACCATCGTTAAGACTCGCTACGACATCAATACGGATACCAATTCCGAGATGAAGAAAGTTGTAGACAAAATCGAAACGGAACACTCTGGGGCTCCGTTTGGAAAGTTTACGGCTTACATCACGATTGATGACATTCATCTGGCTGATGAAAACGCGAATGTAAATGACCCCTATACCAAGTGGGTCATCACCACGAGTCTGCATATCGAATCTGCTACGAACCCGATGGACTTTGGTACGGAGCACTTCTATTTCCAGTGCCAGCCGTATCTGGGATACATCCGTGGCTACAATAGCACGAATCTGAAGAGCCAGACCATTACTTACACGAAGGCTCACAACTTTGACTATGTGAACGGTGGCTACGACATGGAGCACACCGACACCGGTGCGGAGCTGTGGCTGGACTACAACATTAGTATCCACGCAAACGAGCGTGAGCAGGTTGGATGTGGTCTTGACCAACACTCCATCTTCATGTACCCGGATTTGACAATCGAAGCTCCAAACGGACTTCGCTATATCATGACCCGGTATCAAATTGTCAAAGAATTCCCGTATGGAATTACAAGAGAAACATCTCGTACAACATACTCATCCAGTGATAAACCGGAGATTGACACATCTGTCCGTTATCAAGGCGCGATGCAGAAAGCAACGCGCTTTGATATGGAAACAAATCAACAGGAAACCATTGATGTTCAAGGCAAAACAATGGCAGAACTGGGCATTGAAGTTGATGGACGTGGTTGGTTGAAAGACACGGATGAAGACTATGCTCCTTACTTGAAAAATGGTTATGCCTTGTATTCCAAATACTCTTACCCGAAAGAAATCTGGCAGTGGTTCTGGCGCAATGCTGTCAAGTATCATTGCTATGATATGGAAGAGTATGACGGAACCAACGAACAAGTATTTTTCTACATCGATGAGAAGAATGTTCGCGCCGCTGACCAGTCTTTCGATGCAAACAGCGGAGCGAAGCCTTTTTCCTCTTGGACCGCACCGTTCGATGCAACTTACCAGATTGACCTGTGGGGCGCTGGCGGCGGCGGAGTGTCGCAGGAATTCCCCAACCATACAGCTGCCCAAGCAGAGAGCGGCGGTCATGTAACCATTACCGCTGACATCAAAGAAGGAACAACGCTTTACTTTGTAGCCGGTGGCGCTGGAAATAGCGGCAGTGGTGTTGCTGTCGATTATAAAGACCCCGGTAACGCTTGCGGCGGCATCGGTGGTTACAACGGCGGCGGTTCTGGCGGTTCCAGTGGTCGTATGTACGACTGTGTTGCATACGATAAAGACGATGAAGGTCATGGTACACCTGATACAACCTACCATAGTATGGACCCTGTCGGCTACGGTGGCGGCGGCGGTGCAACAACTGTTGCAACACGTCTTGCCGGTAAAGATGGACAGCTCAAAAACTATGAAGGAGACATCTCAGCCCTGCTTGGTGTTGCAGGTGGCGGCTCTGGTGCATCTGGTGGCGGTCGCGGCGGATATGCAGGTTTTGCAATCGGCGGAAGCGGCAGCAGCCATGACGGCGAAGGCTGGACATTCCATTGCTCGCTAACAAAAACGATGACAATCCAGTGTGATTGGGGTCCTGAAACCTATGAGCACGGAGATGTCTGCGCAGCGGATGGAGTTAAAACCGGTAAATTTGCTGGACATAACGAACTTCGTAATCAGGAAGATTATGACAAAATTGATGCCACCAGAAGCGAAGGTGGTGGCGGTGCGGGTTACCAAGCTGCTGCTGTATCCGGTGCTGCTCGTGGTACATCCTATGTTTCCGGAACGACTACGCTCGAAAGCGGCAACATCATCATTAAATCTTCTTCAACAGACGACAATGGTTCTGCTGCTGGTAATGCCGGTCGCGCAAAAATCAAGGTTGTAAACCTTGACCAACGCCTGTACCGTCGTGTCGGCAAGAACGCTATGGACATTGGTTTCCAAGATTCCAACGAATGCCATCCGACCAATGTCAAAGTCAAGCTGACCGTTGCGAACAAGATGTACGATGGCACTCCCGTTGTCGTTGCAAAGTCTATCGTTTGGGACAAGACTGATGCAGGCATTCCGGAGAGCGTTCTCAATGATATCGACATCGTATACTCCAACAACGAGTCCGCAAACATTACAAAGCCCACCAATGCTTCTACTGACAGCAAGAAGAAGCCGCTCGTTCGTACCGGTTCCTATACTGCTACAGCAATTTACAGAGGCACGAAGTACAACGTTACATTCTGCTGGGAAAATACACTCCCCGGCAAGACCTATGTGGTACGCGGTGAGAGCACAACTCCTGACCAGTATATGTCTGGTGAGGGCAATGTCGTCTACTTCGACATTTACCCGCGCCCGCTGTATCTGTACAGCTATAATAACGACAAAATTTACGACAATATCAGCACTGCTAAAGTGAAGGATATTAAGATTGAAGGACCGACTCAGAACTCCGGTATCGTCAATGGCGACGCTGTTGACTTGGATACCCGTCTGGCATACGGTTACTACTGCGACGCATACGCTCCCGAAGATTACGCAACAGCGAGCTTCAGAGAGCAGCTCCATACGGGTCTGCACAGCATCAAGACGGTTACGATTCTTGAACTTGTCAACAACCCGTTTGACAACTACTATATTGCAAAAGAAGATTTCACCGGAACCATCAACCCGCGTCCTCTGTATGTTCACAGTCAGTACCATGACACGAACAAATACAAGTGGAACTATGATGGAAACTCCAATGATATCGGAAACAACAAGTATCTGACTGACACAGTGCCTTACGATGGTCAAAACATGACTGTCGAACAGGCATACGAAGCGATTCTTGCTGGTAAACGTGAAAACATCGATATTACCCGCTATACCAAGACCGAGCAGGATAACTACCAGAATACGGTGGTCAACCCGAACAACATCAAGGTATATGACTCCTACTACAATGCCGCTATCGGTGAAGAGGGGCAGGGGAATATCTACATTGATAACATCACCAACTACGACGCTGTTGCCCTGAACGCTCAGACCTATGTTGGCTCCTACGCTGACAGCAATGCCGGTGAGCAGTTGACCGGGTACGATTCGAACGGCGATAACGGCGTCATCAAAGCAGACCGCTACAATGGTCTGTCCACAAATACGATTCGCCATCTGCCGTACTCTGTGAAGTACAGCTACAGCACGCCCAACCCGCAGGTTGGACAGAAGATGACTGTTACCATTGCAGTCACCAACAAGGACCAGGGCTACGGTCTGGCAGCACAGAACAACTATGTTGCTCCTATCGCAATCCAGAATCTGCGCCTGAAGAGCCGCTTTGCCGGTAACGGTCCTATCACGCTGAAGTCCACGAACGGCATTCGTATGAACCAAAATGGTACTGAGTTCTACATCGACACGATTCCGGTTGGCGGCACGGTCAACATCGTATTCGAGTACACTGTACAGGATATTGATGACTTGAACGCACTGGTCCGTACCATCGAGCAGAACAACGAGATGTACCTCGTAAACAACAACTACAACGACTACTACATCGCCGACAAGACCTTCAGCGGTGGTATCTACCGCACCACGCTTCGTGCGCAGGTGAAGAGCGAGAGCACCACTTACGGTTTCGGTTTCAAGGGCAAGCTCCCGTACGCAGACGATGTCTACTACTGGAACAAGGGCTCTGATAGCTGGCTGACGATGGAAGGTCTCGTTGAGGACCACAAAACTGCTGCACAGGACGATGAGAAACTCGACCTGAAAGCAAAGAACACGAATCAGTATAAGAGTGAGTTCGTTTATAACCTCGTACCGAGCGAGACGACCGATGCCGGTTCTTATCCCGTTAAGTACATTGGCTTGAACGAGTTTAACTACGATTTGCTGAAGAACTATGTTGTGACGGAAGACCCCGGTTCTATCGAGGTCCGCCCGCGCAAGATTATGGTCTCTGTCGATGAGAGCCAGAAGATTTACGGTACTACGAATCCGTTCTTCAACTCCACATTCAAGGTTCTGGGCACGGATGCACAGGGCAATGAACTGGATATGACGGACGAGAATAACTGGACTGTACTGGGCGACGACTCCACCGTAGACTACAACAACATGAAGCTGATTGGCGGCGATACCGTCGGCAATGTCGTTGAGGTCATCAATGGTGCAGCACGCTCTCCGCTGGCATTCACGAACGGTGTCTCTAACCTGCCGTATCTGACGACTGCTACTCAGAACAGTGATGTTATCTATCAGACGGATGTCCCCGCTGAGGATTGCGCTTACTGCCTTGAGAAGTACAATGAGATGCACAAGGGTCACGAGCACTACCATGACGATGACCACCCGCACAGCCATGTTCCCGTCAATGGATACCCCGTATCTGTCAATGAGAACACAGGCTACGGCAGCACGCTGGGCATCAAGACCGTTACCAACAGCGAAGGACAGACTGTCTCCAACTACGAGCTCGTTTACGAGTCCAATGTGTTGAAGATTCATCCTCGTCTGATTCGTATTGCTGCTATCGATGCTACGAAGGCATACGGCGGCACAGAACCCGCACTCAAGTGGGTCGTTGATGGCGAAATCATTAAGCCTACCAGCGAAATGCTCGGCATCAAGGCGGTCCGCGATAGCGGCGAAAATGTCCGTGACGCAGGGTATACCATCCGCATTGCCTACGAAAAGAGCACGGCAAACAACTATATCGTCGAGACGAACGACGCTACGATGACCATTACGCCTGTCCCGCTGACAATCGTATTTGGCAATCAGGAGCGTTACTACGGCGAGGAGAACCCGAACGATTATCGTTTGGATGTCATCGGTTTGAAGCACGGTGATACCGCTGATACTGCATTGAAGAACAATGACGGTGCAACGGCGAAGGTGCTGGAGACCGCTAAGAAGACACTGAGCGATTACATCGACCTCACCTACAACAAGTTCACCGATGTTGGCTCCAACTACCTGTATGGTGATAAGAGCTATTGCGAGGAGCACACGATTCTCGTACCTCGCGAGAATGCAGACGGTGGCTATAACTACACTGTGGCAAGCTACACGCCCGGTGTTCTGACCATCAAGCCGCGTCCGATGCTGTTGACCGTCACCGGCTGGCAGAAGGAACTCGGCGACAAGGATAAGGTTCAGGACTTCACCCTGACCGATATGATTACTCACAACTCCATCTCTGGACAGCAGAAGCTCGGCGCAGGCAGCCGTATCACGGATGCAAGCGTTGTTGTGAACCCCGACAAGGTTCCCATCGTCTTCAATCTGGTCCGTGCAGAGGGTGAGGAAGTCGGTTCTTATCCCGTCTACTCCACGCCGCAGGACCGTCAAATCGGTAACCTCGCAGCAAACGACCAGAAACAGCTTGAGCTGGATAACCCGAACTACGACTTTGAGTACCGTTACGCAAACGACCTCATCGTCAAGCGTCAGGGTCTGATGATTACCGTGGATGATAAGGTCCGCTACTACGGCGACCGTGTCAATCGCTTCTACGACGGCTCTACCGACTACACCTATCATGTATTCAAGGTCGAGAACGGAACAGCGATTGAAATCACGGCAGAGGAAGCCGGTATCAACACCAATTCCTTTACCTTCACCCATCTGGATACACAGACCAGCTCCAGCGGCACTTACAAGGATTGCATCAGCCTGTCCGGTGTCCACAGCACCATCTATGATGATGACGACATCACGATTACCGCTGGCAACCTGACCATCATTCCTCGTCCTGTCTCCGTTGTTGCCGGGGATAACACCAAGGTTTACGGCGACGCTGACCCCGAACTGAAGTACACGCTTCATGACGGTGTCCGTGGCGATGATGGCAACTACTACATCGAGTACGCAAACGGTCCCGTTCTCACCGAGAAGGAAGGCGCGGATGTGCCTGTCCAGCCCGGTGACCTCGAAGGCACTGGCGTAACTCGTGAACCCGGTGAAGATGTCTGGACCGGTGAGCATTCGTTCGGCAAGGCTTACGCCATCAATGCCAACGATATCAGCCCCGTCAGCAAGGACGGCGTTACCAACTACATCATCACGATGGAGAACGGCAACTTTACGATTACTCCGGCAGAGCTGGTCGTTACCGTGAAGGGTGGTTACTCCAAGACCTACGGCGAAGAGAATCCCGCATTTGATGCCGATATTACCGGCTTCAAGCGTGATGACACGAAGGAAGCCGTTCTGAACGGTGAGCTTGGCTTCGCTACTCTGTGCTACGACCTGTCTGATGCCGGTAAGTACACTATTACTGCCGGTAACAACGAGGATACGGTAAACCCGGATTGCGTTGTTCTGGAAGACGGTGAGGAGCATATCGGCTCTACCTTTGAGGTCAAGACGAACACGAACTTCGAGAAGAACTATGTTATCCGCTATGTGAATGGCGATATCACGGTCAACCCGAAGGAACTGATTGTCCGCATCGACCACAAGGTGAAGACCTACGGCACGGCTGACCCGGCATTTACCTATCGTTATGAAGATAACGCAGGGAATGTGATTGGTCTGATTGACCCCGAAAACAGCCCGCTGAGCCTTGAGCTCTATCGTACAAAGGGCGAGAATGTGGTGCGCGGTGATGTCACTGCTGCTGACTCTCTCGATAAGTGGGGCACGACCCTCTATGACGGTGACTACCTCATTTCCGCTAAGTACGATGTGAACAACAAGAACTACAATGTGACCGTCATTGACGGCTCGCTGAAAATCGTGCCCGCAACGCTGACTGTCAAAGTCAACGGCGGCTACCGCACCACCTATGGCGATGAGATTCCGAACTTCACTTATTCCATCACCGGATTTGTTGGTCGTGATGTGAAGGACGAGACCGGCACCGGCATCAAGGACGATGAGTCCAAGGTCTCCGGTTCTGCTACGCTCTACTGCAACGACACCGCTGGCAACCCGGTATCCAATAAGACGAAGGTTGGCAACTATCCCATCAACTACGACAAGCAGCAGTTGGTTGCTGACAACAGCAACTACAAGTTCATCTATGTTGGCGGCGACCTGACTATCGGTAAGAAGCCTATCCATGTGAAGGCTGACGACCAGCAGAAGCCGTACGGCGAGAAGGACCCCGACCCGCTGACTTGGACGATTACCGACCCCGAAGAGCTGGTCAATCCCGGTGACGAAGACTTCTTCGATATCACCACGAAGCGTCCCGGCGCAAATACTGATGACGGCGAGCAGGTAGGCAAGTATCCCATCACCATTGATGGTACTGACCCGTCCGGCAACTACGAAATCATCACGACTCCCGGCACGCTGACGATTGTGCCCGCAACTATCGTTATCACGGTTATCGACGACGAGAAGTATTTCGGCGAAGATAACCCGACTCCCAATGTCACTATCACGGGCTTCAAGCGCGGCGATACCATCGATGACATCGGCGGCAAGGACGCATTGAAGACCAAGACTGACGCAGAGAAGTGGAGCCCTGTTGGCGAGTATCCTGTATCCGCTAAGGATTCTACATTCCATAACACGAACTACGACTTTGTTTACATCGACGGAAAGCTGACCGTCAAGCCCTTGATTATCAATATCAAGGCTGAAGACGACCGCAAGACCTACGGTGACAACGACCCCGATAAGTTCGAAGTTTCTTACACCCTCACGAACGAGAAGGATGAAGAGTACCAGCCGAGCAAGGACCTGCGCGATTACATTGACCGCGCCCTGAACCTCGACGGAACTCGTATCCCCGGTGAGAATGTCCGCACCGAGAACCCCGGCTATCCGATTATTCCTTCCTACACGGAAGTTCCGAACATCGAGATTGGCACCGTTACTCCCGGTCGCTTCTTCATCGACCCGCGTGTGGTCACCATCACCGCCAACTCTGCCGAGAAGGTCTATGACGGAACGCCTCTGACGGAATCCGGCTATACCTATGCTCCGGAGCTGGTCGACAACGAAAAGCTCGGCATCCATGACAAGATGGATTCTGTTACTGTCATCGGTTCTCAGACCGAGGTCGGTTCCAGCCCCAACGTTCCCAGTGATGCAGTCATCGTCAATACGATGGATGGCACGAGCAGCAACACCAACTACACCATCAAGTATGTTAACGGCACGCTGACCGTCCGTGACAAGGAAGGCGTCTCCATCAAGAAGACTGCTGACCGTGAGCGTACAACGGATTACGAAGTGATTCGCTATACCATCACCGTTACGAACGCTACGAGCCATGACCTGCATAATGTGGTCGTGAAGGATACGAACAACTTCGTTGGCACGCCTGTTCTGTCTCAGGCAAACGACGTTACCTACGATGCCGACAATGGCGAGTTCATCATCGATGAGATTTCTCATCTGCGTGATGCTACTCATACCAATGTCGTGACGTTCAGCTACACCTACACGGTCGACCCGACTGACCACGGCACGGACAACAACGACATCCTTGAAAATAACGCTAAGATTACCGATATGAAGGTAGTCGAGAGCTACACTGAAAACCCCGATGGCACTCAGACCCCGAACTACACCGAGCCTGATAAGGATTGGCTGGTCAAGACTCCCGATGTTGATGTCGAAATCATCCGTCAGGACCTGACCATCGAGAAGAGTGCAGACAAGACCGAAGCTGCTGTGGGCGACATCGTCACTTATCAGTTGAAGGTCACGAATACGGGAAACTCCACTCTGGAGAATGTGGTCGTAAAAGACCAGAACAACTTCATGGGTGCTCCCGTTGAGAACACGCAGGTCCACTTCGGCTACCGCGTCAATGATGACGGTACTTGGACAATTACCAGCCTTGGTGCCGGTAAGACCGTTACCATCACCTACAAGTACACGGTTGTTGCAGAAGACCTCGCAAACGGCAAGCTGGATAATATTGCTACCGCAACGATTCCCGCTCGCGAAGACCCGACTATTCCTGAGAAACCTATCGATTCCAATGAGGTAATCGTACCGCTGTACTACAAGCACCTGACGATTGTCAAGTCTGCAGACCGCGACCACGCTTATCCCGGCGAAGTCGTCAAGTATCAGGTCACTGTTACGAACGATGGCACCGTCGACATGACGAATGTCACCGTTTCCGATAACACCAATGCTCTGGGCATGTTCATCATCGCTTCCGGTGATGGATATAGCTACAACCCCGAAACCAAGCTGTTCACCATCCCCGTTCTGAATGTTGGCGATTCCGTCACGCTGAACTACCTGTACATTGTACAGAATGGTGACCCCGATACCATCATCAATGTTGCTACCGCTCATTCCCCGAAGAATCCCGATACCGAGATTCCGGGCGACAAGGACATCACCGAGCCGTCTGACCCCGTAAAGGTCGATGTGCTGCGCGATGGTCTGAACATCGAGAAGAAGGCGGATAAGAGCTTCGTTGACCTGAATGGCAATGATGCTACTGTCACCTATACACTGACCGTCAAGAACAGCGGCAATACCAAGCTGACGAATGTTATCGTTACCGATACATCCAACGGCAATGGCACGGTCGAGTACACCGGCGACCTGATGTATGATGGCAATGGCAAGTGGATGATTGCTGAGCTGAACGCTGGCGAGTCCGTTGAAATCACCTATGTCTACACTGCGGTTGCAGAGGACATCGACCTCGAAGGCAGCAACATCGTGAATACGGCTGTTGCAGAGGGCAAGAACCCGGACGGCAAGACCGTTACGAGCGACCCCGACACTGAGACGGTCCATGTTGGTGAGATTCCGGAACGCGGCGAAGTGAAGGTCATCAAGACCTCTCGCGAGTCGAGCGCCATGGTCGGTGATACTATCCACTACACCATCTCTGCCACGAACACCGGCAAGTTGGCTGTTACGAACATTGTAGTCCGCGACTTCAACGATGGCGTTGGCGAAATCAACGCAGTCAGCTCCGATAAGTACACCTACGATGCAGCGGCTCACTCCTTCACCATCGCAGAGATTGCGGCTGGTGAGACCGTTGAGATTCCTGTCACCTACACCGTACAGGAAGGCGACAAGGGCACCGTAAACAATGCTGCTGTCGAGATTCCGGATGTTCCTGAAATCAAGAAGGAAGCAGACAAACAGGTCGTTAAGGTCGGTGAGGTTGTGACCTACACCATTACCGTTACCAATACGACCAATGAGACCAAGACGAATGTTGAGGTCAAGGATACGAACAACTTCACGGGCGTTATCACGCCTGCCGAGAACACCAATGTCGTAAGCTATGTTGGCGACAAGGTTTGGAATATTTCCTCTATCGGCGCTGGTGAGAGCGTAGACATTGTCTACACCTACACAGTAATGAACGAGGATGCCCCGAACGATATGCTCGTCAATACCGCTGAGATGACTTACGTGACCGACTCCGGCAAGGTAACGATTCCCTCCAATGAGGTTGATGTTCCCATCATTCCCGAAGAGCCCACGCCTGAGCGTGTTGGTCCCACCGTTGTAAAACAGGCTGACAAGAGCATTGCGAACATCGGCGATACGGTGCATTACACCGTCGTCATGCACAACAATGACACTGTTGACTATGTGAATGCAGCGCTGCATGACAAGAACAACTTCAGCGGCGTTATCACGAATGTGAAGAATGGTACTCTGGAGTCCGCTTCTGCCGGTTCTGCAGTCATCAAGGTCGGTACTATCCCGGCTGGCAAGACTGTCACGGTAGAATATGATTACATTGTGCTGAACACGGATGCCGGTAAGGGTCAGGATACTTACAACGAACTGAAGAATGTGGCTACGCTGCATTACTGGTTCGCTGATGAGGATAAGACCCCGGAGAATGAGAAGACGAAGCCTTCTAACGAGGTCACCGTCAAGGTTCCCGGCAACGATGTTCCCATTCCTGTCAACCCGCCTGAGGGCAAGCTGAAGGTCGAGAAGTTTGTTGACAAGAAGAGCGCTTCTGTTGGCGATATGCTGAACTACACCGTTAAGGTGTCTAATGTCGGCGATGGCGAACTGAAGAATGTTCTGATTGAAGACTTCTTCGATGGACACGGCAAGCTCAACTACATCCCGACTGTCGGTGTTGTAGTAAACGGTGATGGCACCTACACTATCAACAAACTGCCTGCCGGTACATTCATGGAGCTCCGCTTCACCTATGTTATCGTGGAAGGCGATGAGCCTGAGGTCCTGAACGCCGCTGTCGTCACGACACCGCCCGTTGACCCGCCGCTCGAACCCACCAAGACGGCTGACAAGAAGTTCGCATTTGTCGATGAAATCGTGACTTACACCATCAGCGTGTATAACCCCGATACCAAGGCAAAGACGAATGTCACTGTCAAGGATACCAATAACTTTGTTGGCAGCATCAATGCCGCCAATACAGACAAGTACACCTATAACGGCGATAGCACTTGGACGATTCCGGAAATCGGAGCAGGGGAGACTATCAACATCACCTATACCTACACGGTACAGAGCAATGATAAGAAACTCCTTGAGAACAAGGCTGATGTGACATACTCTGAGAACGGCGAGACCGTGAAACTTGATACGCCGACTGTTGATGTGGTCGTACCCGATAAGGGCACTGTCTCCATCCACAAGGAAGCTGACAAGAAGATGGCAAAGCCGGGTGAGGTCGTCACCTACAATGTCACCGTTACCAACAACAAGGGCTTCGATGTTCACGATGTTGTAGTAACTGATGCCAACAACTTCGCTGGTGAAATCACTGGTGTTGACGGCGCGGACTACACCTTCGAAAACGGTGAGTTCCATATCGCTGAGATTGCCGCAGGCGCTTCGGTCACTCTGACCTACACCTACACGGTTGAAATTGGTGATGTGCCTACTCAGATTCTGGAAAACATTGCTACGGCTGATGTTCCCGGAACGAACCCCGAAGACCCGAACAACCCCGGTCACGGTAAAGACCCGAACAAACCTATCGATAACGATGAGAAGATTCCTTCGAATCCTGTCGATGTTGAGGTTCCGGGTTCCGAGACTGAAACCAAGATTCCTGACCTTGTTCTGACAAAGAGTGTGGATAAGAATGAAGCCGTTGTCGGTGATACTCTGAACTACACGATTACTGTCAAGAACAACGGCAAGGGCGATGCTGAGAATGTCACAGTCAAGGACTTCTTCGACGGCAAGGGCACACTGAACTTCGTGGCTATGGATGGCGTCACCGATAACGGTGACAACACCTACACGATTGCAAGCGTCAAGGCTGGCGAAAGCGTAACGCTTAACTTCACCTATGTGGTAGTTGACGGAGACGCACCTGAGGTTTTGAACGCGGCAGTTATCACAACTCCTGAGCCGCCTGCCGAAATTGTGAAGAGCGCAGACAAGCATATCGCTAAGGTCAATGAGATTGTTACCTACACCATTACGGTGAAGAACAATTCCAAGGACACGCTGACGAACCTGCTGGTAAGCGATACAAACAACTTCAAGGGTGAAATCGAAGCCAAGGATGGTAAGGGCTACACCTACAACGGTGATAAGACTTGGACCATTGCAACGCTCGAATCCGGCAAGTCCATCGACATTACCTACACCTATACGATGCAGGCAAACGATGCTTCCGTCATCGAGAATACCGCCGATGTGCGTTATAGCCATAACGGTTCCGACTACGACATTCCGTCTAACTCGGTTGATGTTGAGAAGCCTGACGATGGTGTTGTCACCATCTTCAAGACGGCTGACAAGACCAAGGCTGAGCCGAATGAGGTCGTTACCTATACGGTTACGATTCACAACGGTAAGGATTACAACATCAAGAATGTCCGTCTGACTGACGCGAACAACTTCGCGGGCAAGATTGAGGGCGTTGACGGTGCTGGCTACAAGTTCATCAACGGCGAATTTGTCATTGACAAGATTCCTGCTGGCGGTGACGCAGTAGTTCACTACACCTACACAGTCCAGATTGCCGATGTTCCGACCAAGATTCTTGAGAACGTTGCAACGGCTCATGTGCCCGGCAAGAACCCCGGCGACCCTGACGAGGAGATTCCTTCCAACAAGGTCGATGTTGAGGTTCCCGGTGACGGCACGCATGTTGATGTGCCGGAAGGCAAGCTCGAAATCGTTAAGAGTGTAGACAAAACGGAAGCCAAGGTTGGCGATACGCTGAACTACACGATTACGCTGACGAATGTTGGCGGACAGGCAGTCAAGAACGCTGTCGTCAAGGATTTCTTTGACGGTAACGGTGTCCTGAACTTCGTTCCGATGGACGGTGTGACGGATAACGGTGATTACACCTACACGGTTGCGAATGTGGAGAAGGGTCAGAGCATTACGCTCCGCTTCACTTACACGGTCGTTGCCGGAGATGCGCCGATGGTCCTGAACGCTGCTGTTGTGAAAGACCCGACTCCTCCCGTTGACATCGAGAAGACCGCAGACAAGCATGTAGCGATGGTCGATGAAGTCGTCAACTACACCATCACGGTGAAGAACACGACTGATAAGACCGTTACCGACCTGCTGGTCAGCGATACCAACAACTTTACAGGTGCAATCACCTCTAAAGACAACGCCAAGTACACCTACAATGGCAACCATACTTGGACTATCCCCAGCATCAAGGCTGGTGAGAGCATCGATATTCTCTACACCTATACGGTGAAGACTACCGACCCCTCTACGCTGGTCAACGAAGCTGATGTTCGCTACACGACCGATGACGGCGAGTATGTCATCAAGGCAGACCCCGTTGAAGTTGTTGTCCCGAAGGATGGCAAAGTTACGATTGTCAAGAGCGGTAACAAGAAGATTGCAGAGCCCGGTGAGGTCGTGACCTACACGGTTACGATTCACAACGGCAAGGCGCATGACATCACCAACGTGGTCGTAAGCGATTCCAACAACTTTGCTGGAACGATTACAGGCTCGAATGGTGTCGGCTACAAGTTCGTTGACGGACACTTTGTAATCGACAAGATTGCTGCAGGTGCAGACGCTGTTCTGACCTACACCTACACGGTGCAGGTGGCTGATGTACCCACTCATATTCTGGAGAATGTTGCCACGGCTCATGTGCCCGGCACGAATCCGGAAGACCCTGAGAATCCCGGACACGGCAAAGACCCGGATAAACCGATTGACCCCGATACGGATATTCCGTCTAACAAGGTCGATGTTGAAGTCCCCGGCTCCGAAGTCGATACTAAGATTCCCGAACTCTCCGTCACGAAGACCGTCGATAAGGCTCAGGCTAAGGTCGGCGATACTCTGAACTACTCCGTCACCGTTAAGAACAGCGGTGCTGCTGATGCCGAGAATGTGGTCGTCAAGGACTTCTTCGATGGCAATGGCGTACTCAACTTCAAGGCAATGGACGGCGTTACCGATAACGGAGATAACTCCTACACGATTGCCGCTGTCAAGGCAGGCGAAAGCGTAACGCTCAACTTCAGCTATGTTGTTGTTGAGGGCGATGCTCCGCAGGTTCTGAACGCTGCTATCATCAAAGACAAGACGCCGCCTATCGACATTGTCAAGGGAGCCGACAAGCACATTGCGATGGTAGACGAGATTGTGACCTACACGATTTCCGTGAAGAATACTACCTCCGAGACTGTTGAGAATGTGAAGGTCGTCGATACCAACAACTTCAAGGGCAGCATTGAAGCCGCAAGCGCCGAAAATTACACTTACAATGGCGATAAGACATGGACTATCCCGACTATCGCTGCTGGCGAGACCATCAACATCACCTACACCTACACGATGCAGGCTGAGGATGCAACCGTCATTGAGAACATTGCAAAGGTAATTTACAGCAAAGACGGCACCGACTACAACATCCCCTCTAACCCCGTTGATGTTGAAAAGCCCGACGATGGTGTAGTTACCATCCGCAAGGCTGCCGATAAGACGAAGGCTGAGCCGGGTGAAGTCGTTACCTACACTGTCACGGTGCATAACGGAAAGAATCATGACATCGAAAACGCTCGTCTGACCGATACCAACAACTTTGCTGGTGAAATCGTAGGCGTTGACGGTGCAGATTACACCTTCGAAAATGGCGCATTCACTATCAGTAAGATTCCTGCAGGTGGTGATGTGGTTGTCCACTACACCTACACAGTCGAAGCTGCTGATGTGCCCACGCACATCCTTGAAAACATCGCTACCATCTTCGTGCCCGGCACGAACCCCGAAGACCCCGACAATCCGGGTCATGGCAAGGACCCCGAAAAGCCTCTTGACCCCGACTCCGAGATTCCGTCGAACAAGGTTGATGTGGAAGTGCCTGACGGCTCGACTGTTGATACCGATATTCCCGAACTGTCCGTAACGAAGTCTGTGGATAAACCCACCGCAAAGGTTGGCGACACTCTGACTTACACGGTCACTGTCCAGAACAGCGGCAAGGCTGATGCACAGAATGTAGTCGTGAAAGACTTCTTCGATGGCAATGGCGTGCTGAACTTCGAGACGATGGTTGGCGTTACCGACAACGGCAACAACACCTACACGATTTCCACTGTTAAGGCAGGGGAGAGCGTAACGCTCCGCTTCACATATGTGATAGTGGATGGCGATGCTCCTGTTGTTCTGAATGCGGCTATCGTGAAAGACCCGACTCCTCCGATTGATGTGGAGAAGGATGCCGATAAATATATCGCCAAGGTTACGGATGTTGTGACCTACACCATCACGGTGAAGAATACGACTGACGAAGCTGTCAACGATATTACGGTAACTGACCACAACAACTTTGCCGGTGCCATCACTGCTGAGAACACAGAGCGCTACACCTACAATGGTGACGGCACTTGGACTATCGGTCATCTGGATGCCGGTGAAACGCTCGACATCGTTTACACCTACACGGTGGAGACGACGGATAAGAGCGTCATGGAGAACACTGCAACCATCAAGTACACACACGACGGCGAACAGTATGAGATTCCCTCCAACCCCGTTGATGTTGAGAAGCCTGATGATGGTGTCGTAACCATCCGTAAGGCGGCTGACAAGACGGAAGTTGAGCCGGGCGAGACTGTCACCTATACCGTGACCGTACACAACGGCAAGAACCACGACATCGAGAATGCTCGTCTGACGGATGTCAACAACTTTGCTGGCGAAATCGTGGGCATTGACGGTGCAGGTTACACCTTCAAGGATGGCGAGTTCATCATCGACAAGATTGCGGCTGGCGCAGATGTGGTTATCCACTACACCTACACCGCACAGATTGCAGATGTTCCCACCGAAATCCTTGAGAATATTGCCACTATCCATGTGCCGGGAACCAACCCCGAAGACCCGGAGAATCCGGGTCACGGCAAAGACCCGAACAAGCCTATTGACCCCGATGAGGATGTCCCCTCTAACAAGGTCGATGTGAAGGTTCCGGGCTCCGAAGTCGAGACAAAGGTTCCTGTCATTGAAATCACCAAGTCTGTTGACAAGGCAGAAACGAAGGTCGGCGATACGCTGAACTACACTGTTACTGTCTCCAATAAGGGTAAGGCTGACGCGGAGAATGTGGTCATTGAGGACTTCTTCGATGGCACCGGCACGCTGAACTTCATCCCGATGGATGGCGTCAAGGACAACGGCGATAACACCTACACCATCAGCTCCGTCAAGGTCGGTGAGAGCATCGAGCTGCACTTCACCTATGTGGTGACTGTCTCCGACGCTCCGCAGGTCCTGAACGCCGCTGTTGTGAAAGACCCGACTCCGCCGATTGACGTTGAGAAGGACGCAGACAAGTATGTTGCAAAGGTTACGGACGTTGTGACCTACACCATCACGGTGCGGAATACCACGGACGAGACCGTCAACGACATCACCGTCTCCGACCACAACAACTTCTCCGGCAGCATCGATGCTGTTGGTTCTGACCGCTACACCTACAATGGCGACGGTACTTGGACCATTGGTTATTTGGATGCAGACGAGGCTATCGATATTGTCTACACCTATACGGTCGAGACTACCGATAAGAGCGTCATGGAGAACACCGCAACCATCAAGTACACGCACGATGGCGAACAGTACAATATTCCGTCCAACACGGTCGATGTGAAGAAACCTGATGATGGCGTTGTCACCATCTGGAAATCTACAAACAAGACTGTTGCAAAGCCGGGTGAGACTGTCACCTACACCGTCACGGTACACAATGGCAAGGACCACGATATCCAGAACGCTGTTTTGACTGACGAAAACAACTTCTCCGGAAGCATCTTCGCAGTTGAAGGCGCAGGATATCACTACGAGGATGGCATGTTCACCATCGACACGATTCCTGCTGGCGGCGATGTGGTCGTCCACTACGCTTACACCGTTGGTATCGCTGATGTGCCCACGAACATCCTTGAGAACATTGCGACGATTCATGTTCCCGGTACGAACCCTGAAGACCCGGAGAATCCGGGACAGGGTAAGGACCCGACAAAGCCGATTGACCCTGATACGGATATCCCGTCCAACAAGGTCGATGTGGAAGTCCCTGGCTCCGGCACGGAAACTGACATCCCGCTGGAAAAGAGCCTCACGATTGTGAAGAGCGCCGATAAGACCAAGGTCAATGTCGGTGAGACTATCAACTATCGCGTGGTCGTAACCAATACCGGTGAGGTCGACCTCGTCAATGTTTCCGTTAAAGACAACAACAACGGCGCAAGCCATATTGTTGCTACAAGCGGCGACGGATACACATACGATGATGCGACGGCAACGTTCACCATCGACCGTATCCCTGTTGGCGAATCCTTCACGCTGACCTACTCTTATGTCGCAGTTGACGCGGATGCCGGACACGATGTCATCAATGTGGCAATCGCTAAGGCTCCGGGTCAGAACCCCGAAGACCCTGAGAATCCCGGACATGGCAAAGACCCGTCCAAGCCGATTGATGAGGATGTTGAGAAGCCGTCCAATGAGGTCAAAGTCCCCGTTGTGAAGCCCTCTACGCCCGTCACTCCTGACGAGCCGAAACCTACTCCGACTCCCAGCAACCCGACCAATCCTACTCCGACTTCTGTTCCTTCTGAGAAGCCGACGAACCCGATTCAGGGTATTGTCTCCATCATCACTGGAAACAAGAAGACCGGCATTGGATTTGTGCAAGGTATCGCTGGGCTGGCAGCGGTCGTCGGTGTCGGACTGATTGCTCTGGTGGTTGTAAACCACAAGCGCAAGAAGGACACGGATAACGACGAAGACAAACACAATAACGAATCCGCTGAATAAGCGGTGACAGAAAAGAGCAGTAGCTTGAAAGAGCTGCTGCTCTTTTTTTGTGCCATTTTCCAAAAACAAGGAAGAGAAAACGGGAATTTTCTTCTGTCGCAACACAACAGAAAACGAATACAAAATCCAACGTTTATCCGCTAATAACGAACAGATTTTTTATTTAGAACGCTGTTGACCGCTTGTGCGAAGTGAGTACCATAAAAGATACGATATTCATGCTCTGTACACATGAATTCCGGGTATTTGCGAAAAAAGGGTTGTGTAAAGCACCCTATTTCACAAGTATCACAGGCAGATGGACGACTCGCCCATCAGGATAGTGGTTGTACTTGCAGGTTTCCCCAGCTTGCCAACACTACTTAGCCACTACCCAGCCAAGGGGAACACTACCTCTTACATTTTGTAAGAGTGACTTACCGTAAGGCAACAAACATAAAAATTTGTTGCCTCATTTTAAGGCTTAATTTAGGCGACCACCTATTTTCGAATAAAAAATCACCTAATTTTGCAAATATCCATATTTCCAAAACCACGTAAACCGACCACCCTCGATTTTGAATATGTAGACTACATAGAGAAGAACTCGTGGGTGGTGTTTTTATGCGATATAAAACGCATTGACTTTGCTGAAAAGCGTGGTATAAAGCGCTAAAAACAGCGCCTGCAATATTTTGGTATACTTCTTGCTTTGCAAATGAGGCTGCACACTTACGAGCGGACAAGAGTGTATATAAATCCGTCTGCGGATATCGCAGAAAAACTCGCATAGTATAGGAGGACACTATCATGCAGAAACCCCGTAAGCGGTTTTTGAGTGCGATTGTGGCCGTCGCTATGTGCCTGTCTCAGTTTGCACCCGTAGCAGCATACGCTGCTGAGAGTGCAGGAAGCGGAATCACCCAGAGTGAGGAAGCTCCCAAGGAGACGGCACCCGATGCGGCTTCTACCGTCAACTCTTCCGCTACAACCACTGCGCCCGCAAGCGATTCTGCTGCCAGTTCCAATGTCGCGTCAAGCGACAATAAGGCTCCGGCTGAGAATGCTTCCGAGGCTACAAGCACGGCAAGCGCCGATTCAAACACGGCTGTCGTTGATAAGACGGCAGCTCCCAGTGCAGATGAAAATTCTGACAGCACCGCTGCACCGAGCAGCACTATCAGCGAAGCAGCACAGGCGTTTATTGATGCGGCTAACGCCCTTGTAAGCCGCAAAGATGAAATCCTGACCGCTGCAAACAATTTTGGTCTCGCCAGCAAGGCATGGCAGGCTGACAAGGAAAACGCGGTTCTTGATGCAATGGTTACACGCCGCTCTGAAGAGCTGGACGCTGTATACAACTGGGAACCCGTCGAGGATATGTATTATTCTCTGAGCGAGGATGAGCAGGTTGCTGACCCCGTTATGAATGCATACCTTGACATGTCTGACCTGTATATGCAGGTTTGTGACCGCCAGGAAAACCCCGTCGACAACAGCGGTGTCAGCGCGTTTGATGGCGGCGGTGCTACTACGGTTGTTGGCAACTTTCAGGCAATCACTGCTGCCGAGACCGGTAAGCAGATTGCTGCAGGCACCAGCATCCAGTACACCAAGATAGGTGGTCAGGACAATGTCATCCGTATCCTGCCCCAGACCGCCACTTACACCTATGGCGACTCTTTCAAGTCCAACGGTCTGACGGTCGAGTACAGCACATCTGATTCCCGTTCCACTCAGGAAATCGAGAAGGATATTCAGGCCGCTATTGACGGTCTGAGCTTCATCCTGTACGCTCCTGCCGATGGCGACGGTCAGAACCCCACGGATGTCCACTGCAATGCCGGTACTTATCCGACCTATGTGGACACCGGTGCTGTGAGCGTTACGGTGAACGGTCTGAACTACACCATCATCGACGGTTCTAACTTGGATTCCTCCAAGAACATCCGCAACGATGCAGGCGTGACCATCAACAAGCGCCAGATTTATATTGTTCCTCATACCACTTATGTGACGAAGGGCAATACCATCAGCCAGATTAACTACACCGTTATGGATACCAACGGTGGTCTGGTTGACGGCGACCTGCTCCCGGCCGATGTTCTGACCACGGAAAACTTTGATAAGGACACCACAGGTTCTTACAAAATCATCCTTGGTTCCTCTGCTAAGAGCAATACCAACTACAATGTCGATATTCAGCCGAACACCGGTGATGTTTATGTTGTGGTTTCTGAGCGCACTCTGACGCTGACTCCTGTCTTCGTCTTCAAGGGCAATGACGGTGTTACCACGACTGGCGCAAAGGCCACTCGTCAGTATGGTCAGGTGAACCCCGCAGTTGACTTCGTTATCACCGGCTGGTCTGATGCTGATAAGACCAACTTCGAGTACAAGACCAACAACGAGCACAAGTCTAACGCTGTTGCTCTGAAAGAGATGCTCGGCTTGAGCGGTGAGCCTACCGTGGTTCTGCCCAGCATCACTTCCGCTCCCGGTGGCTACACTGTCACGATTGGCAACATCCAGACGGATGCACCCATCAACGGTTATAACATCCAGCTTGCGACCGCGACATTTGAAATCACCAAGCGTAATGTAACCATCACCAACGACCAGATTGATGCCATCTACGGTGAGTCTGAGAAGAGCAAGTCTTCTACCATCACCTTTGATGCGGTTTCTTACAACGGTGCTGCTCAGGCAGTTTCTTCTGAGAAGCGCATCGTTCCCGGCAACACCATCACCGCTGATGATGGTGTGAACCAGTTGGTTGCGATGGTTCTGACCACCAGCCGTCAGGACCCCGACAACAAGAATGTTGGCGAGTATCCGATGTCTGTTGAGGTCCCGCCCGCATGTACCGCTTACTATGATGTCAAAGTCATCAACAGCAAGTACATTATCCATCCCGCGATGCTGACTGTCACGCTGAGCAACCTGTCTGCTATGTATGGTGCTGCTCGCAACGGCAAGATTGAGTCCATCGATGGTTTCAAGTGGAACGATACTCAGGATAGCACCGGTCTGACTGATGCTAAACTGAACTTCACGATGGTCGATGCTGCCGGTAATAGTGGCACTCCCACTACTGCCGATGTCGGCGAGTACAATGTTACCGCAAGCGTTCAGGGCGCTTCTCAGGAGCGTTGGTCTTCTGACTGGGACCCCAATGCCGATGGCAAGAACTACGACCGTTACGACAACTATCTGGTTCGTTTTGTCAACAGCAAGCTGACCGTCACCAAGCGTCCCATCGCCATCAATGTGATGGGTGGTCAGACGAAGGTCTACGGCGATAGTGATGCCAAGGGCGGCGTTGCTTTCACCCTCGACCCCGTCAATGGCAAGGGCGGCCGTGTTGGCTCCGATTTTGCTGGCTGCGTTGTGACCCGTGAGGTCGGCGAGACTGTCGGCTCTTACGCTTACAGTGATGCACAGTTCCAGAATGCAGAGATTGCTAAGAACTACGACATCACCTTCAACGCTCCCGACAAGTACACCATCACCAAGCGCACTCTGACCATCACCGTTCCGAACCGTGAGCGTCTGTATGGTTCCGAGAATCCCAGCGATGCTGATATCACCGGTTCTCTGGAGTACAAGAACTTCGCAAGCAACGACGAAATCGGCATCCATGATACCGTTGCTTCTCTGGGCGGCACTGTCACCATCAAGTATGGCGTTGACAATACCGTTGGTAAGCTGACCGGTGTCGGCACCTATCCCATCGTTGTTTCCGGTTACACCAGCCCCAATTACAACATCGTTTACACCGGCACCTACAGCGATGGTACGAGCGGCACGCTGACTATCAACGCACTGCCTGTTACCATCAAGGGTACTACCAACAGCGTCCGTAAGTACGGCGTTGCCGGTAAGAACACCCCCAGCTATGCGCTGTATGACGAGACCGGTTCTCAGGCTATCAATGTGGTTGACCCGCAGGGCAGCCCGCTGAACATCCACATCGACCTGACCAAGTGGGAAGACCCCACCACGGTTGTCGGCAACTATGAGGCTACCATCTCCTATGATGAGAACCCCAACTACATCGTAACGATTGCTCCGCAGGCTACGTTCCAAGTCACCGAGGCGGATGTCTCTGTCACCTTCAACGCCCTGCAGACTACCTACGGTGAGAAGAAGCCCGACACCATCGCCAAGGAAGTTTCCGTCAATGTGAACACCTCCGATGGTACTCAGATTTACCACGATGGCGAAACCGTCAACATCAAGATGGACGGCAAGGATGTTTCTCTGGGCGTTGTTCGTATCGCCGTTGAGGCTACTGCGAACGCTTCCGGTCTGTACGATGCAGGTTCTTACAACCTGACCTTCCGTCTGGATAACCAGCCCACGAACAGCGTTAAGCTGTCTGAGCCCGATGGTAAGAACATGCTGATTGTCCATCAGATGCCTCTGACCATCACTCCCCGCTATGGCCTGTCCAAGACTTACGGCGAGACCGACCCCAGCTTTGCAGTCAATGACACCTATGTTATCTTTGACTACAACACCACCAGCTTCGCAGAGCCCAAAGCTGACTTCGCACAGGCTCGTCTGAGCCGTGAAGCAGGCGAGAACGCTGGCACTTATCCGATTTACAGCGGTGACATCTTTGAGCAGCCGATGGCGAAGAACTATCGCATCAGCTTCACCAATGATGTCCGCTTCACCATCAATAAGCGCACTGCCGTTATCAACCTGCTTGAGACCGAGAAGACCTACGGTGAGACCATCACTTCTATGAATGTGAAGGATTACATCAAGGGCGGCACCGGTCTGCTGGACGCAACTCCTGAGCAGGAAGCTGAAAAGGCAAAGATTCTGAAGGGCATTACCCTGACCTCCGGAGCAACTTCTGCATCCGCCAGCGTTGGCTCTTATGCTCTGAAAGCCATCTACGCACAGCCCGCTAACTACGACCTGACGGTGATTGATTCTACTATCACCATCACCGCTCGTCCCATCACCCTGACCTTCAAGAACTACGAGAAGGATTACGGTGATGTTGACCCCGCGTTCTCCTACGATGAGGTTTCCGGCAACATCTCCAATGATGGCCTGAAGAAGAACACCTTGGAGCTGACCACCGGCGCTCTGAGTGGCAGCCTGACCCGTAAGGCGGGTGAGGATGTCGGCGAGTATCCCATCAGCTCTACGCTGTACAACAAGTATGGCAACTACGAAATCACCATCGTGACCGGTTCCGGCACATCTGTGAATGTCGGTTCCTCCACCACCGAGCCCGAGGCTCTGGAAGTTGCTACCCTGACCATCAAGCCCGTGCAGGTCACCTTCACGGTTGCCGGTGGTTACAACATGACCTACGGCGGCACTGTCCCGACCTTCGGCTACACTGTCACCGGTCTGAAGAACAACGACACGGTTGCTTCTGCTTTCGCAGGTGCTGCTGTGTACAACATCAAGAATGCGGATGGTTCTCTGTCTGAGATTCCTGCACGCCCCGATGCTGGTGATTACACTATCACCATGAACGGCTTGACCAACAAGGGTGCGAAGAACTACGACCCGATTGTCTTCGTCGATGGTTCTCTGCATGTCGATAAGCGCGATGTTATCGTGGTTGTCGATGCTGGTCAGAAGAAGGTCTACGGCGAGGCTGACCCCGAACTGACTTGGACTGCTACCGGTGACGGCTCCTACTATGTGAGCGAGGACGCTGGTGACCTGTCTGGTCTGAAGGTTGTCCGTCCCGATGCTGGCACGAGCGCAGGTGAGGATGTCGGTATGCACCCGATGATTATCGAGGGCACTGATGACAACTTCAACATCACTCGTGTGAACAATGACTTCGAAATCACTCCTGCCACGCTGCACGTCACTCTGGCTCCCCAGAGCAAGATTTACGGCGATGAGAACCCGGTTCTCTCCGGCGATGACCTGATTATCGACGGCTTTGTCACGAAGCCTGTTAAGGGCAACACGACTCCCGATAACACCGGCGTTCTGAGCAACGCTAACCTGACCTTCAACTTCACTGATGCTGAGGGCGCTCCCGCTACGGTCGCTTCTCATACCGGTGTCGGCAAGGTCGTTCCCGCTGGCGTTGAGAATGTCGCTGCCAACAACTACATCTTCGCTTACTCCGCTGTTGACTTTACCATCAACAAGCGTCCCATCACGGTCACGGCTAAGCCTCAGACTTCCATCTATGGCGACGATGTTGCTGTTAAGGATTGGTCTGATTACGGCACCGTGAATGTTCTGGAATACACTGGTGACACTGCCAAGGCAGCTCTGGTCAATGGTGATATTCTGGAAGGCACGAACCTGTGTCTCGTCACTTCCGCAAGCCATGTCGGAGGCTATGACATCGTTCCTTCCTTCTCCGGTCTGGCTCACCGCGTCGGTCAGGCTTCTTATCAGGATTATCTGGTAACTGCTATGAACGGCACTTACACGGTCACTCAGCGTCCTCTGACTTGGACCATCGGTACTGTCGGTTCCGTCTACGGTAACGATATGGCTGAGCTGAGCAACACTCTGACCTACACTGGCGATGCCGATAAGAAGACCATTGTGAATGGCGACGACCTGAAGGCTGTCATCAGCATCACCAAGAAAGATGTTGAGAATGCAAAGGCTGAAGAGATTTCTATGAAGTCTGCTGATGGCGCTGCATCTCTGGTTGCCGAGAGCGTGCCTGAGTCCGTGAAGGACTACGGCGCTTACGATATGGTCGGCTCTTACGACAACGATGACTACCTGATTACGATTGTCAATGGCGTCTACACCATTGGCGAGCGTCTGGTCGAAGTCACTGTTACCGAGCCGAAGGATATCGTTTACGGCGACACCACCAACCCCGACTTCACCGTCAACGCTGTTGCCACCAACGGCGACGGCACGCACGGCGCTGCTGTTAAGCCCGATTCTCTGGGCCTGAAGATGGCGCTTGTTTATACTCCTTTCGAGAACGACAAGACCACCGACAATGCACAGACTGCTCCCTTGACTGCTGATGCAAAGGCGACTCTGACTCCTGACATCGCAAGCGGCGATGACGGCGTGGAGAGCGACAGCCAGTTCAAGACTGAGAATGTCAAGAACGCTGGTACTTACACCTACACCGTTTCTTCCGACTACGATGCGGCTGTTGAGCAGAACTACGCAGTCACCATCAAGGTTGTCGATGCCGATAAGAACGAGGCTGATGGTCAGTTCGTTATCGCTCGTAAGGACCTGACTGTGACCCTCGACCCGAACCCCTCCACTAAGCTGTATGGCACCAAGACGGTTATTCCCGAAGTCAAGACCAGCGGCTACGCTTTCGACGAGTCTGTCGAGACCGTGAAGCTGCCTGCCTTCGAGCTCATCGTTGCTTCCAGTGTGGATGGCATCTTCGGCAATGTGGGTCTGACGAAGGACGCCTTCAAGTATGTTGGCGGCTCTTACGACAACTACAATTATCTGCCCGCTACCGGCGACCTCGAAGTCAAGCGTCTGAAGCTTGATGACGTCAAGGAGCCCATCACTATCACCGGCACTGTGTTCGATGAGAAGACCGGCAAGAATGTCGAGGTCACCAAGAACTTTGGCGATGACCTGTCTAAGCTGTACTTCAACTCTGCGGTTGAGGTTTCTGCTCCCGAAGGTTACGCCATCGGCACCAGCGATTCTCTGACCGATGCTGATTGGGCTGAGAAGATGGTCATTTCTGATAACGGCACGAAGGTTACTTCGGACTTCTATCTGATTGACCTCACTACCGGTGCAATCACCAGCGTTGGCACTGTGACCTCCTCCATCGATACCGTTGTTCCTGTAACCATTTCCGCTTTCACCGCGAACGCTGTGGATGCTGCTACCAAGACCGACCTGATGAACGAGAAGTTCACCAAGTTTGAGTCTGCTATCAACATCTTCATTACCGGCGAAGAAATCGGAAAGGCTCCCGTCAAGGAAGACGACAAGAAGACCGACGATACCGAGAAGAAGGATGACGCTGACAAGAAGGACGAGACCGAGAAGAAGGACGAGACCACAGCGGGCGATAAGACCACTGATGAATCCAAGAAGGATGAGACGGTGGATAAGTCCGAGGCTGAGACCCAGCGTGTTGCTCACGGCAAGCCCACCAAGGACAAGACCGAAAAGCAGTCCGTCGTTGAGGTCAAGGCTTCTGTCCCCGCCATCTCCAAGCTGGACGGCGAGTACAACTCTGGTGTTGCCAAGATTCAGTATTACAAGGTCAATGGCACGAACATTGTCAAGGATACTGAGGGCAACTACACCTTCGATGAGTCCAAGTTTGAGACTGTCGATGTGAAGAACATCAGCAAGGACAACGGTTATGTTTCCTTCAACCTGAGCCCCGACTGGACCGGTTACATCGTGACCCGTACCGTCGATAAGGCTGGCAACTATGGCGATGTCCGCGTTATGTCTGTCAAGCTGGAGAATCCTCCGGCTCCTGAGACTCCTCGCGCTACCGCTACTCCCGCACCTGCTGAGGAGAAGCCTGCTCCGAAACTGATTGTTGCGGCACAGGCTCCCACCGGTGTTGGTCTGAGCGCTAACATCGTTATCCCCGTTGTTGTCGTCGTTGCTCTGATTGCCGTTGGCGCTGTCGTCATCGTCAAGAAGAAGGGTGGCAAGAAAGAGGAAGCTGCCGAGAAGACCGAGGATAAGCCTGAGGAGAAATCCGAGGACGAATCCAAGGAAGATAAGCAGTAATTGGTCTGACGCCTACGATAAGTAAGGCTATCGCCCAATAAGCTGAGCACCCCGTGGGGAAACCTGCGGGGCGCTTTTTTGTTTGAATTTTCATAAATAATCGTGATTGACTAAGTGGTAATACTGTGGTATAATAGGTGTATGCAAACGAGGGACATCTCTTTGCTATAACGCAAGAAAATGAATGATACAAAGGAGAAAATATCATGAAGAGCAAAATGACCATGAAGAAGGGTGCTGCGCTGTGCGTGGCTGCTGTGATGGCTTGCGCCGCGCTTGCCGGTTGCAGCAAGAAGGATGACTCCGCACAGAGTGGTGCAAGCAGCGCCGCCACAAGTGAGTCCTCTACAGAAATTCTGGACAACAGCAAGCTGACGGAGATGCCGGACGGTGTCACGCTGAGTGAAGACCAGATGAAGACTACGATGAGCGCGTATGCCGCCTACATGTCTGAGGCGCTGGCTGCTGACGGCTACACCGTTACGGTCCGCTACGACGATGACGGTGTCCATTTCGATGGTTCCAAGACCGCCGATGACGGTTCTACCGTTGAGATTCCGGACCTGTCCAAGTTCGACGACCTGAAGTCGGCTTTTGCTTACCTGTACAACTGCGGCCAGGCTGACGCTGAGGGCAACCTGCTGGTTTCCACTTCTGTGTCTGCTGAGGAAGCTGCTGCACAGGAAGCTGCAAGTGGTGATGCTGACGCGACTGCCGATTCTGAGAATACCGATTCTGAGAATACCGATGCAGAGAGCACCGAGGCTGCCTCCGAGGAGACTACTGATGAGGCTCCTGCCGAGAATACCGGTGATGCTGCCGCTGACGCTTCTGCTGATGCCGAGGTCCCCGCTGACGAGACTGCCGTTGGCTGATTGACGCAACCCATCTAAAGGTTTCACGACAAGTGTAGGGGACAGAGACATGGGAGACAAGAAGGTAGAAAAACGTTATGTAGCCACGAAACGGATTCCGGAGTATTGTCCGTTCGGCTCTGTCATGACGCTGGAAGTTGACAGCGAAAATGACGCCCCGGCGGTCTACGGTCGTGTCGTTGGCTTCCAGTATGAAGGCTCTGACGAAATCATCTCGACTATCGAAGGCGATGGGCAGAAGTCGAAGGACGAGCGGGTCTTTGACCGTCTAATGTTTGATGGATTCCTCGTCAAGCACAAGACAAAGAAAGACCTTGGCAAATACGGTCCTTGTAATGTGACGGAATATGCAATTATGTATGAGGCGGAAGACTCCACCAAGCATAAGAACACGAGAGTGCATGGCATCCCGTCACCGAAAGCCGGACGCTTCGTATGCTTGTTTGAGCTTTACATGGTCACAGAAATTGGGGGAGAGGTCTTTGAACGGTATCTGACCATTGAGAAAACGACCCCTCCGGTGTTCCGATTCGTGACTACCGATTTTTACAGCAGCGTGAGTACCATCATTACCACGATGCTGTGCCGCAACGAGTGTGGATTCCAGATGCTGGCGGACGACAATAACATGAACCGATGCATGGCGAAGTTCTACGACTCGTTTGGCGAAAAGAAAAATATCATTTTCAACAACACCAAGGACCTCCTTGATACCATCATCTCTGTGAAACTCGTTGATGTGAAGCCGATGGAGGTTGCCGAAAACGCTATCGCAGGATAACAAGTCAGCATGGTGCAAACACCATGAGCAAGGCTAAATTTCATGTGCTTCGAAAGGATAGAGACACTCTCCCCAAAGAAGTAAAGGGAATTTATAGCGGAGATGAATTTCCCGAATACAAGAATGCGAACACCTTAACGATTGGCGGAAAGACCTACATTGAAGGGCTGGATTATGAGGTCATTTCGTCAGGCAAACACACAAAAATCGAGGTGTGTCCGGCTTGTAAGAAGTTGTCGATTCTATATGCCAAGGGCATGTGCAAAGCATGTGCGCAAAGGACATTGTATCGGCATACGAAAACAAAGCCAGAAAAAGCAGTAGAAACGCCCAGCCTGCTACACGAAGCGAATGTCGCGTTCCGACAAAAGTGGCCTGTAAACATCATTTGCGGGTTGGATAGGATTCGATATGACATCGACAACTATCCTTACACGAAGAAGGAAGAAACGAAAATCGTGAACGCCATCATGAAGATTGAGGACAAGACCATCACAGACTATCTCCTCAAACACTACAAGGATGGTGTACGATATTCCGATATGGCGACCGCTAAGAACACCAGCAAACAAAACGAACACGGATTCGGGAAACGCCGCCTTGCTTATGTGCGGAGCATCTTGAATCAACAAGGACTCTTAAAGGGGTCACGAAAATAAAAATCAGCACCCGTGAGCAGCTTAACCGGCTGGCTTGCGGGTGCTTTTTTGTTTGGCAGAGGGAGTGTATGACTGCGCTTTCAGAACGAAACCAAAACGAAATATTAGCGAAAAGAAAGCGAAAAGAATTTGCCAAAATATGTTGCAGATAATTGCGAACTGCAGATAATGAGAGATGGGAAAGGAAAAAGCACCGCGCTCATATAGAAGCAGCGATGCTTTCGTTCTGTTCTGATGTCAGCCTTCTTGTTCCGCATTAAGCTCTTTCAACTGGTCTTCGGCTTTTGGAATGAAAGAGTTGTAGTTGAGCTTGTTGGGAACAGGGTTTTCGTTATTATAAAAGGTGTTTTTGGTTTTAAGGATAAGTCTCGCGGCAGTAGGTTTTACCTTGGAAACAATATGTTTCGAGTTGATAATCGCTTCGGAAATGTCATCCAACGCATCGGGGCCTAAAGAGATAAGGAACGCTGCAAATTCCTGCGCATAGAGGTCGGCAACGGTTTGGGGTATAGTAACTTCCTTCGGGGCATCAAGGTCATAGCCAAAAAGATAGCAGAACTGGGCGAGGTAGGAAAAGTAATAGGACCCAAATCGCACATTTGGTTGAAGGAATGTTTTTTGATAAGCACTGACAGGCATACCAAGCAAAGGGGCATATTCCTCTACGGAGAGACCTAATTGAAGGCGCTTGTACTCTATTAAAGCGTTCAAATACTTAGCGGTTCTTTCCGTTTCCGGCAGATAGCGACGAGCCTTCTCTTGAAGGGCAGAAAGCATTTCCTGCCGTTCCTTCGGAGATTCGGCATTCATCTTGCTGTGTAAGCCTTGAAGGTCAAAGACATCATCAATCTTATCACTTGACAAATTCTGTATGTTGTTATCCATCAAAATTCCTCCTGCATATCGTCGGAAATCGAGATTTCTTTGTTTTTATAATACCATAAAAACACAACAAAATCAATCATAAAACAACAAATAAAGGAGAATGACAATGGCAGCTATCATCTATCTGGATATCGCAAAAATGCCGGGCGAAGACGGGAATGTATGCGTTCACAGCTTTACCGTGAACCCGCTGGCAACGGATAACAAGTGGAAAGACAACTATGAAGTTGCAGGTCCTATCGATACAGCACGACTCAAAGTGGCAGAGTTATGCCGTGCTACGGAAGAGATTGAACTGCCGAATGGTTCTCAAATCATTGTCTTCACTACGAACGAATCCGTCACGGAAGACGGCAACCGTTTTATCTCACGGCAGGGACAAGAGCCCGCTCAGAACACAGACCTGTGGCAGAGGCTCAAAGCACTGTGCCAGAAACGAGAACTGCAGGTATCATTCGGCACAGAAGGCATCTTGTCTGAGCATGTACATGAGAATACCTGTGCATACATTTCGCACATGATGAGCAAGCCCGATTCTGTCGACCAGAATTCAGACTAAAACAAGTTGTTTATTCCTCAAATTTGTGGTATAATAGAGCCAAAGAAAGGCAAATATACTACACTAGAGCGAGGAAAATACAATGGCTAAACCGACAAATTCAGAAAGAATATATTCGGATAAGCTTCCGATAGTGCTAAAACCTGTTGGCTGTTCTTATACAGATGCCGAATGGAAGCGATATATACGGCTTTTCCCGGCAAATGGCTGGGGCATAGCGGACGAGAAAGATACAAGAGATAATGGGAAAATCAGTGATGTGGTAAAGCAAATCGCTGAAAAACACCCAAAGCAAATCAAAGCAAAAAAATGCCTTCTGTGTGGCTGCATTGATAATGACACTTATAATGCTGCATGGGGTATGTGCAAAAGCTGCAATCATACCGTATGGAGAAAAGGCAGAAGCAAAAGAAATGCGAAAGTAATAGACCCTCTTACCGGCAAAGAAACCAAAGAATGGAACCGAGACAAAGAGCAAGCCACTTGTGTTGAATGCGGTGCGAAAGGAATTACGTATGTTTCTTTTTGCATGTGCTTACATTGCGGAAGAAACCAAAGCGCCCGTATACTGAGAATCGGCGGAAGAAAACGCAGACCCGCAACAGTGAGTCAAGTAGAAGTATACGAAAATAAACTGAATATGATATTCCCGAATGGACCGGATGAGCTTCGAGGTGTAAAGCTTATTCGCTGCAAAAGACCATAAATTGATTGAAAAGACATCCATCTGAGACGAAAATTGTATGCCCTGCACAAAAGCAGGGCTTTTTTCGCACCATGAATCGAGATTGACTAAGTGTAAATAGTGTGGTATAATAGGTGTATCCTGAAAACGAGGATAACACTAAAACCCACACCAAAAAACAACACACAAACAACAAAAAGGAGAACCAACAACATGAAAGATGCTGCGAAAAAGTTCCGCAAAACCTGCGAGAAATGCAACAAGCCGTTCAGTGCGGCCTCTGAGGAGGAGACGCTGTGCCGTGAGTGCCGTATGCGCGAGGACTTCGCCAAGCGCCGTGCGGAGGACGAGGCAATGAAAGAAGCCCGCATGAAGGGCGGCGAAACGTTTGAGACTCGCACCTGCGCCGACTGTGGTACGGAATTCATCATCACGAACCGTGAGCACGACTTCCTTGAGAAGCGCGGCTACTCTATGCCGACCCGCTGCCCTGATTGCCGCCGTCTGCACCGTGGCTTCGTGAAGAAGGGTCTGGACAATATCGGCTTGGAGAGCACCTGTGCCGAGTGCGGAAAGCCCCTGCAGTTCACGAACCGTGAGCTGTACTGGTACGTTTCTCACAACTACAAGCTGCCGACTCGCTGCAAGGATTGTCGCGTGAAGCGCAATGAGCATTTTGCGAAGGTCGCTGCTCGCCGGGAGAAGACTACCGCAGAGGAGCAGACGAAGACTGTTGTTCAGGCTCCTGCCGAGACCACTGTTGTTGCTGAGACTACCCCCGTCGCCGAGCCCGCCGCACCTGTTGTTGAGACTCCGGCTGCTCCCGATGTCAATGTTCCTGATGCTCCCGCCGCCGAAGTAAAGGAAGAGCAGGGCGTGCCGATGCTGTCCGGCGATATGAGTGCCGAGCCTACACCGGTTCCTGCCGAGAAGAGCAAGGACGAGGCCGTCTGATAAGGCAGCTCTCAGAACAAAGACATCAAACTGACGGCAGAGCTTCACATTAGATGGGGCTTATGCCGAGAAAGGGAGTAAGTTTTGGATAATACCAAACTCAAGGCTAAAAAGCCTAGAATCAAAAAGTCTTACTCGAACAGCAACATCTTCCAGAAACTGATGGTAGATGATGTCCGCAGTAAGATTCTCTTTACCGTTCTGTGTCTGCTGATTTACCGTCTTGGCTGCGGTGTGACGATTCCGTTCGTCAATACGACGGCGCTTACGGCGATGTTCGGCAGCACATCGGTGCTCGACTACTACAACCTCGTTTCGGGCGGAGCGTTGTCCCAGTGCGCAGTATTCGCCATTGGCGTATCGGCATATATCAACGCAAGCATCATCATTCAGCTTCTGACGGTGGCTATCCCCAAATTGGAAGAAATCAGTAAGGATATCGGCGGTCAGAAACAAATCAACAAAATCACCCAATATGTGGGCTGTGGGTTGGCGGTCATTACCGCTGTCGGTTACTTCTTTGTCATGAAGAACTACGGTGCAATGAAGTACACTTCCGGCATCTCACAGGTGGTTGAAGCCATTACGGTTATTGCCCTGCTCACAGCGGGCTCACAAATCGTTATCTGGCTTGGCTGGCTGATTGATGAAAAGGGTATCGGCAACGGTATTTCCCTTATCATCTTTACTGGCATCATTTCCCGCTGGGATGCTATCATCTCTTTGTTCAAGAACTCCATTGCTATGGCACAGGATAAGGGATGGTGGTATTATCTGATGATTCCCGGCGTTATCCTGTTCGTTCTGGCAGCAACCTTCTATGTGGTCTTTGCGAGCGATGCCGAGCGCCGCGTACCGGTCCAGTATGCCGGTAAGACGATTGGCAGTAAGTCTTCTGCGGGTCAGTCAAGCTACATCCCGCTGAAACTTATCATGTCTGGCGTTATGCCTATCATTTTCTCGTCCACAATCTGCAGTTTGCCGTCGCTCATCACGATGTTCATGGACTACAACAAGCATCCGAAGCTGTATCTGGCTTTGGCGAGTTGGAATTCCCGCAACTTGGTCTATGATGTAGTGTATATCGCGTTGATTTTCGCATTCAATCTGTTCTACATCGACATTACCTTTGACCCCATCGAGATGGCAAACAACCTGCGTAAGAACGGTGGCAGCATCCCCGGTATTCGTCCGGGGCGTACTACGAGCGATTACCTGCGCAAAGCCTGTCATTCTCTCGCCGGGTCCGGCGCGTTCGTCCTCTCTGTGATTGCCTGTGTGCCGATTCTGGCAACGGCAGTCACGGGTCTGAATATGCACTTTGGTGGTACGAGCCTGCTGATTGTCACAGGCGTTGCCCTCGAAGTCATTGACTCGCTCAACAGCCATCTGGTGGTTCGCCATCACAAAGGCTTTTTGTATTAAGGGGAGGGCAACATGGCTATCTATGAAATCATCCTGTGCGTGGTGATTCTGCTGGCTTCTGTTCTGGTCTGCGCCGTGACGCTCTCTATGGACAAGGCTGACAAGAACGCGCTTGGCGTTATCAACGGTCTGAGCGGTTCTATGATGAAGAACTCGAAAGACAGCAACAAGAACTCCGCAAACAAGCTCGTTGCGATTTGCACGGCAGTCCTGCTCGTCATCGCAATCGTGATGTTTGTGGTGAACGGTATCGGAGGGTGAGCACGATGAAAGAGAAACTGAAAAAGGCTAGGGAGGCAATCGTTTCCTTCGTGAAAGCGATTCCCGGCTTCATCAAGAAGACCCCCACGATGCTGCGCAACCTCGTGGTGCCGCGCAATGTGACGTGGCCCACGATGCCGAACACGTTCCGCCGTACTGGCGCGGTGCTGGCTGTCAGTGCCGTGTCTGCCGTCATCATCGGTGTGATGGATGCAGTCTATGGTTTGCTGCTCCACATTCCGTTCATGTTCGGCTAAATGTTAATCGCCCCGGCAGGCTCTCATGTCGCCGGGGCTTTTTGAGTATCTGCAAAGGAGAAACAAATGCGTAAGAAACTTGCAGCAGCACTTGCTGTTATGGTGGTTGCAAGCGTCTGTCTGACGGCTTGCAGCAAAACGGACACGGATGCAGCGACCGGCGAAACCGCTACGGCAGAGACTGCCACGGGGGAGACGGCGGCGATTGAGTATGACTTGGGGCTGGACGATGACGGATACTTCCGCAACGTGACGGCGTCCAAGTACATCAAGATGCCGAAAAACTACGAGAAGTACACGGTCAGCAAGGATGTCTACACCGTGACGGATGACGCTATCCAGAAAGAACTGGACGCTTTCCAGAACAACTACAACCTCACGAAAGAAGTGACGGGTCGTGCCGCGCAGAACGGCGATGTTGTCAACATTGCCTATGAGGGCACGGTAGACGGTGTAGCCTTTACCGGCGGCACTTCGGAGGACTACAACCTCCAGCTCGGCTCCGGAACCTTCATTGAAGGCTTTGAAGACCAAATCGTGGGTCATAACGCAGGGGATTCCTTTGATGTAACCGTCACGTTCCCCGATGGCTACGGCTCTACCACAGACCGTACTACCGGCGAACAAAAAATCGAGCTCTCTAACAAGGGAGCAGTCTTCCATGTAACGCTCAACAAGATTTCTGAATACAGCATGACCGATGCAGACGTTACCAGCATCATGAGCGGCAAGACCCTGCAGGACGGTACAGCCATTACGACTACTGCGCTGCTCCGCGATTATGTGGAAGAAAATCTACGTTTGAATCAGGTGAGCAGCAACGTACAGCAGTATTTCTTGGACAACATGAAGGTCAAGAAAGACATCACTGACTTGGTCGATATGAACCTTACGACAAATCTGAACTATGTCAAGCAGGAAGCCGCAGCCTACGACATGGACCTTGAGACATTCGTTCAGACCTACAGCAACTATAGCTCCTCTGAGGAATACAGCGAGAGCCTCCGCTCTGATGCGGAAGATGGCATCAAGCTCAGCCTTGCAGCACAGTATCTTGCCGAAGAGCAGGGATACAAGCCTACGGAGGATGATGTGAGAGCTTATGTTGGGACAAACTACGACTACGCCGCAGAGACCTACGGCAAAGGACCTCTGGCACAGGAATGCCTCTACAACAAAATCATGGGCAGATATTGCCTTGATGTGTATGAGCGTTCTGTTGCAGAAGCGTCCAAGTAATTGGGGGTGATACCCATGCCCAAGCGCCTTATCCCTTCAATTCCGGAAGAGGAGTCCTTTGAGCAGACGCTCGTACCGGAGCAGCAGCCTACACAGCAAACTGCTTACGAAGAGCCACAAGAGCAGGAGTACGAACCGGAAGTAGACGAAACTGAGCTGGAAGACGATGAAGATGAGCCGGTGTATGTGAAATCGGCAAAGAAGCAGCCTAAGAAAGGAAAGAGAAAGCCTTCTATCTGGACGGTGCTGCTGATTCTCATCGCCATCGCTCTGGTAGGAATCCTCGGCTATATCGGCTACAAGGCTTACGATTATTACCATGTTCCAGCATACGAGACCGGCGAAATCTCGGACGATGAGGAAGAGCCGGAGGAGACTCCGCCGCCCGCTGTACCGGAAAGTGAGCCGACAACAACGGAAGACGAACCGGAAGCAACCCCTAAGCCTCCGTATTCCAAAAACTTTATCGGATATCTTACCGTTCCCGGCGTGGACGTCACCGAAGAGCCTGTTCTGCAGCATCCTACCGATGATAACTTCTATCTGACTCATAACGAATGGGACAGAGAAAGCATCTGGGGTGCATATTATGTCCCCTCTGAGTGGGACGTGAGCAGCGTAGATGATTTGTACCGTGTGACTATCATCTTCGGACACAGTAACGGCAACAGCTTGCATATGAAATTCAGCGTTCTGAAACACTTCAGAGACGTAAACTTTGCAAAAGAACACCGCTATGTGTATTTCACTGTCGGCGGGCATCAGACGCGCTGGAAGATTTTCGCGGTGGCTGATTACCCCGTCGAGCCGACGTACACCATCGCAAACCCCGACGATGAGTATTTTCTTAATGAAGTCGCCAATATGAAGGCACTGTCCTACAACCAGTATGCTACGGATGTTGGGTTGGACGACAAGGTTCTCATCTTGTCTACCTGTTCCGGCGCAGATACCTATGAGACACGCTTCATAGTGTGTGCAAAACTCGATGCGACATTTTAACATCTGATAAAAAAGCGACCCTCCGATTTTTCCGGAGGGTCGCTATTTTTTGACGGAAAAAGAGCCCCTACCGCAGTCGGTAGAGGTTCTTCTCCACACAGCCGCACGGGCTGCGACATTTTTAATTTTTAGCAGTCATACAGGCTGCGACTGGCCTGCCAGACCTTGCCGCCTGTGCCGGTGGTATTTCAATCTTATGCAGCCACACGAGCTGTGACTTTAGAAAACTTGGTCAAGTTTTGCACATACGATGTTTCAATCATACGCAGTCACGCAGACTGCTTCAGAAGGCCATGTTGTTGTTTTTGGACCTACGGGCCTTTCAATCTTATGCAGTCACACAGACTGCTTCATGTGCAGGCTCTTTTTATGTGCCTATCGTTCTGCTTTCAATCTTATGCAGTCACACAGACTGCTCCGGCAAAGATACACAACAACTACATTTTTTACATAATATAGCACTGTGCGCTTTGCCGTTTTTGATGCTGCAATTATAGTGTGTCGCTAATATTTCATCGGCATCTACCTCCGTTTTGGTATGTTTGTTGGTGCGAAGCTCGCAACAATTTTATGCTTGCTTATGCTTCGCACTAGCTTTTTCATCTATACTAATTATCTCACAATCGTTTGTTACAATCAACCTTGTATTGCATTTATTTACACTTTATACATAATGCAAAATACAAAGAAATGTTACCTTTCACCGTGAAAAGTGTTGCACGTTCGTGCGAATTGAGTAAACTTGAGATTGTAAGGTCAAAGATATATCTAATGGCGGCAGCTCCGAATTTGCGGATGCCGCTTTTTTGTTTTTAGAAAGGATAATAAAATGTTGAACAAGACTTTGAAGACGGTCAACAACGATTATAGTCAGGAAGATTTTGAGAATTTAATCGAGATGTTCCGACAATACGAACAATTTGTCTTGAAAGTGGAAAACAACATGTACATGCTACGCGAGCCTTCCGATTTAGGAGAGGTGGCACGGCATCACGCACGATTTGTGCTGTACAGCGACTATTTTGCAGCCAAATTGGTGGACTATGCTGTTGGGATTTCGGAGCGACTTGTTCATTTCTTTGCCTTGACTGATGGGTTCTCGAACCCGCCGCTAAAGTGTGCTGAGAAAATTGAGAGCCAAACGAATGATGAAATGCTGCAAGCCGTTAAAACTGCCATGAACGGCGTTGGCGGAGAACTGTATGACCCATCTTGGAAGCTGTACATTGAGGCAGTTGTCAGAGACTGTACAGATGCACAGGACGAAGACGAGCGGGAGGCAATGAGTAGCATCCTATATGTTGGTGTGTACATGATTGCGTATGCACTGCAGGAGACACGCGAGGATTTTGCAGCGTACAACAGCCGCGACAAGCAGGTTGTCAATTTGGCGAGGCTCGTTTTTAACGAGCTGCTTGGTGTGGCGACGGGCAAGAAGTATCCGTTGATGGGGTTTAAGGATGCGGAGTAAGCAAAAACAAAGGAAAAAGAGCCCCTACCATAATTGGCAGAGGTTCTTTCCCACGCAACCGCACGGGCTGCGACATTTTAAGTTTTTGGTAATTGCACGGGCTACGTCATGCAGCTTGCACGCGGCGTCAACACATATTTCAATCTTATATAGCCGCATGAGCTACGTCCGCTAAAGTGCGTAGAAGAAGTTGAAAATCAGACATTTCAATCTTATGCAGCCAACATGGGCTACTTCACAGTCCGCAACCAATTACGACATAATGAGCGCATTTCAATCTTCTGCAGTCATACAGACTGCAACGAGCAAACTCATCGACTTGCCGACGGTTTCAATCTTATGCAGCCATACGGACTGCGTCGGCAAAAGCATACAACGATTGCATTTTGCTTATAATGCAGCACTGTGTGCTTTGCCATTTTTAGGTGCTGTAATTATAGTGTGTTGCTAATATTTCATTGCTTTTACCTCCTGCATTATTGTTGATTAGCTTGTCTCTATTATCTCATACTTCGCGTTTACAATCAATCTTGCATAGCGTTTATTTACACTTTATACATAGTTCATCACAGCCAATTTTACAGCATATTGCATTATAGCGCCAAAGTTACAGCATTTTGCTGCTATACGGCAATAGGTTTATTTGACAAAAAGAGGTATAATATGAGCAACAAAAATCCGAAAATCAAAGGCATTCTCTTCAAGCACAACAAAAACGATTATTCCATCTGGATGCCGGACCTCAGCAAAGCGGAGGAGAAAAAAATCCTGCAAGCGCTGGTAGCAGTTTTCGCAGATAACGGCACCTCTATTTGCGGCACCAAAGAAGACATCCTACAAGCTATCTCTGAAGACTTGTGACTCTTGCTGATTCGTGCGGATTGCATATCATTGGTCTTAGCACTACAAATACACAACAGAAGGAAAGGCAATAAGCATGAAAAAATTAGTAGCATTTACCCTCGCTGCAGGGATGGTCTTGACCACATTCAGCGGCTGTACAGCCAAAAAGACGCAAGACACGAGCAGCAGTGAAACAATCAGTGCCGTAGAATCCGAAGTAGAGGATGTCAGCAATACAGAAGATGAGCAAAGCTCTGACACGAAATCGCAATATGATGAGCCGGACAATGTGGTTATCGAGTACGACGGAAACAAACTCATCGATTTACCAACAGAAAGCATCAAAGTCACATTGCGCGGAAAGCAAATCCTGCCGGGAAGAGATACGGCGGAGACGCTGCAAAAGTCGTTTGAAAGTACATTTGTAGATAACTCGCGATTTACCATCAACCGTTGGAACCCAGAATATGTTGTCGGCCCAGACGGAGAATTGACGGTCACAGCTCACTCGGACGATTATAAAACTGAGGACGAACCGGATGTCAAAGATGTTATCCCAGATTTGTACATGTTCAAAAAGATGAGCGCACTTTCACTGGAAGAAGGTACACAGTTCGAATTTCTCACCATGACGGAAAACTCGTCATTTGACGATGTCTGGCGCACAATGAGCCAGTACGGCGACCCGTATGAAGGGCATAACTACACCAAAGAAACAGATGAAGAGCGCGGCAGCCGCGCCGGAGTGCTGTGCTATCTCACCAAAGACGGGTATGATATCCAATTCAATTTTGATGGATTTGGGGAATATTTAAGCTCCGTCTTCATCTCATATACGCCTGGCGAGTTGTCTCGTCGAGAAGGGTTAGCGAGCCTGCAAGATAATCAATAGGGTATGCTCAACATGGAAAAAGAGCCCCTACCGTAATCGGGAATGTTATGAGGATTTATTTTTACGAAAGGAAAAATAGTATGAATAGAAAAATGATAAAAGCATTAAAAAACAAATATATTTATGTAGATATAGATGGTACTATAGCTGAATACCGATTTAATAACCACGTAAATGCAAAAGATGGAACTACTAACGGGCAAACTATGAAAGAGATAGAAAATCATATTTTCCTGTATAGTAGACCATTAAAAACAGTCATTCAAACGCTTAAAAGAGCAAAGAAAGAAGGCATTTGGATATGTGGTGCTATTATATCACCTGTGGAGTTACTTGATAAGATTGTATGGCTTGAGGAAAACTGTAAAGGTATTGAGTTCAATGGAAATTTTTGGTTTGTGCCAGAAGAATATTGGGATAATTTTCTTGAATATTTTGACCATAATAACAGCTTAGGGTACAAACTTGCTTCGAATGATACCTGTATTGAAACTAAATATGGAACAATTATGAAAGGCTCTAAAACTCGCATATGGGATTGGATTATAAGTCACAATTTTCACAAATTAGAAGAAACCGTATTTATTGATGATGTATTATCATATTTAAAACAGGCAGAAGAAAAAGGTGTTACAGCTTATCATATAAGTAGTTTTATTGAATAACAAGCGTTGGAATATAGAAACTTCGTTCCGTGAATTAAAGTATGCGTTAGGTGGCATCAACTTCCACTCCAAAAAGGAGGATTTCATCAAAATGGAGCTGTTTGCACACTTTATCATGTTTAATGCTGTAAGTCGCTCTATTGCATGCGTTTTCAATCTTATGTAGCCATGTAGGCTACGTCCGTTTCGTTTGCATTTCCATCGTTTTAATCTTGTGGGACCGCTCATTTGCTATGCTGCTAATATTTCATTGCTTTTGCCTCCCACCTTGTATTTTTGTCTGCTCTAATTATCCCACATTTTGTGTTTATAATCAACCTTGCATGGTATTTATCACAAGCTAAAAAGAAGGCACAATACGTCCAATACGCCCCGTGCAGACATCACCATCTGTGCGGGGGCACTTTTTTGTTTGCTGCACAGGAAAACTTGCGAAAATATGCGAATCGACTACAATAGATACATACACATAAAGACAAACCAAGGAGGGAACAAGTTGAAACGACTTACTGCTTTTCTTCTCGCGGGGGTTACTGTATTGTCCCTCACGGGGTGTGTACCAAGATATGCGGATACTGCGGCTGTAGAGAGAAGAAATACAAGACCTACAACGGTAGTAACACAGCAGCCGACGGATGTTATGACAGGGGAGAACGCAGAGAGTACACCTGTACCAACGGAAGAACCCATCATCGAAAAGCCGGAGAATGTGGTGTTTGCCGAGAATAACACGGCGCGGATTCAGATGCCGAGTGATACGCTAACGGTTACATTTGAAGGTAAAGACATCAAGCCTTGCAATGACTCTGTAGGCACGCTGCAGCAGGCTTATGGCGACCTGTTCACCGATAACTCTCACTTGAATTTCAGCCGTTGGGTACTGGAATATGCTATCGGTGAGAACCAAGAGCTCGTGATTCACGGGCCAGGTGGCATCTATAAGAGCGATGCTCTGCCGAATGCAAACAATATCATTCCTACCTTCTTCCAGTTTGGCGGACTGCGCAACCTGCAGGCAGAAGGCAGCATCCAGTTTATGTTCCTTGGCATTACCGAAAACGCCACCTTTGATGATGTTCTGAAGACGATGTCTCAGTATGGCGAGCCTGTATCAGGCTGGAACTACGATGAGAAAGCTGCCACTAAGAAGAACGACCTGACGGGTACGCTCAACTACTGGACGGATAGCGGATACAACATTGAGTTTTACTTCGACAACTACGGCACATCTCTCACGATGGTGTCTATCGCGTATAATCCGGAAGAATTGGCAAATTTGAGCAAGTGAGTGCCGGTCACGAAATAGACCTTGCAGAAATGTGCGAATCGAAGTATAATGCTACTGTAATCAGAAAGAACTATCTTTCGCGAGGACTCCGTTAATGACGGCGTTCTCGTTTTCTTTTGCTGAGGTATAGTTGTCAAAACTTGCGAGCAGCATATAATAGAATTTAGATGATAGATACTATTTTTTTACTGCGTCATGCAGTTGCGCTATTCTCAATCTGGCAGTTTAAGCAGATTCATCTTCTGGATGGGTCTGCTTTTTTGCTGGAAGAAAGGATGTTTTACAAAAAAGAATTGTTTTACTATTTGAAAAAAGATATAATATAGAAAAGGAAGTGATTTGAATGATTCTGTATCATGGCAGCAATATGCTCGTCCAAAATCCGGAAGTACGTAAGACCGTTTATACGAAAGACTTTTCATGGGGATTCTACTGTACAAACAACTACGAGCAAGCAGAACGCTGGTCTATAAAAGGGCACCGTGCCGGTGTGGTGAATGTATATGAGTATACAGAATCCGCATCACTCAAAATCAAGAAGTTCCCGGAAATGAGCGATGAATGGCTGAATTTTATCGCTGCGTGCCGCGCCGGAAAACACCACGATTATGACATTGTCGAAGGACCGATGGCAGACGACACTATCTGGAACTACGTCAACGACTTCATCCGAGGAGACATCAGCCGCGAAGCTTTTTGGGCATTGGCAAAATTCAAACATCCAACGCACCAAATCAGTTTTCACTCTGAAGCGGCTTTGCAATGTCTCTCTTTCAAGGAGGCGAGAAACATATGACAACAAATGTAGCAACCTATAACAAAGACGATGTGTTTTATGCTTGCAGCTTGATAGAGTTTATCGGGCGGCAAACGAAAAACCATCGAAAAGATGTTGTCTCCGCATTGGGAACGAATGGAGTTCAAACGATTCTGGATTACGCAGATGTGTATCATTGCCAATCGTTTGAGCAAACTGCAGATGAAATATGCTCGCAGTATCCGGTGCAAGAGGGAACATATGACTCAGTTGCAGAGTGTCGCTACAAAGTGCCGCCCTGCACAGAAATCGGAAAAGTCTACCAAAGAATCATTTGCGATTCGACAGAAACGCCGAAAACACAGGATGTGGTTAATGTGTTCTCGTCATATCTCAGCGATGAAATATCGGATTTCAATTCGACATTGTATTGCGCAAGTCCCGATTACCTGTATCGCTCTTACATGGAGGGCGATTTGCTAAACTATCCGAAACGATAACGCAACAAAAGGCTGCCGCCCATCACGGGTAGCAGCCTTCTTTTTTGTTTGGTGTCTATATCAGTCAATGCTGAGAGACTACAACATACGCTAAATCTGTACCGGTGAGAGCATCCTCCAGAATAATACAGAAATGCTTTATTTTACAATTTCGCCAATGTCGTCAGCAAACTTAGAGTCGCACATCATATAGTAGCTGACATCGCCATACTCCAAGCCGAGTTCTTTGGCATAGCTTTCGATGGTATCCAAAACCGACTTTTTTTCAAGCCCAAATTCAGAATGCAGGCGAGCAAACTCTTTGTCAGCAACAGATACGCAAGGACGGTTCGAAGCATCGTCGTCCTTATTCGTAAACATACCATCAAAAATGTCGTGCCCGGCACAAAGAGCAGTCTCGTTGTTCATCACATGAGCGATAACAACCGCCTTGCAATCGAAATCGGAATCTTCCACAAAGAAATCAGAGGGCTTTCCGTGCCGTACAACGACATTTTCGTAAATGTCACGAAGTTCGGCAGGAGCAGAGGGAGAGGTCAACGTCTTTTCGTGGCTCCGCATGAACGCGACAAATTTTTCGTCTGAAAGAGTGTCGGTATAAAAACCCACACCGGTAACACGGACTTTGACCAACTTCTCGAAGTATTCGTTGATAGACTTGACTACCCTCTGACGGGCCTCCTCATATGCTTCCTTCACGCAAGCGACAGTATAGAAGACAGGGAACGGCATGATGTCGACACCGTTAGCAAGGTTTCTATCCCGAATCGGGTCAATGACCTTATGCAGGCAAGAAACATGGTCGTAGATGTCCTGCACGGAGGTAATGTAGCTGGTGACATACAGCTCATCATTCTTGCTGTAATGTCCAAGGAGCCCAACATACAAAGTCTGAACAATCATCCTCTTGAGGTTGAACCAGCGAAGACGCAGGGGCAGGATGACATTTGCTGCAGAATCATCGCCATGATACTCAAACGGTGCAGAGACCTTCTCAAGTGTAAACTGGTCGTCTTTATCACCGTACTTACTCTCAAAAAGACTCAGCATAATATCCGTGGAAGTGAAAGGAATCGCCATCGGGATAGTCTCTTTCAAGAAGGAAAGGAACCATTCGATATTGCACCGCTGCCAAGCCGCATCATCCATGTGGGCACGGAACTTAGAGACAACCTTGTTCTCATCCTTGGTCAATTCTTCATACCCACAAGCCACACGGAACTCATCTTCCGTAACCATGTCCGTGGCATTGGCGAGTTTCCGAATCGTGTTCTCCGTCGGCTGAGACTTGGCATTGCCACTGAGCAGAGAAGCAATATAGGAGCGGGAAAGTCCCGCTTCAAAAGCAAACTTCTCCTGCGACTTCGTACCCATCGCTCTGCGGACGAGCTTTGCCATGTACTGAGCATTGAAACCGGAACGGTCAATCTGTTTGTCATCAGCCTTGGCTGCAGAAGTATCCCAGCCGGTGATGAGAGAGTAGCCGATATCGTTCAGAGAGCACAAGACATGTCCATCGGTCTCTTTTGCAGGGGAAGAGAAGTTGTGATTGTTTTCGAGCGTCTGTACATATCTCCGCAGCAACCGGCACTCGTTGATGTAAATGACATCGGGCACATTGAGGGCAACCAAGCGTCCAATACGCGTACTGAGGCGCTCAATTTTGGCAGCCATAAAGCTGATATCCTTAAACTGAACGGGAGTTGTTTCCTCAAATACATCTGCACCAAGTTCAATGCGATTCAAAGCAGTGATTTTTACGCCTTTGTCCTCTGCCATTTTCAAGGCTGCTTCTGCGCCGTAATATACCTTGTCGTATTTAGCAACGGCTTCGGTAAAGTCCGCAGCGGGTTTCGGCAAAGCAATAATGCTTCGTTTGCCATTTTTCTCAGCATAAGCATAAGTCGAAAAAGATACGAGCTTCCACAGAAACTCTTTCTCAACGTCGAGAATTTCGGCAATCTCCGGGATTTGTGCGGTCAGGATGATGGGTGCTGCAAGGTTTACATAAATCATGGTTTTGCCCTCCAAATGTCTAAAGCTGTCTAAAGAGGTTGCTTACTATATACAATTTTAGACAATTCGCAAGTGAATGCAAGCATTTTTTTAAAAATTTTTTCTTTGTTTACAATCGCTGCTTTGAGTGAGCATTTCCACCAATTCATTTTGAAAATCACAACAAATACGGTTGCGAAAATGCGCGAATTGCCTAAACTTAATCCTCATCGCATGGATTGTTCATTTTTTCAACAACACTACAGGCACCGGTATGGTTATCAATCTGATGAGCCCTCTGATGTACACCATGGTAGGTGCCGGTATTGCTTGGGCGGTGCTGATTAAAGAGAAGCCGTTCATCAGCAAAATTTGCGGACGAGCTGCGCTCATTGCTATCGGCAGCAACATTCTGATTTATCTTTTGTTCCACTAATTGCTGCTATCATGGCCTTGCACATTCGTGCGAATTGAATAAAATTAGAATTGTAAAGTGAATAAGTGGGGAGCCGCAGAGGATGTATCTTCTTCTGCGGCTTTCTGCGGCTTTTATAATACTTTGATTGTTTTTCGAGCCCCGCGTGGACTGAGTTCTGCGCGAGGCTTTTCTTTTTGGAGGAACCATGGCGGAATCAAAAAAGCGCGAATTTAGCCGGGCAATCGCTCAAAAACGGTGTCTCGAAGCCATTGACCGCGCAATTCTCATCAATGAAGGGAAGGCAGAACGCCCATTTCTTTACACTGTCAACGAATTGGTCGTCTTCGGCTCTTTGGTGAGTTCGGAAAAGTCAAAGGTTCACGATGTGGATTTATTTGTCACTTGGAAGCAGAAGCCGAATTTTCAGGATAACTATAAGGCCGCGGACAAGGCTTGGCAGGACTATACCAGAAAATACGCGCCGGATTCTCTCTGGAACGACTGGTATAAGGTTCAGTCTTTCCCGCAGACGGATGTGATGAGGTATCTACGTGGGCGCGGTTCGGGGCTTATTTCATTGCATGGGGAACTCGACCGGATATATGTCGATGGCGGTGTGAATTACACAGTCATTCTGGACGGCAAAGTACAAAAAGTCGCTCTGGATGCATTGACGCGCAGGTTCGAAACCGCGTAAGAGGTGAAAAATGCAAACTGCACTGACTTTTGTGGCAATACTTTCCATAGTGATGCTGTTCCTTTGCGGAACATGGCCTACATTCATCCTTTTAGCGGTTTTTGCTGCGGTATCAATGGTCTGCTGCATTGTGGTTTCTTATATTTTGCGAAAGAGAACTGACGAGAAGGACGCAAAAGACGCAGCGCTGCAGAATAAAATTACGAATTGGCGTAAAGTGCGGCGTAGTCAGCTCAGAAGTGATGCTGATAGCGATGGTATGTTCGACACAGGTGGCATAATACAAGACCTGCGATTGTCGCTGGAAGAGGATGAGCAATTCTGTGAGGAGAAGCACGAAATAGAAGAGCTGGAAATTCAAATCAACTTGTGGAATCGAATCGGAGATGCTTTTAAGAAACTGCTGAATAGCTGCGTAATCCTTGTTTGTCTCTTAGCACTTTCGTCGTTCATCGCTTTTGCATATAGCTATGTGTGCCGTTTGTTTAGATAAAGGAGGTATACATGTCAGAACCAAAAAGTATGGGCAAATTTCACCCGGTCCTACTCAACGACTGGGACCATGTGAATAACACAGACATTGACCCGATGCGGGTATCGATTTCCAGCACAGAGGTCGTCCACTGGGTCTGCGCCAAGTGCGGCCGCAGGTGGGAAGCGTCCATCAGCGACAGGGTACAGGGCAAGGCAGACTGCCCGATTCGGAAATACCACTATATGTTTTCGCACGACCAATAAAAAGCATCTTAAACGCACGCGTGCGTTCGGTAAATGCACGCGTGCGTTTTTTGTGCATTTCCGCGTATTTATCGCTCATCTTTTGTGAGGAGGAGAGACAGTGGCTCAACCGATTCAGGCTGTTCAGATTTATTTTGAGCATCCACTTGGTGCTGAAAGAGAAGTGCTGAGAGAGTTCTTCTCCTTTGCTGGCTGCTTAGTAAAAACGACTATGATGCCGGTAGAAACTATGCTGGAGAAGCACAAATCACTCGTTGATTCGGGAAGTGAGCGAATCGCACATCTGTTTCTTACGGACCGGTCACCGGAAGGCATCACACTATCAAAAAATGAGATGTGGTGCAGTTTTCGTATCTTGAAGCAAGAATTAACGATAAACAAAAAAGCAATTCTGCACAATGCGGACCAGAAAATTTCTACTGAACAATTCGAGAAGGCAGCGCTTGATGTGATTATCCGCCGTATTTGGAAAGATGAAATTTGCAAAGAAGCCTATTCCTCGCGCTACATGTCCCGGAACCGAAAACGCGCATGGGATAGCGTATCGTTCACGATTCCCGCGATGGCTAAGCAAGTGCCTCTCTGGCCTGGGTCGCCTGACATGGTGAAGTCCGGCAAAGACCTTTGGCAGTTCGGGGAGGAAGGTAGTACCAGACGACTGTCTTATAAAGAAGCAGCCGCTATCCAGACATTCCCGAAAGATATGGTCTTTTGCGGGAATCTAACGAGCAAGTATAAGCAAATCGGGAATGCAGTGCCTTGCGAACTTGCAAGAGTCGTGGGCACGGAACTGTACCGTATCCTGAACGAAATTGAAGAGCAAGAAAATCATTGCCCGGCATGAGTGATTCGTGCCGGATTTTTTATTGGAGTCATTATGCCAGAGACAAGAAAATACACCGTCGTTGACCTGTTCGCAGGTGTCGGGGGACTGAGTTACGGTTTTTCAAGAAACGAACACTATGAAATCATCTTGGCAAACGAGATGCAAAAGGATATTGCGAAAGCATATACCATCAACCACCCTTCGGTCAATATGCTGCAGGGCGACATCAAAGACCTGTCCGAAGATATCCTCCGTCAAGCGATAGGAAACCGTACAGTGGATGTCGTGGTCGGTGGTCCGCCGTGTCAGTCGTACTCTACGCTCGGTAAACGGCAGATGGACGCGCGGGCAAATCTTTTCATGGAATACAAGCGCGTTCTCCGCATCCTACATCCGAGAGCCTTTCTGTTTGAGAATGTCAAAGGTATTCTGAGCATGGATAAAGGAACCCTGTTTGAGCATGTCCGCAAAGAATTCGAGGATATTGGGTACAGCCTCCAATACAAAATCCTCAATGCCGTAGACTACGGTGTACCGCAGCTGCGGGAACGGGTCATTCTAGTTGGATTCTTGGGCGAGAATGCCTTTCAATACCCGGAACCAACACATGGAGAAGGGCTACTGCCGTATGTGACGCTGCAAGATGCACTTAAAGACCTGCCTACACTCTCATGCGGGGAGGAAAGCACCGTGTATGTCGCCCCTCCCAATAACGAGTTTCTTTCATGGGTCCGGCAGAGTAGTTCAGATACGCTCACGGAGCATAAAGCCCCGAACAACAGTGCTCATCTTCGCAAAATTATGGCGGCGCTCAAAGATGGGCAAGGTAAGGATGATTTACCGGAAGAACTCAGACCAAAGAGCGGGTTCAAGAACACCTACGCGAAACTCTGGTGGGAGAAACCCGCCACTACCATCACACGGAACTTTGCCTGCCCGTCCTCATCGAGATGCATCCATCCGAGAGATTCGAGGGCACTCACGATACGAGAAGGAGCACGGTTACAGAGTTTTCCGGACAACTATCAGTTCTACGGCTCCGACTGCCTGAAACGATTAGAAATCGGCAATGCGGTCCCGCCGCTGCTTTCGGTGGCATTGGCTGAACAGATGCTGAAAGCACTTGATACAGAAAAATAACATACCTACAGATTCTCGGCACTAAATAGCCGGGAGCGAGGGCTTTACATGAATAATAAAAACGCAGAGTGGCAACGCGAATACTACTTGACACATGACAAGTACCAAATGCAAGGGAAGAGCGCAGAATGCTATAAGGTCGTCAAGGGTCTTGCTCGTATCCTTCAGCTGCCGACCATTGCGAAACTCACGACCGACAACGAATCGGTCATCAGTGATTTCCGACTGAACAGCGGCGAGTATGGGCTTGAGCCTTACGATAAATACGCTATCAAAGTAGATGATACCTACGGTGCGTCATTATATATCCTTGTCCATAGAAGGGCTGATACGACCTTCCTGTGCCCGATTCTCATGGGCTTTGAGGGCGAGAACACCTGTGCCATGGTCAAGCCTACCGATAACTGGCGGATGCGGGAAATGGCGGCATTTGTCGAGCTGAAAAGGGCAGAAAAGGAATTCGGCGTGGACGGGCTGATGATGGCGGTGAATACACGAAATGGGGTATACGGCTACCTTTCCGTTCTGAACAAGTCTGGCAATCTGCTGGAACGGTGGCTGCGAACCGAGCGCGATTCCCTACATGAACGGAACACTGTGACGGCTCCGAGCTCAGCGGCGCTGATACTGCAAATCTGGCTGCATACGATATGTCTCTGGAAGCGTCGGTGTCTGAGTCGGAAGGTTGAGCAACGCATCGTACACGCGAACGGGGAACAGGAATCGGTCAAGGATGTCAGAGAATGCCTGAACACCACCAAGCAGACTATCGTGGACCTCAAAAAGGGCATTGTGGTCTATGTGAATGACACTCCCGGGAAACGTGCATTTGCAGGATTCTGCGTGCTCCAATCTGAGCGCTGCGGGCATTTCCGGCATCTGCAAAGTGGCAGGGTCGTCTATGTCCGACCCACGACCGTTCACTACAAGAAGCTGAACCCCAACAAGGCTATCAGTCAGACTGCCAAGCCGGTAATCTATCGGAACACGGAAGACTTCCTGCGCGAGAAATCTTATCTCGAAAACGATGTGCTCATGATGCTGAAATGCAACGGCATCGAGTATCAGCGGGAAAAGATGTTTCCGTGGCTTGGAAGAAAGCGTTTGGATTTCTTTCTGCCAGGCAAGAACATCGCCATCGAGTGTCAGGGCGTGCAGCACTTTTACCCCTACGGCAGCGATGACAAGGATTTCGAGGCACGAAAGCAGCGGGATACGGACAAGTACAACGAATGCACCGGCAACGGCGTGCAGGTTCTTTATTATATGAGCGATATGATTCCGGTGCCTAACGAGATGGCGAGGAAATACCGGTATGTGACCAGCCTCGATGAGCTGCTGGCGATTCTGAACGATAAATAATTGATTTTGACGCCTCCGATGTTACGGCATCGGGGGTTTTGTTTTTGGGAGGATACTATGAGCAAGGGAATGCGTACAGAGGATGAGGTTCGTGACAGTGCCAAGCTGGTTCTTGGCTTCGATAAGGAAGAACCCGGCGTTCAGCAGGGGACGGGGCAGATTACCACCTTTAATCAGCTGGGTTTTCGTGGCTGCAACGATAAGCCGGATGGCTGGTATCTGCCGGATGACGCCAGCAAGCCCGCCATCATTCTGGAGACGAAATCGAAAACAGAAGGCGTTACAAATCCCGTACAAGACATGTGAGTGTGACACAGAAGAATATGTCAGAAGGCTTTTTAGGAACATCGACACCTATCAAAAAATCATGGAAAATCAAGCACGTTGGCAACGCTCTGGAATCTTACATCAAGAAACTCGTACTGGATGATGTGACCAAGAAGGCAGGCATCAACACCGAGTACGCCTTTGGGGATATGGAAGGTGACCACATCATTCTTTGGAGCAAGGGCAGGCATACCACGGATGGCAACATGCAGATGGTGTGCAAGAAGTGCAATGCGGCGAAGTCGGATAGATAAAGCTGATAGGAGGAGAACATGATGAAATATCGACATTTTATGTACGGTATGTTCGATGGCACAGATGGGAATAGATACGACATTTGTATTCCTTCTCCGTTTGTCCGAAACTCAAAAGGTGAAGCTATGAAGGATGAAAACTTTGCCTACCGCTTTTGGGCTACTGATTCGGCTGGTCCTATGCTAATTGCTTTTGCAAATGAGCACTTTGAGCCCATGAACAACGGCAAAATGCAAGTGAAATGCTGGGTGGACAAGAATGTTGTCGGGACCTATACTTTTGAGGAGTTCAAGAAGAACGGCGGGTATATTCGACAGTTGAAACAGAGTAGCAGGGAAAAATGTGTAGTTGATGAGTCGGACTTTATGGAGACCGACAAAACCTTTGCCGATATCTTTCCAAATATGAAAAAGCACAAGCTGTATTATATTGATGATGAAGCATACAAGATTAGTGAGATAGAAGATAATGCTTAAAACTAAGAAAACCACCCGCCAGAGCACTCGCGGAAGCGAAGTCACTTACTCCGGTTCTGTGACCGCCGTCACCCCCAAGACAATCGTGGTCTTCATGTCAGCACTCGATGTCGAGGTGGATGTCCAGCCCTCCCAATATATCCATCCAGAGCGTCTTCGTCCTCACAGAAGATTTTGGCAACTTGGATATTGACTGAGTTATTTAGATTGGCCTTGAGTAATTCACGAAGCATGGTATAATTAGACTATCGCAAAAGGCTTTGAGCCTCCCATCGTAATCAGTAATGTGCCGACTGCGGTGGAAGGCTTTTTGCTTTATGGGGGTTATCTTTATGAACGAAAAAGAATTATATTATTTCTATTTCGATGAATCAAATAGAAACGGCAACATCAGATTCAAAAATGGATTGCCGAATTTTTGGCACAAAAGCGAGGGCATACAAAGAGAAACAAACTATTATGTGGGGTGCTATTTGGGATGGAGCGCAAACAACCGAGAAAGTGCTTTAACTGAATACCAAGAACTTGAAAAACAATCGAAGACCTTGCTTTTTCCTGGAACAGACACAGAACTTGGCGAATTAAAATCGCAAAAAATCAGAGCAAACTACAAATACGGTTTGAAGACATTCACATCTAAATATATTAAGTTCTATACATCGTTGTTTAACTATTTACTGGAAACAGATGCAATATTTCAACTTAATATAATTGCACCATTTGAAATTCTAATGAGCGATGGACTTGAATTCACATTTAAAAAGCCCCATAGTCAAAAAATCATAAGAGCATTTAGATACTCTATTACGAAGTTTCTTCAAAACTACGCCGATAACGAAGTTATGTCGTACCTAGAGGATTTCCTGAGTACGAACGATGCGGCAAAATTTAAGACGGCAACAATTTCAAAGCTACACAGCGTTATTGAATGGGGAAGCGGTGTGGAGAGAAAAAGCGAAGAAGTTGCCGTTCTTGCGGTTGTGCTTGAAATGCTCGAAGAATGTACTATTTCAATTAAAAACTATCCAATAAAATTCAACTATATGATTGATGCCTTAGGATTTAAGGCTGCATTATTAGAGAGAAACATTCCTTCGAATTGCGCTATAATACAAATTGACAACGAAAAAGACACGAAAAAAGCGATAGAAAGTGAGTTTGAAAATGTAACTGAAGTTGATTCTAAGAATTGCACAGGTGTGCGAATCTGTGATATAGTTGCAGGCTTTGTATGCAATATGTTAAAAGCTATAACTAGAGCACTAAATCCGAATGAGTCAGCTCTCGATTATGAAAAAGCAAATGCCCAATTATGTATTCTTTCCAAAGACTGGTTTGATATAACAGAAGAACAATTTGCATTATATAAAACGATTGGGAACTATTTGGCGGCAGATGAATTACCCTATTATACAGTCACGACCGGAAAATACGCGGACGATGTAGCAATGCTTTTTTCTCTGTTGCACTATTTCAAAAAGTTTAAAGATTATGAGAACTATAAACGTCGGAATTTATCAAAGCATGTGAAAGAATTCCATTCATTTTCTATGCAACGCTTGCAAAATTCGTTATGCAGTTTATAATTGGCACAACATTATTAGACTAACCAGTTTTTCTTTCCAATTGCTAAAATCATCACAGCATGGTATAATATACTCATTATAAAGGTAATACCAAAAAAACAAACAAATCCCATTACGAAAGGAGCCATACCATGTCCACCCTCAAAAACGGCGAGTTCGGCATCGACTTGGACAAAGAAAAGATTCTCTGGACCGACAGAAAACGCCACACCATCTTTTCTCTGCCGCTGTCCTTTACGAAGTACACTCTGACCGAAACCAAACTCATCATCCAGCGTGGCTGCTTCAACTTGCGCGAGGACGAGATTCAGCTGTACCGCGTCCGGGACATCGCATTCAAACAGAACTTCTATGAGCGTCTGTGCCGTGTCGGCAGCATCCATCTTTGCTCTACAGATGCTATGACGCCGGAAATCGACATCCGCCGCATCAAGAACCCGCGCGATGTCAAGGAAGTGCTTTCTAAGACCATCGAGGCATGTCGGAAAGCGAACGGTATCCGTACTTCGGAAATCATCGGGGACCATGGCCGCTTCCACGAGCCTGACCCGCATGGTATGCCGCCTGAACCCTGCCACGAACATCCCCATGACTAATAATAGCCCGTACAGATTCAGTTCTGTGCGGGCTATTTTTTGTTTCCAAAAGAAATTTAAAATCCGGTCTGGTCGGATTCATGAGGTATGACGGTTGACCGATTATGCGAACTTCATACAAATCAATTACCCACAACCTGAAGGAGGGGTGTACTAAGATTGGTCTTGAACAATTCACGATTATAAAATCGCAAAATTCAAAAAATCACGAATAAAATTCAAATATTTCGGATTTTATTCAATAAATTTTATATTGCTATAATGTGCGAACTGCGTACAATTAAGAGTGCAAGAAGAAACCCCATAACATACACAAAGGAGAATAGCAAAATGAGCACTTGCACCCTGAAATTCGAAGCTACCGCGTTCCGCGAGAATGACGACAACGAGCTCGAAAGCCTCTCTGCTTCCATCAGCGTTCCTGTGGAGAACGATGACGAAGTAATTGGAAACACGCTGGGAGAGGAGAAACTGATTGTTCATGCTGTCGCAGCACTGTACAACCTTATCAGCGACCTGCGCCCCAACTGGCTGGATAACGAGGATACCAGCCTGACGCTGGATATTTCTATCGATGGCAGGAAAGCTCAGTCGTGCGGCGGCCTCGTCGCCATGAAGGAGGAGGGCTTCACCTTCGGCCTCGAAGATTAAGCTAAAAAGGTGAGGCTCCTTTTCGTTGCGTAGCTGCGAAACATAGTTGACGACCCGTGCGACTGGCATACAATAGAACATACTGAACAGCGTTGATAACGTTGCTTCGGTAGAGACGAATAGGGTCCTGAGCCGACCTTAAATGCTCACTGCGAAGAAAGACCTGCCTGCGGCTAACAGGCGGGTCTTTTCTTTTTGCGTAGCTGCTGCCAAGAGCAAAGAAGGAAGCGTAGCTGCAGCAAACCGTAGGCGCTGTAGTTGATGTAATGTGCGAGCTGCATACAATAGAAATGTACTAAGGATACCATCATACATAACAACCATTAACAATCTAGCCGTTTGGTAGCTTAACCGCTATCGGACGGCTTTTTCTTTTGATAAGAAAAAGAAAGGACGGAAAAAGCCATAAAAAAGCTATTTCAATCACAAGTACAGTAGCTGCAATGTTCAACAGCGACGGGAACCGCAAGCAGTTCTTCTGAAAAGAGGAGCTGGAAGGCCACAACATTGAAGAAATTTTTTTGTTTTTGCCGGGAGATGAGAACTGAGAAGAGAGAATAACGGGAGGACACTATGAAAACTATTAAATCCATCATTATCTTACTTGTCGCAATTCCTGCAATGGCTGTTTATGCCTTGTATGAAGCCATCAATGCGCTGGCAATCGAAATCGACATGGTGCGCATCCGCGCCATGACGAATTGCTGCCGTAAGTTTAAGACTATGTGACGATAAGCCGTCTGCCTTCTGGTGGGCGGCTTTTTCTTTTGCCAACTACTTGCCATACGTCAAGTGCGTATGATACAATGAAGCGGTAATAACAACAGGGTAGGGGCACTATGTCATTTTATGGCATAGTGCCCCTTTTTCTGTTTTAGAAAGGAAGTGAAAACCATGTCAAAATCTACCTGTTCCGGGTATACACATACCCAAGAACAATGTGACCACCATGCAAACCAAATGAATCTTAACAGCGATGCCTACGCGGCTGCTATGGACAACCACGCAGACCAGTGCAATCCGAACAACGACAACTACCAAGGCAAATAAGGAGACAAAGATGAAACTCAAAAAGATACTCAGCGCAGCCCTGAGCGCGACGCTCGCTGTAGGACTCTGCGTCCCAACAGCAATGGCGGCACAGCCCCAGAATAAGGTTGACCAGTCTATCACCAAAGAAGTCTTCTATGATGATTTTTCAGGCGATACACTCGACACGAGCAAATGGCTTGTTGCCGATAAGATGTGGGGCGGTTGGAACGGAGGTGTTGTACCGGAAAATGTCTCTGTCTCTGATGGAACCTTGAAACTCGAAGGACATGGAAACCTGTACACAGGAGATGTAGAGGGCTGCAACAAGAATCTTCCCGGAGGCATCCGTACAGGAGCAGCCATTGCGACACGCGATTATTATGCTTCCGGCAGTTACGAAGTCGTAGCAAAAGTGGCTCCTGAACTGGGAGCATGCTCTGCCATCTGGACATTTGAGTATGAAGAGTACGAGAAAGGCGTAGACCCGGAATACAACAACTACCCGGACCAGACTGGCAAATACGCCATCGTGAATCATGAAATCGACATTGAGCTGCCTACGGCCAATGAAGATTTTGCGGAACCGACATTCCATGCAGCACGATTCAACACCTATGAGATGGAGAACCGCAGCAACAGCCATTTCACCACATTACCGGAAGATGTCTCCGACGGGCAATGGCACACCTACCGCTTTGACTGGCATACGGGGAATACCAATGAACAAGCTCGCGTTGACTTCTATGTAGATGGTCAATACTTATATACGAGTACCGAACATATTCCTACAAATGCTTCCCGTCTTTGGATTGGTATTTGGTTCCCTGCATCGAAAGATTCTGACGGTGACGGCTATGGAGATACAGGATGGACGGGAACTGCCAACTTTGATACAACTGTATTCGAAATCGACTCTGTGAAGATTACGCCTTATTGCGAAGCAGGGGATACAGTCGGAAAAGAGAGCTATCCTAAGATGGGTTGGGCAAACGATTCTTTCCCGGAAGATATTGCGGCTGAAAATTACGAGCATGTAGTAAATGGTGATTTCTCTGCCGGAAAAGACGGCTGGACCGTTAATGGGGACGCAAAAGTTGAAGACGGAAAAGCTGTTCTGGAAACAGGCTCTGTAACGCGCACATTCTCCCAGATGATTTCTGTGCAGCCGAAGATGACCTATACCGTTAAGGCAGATGTTGAGACAGATGGAACAAAGGTAACACTCGGCGTAAGGAAAAAGAATGGGGAAGGAAATGTATCGGAGACATATACGAGTTCCGGTCAGAAAGCATTCACCTTTACAACAGAGGCATCTTGCAAGGAAATGGAAGTCTATGTGCAGGTGAACCGTTACCAACAAGGAGTTGCTGCAAAGGTCGATAATGTTTCCGTGAAGAGCGGAAAAGACACCACGACTGTGCCTATTACTCCGGTAGAACCGACTCCTGCGCCGGAGCCGATAACGCCTGCTGAACCCGCTCCCACACCGTCAGAGAAGCCCGCTGAAGGGCATGATAGCCTGCTCGACAAAGATGCTTGGCAAACTTCCGGAGACGCCGTAATGACGGACGGTGTTGCTACGCTGACATCAGGCTCAAAGACTGACCGAGCAACACAATCTGTTACCGTGGAAGGCGGCAAAACCTATACACTGACAGCCGATGTGGAAACATCCGGCACAGAAGCAGAGATTGGTGTAAATGACTATAATGGTCGCTATACAAATCTCAAAAAGACTGTGACAGAGGATGGCAAAGTATCTTTGACATTTACCACGGCAAATCATATCAAGACGATGGAGGTCTATCTACAGGTGCTGCGGTATCAGAATCCCAATACGCCCGTAACCATCAAGAACATCTCTCTGGTTGAGGGGAATAATGTCCCTTCTACGCCTGAGAAACCGATTCCTACACCGACACCGAAGCCAGTAGAACCTACTCCCACCCCATCGGAGACACCAAGCAGCGTAGAAAACCTTCTTAGCAATTTTTCTTGGAAAACATCCGGTGATGCCGTTATGGAAGCCGGAATTGCAACGCTCACTTCCGGTTCCAAGACAGACAGAGCTACACAAAAAGTAAAGCTTGAAAAAGGAAAGACATACAAGCTCACGGCAGATGTTTCGGCATCCGGTACTGAAGTCGAGTTAGGTGTGAACGACTATAACGGACGTTACACAAATCTGAATCAAAAGACAAATAAGAACGGACAGCTTTCGTTCACATTCACTACAGCTTCTCATATTGACACAGTAGAAGTATACCTGCAAGTGCTGCGGTATCAGGCAAACAATACACCTGTAACAGTCAGCAATATTCAGCTTGTGCAAGAGGACTGACACTTTTCCCTTGATGAAATAGCATCAAGCCGTTTACCCCTAACCGGGTGGACGGCTTTTTCTTTTGACAATTCACAGGATTGCTCACACTAACCGCATCCAGATTGCGCCATCAACGCAGCGCCAGAACAGAATTTCTAATTTGTTTCTGCCAAAACACCCACATTGGAGGAGGCATAGATTTTTATGTATAGAGTATTAACATAGAGCAGACAAGATTGTAAAAAATGCAATTTTATGGTATAATACGGGTATGATGAATCGGAAAATATACCGCTAGTTTGGCGGTTCTTGAAGTGTGGTGAGCAAGTTGAAGAAATTCTTGAGCTTCGTACGGAAAGCACTATTCATGGTTACGGTAGTCGTAATCGCAGTAACTTTCGAGGGTTGTGGCGAAGTGGCAGATAAGACTATCGACGAGATAAAATACATCCCGGCGCAGATGTTCACTACAAGGGAAACGGCAGAGACTGCGCAAACGGATGAACGGATAACCTCACCGGAATCTGCAGCGACAGAGTATAACTACATCTATTACCGTCACAACAACCAATGGGTCACATCACGCCTTGTAAACTATGAGGTAGTAGACAACGGGCAAAACATAAAGTTTGAGGTTGATTCCACGATGAGCGCTGACCGATACTACTACACCAGCATGGCGAATGTCATGTTGATTCATCACGATGAGGCAAGCACACAAACAAATCAAGCAATTTGTCCGGAAAACAAGGAGAAGCAACGGCAATGGGATACCAATTAACAGGAACATTCACAATACGCTGCACAGAAGAGGAAGCATTCAACATCATGTATAACATGATGCACGACAAAGCATTGTATATGCCAGAGTTGGCGCTCATAAATGCACGCCCGTCAAAGCTTGACCCAGCGTTTCTGTATCCCCGTGATATGTTCATAAACGGGGACTACTTGTTCTGCTATCCCAAGCAGCAGTTGGCACTACAGATAAAGCAGCTTCTCGCCACGCATCAGATAGCTTTTGCGCAGGTGCTTGCAGCTACTGACAAAGAAGACCAACACCGTATCCGTGCCGTTTTTCGTCAAGACCTGACGAAGATAGACATAGACCTGCATGGTGTAAAAGAAGCCAATGCGAAGAAGCTCATTTTGAAATACAAGCGCACCCCGGAGGAAAGGTAAACAATGACAACCACAAACATCATCGGACTCATTCTAATTGCAATTTCCATTGTCGTGCTGGTTGGCAGTTTCGTTGCAAGGTGGTTCTTCATTCCCAGTGAACCGTACTTCTCTGAGAAAACAAACTGCATGGTAACATACGCTGAAATTGAGGATATGCGCCACAGGTGCAATGTCGTCACGGTTATAGGTGTAGTTCTCATGGCGGTGGGTATCGGTCTGGCAATGCTGCTGTTCACATACTGAGAGGAGAAGGAAAGAGTATGACTGCTATCATCAAAAGACTGCTTGCTCTGGCAACGGCTTTCACGCTTGCATTGAGCCTTGTAGGTTGCGGAGTCGATGTCACGGGCGTTTCGCTGAATTTGCCCGATACTATTGAAAAGGGGACAGCCCTTGTCGCTACCCCGGAATATGCCTTTGATGGTGCAACTCCGGAAACGGCAGAACTGGAAAAGAAGCTGGACAAGCTCGAAATGCGCTATACATCCAGTGACCCGTCTATTCTGGTTGTAGATGACAACGGTAATCTTGTGGCTGTCAGCGCCGGTACGGCAGAAGTTGCCTTGTCCAGCAAAGATGGTACGGTATCGACCAGTAAAATACTGGAAGTTATCGTTGCACCGACTGAAATTAAAACTGCCGATGAATTAACTTTGACAACAGGAGAAACCGCTACGCTGGAAACGGCTGTCACTCCTACTGATGCTACTCATGTATTTGTCAGCTACGCTTCTTCTGATGATTCTATTGCAACGGTAAATGACGGCGGTGAAGTAAAGGCTGTGGCAGCAGGCGATGCAACCGTCACGGCGGTAGTGGACGGTACAAGTCTCACATCTTCTTGCAAAGTTACTGTATTGCCGGTTCTCGAAAGCATTGAGTTGAGCAACGCCTCTCTTTCTTTGCAGCCGAACGATACTGCACAGCTTTCTTATACGGCACAGCCGGAAAACGCTCTAATTAAAGAAGCTACATACACAAGCAGTGATGATACCGTTGCAACCGTTGATGCAAACGGCAATGTGACTGCGATTGCCGATGGCAAAGCAACAATTACGGCTTCTGTCGGCGATGTTTCTGCTGAGTGTGTTGTAACTGTTGATTCTACGGTTTTGCCCTCGAAAACCAGCGCGAAGGGCAATTCGTTTTCCGGTTCTGCATCTTCTGGAACTAATGGCAATTCGAGTGATACTGCCTCTTCTGCATCTGCACCTGCCGCATCTTCCAGCTTTGAGTATGGTGCATTGCCAATGGACCCAGCAACTGATGGTGAAACATGGTGGAGTATTGACTCTTCCGATTCCGCATATTGGGCTGTGGCAAATAACATCAATGCAATGCGTGCAGAGGGTGGTCTTCCAGCTCTTACTGTGAGTTCTTCGCTATCGAGCATCGCAGATTCAAGATGCGAATACCTTATTGCAAACGATGTTTTTTCTCATGATGGTGCAACAACTGCGGAAATCTTGTGCTCTGGTGCAACAAGTGCGTCTGCAGCGTGTACGGGTTGGAAAAACAGCCCCAGCCATTATTCAAATATTATGGCTCCGGGATATACACAGATGGGAATTGGTTGTATATTTAACACTGCGTATGGTGTTGAAGTTTGGTGTGTTACATTCTCTTAATTGGGGTATCGCAAATACCTATAAAAAGTAAGGAGAACAGAGGATGCTGAGCAATATTGCGGTTCTCAGAACCGTCAAAGAAAACGCAAATAAAGCTGTTCTGGATGCATTGCCCTCGATTTTGTTTGAGGGCTCGCACAACGGCAAGGATGCACAGAAATACTACCTGCAAGGTCCAGCAGCGGAGTATGTTCCCGTCAATATACCGGATGAAACTGCAAAAAAGCTTTCCAAGTGCGCCACAGCACTGGCTATGCAGCTTATCCTTCTCAGCAACAAGACAAAAGGTTTCTTTGGACCTGAGATAGTGAGCGTGGAAGGCAAGGATATTCCGACTGCGAGGAATATCATGAATCCCATCATGGTTGAGAGAGATGCGAAGTATTATAGCGCGAAGCTAAGTGATGAGGTGTATGACACACAGTACGCGGTCAGTGAACATGTGATTGAATGTTGGGAAGATGGACCTGTTCCGCCGATTGTCATCAATAGTTCCATCTGGGCTATCGTGGAAAGCACTGCGGCAGAGATGCAGAAGGATAACCGTTTCCTGCGCAGAAAAGAAATCCGAGACACAGAGTTCTTGGAAGTTTCTGCTCGCATTTATAACGAGTTGCTTGGATTCGCGTCAGAAAAATTCGACATTTTAAACACCAAGGAGTTTATATGAGCAGTCAACTACCACCACCTGAATGAGGTGGCTTGTAATCCCGCAGGACTTCAATTTTTCCCACTCGACGGACTGTTAGGCACGGTTGCTGTCCGTGCGACCGAGTACAATAGGCGTTCACCGCTGTTGTAGGCGGCATAGCTGGGGTGAGAATTGGATTATGCGGGATACAGTCCCAATAACCCTACATTGCGAATATTTATGGCAGCGTTGTGGTCACGGTTATGTGTTGTGCCGCAGGCGCTGCACGTCCAGACGCGGTCAGCAAGCGTAAGGTCGTCTTTTATGAAACCACAAACGCTGCAGGTTTTGCTGGACGGATACCACTTATCGATTTTGGCAAAGGTCTTTCCTTGCGATGTGAGTTTGTACTCTAACATTGCGCGGAACATGCCGAAGCCATTATCGTTTGTGGATTTACCAAGCTTCATAGAACCCGCCAAACCGCGCAGGTTGATATCTTCCACGAATACGGCGTCATACTGCTTGGCTATCACAGCACTTGTCGTATGGCAGAAGTTCTTGCGCTGATTGGCTATATGTTCATGCAGAAGCTGAACTTTATGTAGTTGTTCATCATAGTTGTGAGAACCTACTTTCATACGAGACAGCTTGCGCTGCTCTTTTGCAAGTTTCTCTTCACTCTGACGATAGAATTGCGGATAGTTGGCTGCTTTACCGTTGCTGTCAACATAAAAGTCATGGGAGGAATAATCCAAGCCAAGGGACTTCTCTTTAGTGGGAACAACAGGCTGGATATCCTTCTCGAATTCATACAGCAGTGAAATGAAATATTTACCGCTGCGAGTACAGCTAACGGTAGCACCTTTTAGTACCCAGTCGGCATCCGGTTGACGGTGTACTTTAACTTTTATATCGCCTACCTTTGGTAAATGAACAAGATTGCCGACAACATAAACGGTACTCTTAATTTTGCCGTCTTTACTTTGTTTTTTTTGGTTGTTTGTTGTGTACGACATTCCGCTCCTGTGTTTACTTTTCAATCTTGGAACGCCAACGGTTTTTGGACTCTCCAGATGCCGCTTGTTTGCATCTTTCAAATCAAGCTGCGTGTTTGCAAGAGCAAGGCTATCCACCTCTTTCAGGAACGGAAACTCCTTTTTATATTTGGCAGGCGTGGGAACAAAAAAAGTTCCCGCTTCGTTCAGAAACTGCTGTGCATCTATAAGCATATGGTTCCAAATAAAACGTACGCAGCCAAAGGTTTTGGCAAGCAGAACCTGCTGTTCCGATGTTGGATACGCACGATATTTTATTGCTCTATTCAGCTTTCGTGCAGGCACTGCTTATCACCTCTTACATACAATGCGGTCTTGATTTCATACTTATATTATATTATATTTTCAATGAATAATCAATAACACACAGTAGAGTGGCAATTCATCCACCACATGAATGAGGAGGAATTCATGCTATATTTTCTTAAAGGTGATATTCTGACAACGCCGACGCGGAATGAAGATACAGTCATCTGCCATCAAGTAAACTGCTGCGGCGTAATGGGCGCAGGTCTTGCTAAGCAGATTCGCGACAAGTGGCCTGTCGTATTCGATGAATATAAGAAAATCTGCGGAACCGACAGACTCGGTGATTCCCAGACAGTTCAGGTTGCTCAACAGCTGTATGTCGCCAACCTGTTCGGGCAATTAAGCTTTGGCAGAGATAAGCGTCAGACGAACTACGCGGCGCTGGGAACGGCTCTTTTTGGAGCAATGAAAGGACACCCTAATGCAACTTTCCGCGTTCCTTACGGTCTCGGCTGCGGGCTGGCAGGCGGTAACTGGGTGACAGTGCTGAACCTCATTGAGGAAGCCGCCAATGCTTGGAATGTGAATGTTGAGATTTGGGTGCTGCCCAAAAAGTGAGGGGGGGGGTCAGTATGTACAATACAAACTATAAGTGTGTCAAGCCGTTCGATGTATGGCTTGATGCCATTGGTCCAGATGGTAAGAAAATTCCATATCGGGTAAAGCGCGGGACCATCTGGCGCTTAGAATGGTGCAGCGGCGAGCAGAGTTTCAAGGAACTTTCAGGTCCGGATAAGATGCACATTACACTGCCTGATGAGTATGTCGAGAAATATTTCAAAAGGGTATAAGCATGGGAAATTATTGTCCCTACACTGACGGTAATGTCGTATATCTTCAGTGTAAAGAATGCGAAGAGAAACTCTGCGAGAAAGACAGGTTCTTTTGCGGAGTTGCAGGAACGCTGTTATCGATGACAAAGTCTCGCAAACAGATGTCGGAATACCTCGACAGAATGCTGGCTAAGCGGGACAAGGTTGTCATTGCTGCAGAATCCGGTAAGAAGATGGCTGCTTTGGCGGCTATGTATGCCAGTGAACGAGGACACCTTTTCGTGCCTGTTGCAAATGATGATTTGCCCACATATCTCGCCAAACAGCAGCAAAAAGGATGTGTAATCTTTGATGGAACCGAAAACGAACGAGAAATCGAAAACACCTGCCGTGAGCTGCGCATACCGCTGCGGCGCTGTAAACTGGAAGGAGCATAAGCCTATGATGTACCAGAAATTAGTTCGGGACAACATCCCGGCAATTATCGAAAAAAACGGCGAAACTTGCGTAACTCGCAAGCTGACAGATAAGGAGTACGAAGACGCTCTGGCTGAAAAGTTGCAAGAAGAGGTCAAGGAGTTGCTGGAAGCCTACACTGCCAAGGGGCGGAGCGCCATGGATTGCGCGGAGGAGATAGCGGATGTGATGGAGGTCCTGTACGCTATGGGCAAGACCTGCGCTGTTTCCAAGCGAGAAATTGAGCAGGTCAGAAGTCAGAAAGCAGCAGAGAAGGGGACATTCTCCAAGAAAATCTTTTTGGTTTCGACTAAAAAGTGAAAGGAGCGTGCTTGTGACGCAGCAAGACGCAATGCGGTTAATCAGGAAACTGATTTTCGCCAAAAACAGTCAAGACCTCACGCATTTTAACCGATGTGTAGACGAAATTGCTAAAACCTTAGACAAACAAGGCGATAAAGAAGGCGCTCGCGCTATTCGCAGCACCTCCCGTGATGGCTATGTGAAATCATACTACGAGGCAAGTCGGCAAACACAGCCTCTCGGCAGCCCCTTTGTCAGCTATAAACCTGCGTTCGTCATCGACAACAAAGATATCGCGTTGTGGCATGCAAAAAACGACAATCCGGCAATGCGAGTTCGACACATTTTAGAGTACATCGAGAACGGGGAAATGGTTGCCAAAGATGTACTGGAATACGATGCGAACGCAGACAAGTGGATTCGAGTTGAAGAAGAATGTAAAGCGTTGACATAAAATAGCAAGGAAGTGATATAGTGACCAATGTAGAATTGAAAGCAATTCTCCAGCGCGAAGAATACGATTTTTTACGTACCAACAAATATCTGGGAGATAACATCCTGTTTTTGACCGTCGGCGGCAGTCGCGCCTACGGCACGAATGTCGAGGGCTCGGATGTTGACATCCGTGGTGCGACCGGTTCGCCTGAAATCTTGGGGTTTAACCGTTTTGAGCAAGTCATCAATAATCAGACGGACACCGTCATCTACGCGGTCAATAAATTCGTAAACTTGCTTGTCCAATGCAATCCCAACGTCATCGAACTTCTGGGTAATGCCCCGGAACTGTATGTGAACTTGACGCCGGAAGGTCAAATGCTGCTCGACAACAAGGAGCTTTTTCTGACCCGGCGCGTTGCCTACAGCTATGGCGGCTTTGCGAACGACCAGTTGCGGAGACTGCAAATGGGACTCCTTCGCAACGGGACCTCGCCGGAGCCACTCAAAAACAAGTTTGAAAAGAGGAGCCTTGACCGCCTAGTTGCAGGGCAGGGAAAAGATGATGTTTTCAAAATCAGCATCAGTGAAGAGGTTGATTCTGAAGGCAAACATCCGCTCCTGATTTCTGGAAGTCTGAATAACTATCCTGTCAACTCTCTCAAATCCCTACTTCGAGGTCTGACAACGACCATCGACCAATATGAGCAGCCGCAGCATCCGAAAGCGCAAAAGGATGCTGCCCACATCAATAAACACGCAATGCACCTTGTAAGACTGTATTACACGGCATTTGACATTCTGGAACAAGGACGCATCATCACCTGTCGAGACAAGGAACGCGAGGAATTATTAGCCATCCGCAACGGCAAGTACATGTGCGAGGATGGGTCATACGCTCCCGAATTCTTTGAGCTTGTTGACCAACTCGAATCAAAATTTCAGTATGATGTAAAAGAAACTGAGCTCCCGGCAAAGCCCAACTATTGGAAGATTGAGGAACTGTTGGTGGAAATCAACAAATCCTATCTGCAACGTATCATGTAAAATATAGTCTCATAGAGGTGTACAACCATGAAATATTAGCAAAATACCATAATTACAGCATCAAAAATGGCAAAGCGCATAGTGCTATATTATAAGCAAGATGTAGTCGTTGTGTGCTATTGCCGAAGCAGTCTGTATGACTGCGAAAGATTGAAAGGTTTGCCTTTTTGCGAAAAAAAGAAAAAGGAAGCAGTCTGCGTGACTGCATAAAATTGAAATCGTGGACGCGATGAAAATGGGGAACAGGACATAGCCTACGTGGCTACACAATCAAAAATGTCGCAGCCCGTGCGGCTGCGTGGGAAAGAACCTCTACCAACTGCGGTAGGGGCTCTTTTTCCTTAATCTGCAAAATAATGTATAAAATGTAAATAAATACTACACAAGATTGATTGTAAATGTGAAACGTGAGATAATTAAAGCAAGCAAAAAAGCAGGTGCGAACCGTAAGCAACCATAAAATCGCCGCGAGCTTCGCACTAAAAAGTACAGAAAATAGGAGGTAAATACTAATGGAGTATTAGCAACACACTACCATTACAGCACCAAAAGACAGCAAGATGCACAATGCTACATTATGTAAAAAATGTAGGCGTTGTGCGCTATTGCCAACGTAGCCTACGCGGCTACATAAGATTGAAATTGCACTCGTTATTGCAAAATTGAACCCAATGCAACGTAGCCTACACGGCTGCATAAGATTGAAACACAGATATGATTTTCCAACTGAAGTAGTCTGCGTGACTGCATAAGATTGAAAGCATAAGATTGAAATGACAGCACCCAGATGGAAGCTATCGGACAGGTGCAAGCGTCGCAGTCTGTATGACTGCATAAGATTGAAACCGCGCACTTAACAACCGCTTTTTTGACGGTGAATGAAGCAGTCTGCGTGACTGCATAAGATTGAAACTTTGGCGTCGCTAAGACTGATACTGAAAATGCTCAGTCGCGGTCTGTATGAACCACATAAGGCGACGGAACAACCAAGAACCGTAACCGCCTGTGAAGCAGTCCACATGGCTGCCAAAACTAAAAATGTCGCAGCCCGTGCGGCTGCGTGGGAAAGAACCTCTACCGATTGCGGTAGGGGCTCTTTTTCCGTCCAGCAAGAATAAATAAAATGTAAATAAGCGCCATACAAGATTGATTACAAATACGAAATGTGAGATAATTAAGGCAAGCAAAAAAGTAGTGCGAGCCGCAAGCAAGCATAAAATTGTTGCGAGCTTCGCACCAACAAACATGGAAAAATGGAGGTAAAGACCAATGGGATATTAGCGATACAGCAAATAGATACCCAATTAGAATGACTGTATAAGATTGAAATGTCACTATAACATTATTACCAAAACAATGGGAATTGTAGTTTTTAGTAGGCTGCATAAGATTGAAAGTTGGAAAAGCAGAAAACTATGAGAGTCATCGTGAGAAGCAGCCCATGTTGGCTGCATAAGATTGAAAATACATCAACACCAACTATCTACCCAGCGTAACACAGTCCACGTGACTGCGTAAGATTGAAACCAGTCGGCGATGATAAGGTGAACACCTTTGCGTAGAAGCAGTTCGCGTGGCTGCATAAGATTGAAAGCTTGCCCGCTGTAAAGTGCTGCGGGATATGCGACGCAGGCAACGCGGCTATACAATTAAAAATGTCGCAGCCCGTGCGGCTGCGTGGAGGAGAACCTCTACCAACTGCGGTAGGGGCTCTTTTTCCACCCAGCAACAAAAAATGTATAAAATGTAAATAAACACAATACAAGGTTGATTACAATAAACAACTGTGAGATAATTAGTACAGACGAAAAAAGTAGTGCGAACCGCAAGCAAACATAAAATCTCAAGAGACTTCGCACCAATAAACATAGCAAAATGGAGGTAGATAACAATGACGTGTTAGCAAAACACCATAATTACAGCGCCAAAAAACAGCAAGATACACAATGCTATATTATGTAAAAAATGTAGTTGTTGTGTATCTTTGCCGGAGCAGTCCGTGCGACTGCATAAGATTGAAAGAAACAGAGTCGAGCCAACATGGTCCGCATCTACGGCTGAAGAAGCAGCCCGTGTGGGCTGCGTAAGATTGAAATGAGAAACCTTTGGGGCAACAATAGAGAGATTGCGAAGTAGCCCACGTGGCTACATAAGATTGAAATCTACGACCATCTCGTGCAGCTTGACAACTTGCGTGGAAGTAGCCCATACGGCTGCATAAGATTGAAAATTCGGCGGGTATGGCACTTTTAACGGCGGGTCTTGTCGCAGTTTGTATGACTGCATAAGATTGAAACGTCAAGGTCACGAACAACAACAAACCGACCGAGTACACAGCCTACGCGGCTGTACAATAAAAAATGTCGCAGCCCGTGCGGCTGCGTGGGAAAGAACCTCTACCAATTGTGGTAGGGGCTCTTTTTCCATCTGACGGAAAAAGCAAGAAATGAATAAAAAGTAAATAAATGCAATACAAGGTTGATTACAAATGCAAAAAGTGGGATAATTAAGGCAAGCAAAAAAGCGGTGCGACCCATAAGCAAACATAAAATTGCCGTGAGCTTCGCACCAACAAGCATGGTAAAACGGAGGCAGATACCTATGAAATATTAGCAACACACTATAATTACAGCATCAAAAATGGCAAAGCGCACAGTGCTATATTATAAACAAAATGTAGTCGTTGTATGCTTTTGCTGAAGCAGTCTGCGTGACTGCATAAGATTGAAACTATCTGACGATGGATACAGACGACTAAAGAAAAACTGAAGCAGTCTGCGTGACTGCATAAGATTGAAATGCATAGCGACAAGGCAATTCTTGCGGGTAGGTCGCAGTCCGCATAACTGCGTAAGATTGAAACGCGATAGTATAGCTTGGGTCATTGGGATAATCAGAAAGCAGCCCGTGCAGCTGCATAAGATTGAAAATGTCCGCTAATTGCGGAACAACCCGCAACTACTTAAACGAAGTTTACGCGACTACCAAAAACTAAAAAATGTCGCAGCCCGTGCGGCTGCGTGGGAAAGAACCTCTACCGATTGCGGTAGGGGCTCTTTTTCCTTTACCTCATTCACAAACAGCAAATCCCCTACTCATTGTAGTAGGGGAACTTATTTTTGCTCACAACCACTATATAATGTGTCTAAAAAGTAAATAAATACCATATATGGTTGATTGCTGCTATCAATCGTGGGATAATTAGATAATCGAAAGGAGTGAGACAACGTTGACTCTAATTGCCCACAAAGCAGATGCCGGCAGGGAACAGCCGCTGAATAAACACCTTCAGAACGTAAGTTACTTGGCGGCAGAATACGCTGCACCCATTGGCGGACAAGCCCTCGCAAGACGTGCAGGACTTGCACATGATATAGGCAAATGCACGGATGGTTTCCAGCGCTATATCCGTGACCCGGAACATAATATCAAATGTCCACACTCCATTATTGGCGCGGCGGCTTGTGCCAAGGCAGGAGACCTCGTATCTGCCCTCGTTGCTGAGGGGCATCATACCGGATTACATGATATGTGGGATACGAAGAACAATATCGACGCGGCACTCATAAAGCGCGCAGGCGATGTGAGAAAAGCCGAGTTACTGTATCCCGTACAAAATTGCACCATAGACGATATTCCTCTCCATGCGCGGACGCTTAAAAATATGGGACTATACTCTTTTATTCGCATGGAATACTCATGTTTAGTCGATGCGGATTATATCGACACAGAGACATTTATGCGCAGCACGGAACAGCGGCTCTATACCTATGACACGATGCAGACCATATATGACAAGCTATGCCATTATGTAGAACCGTGGATTACAGCAGCAAACGAACTCAGTCAGAAACCGTTCAACAGCCTCTCCAAAGAACAGCAAATCAATCTGATGCGTACCGAAATGCTACAGCAATGCTTCGATGCAGGTGCAAAATCTACAAAAGGGGATATTCGCCTGCTCAGCATCCCTACCGGAGGAGCTAAAACCATCTCTTCGTTTGCCTATGCTGCCGCAGCAGCCAAAGCTGATACTGAAGTATCCCGCATTATCGTTGTTACCCCCTATACCTCCATCACTTCACAGACTGCATCGGTGTTAAAAGACATTGCGGGAAAGGGCAATGTATTGGAGCATCACAGCGGCTATGATTTCGACGACAGCAAAGGGGACAACCTTCTGCGACTTGCATCAGAAAACTATGATGTTCCTATCGTAGTTACCACCGATGTACAGCTATTTGAGAGCTTCTACGCAAATAAACCATCAAAATCTCGAAAGCTCCACAACCTCGTAAACAGCGTCATTATCTTCGATGAAGTCCAGCAGTTGAAGCCGAAATACCTCAAACCATGCATCAAATGTATTGAGTCGCTGGCAGCCAACTACGGATGCAGAATTGTCCTTTGTACCGCTACGCAGCCAGCCATCGAGCAGTTCTTCGATACGGTCAAGCCCAAAGAAATCATCGATGACCCTGCCAAATACATTGCTCCATTCGAACGCTGTGAAATCAAAGACACCGGGCATGTCAGCGTAAAAGACCTTATTACTATGCTTCTCTCTCATGAGCAATGCCTCTGCGTTGTGAATGAGAAGGAAGAAGCCAAGTATCTGTACAAAGAGCTAAAAAGCAAGGCACAGGGCAGACTGCTGTACTGCCTTACGACAGACATCACACCCTATGATAAGGCAAGATATATTGCAGAAATCAAGCAGCATCTTGCCAACAATGATTCCTGTATCGTTGTCTCTACCTCTCTCATCGAATGCGGCGTAGACCTTGACTTCCCATATGGATACAGAGAACTCGCCGGTCTGGATTCCGTTCTGCAGACAGCAGGACGCATCAACCGTAACGGCAAACGAGACTGTAACACCTGCAAGCTCATTGTGTTTGAAGGTCCGCAGGACGAGGTACGCGCTCTGCAGGGCAAAGGTCGTCCCCCGGAAGACTACCTGCACAACGAAAAGAACATCACAAAGCGTCTGTTTGCAACCGAAGATATAACTCTACCGGAAACCGCCACCAAGTATTTTGAGAGCCTGTATAAGTATTACAAGAGCGCTCTTGATGAAAAGGGTATCCTCAAAATGGCAATGCCGGACGACGGCAAAATTCAATTTCAAAAAATCGCAGAAAATTTCCATCTGATTGAAGAAGACACCGTCACAGTTATCATTCCGCAAACACCGGAAGCTGTACAGCTTATCGCAAAGCTGCGCAATCAAACGGCAACGCGCCGTGATATTCGCAAGGTCGGCAAATACAGCGTCAACGTCCGAAGAAAGCGCTACAACGACCGCTTTGCCGATGTTACAGAGCCTCTCGTTATGAATGCCGGAAAAACTGTAGATATTTGCTGCTTGACCGACATGCATAGATACACTGAATACGGCTTAGAGATGCTGTAATTTCAACCCATAATCAAAGGCTCTCCGCTGATTTTTGCGGGGAGTCTTTTCCATTTTTAAATTGCAAACATACTGTGAACGAACGGCATTGTAAGTTGCAAAAAATACAAATTTGTGGTATAACTGTATTATCGAAATAACAAAAAGAGAGGTGAGCGGCAACGCTGTTGCCATTTACATGGTGGATAAAATCAGACAAAGCAGCGATAAAATTTTGGAGCTTGCGAGCCTTGTGAGCCGCAGCAAAAAGCCGGTCAAGGTCTATCCGGTGCCGATTCTGCTGGAAGTAAACAGTCTGCTTGCTTCCTACACAATACCCGGCATGCGCGTAGAGGGAACGACCTATGATGTGCCGACTTTCTCGGCGCTCAAAGGCGCGATGGAGTCCATCTACAAGCATCCCGGCGCAGAGATGATACCGACGGCCGTGTTCATTCACAGCCCCATCAAGAAAGAGCGTATGCTGTTTAGAAACGAGAAGCATTTCGGCGGTATGCGGTCGAGAGAGTGCCTGACGAATGTGCGGTATACGATAGTCGCTTATCTCGTCGAGACGGACAATATGCGGAATCCGAACGGTCTGACATGGTACTTCAAGGATTTTCTCCAATATGCCAAGAACGGCTGCGGCAGGGAGTTCCCGTATCTGGGTACGATGGAAGCACCCATGTACTTTCACCCGATTACGGAAATGGAAATCAAGCCGACGCAACCCATCACAAGAGATTTGGGCTTTATGCCGCTCACACCGGACTACACCAAAAAATACGACCCTGACTTGGTTTGCAGACATCTGACAATCGAGAACGGCGTCATCGAATATACGAAAGGAGATTGGTTTCGCTGTTATGAATCTTCTGTTAGCGCTGGTTAAACACTACGGCACCCTTGAAAATCAAGATAAAATCAAAGTCCCGCCCTTTGGCTGGACGAACGCAAAAGCCCATTTTGCCGTGGAGTTGAACGACGACGGCAGCATTGACGACATCCTTGCCCTCGGCGGACACGACAAGAAGAATCGCGGCGTGGTGTTTGAGGTTCCTGTTCGCCGTGCCCGCACGAGCACACCGGTCCCGTATCTCTTCTGCGATACGGCTCAGTACATCTTGGGCAACGTGAGCAGCACGAGCAAACCCGGAACATACCTCTCCATGAAGAACGCGGTTCTCGCGTTCCGTGGCGATTTAGGCGAGTCTCCGGCGCTCAATGCCGCTTACAAGTTCTTCGAGACATGGGACCCGGAGAAGGCGCTCCAGAACAAGTTCGTCGCCTCCGCAATGGCGTTCAAAGATGCTGAAACTTCCACCTTCATTCTGTTCTATGAAGGAAGCCCTATCTTCGATGATGAGACTTTCAGAACGGCGTATGAGAAAATCGTTGAGAAGTACGGCGAGTTCCCAATTCAGGCTGAACGCAACGGAAATGTCTCCATTACCGCCGCGCCTACGCACATGCGAAGCATGATTACCGGAGAAGAGGGCTTGAAAGCAAAGCTCTTCCGTCCCATCTCTGTACGAGGGAAAATGACCTACATCCTCTCCAACAACAAGGCAAACACCAATTACTTTGGGAGAACGCAGGGCGACGCTATCCCCGTTACAATGCAGGACGGTCATAAAATCGTGGAAGCTGCAAAAGCTCTTATCGGCTCTAAAAACTGCTACTTCCTTCCGGTAACATCTCAGTCTCTCTACACAAAATGCGTAATCGTCTGGTCTGATGAAGTTACAAAGCCGGAAGAAGATGAGATGCTGCGGATTTGGTTTGGCAATGAATCCGAAGCAGAAAAGACGGACAACATCATGCGTCTTGCGAAAGCCCGCCGTGGGCGTGTTGACATCTTGCAGGAATGCGATAAAAGTAAGGTCGTCAATGTCTGGCAGTTGAGCGTTCCGGAAAAAGGCTGTTCTGCATCCAGCTTTACGCAGACTACGGTCGGTGAAGTGCTTGCCAACTGCATCAAGCACTACGAAGACATGGAAATCGACCGCAGCGAAGCCTGCAAGAATGCTGATGGTACGAGAAGAGACTTTGCGCGTCCCGATAGCATCATCCTTGCTCTGAGCGCCATGAACAAGGACAACAGCATTGTCCCCATCAACAACCAGATGTGGATGCAGCTTAACAACTGCGTTTACAATGGTGGGAAATACCCGTCTCAGCTTCTGTCGATGATTTATGAGCGTATCTGCAAGGACGCTTTGAAAACGACGGCGGGGAGCATGTTCGTTATTTCTCCGTCTCTTGCAGGAGCCATCAAAGCCATCCTTATTCGAAATTACAAGGAGGAGATTACCGTGAGCCTTAATCCGAACAACATGAGTCCCGCCTATGTTACGGGGCGTATCTTCGCTCTGCTGGTGAGTGGGCAGCACGCCATCGTGCCGGAAAACCAGTCTCAGTACGATAAGCGCTTCCTTAGCCGCGTGGTAACTAACCCGGTAAAGGTTATGCCTACGATTCAGATGAACTTCATGCAGCTCAAGAACCGTGCGCAGAAGTCGAACCGTATGGGCACCTACAACGCCATCAACAACCAGATTATGGACCTCATCGACATGCTGGACGGGAACTATCCCGGTCGTCTGACGCAGGTGCAGCGCGGTGAGTTCTTTATCGGCTATAACCAGCAGATACACTACAACCGCGATGCTGCTATTGCTAAGAAGCGTGAGAAGGAAGAAAACACCATTGCGATGAGCGCCGTTAATACCGTTGCCACCGTTGATGAAACTACCGTTGCATAACAGAAAAGGAGAAAATAACATGTCTGACTCTATTACTATCAAGAATCCCATCACCATCGTTCTGGCGTTCGATGCTAAGAACTGCAACCCCAACGGCGACCCCGACAACGACAATGCACCCCGCCAGTTTGAGGACGGCATCGGCTATCTGTCTACCGAGTGCATCAAGTACAAGATTCGCAGCTTCATCCGCGACAAGGTGTTCTTTGGCGAACTGGACGAAGCCACCCATCATCTGTACTGCAGCCCCGACACATTCTCCATCGAGTCCAGCGTCCGAGATTGCCTGAAAGATGTCATCAAAGAGGGCAGCAAGGGTTCCAAGAAGGCTATGGACCGCGAGACGGAGCTCAAGGCATACAATGCGTTGTGCAAATACTTCTTCGATGCCCGCACCTTTGGCATGGTAAACACTTCGTTCTCCGGCTCCAGCGTCATCGGCAAAATCAAAGGCGCTTTCCAGTTGTCTATGCCCGTTTCTTTCGACCCCGTCAACATCATCCCGATGACCATTACCCGCTGCTGCGTTTCTTCCGACGCTGAGCGCATTGGCGCGGAGAAGGACAGCAAAAAGAAGAATGTCAATACCGATGAGGACGGCGAGAGCCGGAAGAACCCGAAAGACCGTATGATGGGGCGTCGGAGCTTTGTCGAGTATGGTTTGTACCATATGAGCATTCAAATCAACAGCATGATGGCACAGCGCAACGGCATCACGATGGACGATGTCAACCTGCTCATCGACGCATTGCAGCACATGTTCGAGAACGACATGAGCAGCGGTCGCGCACTGACGCTGCGTAAACTGATTGTCGTCGAGCATACCAAGCCGATGGGCAATGTTCCCCGTGACACGATTGAGAATGCACTGACCGCCACGCTGAAAATTCCCGACGACTGCCCGACATCCTATAAGGACTACGATGTGACCTTCCACCGCGACCTGCTGCCCAAAGAGGTCAAAGTGACGGAGTACGGTATCGACGGCTCCAGCAAGGTAATGCTGTAAACCAGAAAATCTAAAAATGTGAGCCTACCCACTTGCACATCCGTGCGAATTGACTACAATTTTAGACGTAAACTACAAAATTGTACCCTGATGGCGAAGTGGGCTGTCAGGGTACTTTTTGTTAAACTGTGTTAGGAGGAATTTCATGACTCGTAACGACCTGTCAACGGAACAGCAGGACCTTGTCCGGCTTGCTCTTGAAGGGAAGAATGTCTTGTGTGATGCCTGTATCGGCAGTGGCAAGACTTCTACCATCAATGTACTGTGCAACGAGTTTGATTCCTCTAAGCAGATTCTGTACCTTACCTATAACCGCCTTCTAAAGCTCGATGCACAGCAGAAAATCCTCAACGACAATGTAACCGTTCAAAACTATCACGGCTTCGCATCAAAGATGCTCTATCGCTACGGCATGAAGGATGTCGGTCAGGGCGAACAGATTTCGCGGCTCCTCGAAGGACATATTCCGGTCGGGCATTATGATGTACTTATCATTGACGAGTATCAGGACATCAACGAGGAAATCTCGAAGATGCTCGAATATGTCAAGGATTCCAACCCCGGTATGCAAATCATTGCAGTAGGGGACATGAAGCAAAAAATTTACGACCACACCTCTCTCGATATCTGGGACTTCATCAACAAATTCCTCGGCAAACATACGCAGGTCAACTTTACCCAGTGTTTCCGCCTGTCACATGACCTTGCCGGACGGCTTGGCATGATTTGGGACAAGAACATCAACGGCGTAAACGCTCACTGTGATGTCAAGACGATGACGAAAGAGGAAGTTATCGACTACCTTGATTCCGTCAACCCGAAAGATGTTCTCTGTCTTGGCGCTCGTACCGGTCCGATGGTCACGGTCCTGAACGCCTTGGAAGAGCGTCCCGGAAATCTGTACGATAAGAACCATGTCTACGCCAGCATCAAAGACAACGACGGAGACAAGTGTGTTGCGCCGGGTCCCGATGTCGGTATTTTTACGACCTACGACGGCAGCAAAGGCATGGAACGTCCTATCTGCGTGGTCTTTGACTTTACGGAATTTTACTGGGGCACGAGAATGCACATGCCGATGGTTCGGTATGAGATTTTGCGCAACCTTTTCTGCGTGGCGGCAAGTCGCGGCAAGGAAGAGGTCATCTTTGTCGAGCCGGAAAAAGATAAAGACTTCTTGCTCAGCGATAAGACATTGATGACTCCTGTAAAGACACACATTGAAGCAAACCCGAAATTTGACATCTCTGAAATGTTCGATTTCAAGTTCGATGAAGATGTTAATGCCTGCTACAACCTTATCAAAATTTCTCCTGTTTTCCGAAAGGATGTGCATCCAATTGAGGTCAAGCATTCCGACGCTATGATTGACCTTGCTCCCTGTATCGGCATCTACCAGCAGGCAAACTTCTTTGACTACTACGACATCGACAGTGCTATTGCGTACTATATGTACATGCACAAAGACAAGAAGATGGCAATGCCGCAGTCTTGGAAGTCTGTAGAGCAGAAAGTCCTGTTCCTCACAATGCTGATGACAAGCCAAGACCGCTATGTGAAACAGGTAGAACTGCCTATTATCACGAAAGAGCAAGAGAGCCAAATCAACAAGCGCCTGTCTGTTCTGTTCTCACCGGACGAAAATGTACAGGAGCGCTGCGAATTAAACGCTTTCGTGGATGAAAAGGGCGTCTCAAAAGTAGTTCTCAGCGGCATGGCGGATGTCGTAAAAGACCAAACCGTCTACCTGCTAAAATTCGTCTCTGCTCTGTCTCACCGTCATTTCCTGCAGTGTGCGAGTTATATGCTCGCCACCGGTCTGCAGAAAGGCGTTATCTGGAACATCTACGATAACAAGCTGTACAATGTAGAAATTCCTGACAGGGATGCTTTCTTGAACGCTGTTGTTAAGTGCGTTACGAAGGGCGTATACGATAAGGTTTACAAATGTGTTCTGGAAAAGGATTACACGCAGAACCTTGATACGATTCTCGACCAAATCATGACCGACGACTCATTGCCGGAATTTGATACGGGCGGAAATGTGAAGGAAGAGAAATCGCAGGACGAAGGCATTTCCATCATCAAGCAGGGCGAGCAGTATGTGATTCTCGATGCGGCGAACCGTGAAAGTGTGGACGGCTGCGCGGCGAACGGGTACGATTCAATTCTGGCTGCCTGTGAAGCCTATGTTCGCATGAACAAGAAAAAGGCGGAGGAAACGACCAGCAAGAAAGAACTGCTCTCGAACATCGAAGATTGGCTCGACAATCACGCGGAGTTTGAGCGCCAGATGGCGCGTATCTCTATCGAAATCAATCGCGGTATCGGTCCGTATGCAAGCTACTCTACTTTCTCCACCTATGTCGTCCGTAAGATGCTCAAGGATTGGGGCTTAGTTATCAATTTCAGTGAACGTCAGCTTTTGAAGGTTTGGAAAGAGCGCGAGAAAAAGCGTCCAAAACCGGAACCCACACGAAGTGTCGAAGATGTATTGCAGGAAATGGGCTTTGCTGAAAGCAACACCCCTCCTGCAGAAGTACATACACCCGCGCCTGCTGCACCGGCTTACCGTGTAATTCGCTCTTCCCGGCTGTCTAAGCCCGGTGATGTGCGGTATATCGTGGTAGAGGAAGAATCCAGCAATGTTCTGGACGATGCCAACGGCTACGGCTACAAGTCGATGCAGGCAGCTCATAAGGGCTACGCCTATAAGCGTCGCAACGGTGGGAGCTTCTCCGCACAGCCGAAGAAAGAGAAAGCGTCGAGCCTCACCTTGCAGGGCGAACAGCTCACATTCGGAGGTGTATGAGGCACAAATCCAGAATGTGGCGCATTGCTACCGTTTACAAGATTTGTTAGTTTGGACCGGGAGGTGAGCACGGTTGGATAAAAGAGTAGAATTTGCGAAAGCTGTAACGATTTCGAACAAGAGCCATCACGAAAAAAGCATGGATACTGCTGCAATCCAAGAGACCAATCGGCAGATTGAGCACATCATGCAGAAACGCAGCTATGCGCGACGGACACGGCAGACCACGATGCAGCAGGCTTTGAGTGAGGAACATGATGTTCTTATGCGGGCTGCGCTGCGCAATGCAAAACAATACGCCGAGGCCGAAGCTGCAACGAAAGACTTCGTTTTTGGATAAATGTTACGGTTTCCAGATGTAATCACGAGATATTGGACATATCACATAGATTTTTGTTGCAGAAAGGTAAAAGAACATGGATGAGTTCGAAGCCAAGAATGTGCTTGGCGGCATTGTGATTCCGGCACTTGATGAGGTGGCGGAAAGCGTCGAATGGCTACGCCGAGACAACTACACAATCGAGGAACTGGAATGCATGCACTTCGTGGGGGAAGAAAAGCCTGTCATTAAAAAAGACGGCGTAAAAATCATCCGCGATGGCACGATTATCCGAAAACATAACACACAGACAGGCGAATACGAATTCCTGTTTGTGCCGCGTTATGCAAAGAATGAGGAAAGGGAGTAGGGAAAATGGTCAAAATCTACGGTTCCAGCGATGACCTCGTCTGTTTGGACAATTCCAACTATGCAGAAGACGAAATCTGCTGCTATGATGTTGCCGGTGTCTGGTTGTTCTTGGACGACGATACCGTGCTTTTCGTTGCCTACTCCCATGGCATCTGGCGCATCAGCATCGAACAGGAAGGTACAATGCCGTATCAGCATATCGTTTGTCCCGGAATAGACGAAAATGACTATAGCGACATATTCTTGACGGAGGCAGATGTGGTTCATCACGAGATTGCTGCCGCGAGGAACTGAAAAAGGAGCGTTACTATGAACTTTTCTAAAATCAAAATGATGTTTTTCGACTTCGATGACACTCTGCTTATTCACTATCGTGAACAGCGCCTCGATTCTACAGGTGAAGCACATCGGGAACGGCTGCTGCGCCGTCAGGTAGAGACGAAGGACGGCTACAGGGTCTTCGACGAAATCGGTGAGCCAAACGAGCTCATCAAGCAGTTTCTTGCGGAGCATCCCGATGTTCCGAAATACTGCATCTCTTTCGTGCAGGACAGCATCACTCTGCCGTTCAAAAAGCATTGGTTGGAGATGCACTTCCCGAACCAGTTCTACGATATGATTGGCACTTCCAGTCCTGAACGCAAAGTGACCGTCATGCAGATGTACGCTAAAGTCTACAAGATTCCTCCGTATCAAATTCTCTTTGTGGACGACTACTACAAGGCGGTAGACGCAGCCGCCGATGCAGGCTTCTGTGCCATGTCCACTACGGAACTCATGCAGCGCCAGCTCGATAAAAACAAGTAAATTCCCAACTCGGAAAATTCTTCTAAAAAATGCAAAGTCATTTCCGAAACAGAATAAATCTCAAACACATACCCACGCGGGTAGAAAGGTAATCACAAATGGGACGCTATAACTTCAACCAGAAAACGCAGGACGGCTACGAAATCTCACCCGAACAGGCTAAAAAGTGGCTCGAAAAAAACGACAATAACCGGAACATCAACTACGCCAAAGTCAAGAAGATGGCGAAAGACATGAAGGAAGGACACTGGGATACAACACATCAAGGTATCGCCATTGCCTCCGATGGTACGCTGGTCGATGGTCAGCATAGATTGCTCGCTATCGTGGAGTCCGGCGTGACTGTGCGCATGAATGTAACCTTCAATGCCTCCAAATCTCAACACATCGACTCCGGCAACAGCCGCTCAATGGCAAATCGTGTACAGATGTCGGACTACGATATGAGTTGGACGAACAAGACGATTCTCTCCGCAGCAAACCTCATTGGTCGCCTGTTCGCAGGCTCAAATCTAAGCCACGAAGAAGCTCTGAGCGAGTGGCTGATGAGGTATCGCACGCAAATCGAATCTACATCCAAGTGCATCAAAAAGGCTACGCTGCCGGGACTCAACTCCGCCGGTACGACAGCGGCTATCATTGTAGCCGCCATGAACGATGTCCCCGCTGTCTACATTGAGAAATTCATGGATGTGTTCTATTCTGGATTCACCAACAACGAAGCCGAGCATTATGCTATCACGCTGCGGGACGAACTGCTGCGTGAAAATCGTGTCAAACGCGGCACACAGTATGCAAAGTTTGCCTTCTACCGTACAGCCAACCGGCTGAATCAGTATTACAAGACGGCCACCGGGCAGCGCGTTGCCAAGCGCGTCAATGACGGCGATTTCCCGTATAATGTTTATGATGCCAACGGCGGTATCGTAAAACCCGAAACCAAGAAAGCCAAAAAAGTTGTTTGAAAGGGGGTGATTCTTGTGAAGAAAATCTTGAAATGCCTGCTCATGGCAGCGGTTGCTGTCATCGTCTATCGTTTGCTTTTGCTGCACAGCAAACGTCAGAAAATGGTCAAAATCGGTCAGACTATCTTGAGGTAGTGCTTAATGGCTAAGACTCAACTGACCCGTGACATTGAAAAAGCCCTCCACTACTGGAATCCAACCAGCTATGGAGGCTATCGTGTAGATTCATTTCGCCAAGGCTTCGACGCTCTGGAAGTACCTGTTGAGTGCGGCACTGTTAAATCCGGACTGGTTGACTTTGTCCGTGTGCAGGAATGCTTCACAAGTGAAACAAAAAGCGGCTCCTGCAAGCTGGCTTCTCTTACAGCGGGAAACACCTCTGTGCAGCAGATGGCAAAAGAAGCCGGATGCCACAAGGATACTTCTGATTTGGAATTCTGCAAGGAACCTTGCTCAGAACGATGGTGTCATTTCCATAAAACGAATCACACCTACACGATTGACACCATCATCACCTGCGTGGAAATCAAGATTTCCGTAAGCGATTTCCACTCCGACCACGGACACAACTTCGTGGGGCATTGCAACTACTACGCGATGCCAACAGAACTATACAAAAAAGTCAAAAATGAGATTCCCGGTGGCGTTGGTGTTTTGCTATATTATGATGGCGAAAGCACCTGCGGCATCCGCAAGAAAGTAGAATGTAAGCCTCGTCAACTCTCAGAAGAAACTCAAAAATGGCTCATCATGTCAGTCGCTAAAAAGCTGCCCCGGCTCTAAAAGCTGAGGCAGCTTTTTCATATACACGAAAGAAAGGGCGCAACTATGCGAAGAACGCGAGCAGTAATGGTGGCTGTAACGATAGGGATGCTGACCTGCGTTACAGCCTGCGCAAGAGCCGACAATATATCAGCACCTCAGAGCGGAGCTATCAGCGCCGCAAGCTCTGTGGCAACGCCTATCCCTACCACTGCACCAACGGTATCACCGAAGCCCACAACGGCTCCTACGGCAACGCCGGAACCGACTCCGGAGCCGACAGAAACACCGACACCTGCAATCACTTCCGTATGGGGTGATGTGACTCCAGCAACCTATGGGTTGGCGTATGGCACAATCACTTGTGACGATATTGGATTGGACGCTCCTTTGGTTTGGGGCGATGACCAAATTATCTTGAATCAGCGTGGCGGCGTATATCAGTATCCAAGCTCCGCACAAATCGGATACAGTGGATGCCATCTTTTATGTTCTCACAACGACAGTACACTCTCTTCGCTTGAATATGTAAGCATAGGAGATGAATTCGTTGTGACCACAGATTACGGACAATATGTCTATGTTGTAGATTCCGCACAAGCAGGAACCGTAACAGATGACGCAAGCACCGTAATAGGGGAGGATGGGTCCGTTCTTGTTGACCTCTCCGATGAAAATGACCGCCTGTACATGTACACATGCTATCCATTTGGATATTACGAAGCAACCAGCCAGCGCTATGTGGTAAGAGCCACACTAAAAAATTGAGGAGATGCTTTTGAACACCATGTCAAAAGAAAAAATCATCAAAGCATTAAAAATCACAACCACTGTGATTCTGCCGTTCACCGTTACCTTGGCGAGCATTCTTTTTTGGGCAAAGGTGGTTTATGACCCCGAATGGCTCATTCTATACCCGAAGCACGCTATCACAGCATGTTTCGGCGGCGCAGGGTTGAGTGGAAGCCTCATTTACTACGACATCCGAGCCGACAAGCACGCAGGACACTAATATCCTTGCACATGCTTGCGACTTCCATATAATAGATACTGTAACATAGATACCATACGAATCGCGGCAGATTTTTACCTTTTCACGATTCATAATCTGTTCTTTGAGCGGACTTATCCCATACCGGGGTAGGTCCGCTCTTTTTTATTTGAAAGGAGAAAAGAACCCATGCAAAACAAAAACTTATTCTTACGGAGAGCAGCAGCGGCAATTGCGGCACTCTTCACCCTCAGCTTCACAGGCTGCGGTCAGACCCCGATTGATTCGGGTAGTCTTCCTGTATCCGGGGTCGTCTCAGAAAACCCTGTCTCTGACAGCGAGCAGACGGCTGGCGTAACGGAAGACGGCAGCTTCACCATTCACTTCATCGATGTAGGACAGGCCGATTCTGCTCTTGTCACCTGCGATGGGCACTATATGCTCATTGACGGCGGCAATGTAGATGACTCTGCCCTAGTATACTCTGTTCTGGAACGCGAAACAAACGGGCATTTGGATTATGTTGTCGGCACGCACGCTCACGAAGACCATATCGGTGGTCTTTCCGGTGCTTTTGAGGCCGTTACCGCAGATGCGACATTCTGTCCTGTAACAGATTACAACAGCAAGGCATTTCGGAATTTTAAGCAGTATGCGGAAGAAAAAGGAAACGGTCTGACGATTCCATCTGTGGGAGATACCTTCTCATTGGGCAATGCAGAAGTTACCGTTATCGCCGTGAATTCCGTTCCGGACGACACCAACAACACCTCAATCGTACTGCGCATCGTGTACGGGGATACCTCATTCCTGTTTACGGGAGACGCCGAAGAAGAAGCAGAAGAAGTTATCCTTCAGTCGGGTCAAGACATCCAATCCACTGTTCTGAAAGTAGGGCATCATGGCTCACGAACATCTACTTCTGAAGCATTCCTCGACACTGTGAACCCCGCCTATGCTGTCATTTCTTGTGGTAAGGATAACAGCTACGGACACCCACATGACATCACATTGGCAAAGCTCCAGAGCAAGGATATTGAGATTTTCCGTACAGATGAGCTCGGAGACATCTACTGCACCTCTGATGGTAAGGATGTCACATTCACCTATGGCGAGTATCATCAGCCAGCAGAAGGTTCCGCTGCATCTGAGGTGGAAGTCGAAGAGTCGCAACAGGAAGACGAGGTCATCAACACCTACATTCTAAACACCGGCTCCATGAAGTTCCACGCACCGGACTGCTCCGCCGTTTCTCAGATGAGCGAATCAAACCGCAAGGAATATACCGGCTCTCGTGAGAAGCTCATCGAGCAGGGATATACGCCGTGCGGATATTGCAAGCCGTAAAGATAAGCTTCGTGCCTACCTGTAGCAGTAGTTGCCGGAAGCAACGATAGAAAACAAATAATATTCCACGCGAAAAAAATCGCGTATGAGTGTAAAACATAAGAATAGCAGTAAGGAGAATGGCTATGAAAACAGTCACTTACATTACCGAAGATATCATCATGAAATTTTTGTATAACCCAAAAAAGACATTTCTTGAAGGCTTCGTTAAGGAATGGCTACGCTTTGATTCTGGTACATATCAGGATTATGGCAAGTATGTCAGATTCCTAAAGGTTGCTATCAGAGATAATGTCTCTGAATTGTATATGCAAGGTTATCCGTGGGAAACTCAGAAAGGATGCAAAGACCGTCCGATTGGGTATATCGATAGCGCAGCAAAATTCGATAGGGTCGCCGTCATTATCGATTCGTCTAAAATCTGGCCTTTGGTAGGTTCTTCCTCGATAGAGGCTTTTCTGGCAATTTGCCCGGAGCTCCAAAACATTCTTTGGAGCAATAACTTCTTGTGTGGCTTTTGGCGGGAATTTCCGCAAAGGGTCTTTGAGGAATTCAATGTCGATGAGTCCGCCGAAAGCAACGAGGGCGTAAAAAGCCTTGCTATGCAGTATGTCATTTTCGATGCGCTGACCAATTCGGATAGTCCTGTATCTTTCGAATGTATGTTGAACGCATTGAAAGACACCTGTACATACGAGCGCATGAACGACTATGAGTGCGCCATTGACTATGGCTGTGACCCGGAAAACTGTATCACCTCGATGGTGCAATGGCTGAATGATAAGCATCTCAGAATCGTCAACAAAGAGACGGAAAAGGGGTCTTATCTTCCAAAGAAGATTGCAGCAGCAAGGATTGCCAAAAGCATCCGTTCTTCGTTTGCCCCGGATAACAATGAGTCCCAGCGCATTGCACGGAGCATGCTGGCTTATTGCAAGGAGTATATTCCAAAAAGAAATGTCATCGACATTGCGATTGGCGATGGGAGTTCGAATGTAATCCGTGTGAAAATTCCGGTCAGCAGCTTTTTCCACTATGACCCTGAAACCAAGGAGCTTTTCATCAATGTCAGCAAGGTTCCCGAAACCAAGAGAGCAGACATCAACCGCCTTCTGAAAGGCAGCGGTTCTTTCGTTGGTGATGACCTCGTCCCGATGACATTTTTGCAGGAAATCTTTTTCGGAACGCTTTCTTTGTGGAACATGGACAGATATTCGTACAGTGCAAATATCATGAAAATGTCGCTGGCCGATATCTTCGAATGAAAGTCCGAGCCTACAAATGATAAGTCGTGGCAAATCTTATCCAATTGCCGCCTGCTTTCGAGCAAGCGGCAATTTTTCTTGCGTTTTATCAGCAAAAATGGTAAAATTTAGACAAAGGGGAGGATTGCATAGAATGAGAAGCAAAAAGGGAAAGGTTCAGCCTGTCGTATCCATTGAGGACCGTATCAAAGCCGCAGCAATGCTCCTGAAAATCGGACAAGATGCAGAAGCAACGACAAAAATGCTGATGGAAACATATTCTGTATCTGAAGATGAAGCTGATTCGTATGTCACGGAAGCGCTAAAAATCTGAGGAACACTTGAGCCACTACCCACGCTGGGGTAGTGGCTCTTTTTTGTTGCATAAAATTGCGAATGGCATACCATGGATAGTAGATTCTAAAATAAAAGGTGGCTGCTATTTGTAAGATTGGGCCAGCCAGAAACTTCATTGAGCACATCATATAAGGAGAACAATTTTATGGTCACTGTTTTTGTTGTATTAGTAATCGTTTTATGGAAATTTTTAACATACCCATTTGAGCCTCTTGCTCGTTTTGTCTGCAGGAAAGAAAAAGACGAAGAGAAGCGAGACAAAAAGGAATTCGTGTGTTTGTTAATTTGTTTGATTGTCGGATACGCCATCTTGAAGTCTCCTGACATGGTATATACATATGTAATGAAACATCATGAGTCATCTGAATTCTGGTTTGGTTTCTATAAGAACTATAATCTTATTGTTCATCTTTTGATGTTGGCATATGGATTCAGATGGTTTTGGGGCGCAATTCGCGTTTTAAAGGGCAATCCGGATGCTCTCACAGATGAAGAGTCTCAACGGTTGTATAAAGCAAGTAGAATAAACGCTGAAAAAGACGAAGCCTATTGGAATGGCTATTGGGATGGTTTCATAGGCTGATGCCATAAAAGAAGTGGGAAGCCAGCCACTTTAGGCATGAAAGGATTTACGCTGCGATTAGTATCAAACCATTTGAGCCGCTACCCATGCTGGGGGTAGTGGCTCTTTTTTGTTGCTCAAAAACCAGTTGCCAATGTGTGCGAACTGACTAAAATTGTAGATGTACGATAGATAACATCTACTATGGCACTACCTGTGCTCGTACATTTTTCATAATTTCGCTTAAAAGGCGGACTTCCTGTTTTTAGGGAGCCCGCCTTTTTTGTATGAACAAAAAGGAGCGTAATGTAATGTTCAAAATTCACGATGACAAAGTCTACTTCGTTGCCGAAACCCCTGACATCAACAAAGTTATCGAAATCTTCCTACCTAAGGATGACCGTGGCACCATTATGGATTCGCACGAAATCCGTGTAGACCTGTGCCGTGCCGTCATTCGCATGGAGAAGAAGGGTGTCCGTGTCTTGAAGGTCCGCAACATTGAGGATACCAACAAGGCAAGCATCGACATCTGGCACATGCCGGAGTATCAGGAGGCTGCAGAGTCTCCCGTAAGCGATGTGGTCAATGCCTGCATCGAGTCCTGCTTTGATTCCGGCGCAATGTTCAATCTGCCATGCAAAGCCAACCGCAAAACCCATGAAGTTTTTGCTGTCGAATGCTGCGCAAGCCCCGATGATGATGACTCGTTCAGCCATGCAGATGTTGAAATTGACGGGCAGTCTTACCCGCTCAATTTTGTCTCTGACATCATGGACGAAAACGATGTCGACGACGCATTGGATGAGTTCTACCGAATCCAGCAGACCGGCGAATATTGGGAAGCGCACGACGGCAAATCGCTCACGGACGCTATCCATGAATGCCGCTGGGCTATCCTGAAGGATGCCATCCAGAAGCGCGGACATGAGGCTGTTGCTGATTTTGTCGGGACCGACATTTCCAGCGATACTTACGACCGCGTGATGGATGAAACCGAAGCCCAGATGCCGGACGAAGAGTTCGAGCGCTTCTGGGAAAAGTACATCTGACAAAAACATCTCATATGATAGAAAGGAAGTATACCGCTATGGCTATCAACAATGTTAACGAATTTCTTCGCAAGACCTTTTCCGAAACCATCTTCGGCACCCCTGCGCTCCGGCCGATTGCAGTCTGTGCAGACGGCTTCAGCCTGTCGATTCAGGCAAGCAGTATGCACTACTGCAGACCGAGTAAGGACCTGCAGGACGGCGATTACTCCAAGGTCGAACTCGGTAATCTGTCTGAGACGGTCGAGGAGTTTCTGCCGTATGCCGAGAACGAAGCCCGTCCGCTGTTTACCGTCTATGGGTATGTCCCCGTTGAGACTGTGAATGCAGTGCTTGCCAAGCACGGCGGTATCGTTAACGCGTGAGGGGATGAAACTTACAATGGAAGTATTCACTATCGTCGCCAATGAGGTCATTGGCTTATCCGCAACGGAATGCACACTGATTCAGTTTAGCTACAATCCGGAGCAAATCCGTGACCCGGAAAGTGTCCTGCGCAGTGCTGTCAAGGACTATCTCAAGACGGATGAAGGCAAACGACAGCTGGAAATCAACTGTGGTTGCTGGAACTGGGGCGATGTCGATGACATTCCCGGCTCGTTCTTCTTGAACTATGGTCTGGCTAAAATCGCTCCGCCGGATGTGAATGCTGTCGTTGACCGCAACGAGAGTTTTACGGATGACTACGACGATTGCGAGGAAGAATAACAGAAAGGGCATGAAAAAATGCGTATTTATGCCGCAAACAGCGTATTCATAGAAGTTACGCGTCGATGCAATATGTGCTGTGCGCACTGCCTGCGCGGAGATGCCGAAAGCATCGATATTCAGGAGAAGTACATCGATGCTTTTCTCGACAGCTTTGAGAAGGGAGCTTATATCAGCTCTCTTACATTTACCGGTGGGGAAATCTCTCTGAATATACCGGCAATTCGATACACCTTGAAAGCTGTCAAAGAGCGCGGTATCGCCGTTGGAAGCTTTTACATGGTCACTAACGGAAAAGCCGTCGATAAGATGGCTGACCTTGCTATGGCGAGTCTGGAGTGGTGGACCTACTGCGATGAAAAAGATGGCGATATGTGCAGTCTTTGCATCAGCAGTGATAACTTCCACGAAGCAATCCCATATGAAAGTAAAAGTATCCTTAGTGGCTTGAAATATAACCGTGACGATAAGGTAACGGACTTTCATCGGGCTTATTTACTGAACGAAGGACGTGCTAAGAATCTCGATTCGAATGTCTATAAGAAACGTGAACCTTATGTAGACAAGCTCGAATACGAATTCAACAAAACCGGCGGTATCGACTTTTACAGCGGCGAGCTGTACTTGAACGCCATCGGTGATATCGTTTCCGGCTGCGATTGGTCCTACAAGTCGCAGAAGAAATATCGTTTTGGTAATGTAATGAACAAAAACTGGCTGGAGAACATTACCAACAGTGAGTTGTGCATTGCAAGCTAAACCATATCACTTATACATTGCCACCGTTTCTGTAGGAAACGGTGGCTTTTTTAAAAAGGAGGCCGCAAATGGCTGAAATAAAAGACATGTTTGAACAAATCAGCGCCATCTTAACCGATAAGAAAGATAAGCCGTTTTCCTATGAGGAGCTTGCAGCAATGCTCAAAACTGACCCTGATGCCCTCAAAACCTTTGATGAGGTCTATAAGACGCAGGTTCTTGAAAGTGGAGAGCTGCATGAAAATATGTTCCAGTGGGATACAGCTACAGTCAAAGCAATTCTCGACAAGAAGGTCTACTTCCCACCGGCACTCAATTCGCTCATTGACCGCATCGTCACCGAACTGGTGCTTGAAACGCGTCTGTACATCTACAACGCGGAACGCGGCGGCTATTATGTGACATACTCTGCCAACCGTGACTTTATGACGGAAGTCACAAACGAAGAACTGAAACGCTACCCCGAAGAACTCCGTCCGCAGCTCACCGGAAAGTTGATGAAGATTGACATTTCTGAGCCGTCGTACAAGGAACTGCTTCAAAACTACGCAGGCTACAAGAACGCGAATAACGACAGCACAAAAATGTTCTGTTACAACATGTTCCGTCAAGGTCTTGACATCCTCGACCTTGATGACTTCACTTATCAGATGCTTGAGATGAACCCCAACTCTATGGGCTTCTGGTTTCCTCCTCTGGTAGAAGGATTGTACGGCAGCACATTTTTCAAGGTTCCGGACACGAAAATTCTTCGCGTACCTATCACCATGCTGCAGCTTACCCGCCTTGGCTTCGAAACGCTGAATCCCGTTACAAAGGAAATCGTGAATCGTTATTGCCAGAAAGTCTTCCATCTTGATGGATACGAAGACTATTTTATCAAAACGGGCACGTATTCTTCCAAATACGAATTTCGCAACGCTCATATCCATAACCCGAAGGAAATCAATGAGATAGGCGAGTATTTCTTGTTCTTGAATCATCTGACATGCTCGATGGCAGGCTCCTTGAACGGGCATTGCTGCTATGGCGCTAATACTACAAATGAGTGGGTCGTCAGAGAGTATATCAAGGATAAAGAGAACAATCCTACCATTTACAACGGTTTGCCGCTGCACACTGAATACCGCGTGTTTGTGGATTTTGATACAAAGGAAATTCTTGGCGCAAGTCCTTATTGGCGCAGCGATGTTATGAAGAACAAATTCAAAGAAGTCAGCAGCCCACAGGAACGCCATGATTATGTTGTCTACCAGATGCATGAAGACATTCTGAACCAGCGTTACCACGAAAGCGTTCAAACTGTTCTGGCTGAGCTGAAGAAGGTTATTCCTCGCATTGAGTTGACAGGGCAGTGGAGTGTCGATGTAATGCGCAACGGCAATGATTACTACATCATTGATATGGCGCTTGCGGAGAACTCTGCTCTGAATGACTGCGTACCGAGTAACCGTCTTCGTGCTTATCCGCAGCAGTGGCTGCCTGTGGCTCCGAACACCGAAACCTAAAAAAGGGAGAACCATCATGAAAACCATTTCACCCGTCTTCATCCATCAGCCGGATAGCTGTCACGGATGGGGCATTGAGTTCAATAAAGAGCGACCGTTTTGGGAGGCAGATGCCACCGCATTTGTCCGCACCATGTACGATGAGATGCAGAGCCATGACAAGAGCTTTAGCTGGTTTCATCAGTGTGGCAGCGGGCAAGAACAGAATGGAAACTACTACGGTTACCAATTTTTCGAGGTTTGTTCTAAGACTGAGGAAAGCGATGCGAAGCGCATGGCTGAAATCATTGCCGAAAAGATTGGCACGAATGTTGTTTAATAAAGGAGCGTTAATTCATCATGGATACACTTTCACCTAAAATCACATTGTTTGGCAAAACGATGAACATCAAGGAGTTTCTTACTCTCCTGTACACAGAAGCCAAAACTTCGGGATACGACTCAAATACCGGAAACGTTTGGTGCCTTGCTTATCAACGCAATGTGTCCGCGCCGGGAATCCCGATGGACCAGTTAACGGAAGAACAGCGGCTGTATGTGTATGCCACAACGTTCTTGTCTTTTCTTTCTATTGGGAATAAAAAGAACACTCCTAGAGATTTCATCGTTAAAACGCAGGAATATGAGCGTGAATTTTGGCTGAGCGACAACATCAACAGCAAAAAAGCCATTCTTCCGGACAAGAATATGTGGCGTAATTTCAAGGATATTTACTTTTACATTTCGACCTACTATGACGCAGGCAACGATGGCGTTCCATTTGCAGACCTTCTGCCGGAAGAACGCATCAATGCCGCCGCCTATCATGTGGAGGAACACCTCGAAGACTGGACGACCTTACTTAGCTTCACTGTTCCTTACGCCCGGTACACGGATGTCCCCAACGCAAAATAAATCTCATCTTACTGGAGCCGCCTTCGGGTGGCTCCTTTTTCTTTTGCCAAAAATTGCGACAGGATGTATAATTGGAAAAAGGCAGAGGTGCAGTATGAGCATATACGGATAGCGGGGCAGAAATGCCAGAACCAAAACATCAAGAAGATAGCAACCACATCTGAAGTGCCAGTTCAGGCACTTGTTGTCGAGTATACGATGCAACAGATTACGACATGCAGCAATAATTGCATTTTGTTGCGAATTGCGTAAAATATAGGATGCAAATAAAAAGTGAGGTGAAGGAAAGGTTGTCGCAAATCAGAATTATCGCTCCCTATGGGGACAATTTCAGTGTCAGAGAATTTGTGGAATGGGAGTATAACGGCGGAAAAGAAGATTTTGAGCCCGATATGCACTGTAAATCATGGAATACATTGCCCATCGACGGAAAGCTTGGTCACATCGCCTGCAGCCTTTTTGGAGACCTCGCTAGTTTTGGCAGTTATAGCTGCCGTATTGGTGTCTCAGATGGGCATTCAACCTACTACTTCTTCTTTACTCAAGAAGGAAAGGACGAGGAGATTCTCCTAAGCCTTGCCGCTTTTGTAAATGTAATCTACACAAGTGCCGAAGAAACATGCAAACAGGGAACAGGGCTTACTTTTGCAGACTTACCTCTTGCGCAGAGACTTGATGTGATTGCAAAATATATCGAAAACAACTTTGAAGCATGTGTCGCAATGCTCGCCAATGTTCCTTATATGCAATGGACTTAATATTTTTTGCCATTTAGTGTTGCACATTTGTGCGAATTGAATAGAATTAAGAATGTAAACCAAAAAGTGCATCGGAGCGGTCAAACGCCGCTTTGTGCTATAAATTCCTCCCCCAAAAGGAGCAGGTTCGTAAGGAGCCTGCTCCTTTCTTTTTGGCAAAAAAGGAGAACCCATGAATCGAGAAGATGTTGCAAAACGTAATGCCAGTATCGTGCGGGATATGCGCAATGGCATGCGGATTCGTGATGTAATGAAAAAGTATGATGTATCTCGCTACACATGCTACCGCACCATGCAAAGCGTAAATCGAAAAGAGAGACAAGCAAATTACAGTGACTGGAAAGCCAAGCGTGATGAAGAAATCGTCAATCGTTATGCCGATGGCGTCCCAGCAGAACAACTTGCTAAAGAGTATAGCGTTCATCGAGCCACAATATACCATATTCTTTCTGAGCACAACAAAGACTATCTGCGACAACGTGATGCCAAAAGACCGAACGCCACTCAATTGGCTCGTGAAGCACGGCAGCAAACATTTATCGAAGCTGTAAAAGCTGACCCGAATCGCTCAGTTATGAGCATTTGTGAAGAGTTTGGCTACTGTTCTTCTCACGGCTTTGCTCTTATCCACAAAGCCGGAATCTACCGTGGTCGAGGACGCAAAAAAGGAGCGAGTAACCATGACGAGGCTTGAGAAAATCCAGCGCCTGAACGCAATTGCAGCAGATTATGAGAAAGGCATGTCTTTGCCTGCCCTGGCAGAGAAGTACGGTGTCTGCGTACGGACCTGCTACCGTGCCATTGACAAAGATGCCGTAAAAGAACGTACTGTCGCTCTGAACAAAGCGACAAAGCTGGATACCGAAATCTTGAATGATTATATCGCCAATATGTCAGTAACAAACATTGCGGCGAAGAACAAAACCTCCACAACTCACTGCTACCGTGTTGCAAAAGAAGCGGGACTGTGCAGCTTGGAGCAGGGTCGAAACCGACGGTCATCCCGCCTTACGGAACGCAACAAGGAAATCTATGCCAAGCGGAAAGCCGGTGCCTCAGTCAAAGAATTGGCAAAAGAATATCAGTTAAAGGTCCCGACTGTCTATTGCATTCTTGAACATATAGAATGGGGTCGAAAACCATGAAAATCCGGTTAATTTTGTGCGCCGCGCTGGCTTTTGCACTCACCGCTTGCTATCCCGTTAGCACGCTTCCTGCAGATGTTCCTGTCGGCTCAGCAAAAAGTATCGTAGAGAAGGAATTGGAAAAATCCCCGGAAGAAGAATTTACGAACTGGCTAGAAGCAGAGCATATCACGCCGTATGCTTTCGGAAATTGGGGAGAGGCTTCAAATGGTTCCTTCACAGACGGCAAGTGGCACGATGTCAAGCTGCGCATCACAAAAGTCACAACGGAAAGCGAAAACGAGGACTACATCGAAAATGTCATCGCTTACAACAACACCTACGCCACTGTGAAATTTGGCGAAGATGAAACTATCAAGCTGGAAGACGGCATTGATGATGCCGAGCTTATAGTAGTGGATTACGAAGTAGAGCTTCCCGAAGATTATCCTTGTGACGGAAACGCAGATGTAAACTTATCTGTTCGTGACCAAAGTGGTCAAACGCAGATGATTAAGCTCGTGACAAGTGAAGAACTTGATATGACTCCCGGCACAGTATACGCCAAGCGAGGTATCTTTGCACGCAAGCGGGGCGACACAAACTATGTGTTCGAATCCCTCCGCTATCAAAACAACGCCGCTATTGAAGGGCTAGATGAAGGGGCGTCTGCCAGAGCATTGGAAGACAGCTTTTTCTCTAACAAATAATACCCACACAAATTCGAATAACAACACAGGACCTGCTGCGAATATTGCGGCAGGTCTTTTATTTTTGAGGGAATAACATGAACGATAAAGACCGTACACTTCTTCGCTATGTAGTAGAAGGAGATATTCGTAAAGCCCAGCAGCAGGCAAAAATCATCCTTGAGGGTATCACGACGGCAAAAGACGAGCAGTTCAAGACCCGCTGTCTTTCTCAGCTCTCGGCAAAAGCGCCGGAGCTTATCGAACTTCCTTATAACATGCAAGGGTTACTTGTGGCAGAAGATGTCACGAATTTCCCGGAAAATCGGTATTTGCTCCGTGATTCCGAAAAAGCTGTAATAGAACGCCTACTGAAGACAAGAAAAACCTCTCTCCGACTTAAAGAACTTGGCATTCACTACACATGTTCCTTGCTTCTGCAGGGCGAACCGGGGACCGGGAAGACCGAACTGGCACGATATATTGCATACAAAGCAGACTTGCCTTTCGTATATCTTAAATTCTCCGGACTTATCAGTTCTGCTCTTGGGAAAACGCAGCAAAATATCGGGCATGTATTTGACTATGCTCGGCGTTCTCCTTGCGTGCTCTGCCTTGACGAGATTGATGCTATCGGCATGAGCCGTGGCGGAAAAGATGATGTTGCCGAGATGAGCCGCGTAACCATTGCTCTGATGCAGGAGCTTGACCGTCTCCCGAACGATGTCATTCTCATTGGCACGACCAACCGTTCTGACCAGTTGGATGCAGCATTGTTCCGCCGGTTCAGTTTTCTTCACCGCGTACGGAACCTTGACAAGAACGATGCCGCCACTTTAGCAAAGATGTTCCTTGCATCGACGGGATACCCCACCACCGAGCACACCGTATGCGATGTACTCGAAACCATCGAAAGCTTCTATACAGCGAGCAATGTGACGAAGGCTTGCACGGATTATCTCGTCAATCAAATTGTCAATGAAGAGCAGGAGGAGAGCCATGCGTGATTTTGAGCCCCGTATCCGCATGAAGCGCGGAACTGTAGCAGAGGAGTACCCGGAAGTCGCAGCTATGTGGCATCCTACTGCAAATAGCTTTACTCCTTCAGATATTACCGCCGGAAGCAATCAGCGTGCAGCGCTTATCTGCCCTGTGTGCGGTTATGGCAGCGATGGAGAATGGCAACCGACTGTCGCTTCGGCTTGTCGTACCAAGGGTGGCTGCCCGGTCTGCTCCGGCAAAATCGTAGTTAAGGGTAAGAATGATGTTGCCACCGTACATCCAGAAATTGCAGAGCAGTGGCATCCGACGCTCAATAAAATCAGCCCGGATGAAGTCTCTTCCGGCAGCGGGAAGCATGTCTTTCTCGTATGCAAAAACTGTGGATACGGAAAAAAAGGGGAGTGGTGTCCCGTTATTGCGTTTGCCTGCGGCAGCGGTGACAATCATACCGGATGTCCAGCATGCGCGGCCAAGGCGCAAAGTGAACGTCTCAAAGCCTATCACGAACGGCGCAGGAAGGGACGGTGATGTTATGCGAAGTCATTTGAGAGCTGAACCTATCATAAACGCTAAAAGAGATACTCCCTATAACATGAAAACGCAAAAAGAAATTGGATTATTAGGAGAAAAGGTTTGTAGAAACTTCCTCATAGATTGCTGCGCTAAGCACCGTTTCGGCTTCGTACGATTTGAAGATGTTCGAGATGTCAAAATGTATCAAGAAAGAGACATTGACTTTATTGTTTACACTTCAAGCGGGAAAACAATAACACTTGATGCCAAAGCGGATACATATACAACAGGAAATATTTTTCTCGAAATTTATGTTCCGGGTTTTAAGCTTGGGAAAAACGGCGTTCCTATCGCAAAGTATACAGAAAATGGGGAACGAGTCGGACAAAAACCCGGTTGGCTGTTTCGAGGAGCAGACTTTATTTTCTATTGTTTTTTAAACACAAAAGAAATCTTTGTTTTTGACAGGGAATGTGCGGCGTATTATGCTTGCGAATGTGCAATGTCGGGAATGCCGCTGATTCCCATATATAGAACAGCAAAAAACGATGAAAACCGTGGAGATAACCGCAATTACTATGGCATGGGAATTTGTCCAAACGCCTTGCGAATGATGAACAGCAATATTATGAGAAATCATATGTGGCTGTGCCATTTCCAAAAAGGGCCTTATTATAATCCTTACACGAAAGCTTATGACCATCCGAAAAAATCCGCCTGAGAATGTGAATTTTTCGCAAACAATTGCCTCATAAGCTACAAAAAAGTGTTATAGATTTGGTATAATATAGATAGGAAACGGAGGGAATTGTTATGAATCAAATCAGCACTGTCACGATTGGGAAACTCATTGAAGCGCATCGCGAAGGTGACGAGCAGAAGTTCAAAACCTACGTCGATTTTATTGTCAAAGCCTACGAAGAGCAGGAGAACGACCGTGCCGCACGAATCATCCGCAGCAGCTATACGGGTGACTACGGTGAGCAGGGGAAGGTCGTTCTGGATGAAACAACCGAACAGACTACATACTACGAGACAGGCTGGTATGAACCTGACATTTTGGGGTCCGGTGGCTCCTATCGCGGAGTTACAAAAGCAAGCTCAGAAGAAGAAGCGTTGCAGCGGCTGCTGAAACACTCTGCAGACTATGCACATCGTATCACTGTATATAAGAAGGACGGCAAGACGATAAAGCGTGAGGTTGCCGAATATGACCAGTGGGAAAAGAAGTGGAGGACAACCGAATGAAGTCAACAACCTTGCCCAAACCGGTTCGCCGGTTATGGACGGGGCTTGCGGGGCAACCCGTAAGCCCGGTTGATTAGCCTAAGCCTGCTGCTTCGGCAATGGGAAAACTACGTTGCATGCTTATCGAGAGTGCCGTAATACCCCTTGCTTTAGCTATGGGGATATAAGGCGCAGTAAAACCAAGTTTTTGCTTAAATGGTAAAATAAAAATGGTATTTCAAAAGGGTGTAAAATTTAGAATCTACCCAAACCGGGAGCAGCGCAATCTAATTGACCGTACTCTCGGTTGCAGCAGGCTCATTTACAACAAGGGTCTTGCTATGCGGGAAGACGCTTTCAAAAGCGGGGAGAAGTGTGGCTACAAGCAAACTTCTGCTATGCTGACAGTGCTCAAGCAGGATGTGAACTACGCGTTTCTCAAAGAGGTGGATTCCATTGCTTTGCAGCAAGCGCTGCGAAACCTTGATGCCGGATACACAAACTTTTTTGAACATAGGGCTGCACGTCCAAAATTCAAAAGCAAAAAAAGCGCCAAACAATCATACCGTACGCTCAACATTGGTAACGGTATACGTATTTCTAATAAGCGCATTCGCTTACCGAAAATCGGTTGGGTAAAAGTTCATCAGTCTATGGAGATTGGTGCAATTCACAACGCAACGGTAGTGCGTACAGCCACCGGTAAATATTTCGTGGTTCTTAATGTGGAATATGACCCTCAGCCTATGCCAAACAACGGTTGTGTAGTAGGCGTTGATGTTGGACTCAAAGAATTCTATTCCGATAGTAACGGTACTGTGGTTAATAACTCCAAACACTTGGAGAAGAAAGCCAAAAAACTTGCTCGCGAACAGCGGCGTTTGGCCCGCAAACAGAAAGGCTCACATAATCGTGAAAAGCAGCGTATAAGAGTCGCTGCTACCCACGAAAAGATTGCCAATCAACGAAACGATTTCCTTCAAAAACAGTCTACTATGCTGGTGCGTGAAAATCAAACCATCTGCATCGAAGACCTTAATGTAAAGGGAATGCTTCGTAATCATAAACTTGCAAGAGCTATTTCCAGTGTTTCGTGGTCGTCTTTCTTTAGCATGCTGGAGTACAAAGCCTATTGGTACGGTTGTACAGTAATTCGTGTACCTACATTCTATCCAAGCAGCCAGACCTGTTCCTGCTGCGGATACCGGAACAAAGAGGTTAAGAACCTTGGCATTCGGAAATGGGAATGTCCGTCTTGTCACACGGTTCACGACCGCGACAAAAACGCTGCCGTTAACATTTTGCGTAAAGGGCTTGAAAAGTCCGCTTAAACAAATACATACCGTACCGTGGGACACACGGGAAGTAACGCCTGTCTGACATCGTGTAAGACGCGACAACCTCGGTTGCTGCGCAGTGGTGGTTGATGCAGGAATCCCCCTGCTTTAGCCGTGGGGAGAATGTCAACAAAGATGAAAAGCTCCGTAACCGCGTATTAACGCTGATGCGTTCTCATCGCCGTATTGTAACAGCTCCCGAAAAAGAGAATCGCAACATTCGGGAAATCGCATCCGCACAGATACTGGGTCAGGAGTGAAATTGTGAAACACAAAATGTCAGGAGTGAAATTGTGAAACATAAAATCTCAGAAATCGGCGCTTGGATGCTCAGATACCAAGAGCAACTTGCCAACGAACACAAATACAAGCCTATCCCTCATACCTTCTTCTGCGATGTGAGAGCCAAGTTTCAAAAGGCATTGCCGGAATGGTGCAATGTGTCCGGTGACACGATTTCGCTCGAAACCGCTGATGGCACAGTCATTACCAACGGGTACAGCCGTATCGTGATTGGTGACTATGGTGCATTTGTTGAGTTTTCCCGCGTACAAGCCTGTATGCGACGCCTCGAAATCAAAGAAGGTCAGGTCTATCGCGTGGAAAACCCGCGCTATGCCGAACATGTCAAATATCTCTGGCTCACAGTAGATGATGGTTCGGATGTGAAGGTATACGACCAGAAGCGTCCGGTAGAATATGCGGATTATAAGCCGGGGATGCTGTATGTCAGTGTATATGAGGTGTTCCCACACATCTAAGAAAATCAAAATAAGAAGTTCTACCCAGTTCATGGTCGAGAGTGCCGCAAAGACTACTGGCTCACGGAGGTAACCGACAATGGTAACATTTATTGATGATGATGATATCGAATTAAAGCCTTGCCCGTTCTGTGGTTCTACAGCCGGGTTATATGCAAGCTATGAAGGCAGGTATGCAGTGCAGTGCAACTACTGCCGCATCGGAACTGCCCTCATAAAAGACGAACAGGACGCGATTGAGTTGTGGAATCACAGAGCGGCGGTAACGAACGATAACTAACGCAGACAAAGCAATTGCATTGCGCCCATCATACTGGGCAAGCAGAACTAGGCATGGGCAAGCATAAGAATAAGAATCGTACACCGAAAAAGACTTTTCTCGAAGCGATACAGGAAATTGAGCCTTCGTTGACAGAGGACAGTCTTTTTGACAAAAATCTTCGATAATGCTCTCGAAATAAAGAATATATATCCAAAATGTTTTAATTTTTCTTGTCGGCATCATCATTGTGGGATTGCCGTCATCATTTGGGTGAAAGCATGAGCAGTGAACCAAAAGTAATCACTTCCTTTGAGGGAGCACCGCAATCGTTGCGCGATAAATGCGATAAAGAAGTTTTGCGAGCCTTTTTTAATGCACACTTCTCAATTACAGAAAAAAGTGTGAATGACGATAAAAGATTCTATCTCGATGATGGGCGCAGAATTAAGGACGATGATATTCTTGTCGCCTACATGAAAGATAGGAAAGTCTGGACAGAACCCGGCGTTGAAATTCGTACTATAACAGGCGAACTCACAAACAAGTTTGGAGAAAAAAAGCTCAAAGATTTCTTTGCAGCAGGATTTTTCTTAACGAAAAAACGCATTAAAAAGAACAAATGGAGATATTATTTGCCGGACGGCAGATGCTTGGATAGTGAAAAGAAACTCGATGACTTTTTACTCGAAAAACTACGTCCAGCTTTTAACAAAGAATTGTGCGACCATGTGATTGACATGGCAGCCACGGCAATTCCCGGCGTTGACAAAAGCGAGCTGTTCATTTCCGACACAGAAAACGAAAAGGCAGCGTGCCTTAATGCAAAACTTGACGGCAAAGTCTATAAAGAAGCAATTTTACCGTATGTTTCCTATGAAGGCATCATTAGCTCATCACTTTATAATAACCTTTATTCACGCTGCACGGTACTTCATAAGCGCAACATTGAGTGCTTTGAGAAATCCCACGATTTGAAGGCGCTCAAACAAATTGCAGAGTCTATTCTTCTGTCTTTGCAGGTAGATGAAAAACATATCCTGCTCGGAGATTTCTGCATCACCTCCAACAAAATTACTGACATCAATGTAGGGCTGCAGCAGGAAAGTGCATTGAAGAAGGCAGTCGTCACCACAACAGTAAAATTTGATAACGGCAGGAAAGCTGTTTTCAGTATCCAAGTAGCTTTTGGCATCAATGATGCTCTTCTGCAAGAACTCTATAGAAATAATGTTCTGACACAAGGCGCAAAGGTCGTCTCAGAACAGAGAAATTATTCCGTTACCCCGAACTCTATCTTGCACGACATTGTCTGTACTTGCTGCAACAACGCTCATACGGTCAGTAAGACATACAGAAAAGGCAACATCGTTCTGGACGGCGTACTCAGACAGGTATATAACAGCGTTGACGCCGCTTCCGCATTACCTGTAAGCAACCTTTTCGTGCTTGGGAATGACCCTGCGAAGGATGTTTCCTATTGCGACATTGCAGACCAAATCACCGTAAAAATCACACCGGATAAAGGCACAGCAGAACAATGCGTTTCACTAACCTATTCTACTGCTGAAGAATTCCTTGACAAAGCGGCGACCGTACTCCTTGAAGATTTCTACGCCGCAAGCAGCGATGCAAAATGCCATGTCAGATATGACTTGACATTGGATATTTCTAAAAAGGGAAAAGAAAGTCTTCGGTGTGAAACAAAGCTATTTGACACGCAGACGGGTCTTATTATTGCTCAGACCACAAGGTGTCTTGTAAAAAAGTTGAAAACGGACATTGAACAAAGCAAAGAACAGATTCCGACCAACTTCAGCAATGTTTTTTGGATAAGCAATGCAGAAGACATTTTGATGTATGCAGCTTCCTGTGACCCAGAATGGATTGCAAGTGCTTACAAGCAAATACGCGAACGATTAGGGTTGCTTGGATATTATTTCTGCAAATTCTTCGCGTCGCAAGACAACCAAAGCTATTGTAAGACAGACTTGCTGACAGATTTTCTGCGGGAAGCAAGTATAGACTTCAAAAAGGCTGCCATCGCGAATAAGATGGAACAATTCCTGCGTACTTATATTCTCTTACAGGGAAGCAGAACTCTTTATCTGTTTTCTATTGACTCTGTGCGCAACTATTATGGCAGCTTTGAGACTTACAAACCTGTCAGCAAATACCTCCTATCAGCAGTTGCTGCACAATATGAGGCAGAATCTGTAGAGCCAACCTTTGAGGATATGGATTATCTACTGAAGGACGCACAGTACGCATTATTTACAGACAGGTGCCAAAATGCCAAGACGGAAGAAGACGCTTTCACCATTATTTCTCATCTTGAAAAACAGCCACAGACTTTCAAAAAATTGCTCTTTGCAAAAGAGTATTTCAAGAATGTATACGCGCTGCTGAATGATACAGACAAAATGTTCGCCGATATTGTTATCAGTGACTGTCCCGGCTGTACCAAGCTACTGAAATCTCTCCAAAATTTTGCCGAGGAGCAATCAAAGAATGTATAACTACACCCCCGATAAAATCATCGCATCCCTTGCCGAAAACAACTATTTTGCTAACCGCAGGATTGCATATGCCGTTCTGAATGTGCTGCGCGACGATGCGTCACCTCTACTCATAGAGGGTGACCCCGGCGTAGGAAAGACGAGCCTTGCCAAAGCGGTGGCTTCTATGCTGCAGATTCCTCTGATTCGTGTTTCATGTCACGAGGGAATTACAGCGGATAAAATTCTTTACGACTATGACTACCAGCGGCAATTGCTGGTGGTGTCTGCCATTCGGGACAAGCTCAACGAAAACCTCCGGGATTTAAGCGTGAACGAAAGCATCAAAGCTGTTGCACAAAACACAGAGTTTTATGGTCCGGATTTCTTATTGAAACGCCCTGTCATCGAAGCTCTCACGATGAAGGGTCACAAAGTCCTTCTCATTGACGAAATCGACAAGACTGAGCCGGAAATTGAGCACGCTCTACTCGAAATGCTCTCTGATTTTGCTATTACCATTCCGGAATATGGCACGATTCAGTGTGCGCCAGAGGATAGACCTATCGTCTTTCTGACCTCCAACAACTATCGCGAACTTTCTCAGCCTATGTTGCGGCGCTGCTCTTACCTTTACATCGAGCACAAGCCCCTTGCAGAAATCAAGCAAATCATCTGCGCGAATGTCTCTGCCTCTGAGGTTTTTGTGGATAGCGTTGCACAGGTCATTGACCGGCTTCAGAACCTCGACCTGCGTCACGCCATCTCCATCAGTGAAGGCATCGAATGGGCAAAGTGCTTGATTGAGACGTTCCATTGTAAAACGGCTATGGATGTGAAGAACGCAATGTCATATTCTATCGTTTCCCTCGTCAAAGACCACGCAGATGAGAAAACGGTAGCAAAAGCCTTCAACCTGTCCAACGGGAATGAGAAATGAGTGAAGCAACAAATCAAACCATCGAATCTTATGTGAACCTGTACACTAAATTCTTCCAAGAGCTTACACAGGAATACGGCTTCTCATTCTCAATATCAGAAGCGCTCAACGGCATCCAACATATTTCTGACCCGTTAGATGTAGAGGATGTGCTGTACACCATGCAGGGCGCTCTATGCCATACAAAAGAGGAATGCGACACATTTGAGGCAGTTTTCTGCAGGCGATTCTTGCAGTATTCCTACGCGCCAAAGCCTAAGGAATCTTCAATCCCTAAGAAAAGAGCAACGAATAGTGTTGCCACTTTTGTAGATATGCCCGATGATGCTCTGGAAGAGTGCCGTAAAAAGACACAAGCGAACAGAGACCAAGCACAAGCGGACATAGAGAACTACCGCCGGTCTAACAGAGGAAAAGAATCGGTCAGTAACCAGCAAAAGGCAGTAGACGCTCTGCGCGAAGAAGCCGAACAAAAACGCCAAGCTGTTTTGCAAGCATACGACGACTACCAGAAAGCAGTAGCATCTGTTACGCTTGCCGAAAACAGGCAGCTTGTAGACAAAATAGAGCAGCTATTGCAGAAGGTAAATACCGAGACGAACAGAGAGCTTGCTGCATACGGAATCATGGAGCGGCAATTGCGAAACTCTCTTGCTTCCGGCACTTCACAGGAGCTGGCTGTCTCTCAGAAACTCTTATTATCTGCTGCGGTCATCGCTCGTTCCGCAAAAGAAATATCTCTGTACATGGATTTCATCTCTCTTGCCAAGGCATTCCAAGACTTGGCAAAAAATGTGAAAACAAGTCAGTCTAAAGTGTCAGAAGATACTACCGTAAAGGTAGCAATTAAAGAACGTGGGAAAGCAACAGGGGAGTGGGAAAAAGCAAAAGAAGCTCTTCATAAAGCAGAAGCCGAGCTTGAGAAACAAGAGATGCAAAAGGCGTTGTATGAAAGCAATCTTCGCACTCGCGAAAAGAGAGTGACTTCTTACGATGCAATTCTTACGAACATTCGGAAAGCCCAGCAAGAGAAGCAAATGCAAAGCATTGAGAAGGAGCAGTCGCTCCGACATCGAGAAGTATTCTCCGGAGGTCATAATGCGGTAAGAAGCAAAAAGCAAACGGATGCGCTTCTCAACGAGGATGTCTCGAAGCTCTCTAATGCCGATATTGAGAAGGTCCTCACTTTTATCCGCACAAACGCCAAGACTTTCCGCCAAAAGCTTCGTAAACTCTACATGACCCAGCAGAAAAAGCAAGTTGACATCAAAAAGACGATTGAGAAATCTGTCCAGTGTGATGGCGAGATTGGACGACTGTACTACAAAAAGCCGATAAAGTCCAAAGCAAATGTCGTGATGCTGGCGGATATTTCCGGGTCATGCCGCGCTATGACTTCTCTCGCTCTGACATACATGGGTCTGATGAGGGAAGTATTTCCCGGCGGCTGCCATTTGTTCGTTTTTGTGAACCACTTAGTTCCTGTTGACCGTTATTTCTCAAATGAGAACGTAACATCCGCTGTGGAGAGCATCAACAAGAGCGTTCCAAGCCGAGGTATCTACTCGAACTACGGTGTGCCTCTCAAAGAACTGCGCTACGACAATACCGGCATCATCAACAAGGATACCACTATTGTCATGCTAGGGGACTGCCGAAATAACAAGAACTATTCCGGCGCGGAAGAAGTGGAATGGCTTTCTAAGCGAGCATCCAACTTCTTCGTTCTGAACCCCGACCCGCTGAACAAATGGGGACAAGGGGACTCAATCGCCGACCTGTACGCCAAGAGTGGAGCGACGGTCTGCCGGGTAAGTTCAACGCAGGATTTGCTGACTTTCTTGGAGTCTGCGAGCCTCAAAAATCACACCTAACATGCGACCACAATATATGGTGCATGTCGCAATTTGTTTACATTTCAAACACTATATATTGTGGTTTTCGTATTGACTATCCGTACATATTGTGGTATAATGCTAATGTACTCAGGAGAGGCGCTACAAGCAAATCTCCTGAACATGCTCCTGTAGCTCAACTGGCAGAGCAACTGTCTTGTAATCAGTAGGTTGCAGGTTCAAATCCCGTCGGGAGCTCCAAAACGAACCAGCCTGCATCTGGTTCGTACAGGTGCGCCGGTTGTTATCGACGTGCCTTGCCCCTCATGAAGACAGCCAAGATTGGCGAGTGGGAGCTGTATATGTGCAGCTAATGTCTTCTATAGCACGGAGTAGCGCAGCGGTAGCGTACCGGCCCCATACGCCGGTGGTCGCAGGTTCGAATCCTGTCTCCGTATCCACGTCCTGACCGGGACGTAAAAATCGGTCGGACACCAACCCATGCAGCCACCTGTCTTGCGTCGTGGGTTGGTCATATGGCTCGTTAGTTCAGACGGTCAGAACGCCAGCCTGTCACGCTGGAGGTCGCCGGTTCGAAACCGGCACGAGTCGCCACGAGGCATAGCACAATGGAACATGTCAATCGCACGATAAGGCGCAGTAGTGGTAGTGCAGGTGCAACGCGTAAGCACGGACTACGGTGGTGCAACACCCTCTACCTCGTACACATCCATCGGTCAGATGTAAAATGACCGAAATATTCTGGTGTCGAATACGAAGGTTGTAATATACCACCGGTTAATTCGCTCGTTGCGCACGAGAAAAGATGGTTCGACTCCATCCACCAGAGCCGCGACCCGCTGAGGTAGCCCTAACGGGTCGAAATCTAACAAGGAGGACAGTCCGATGCAGAAGTAATTCTCGTCCGAATGTCGACATCAAAGAAAGGGACACACCAATGCACTAAGTAACGTCCGCATAGACGCAACAGTGAAAGGGTCACTCCGATGATGTAAACCACCTTGTGGCGGGTAGCTACCGCCAACGCAAGCTAGTCCACATCTGGCTTGCATGGGGTGCGCCGGTTATTATCGACGCACCTTGCCGCTCAACAAGGACAGCCTTCCCGTGGCGAGCGGTGAACAGTGGGTCCGGAACCACTGACTGATTGTCCGATAAGATTGAAATAGCCGAGGCGCAGTCAGACGCGACACAGCCGTCAAGGCGGGACTGCTGCACGGCAACTGGTAAGTATGCCGCAGTCCCAGACAAAGCCCACAGCAAGAGCCGCTCATGTACTTGGGCGGACAAATAGGGCTGCAAGAATTGAAGTTGACCAACGCTCAAGTGCTTTCTCGGATTCCCTTGCCCAGTCAGCATTGTGGATTCGCGGGATTGCTAGAGGGTGTAAAGATGATGTTCGGGGTTGACTGCCTCCTAAACGAGCATCATGGCGGGGCTAAATGAGGGTTCACCCGCAATTCTATGCAGGTATCGTATAACGGCTAATACTTCGCCCCTCCAAGGCGAAAATGCGGGTTCGATTCCCGCTACCTGCTCCATCGTCGCCGTCACCGTACACCACGACGTTAAACTGGTGAGCATGGTCCACATGTGGTCCGCTGTCCGAATGCCAATGGACAGCCTATAAAAGAATAGGCAAACAGGTGCTGTGCCTGAGAGTATCCGAGAGTCCCGGTGTCAGTCGCGAATGAGACCGGAAAACAGCGGAGAGGGTACAATGCAGAATCCGTCGGCGTGGCTGCCGAATGGTACTGGAAGAAAAGGGTTGGCTGCCCTGATTGCGGGATGATAACCAGTATAAAACATCCTACCGTGCTTGGTTAGCTCAGCAGGTAGAGCGGCGCATTCGTAATGCGCAGGTCGGCAGTTCGAATCTGCCACTAAGCTCCACGGTCCGATTGGGTGACGCGCTCTTTGAGAATCCGCCCAAGAAGCTGTCAGCGGGGGCATGCACTTGCTGACGGTTGGCTAAGTCCTTACGGAAGTCGTCGTAGCCGGAACCGAACACGAATAGGCGACGTAAAGCCCCGCATGGCAGAGCGTTATCTGCTATAGCGCATGACAACTCTAACATAGAAGGGAGGTTGATTCCAATGGAGCAGGCAATTATCAACATCGAAGGGACTTCAACTATCGAGACTGCAGCAGTAGCCAAAAAGCTGATTGAGACATTCGGAAACCAGAACATCCGCGCCATCTCGGTTAAACGCGTGAACGAGAATAGCAACGAGGTCGTTGTTGAACTCGATTTTGTTCCGGGTCTTGCACAGCATCTGCACGGTTTCACTATGCAGGTCAACGGCTTGACCGCAGGCTACGACGGCACCGGTCCCTCAAACCTGTACGAAGTCCTGCAGGCGGCTGGCGTAAGCGAAACGCTGGTAACGCGTGAAGACATTACGCAGAAGGATGCCAAGACCATCCCGCTGCATCTGGAGCGCGAGGTGAAGCAGTACGGCGAACTCCAGTACGCCTAAAGAAAGCATCCCCTATGTCGACAGCCTCTTTTGAGGTAGGGATGAGCGATGAATGGCACAAACATCGTGCTAATGTCGAATTAAGATTGAAACGCGCGGAACTCCTATAACTACGGCCACGAATATACGTAATCGTTGGAGGAGTTAAAGCTCGGCGGGTATATCCCGCCATCATGGGGATATAGCTCAGTTGGGAGAGCACCTGCTTTGCAAGCAGGGGGTCAAGGGTTCGAATCCCTCTATCTCCACCACCGGACACCTTCGTTTTCTGCAACAGATAAAAGGTTTCTGGGCTTGATTATGTGTGCTGTTTCACGCAGTACGCGAGTCATTATCGCGCGGAACTCCTATAACTATGACCACGAAGACGAATGTCTCGTCCGCGCCGCTTGGACAAGCGAATTACACGGGGCATCGTCAAGCCGAAAAAATGCAGTGTCGAGTGGCGAAATCGGCTGCGACATTGGCGAGGAGCACCACCCTCGTCAGTCTCCCTCGCTAACAACCTCCACGGGGTGGGAGATGGGCAACAGATGCCAATAACATCTGGCTAATAGTAAGCAATCAAAGCGCGGACCTCCTTTAAAAACCATGCCACGTGCATTGCGCATCTTGCCGCGCTCCGGTCGCTACGTCCCGGTAAAACAAGATATACAACAAGCCGTAACAATCATACCGTGTGGCGAAACCGGCTGCGGTATGGGCGGGATAAGTTCCCACCAGTTACTCAATCAAGACAACCTCTGCGCGGTGAGTGACAGGCAACGGATGCAATGTATCCGGCAAATCGTCTTATAAACAAAATACATGGTTGGGTGTCCGAGTGGTCTATGGAACCGGTCTTGAAAACCGGCGATGCCGCAAGTGTCCGTGGGTTCGAATCCCACCCCTACCGCCATATCTGCCGGGCATTGTCCCGGCTTTCTTTGTTTGTTGGAGGACATCATGACCAAACAAGAACTTGCCGAGATGGTCACAAAAGCCAAGCTGTGGGCAATCGAAGCTCACGCTGGGCAGAAAGATAAAGCAGGGAAGGACTACTTTGAAGCGCATGTCTCTGTAGTTGCTAAGGGTGTTAAAGGAGACCCAGTAGCTGAAGCTGCCGCTTTCCTGCATGACACAGTGGAAGACACTCCGCTTACGATGGAGGACATCCGAGCAGCATTCCCGAAAGAGGTCACCGATGCGGTAGAAGCCTTGACCCGCAAGAAAGGGATGTCTTATGCCGAATACCTTTGGCACATTCAGCAGAACCATACTGCTATCAAAGTAAAACTCTCCGACCTGCGCAACAACATGGATTTGAGCAGGCTACCACACGAACCGACCAAGAAAGACCTCGCACGAACGAAGAAGTATAGCCGAGCTTATGCAATGCTCAGTGGTATCCACGATACCCCTTATAGCATCTCTGAGGTAAACCCTTACGCACTTTACGACTACCTTCTCTCTACCGGCTGGGAGAAAGCAGAAAAGCAAAAGAAAAGCAGTGAAGTAGTCGTTTTGAAAGCGCCTGCTGATAGCCTTACTATTTCGGTTCCTATCGACATGACGCTTCCGGACTATGAGACGATGATGGGGGAAGCCGTGACCAGACTGTGCTTACATGAGGACGCTCCGCGCCCCGATGTTCTGGATGCAATCATCCATTGGAAACCGTTGCCAAAGGAGCAGTGAGCGACCTCATAGACTTGCGTTTCTGTTGCTGCTCTTGTGGCCAAACTGTTAATTTCGCGGCTTAAACCACTATATATTGTGTTTTCGTATTGACTATTCCAACATGTTGTGGTATAATGATGATACTGAAACAACGAAAGGAAATCAGCCGATGTTCGCCACTATGTTGAACCAACAGAATAACTCACAAGGGCTGTGGAGCATAAATCTCCTCGGTCAAGTTGTGCTGTCTGTTCAGGGTCATCATAGCGCGGTAGTTGCGGGTTAAATAAAGCCTGCACCCCATCGGAAGTTCCGTTTCATCACGCTATGACAGCACCCTCAGGCATAAAATGTCTGCCGGGTGCTTTTTATTGTTGGGTTGTCGCCAAGCGGTAAGGCACGGGACTTTGACTCCCGCATTTCGCGAGTTCGAATCTCGCCAATCCAATTTGACGGTATATCGTTATATTTCAAGCGATGTAAAGTCATCCATACCATACAACATCCGAAAAAGGAGGTGATTCTAATGGCTACAGCACGCAAAACTGCTGTTATCTATGTCGAGGTCGGCGCAGACAAGAAGCAGGTCAAACTGGAGGACATCCAGAAGGCGGTCAAGGCTGTCGAAGGCACCAAGAATGCCTATGTCAACGCTGCCGACGCCGCAGTGTATTGCGTCGATGCTGACGGCAAGACCACGAAGGTCGAGCTGTAAGGCACCACCCTGTAAACACATTAACCATACCTAATGTGTTTTCTCCCACAAGACAGCTTTCACAAGCCGGGAGATTGGCGACATTTATAAAGATTGCCAACTAATGTCTTATAAGATTGAAATCGCAAAAAGCCAGTGGTGGAGCTGATGGGTTAATACCATCACAAAACAGTGCATGTGCTGCCAATCACATGCCTTTCATGGGCCCGTAATGGTTTTCGACAGGGTATGGAAGATTTCATGTCGCGGGTATGGTTCCGCCTCAAGGACCACCTTAAAAAGTAACTGACAACAATCGTTACGCTTCTCCTATCGCTGCTTAATTAAGCAGACGGAGACCAAAACAACGCACCATCTCGCGGGTAAGCGTGTGAGGTTCAAAGGTACGCAAGATATGTACGGCGCAGAATAAAACCGGAACCGTCTGAAGTCCAAGTACACCAAGACGTAAATCATGGTGAGCGTGGTCATCTGTCCGCTGCAAAAGGTTTGCCACACGACCAGACAAACAGTCCAAAGTTGTCAATCATGTGACTATCGCGTAAGTAATCATGGAATTGGATATATGCTGGACACGAGTTCGACTCTCGTCGGGTCCACCAGAATAGCGTATTTACGCCATATTTTAATTTAAGGCGGTGCAAAAGCCGCCATCATGCTCCCGTAGCTCAGTTGGTTAGAGCATCTGACTGTTAATCAGAGGGTCGTCCGTTCGAACCGGACCGGAAGCGCCATAAGGGCTGTTTGTTCAACGGTTAGAACTCTTGGCTCATAACCGAGGTACGCGGGTTCGACCCCTGCACAGCCCACCATTTGGTTCAAATTCTAACATCTGGCAGTATGTCAACTGCCATCATATGCTCCCATGGTGGAATTGGCAGACACAGTGCGCTCAAACCGCACGTTATTGAGAGTTCGAGTCTCTCCGGGAGTACCAACGTTCAGCAGTGCGATAACTGCTAATCATATGGGTTGTTAGCTCAGTTGGCAGAGCAGCGGACTGTTAATCCGCGTGTCGCAGGTTCGAACCCTGTACGACCCGCCATATGTTCGAGTGGTGGAATGGCATACACGCTGGTCTAAGGAGCCGGTTTTTGTGACCCCAGCTCCCACTTCGGACAGTCGCTCATGATTGCAGCCTCCACGTGGCGAGCGACGGGCAACAATCAGTGTAAAGCTGGTTGGCTAATGCTAAAGATTGAAACGAATCCTTCAGCAAGCGCCACAGTAAAGCCTGTACTTCATAAGGTACAGGCTTACATTTTGTTATATAGAGGAAGAAAAACAATGAGTAAGCATCTACTGGGTTCAGACCGCGTCCTGCACGAAGGTGCTGGCTATCGCAGCAAGTACACGCCTAGAATCCAAAAACCTCCAGTCGGCAGCAGAGAGAACCCGTCCAATCCGAAACAAGAGGGGACAGATGCGGTGTATATCCCCGATACCGCAAAATGGATGCACCAGAAATAAAACAGCAAAAATTCAACTTTAACAATAATAGCTATAAAGTGTAGGAGAAAATTATGCCAATTAAATCTGTTGATAATAATTTATATTCTCATTTTTATCAATTTTGCAACATTGTTGTAAATTGTAATGTCAAAAGTAATCCAAGCTCATCTTTATGGAATACACTTGCGAGTCTTATTTTTGTTATTGTAGCAGTAATAGCAATAATCGCTATATATAAAAAGCACAGTAAAGAAATGGACAAGTCTTTGCATTTTTATAATTCAATATATAAAAAAGCGAAAGCACTCTCAACAAATCACTCACACGAATTAAAAATGAAAACAAATTCTTGGACTGATGCACAATTCTTTTTCGCTAATTTTATTATTGAAAGTATTAAAAAGAGTAATGAAATCAACGCTTTGGTCGAAGATATAACCATCGATAATTTGCTCTATTTAAGAAACCGAGTTTCTATGCCGGATATTTTAATTGAGGTATTTTACAATAATATTCCTTCAATAATCTTGATTCTAATATCAATAGTAAATCCGAATGAAATAAAAATTTTTATAACCACAGTAACAGTAGTAGCAATTTTCGCTACAAAAGTTCAATTTTCACAAGAGCTAAATAAAGGCGTGTTTGGAATTATTTCGTTAACAGATAATCTACTTGAAAAAGTGTGCCACACTCTTTTGAAAAATCATACACAAGAAGACAGGAAAACGGAATCCATAAAAGTGTGTTTAGAATTTTTTGGCGATACTTTTGAAGATGTTTACAACAAATGTGCCGAACTTGAGAATAATGAAGGAAACGAAAAGAATACATCAGCCTCCAAAAAGTAAACCACAAGTTGATTGACCTACCATGAAAACGTGGTATAATGTAATCAGAACGAAACGAAAGGAGACAACCGAAGATGCTGTGCAAGACTGTTAATGCTATGTCGTTTGCTGAGTATAGTTATGAATCTGAATTCGAGTCCTACGAATCCAGCTTTGTTTCTCATACTCCTCGACAGGCAAAAACAGACCATGTACAGATGCGGTGCGTCTCTAAACGATAACTGCATTTTCACACGCTGCTTGTCGAGTCATTTCGGCAGGCAGCGCTTTTTTGTTGCCTGCAATATAGAAAGGCAGCAAGAAAATGAACATTCCAACAATCGATATCCAGCAGACAGGTGCCAATATCAAGGCACTGCGAAAAGCGGCAGGCATCAAGGTCAAGGATGTGGCAGACACGCTCGGTGTATCCACACAGGCAGTCGCCAAATGGCAGGCAGGCACTGCACTTCCTACCATCGACAACCTTGTGATTCTCGCCGTGATGCTCGATACGAAAATTGATGACATCCTTGTCATCGCATAAACCCTCGCCGCAGGATTGCGGCTATATATGGCCCGTTCGACGAATTGGTTAAGTCATCTCCCTTTCACGGAGAAGGTTGGGGATTCGAATTCCCCACGGGTCACCATCTGCTTCTGTAGCTCAGTTGGTAGAGCAGTAGGTTGAAGCCCTATGTGTCGCTGGTTCGATTCCAGCCGGGAGCACCACGAGGCTTAATGCCTCCTTATATGTGCCGGTATGCAAGTGGTTAAAGTACGCGGTCTGTAAAACCGTTCCGTTACGGTTCGCTGGTTCGAATCCAGCCCGGCACACCATAAGGCCCCTTCGACAAGTTGGTCTAAGTCGCCAGCCTCTCAAGCTGGAGTCGGCAGTTCGAGTCTGCCAGGGGTCATATAAGCACTCATATACGAGCTAGTAAAGTTTGTTAATTCAGAAAAATGGGTGCAAATCTGCAGAGGTCGCCTAACGGTATGGCAACGGATTGCTAATCCGTCGCTGGGTTAATCCCCGGCTTGTGGGTTCAAATCCCGCCCTCTGCGCCATATGCATGTGTGTCCGAGTGGCTGATGGAACTGGTCCAGAAAACCAGCGGTCAGAAATGGCCCGTAGGTTCGAATCCTACCACATGCGCCATGAAAAGTCTCCATAGTCTGCGATTATTCGTGGATTTTGGAGACTTTTTCTTGTTTGATGCCACAATTCGTGGTATAATGGCAACAGAAAACAGCAAATAATGGAGTGTCAGAAAATGCAAAAATACGATTTCATTACGAAGCAATATACCCCGTACACACCGCCTCAGAACGGACGCTATGACATCATGGCTCATCCTAATGAAGGGTTCAATTGTGCTGCGTGCGGGCACATCATCAACGAATACAACGCGTACACATCGGCAGCCATCCAGAACGATATTGGCATAGGCTATCTAATTTGCAAGAACTGCTACGACCACGAACTCGAAGTCAGAAAAACAGTAAAGTGATGGTTCAGCCGCTTTCCATTAGGAGGCGGCTTTTTCTTTGCAAAAATACATGTACAATCTGTTACTATCTGCTTATCTATGTTGTAAAATTTGCAATTTTATGGTATAATAAGAATTAGCAAAAAGAAAGGATTTTGCCGTATGTACATTGATTTCACAAACAAACAGTATTGTTTGATTCTCCATATCTTGGCAGTTATGAAGTCGTTCTATAACAACGACTTTCACTCTATCTGCAAAGAAGTAGGGGAAGCATATGGCGTGGATGAAGATTCCATTATGAAGGCTTGTGCCACATTGACTGCTGTTAATGTGACAGCACCCGTCAAGAAGGCATACAACAACATTAGCTATGTTCTTACTGCCATCGCGAATAACGCAGAAGAATTGAACGGTGATGATACTTACAAGTACAGAGTCGATTTGGATGCTCCTTGCTGGAATGCTGTAGCCGATGCTCTTGATGTTTACTCCCGTATTCTGATGGGGCAATTTGGCATTATCTATGAGACACTTGATATTTCTGGCGATGATAAGCATCACTTACAGGCATATCACGATGCCCGCTGGAGCGGGGTAGGTGTCATTGAAGCCCGTGACCTTCTGATTCCTCAGCTAAAAAAGATGAGGGTGGGCTGGAATGGGAACTTCGGCATTTCCAATTCCGAACTTACCTATAACAGCAAACTGTCTTATGAAGTCCTTAAAACAATCCGTTTTGCCACTGAAAAGAGAGACGGCTCTGTTCTGAAAGTCACAGACGAGCCGCTGCCCAGAGCCGAAGGTGAGTGGCAAATCACGGCGCTCTAAAAAATAATTGGAGGTGCTTTTCTGAAATGGATGAACATATCATTTCGTTTCTTGACATCTGCGCTATGCAGGGTCAACTCGTTCTGGCAGAAGCACCGTCCATCCCGGCTATCAACGATAAGATGGTGTACTGTACTGGCGCTCGCAAGCACGGCGATGACCGCTATATCATCCTCGACGGGGAAGAGTACAGCCAAATTCACTTTGTTGACGGAACCATCAAGCTATATTGGCATTGAGAGGCAGTACCATTGAATGAAGTCTGGATGCCTGCAGAACAAAGGAGAACCACATGAAGGCAAACTACAAAGTCATCAACAACAAGCAGGTACAACTGCGCAAGGTCATCGAGGGATTCAAACCCGATGATGTAGCGTCAGTCATTCTCTTCCGCTACAATGTCATGCAGGCATTAACCAGCCTCAATGATGACTGTACCGATTTTGAAGAAGCAGATATGAAAGAAACTGCGACTGACCTCACGGAGTTCTTTGAGGATGCTGTAAACGAAGCTATCGATTCTTTTATCGACGAGGATAAAAGACCGAATATCAATTTTAATGGCACGGCAGACGAATTTCGCGAAGAACTCAACAACCTCGTTGTTGTCCTCCTCAGTAAGAACTTTGAGCATGAGTTCATTGAGTTCTCTGAGGCCACCGGTATTAGCCGTGTACAATATGAGGCATTCGCCGCAAAATTCATGGCAGAAGCAAACACAGATAAACACTAACATGAGGGGGGTACTTTCATTGACCACGCTGGAAAACGCACTCAAAATTAACAATGGAAAAGCAGTTCTTTTGAGCATCAAGAAAGAATGGCTCAGTAAAATCATGGCGGGCGAAAAGGTCATGGAAGTCCGCAAATCTATGCCGTGGGAAATCAGCCACCCGTTTGTTGTCTTTTGCTATGAGACGAAAAGCAATGGCGGAGCAGGAAAAGTCGCAGCAGCATTTATCTGCGACGATATCGACAGTCTTAACTGCCTGCAGAGCCTTGCGGTGTTTGACGACACGGAGCTGCCAAAAGAAACAGAAAAATTCGTAAACGAAAGCTGTCTGACGTTCAAGGAGTTGTTCGATTACGGAAAAAATGTCGGCGCTCTTTACGGCTGGCATGTAGCAAGCACTCAGTCTCTCGATAAGAAGCTCTCTGATTTTGGGTTGAAGCGCCCACCGCAGTCTTGGCAATATGTTCGTATCAGCATATAAAGCATCTCATGGGCAGGAAACTGCCCATATTTTTTTGAGATATTGCCATAAATTACAATGTAAAGTATAATAGCATTGTGAGGTGTACTATGACTGTTAATGACATCATCCGTGAATCAAATACGATAAAACTATTCGACTTTGTTTGTCTTACAAGCATACAAACGCAAGAAGACATCAAAAAACTGACCGAGCAAGGATACGATGTAGGATATACCCAATCCGAATGGGAAAAAGAGTATTCTCTTCCCGCAAACAAAATCTTTTATGCCAAGTCTATGTATTCTTCTGTTTACTATGTAGACTATAATAATACGTCTTACCCTCTTATTTTCCCTCTGCAAATTTTTGGTAAGCAGCGCCTATCTCCCATTCCGAACGAAACAAACGAAGAATTCTGTGAATCCATTCGAAAACGCGTTGTAACATTCTCCAATTTGCACGATAGAGCTCTTGCTACATACTTCCACAATCTCGGTGGCTATCTTGCCATTGATGCACTACAAGAATATGTTCGTCGGAACGAACCATCCGCTGAAATGTTCAATGTTTTCTTCTCAGTCTATGAGGTGACTGACTTTGGCTGTGGTCGTTTTACCAACGAAGAGATGAAAAAGGTTATCTCCGGTATGGATGATACTGCTAAGACGAAACGCAGTAAAATTCTCCGAAAGCTGCCTGACGAAGTGACAATTTACCGTGGAGAAGCAGAAGCCAGCACTCCCTATACAGCATCCTTCTCTTGGACAACCAACCCACGCATTGCCTATTTCTTTGCTTGCCGGTATTCTAACGGCTTCGCCAGAGTGATTACCGGAAAAGTAAAGAAAGATGACATCTTATACACTCCAAACCGCTCCAATGAAAAAGAGGTTCTCGTGTTTCCAGAGAAAGTATATGACATTTCTATTGAAGAGCAGTTTTCTCCTCAAGATGTCGTACCATCTATTACAGAGGAAGACCTTGACCTGTATTATCAGTGGCGAAGTAAGGTAAACGCGCTCTACTGCTTACCTACATCCAGTGAGCACGATGCTCTTCATACGATTCGTGTCCTCCTATTGGCAATCTTCATTGTTCAAGAAGAATGTATCGAACTGGACGATGACGCAATGCATCAGTTGTTGGAAGCTATCACCTATCACGACATTGGCAGAAAAAATGACAGTGAAGACCCAAAGCATGGCGAAGATAGCGTAAAAATCTACAAGCTGAATCACACAGACCCTACCGTGGAGTTTCTCATTCAATATCATTGCATCGATGATAAGAAGGCATTAAAAAATCTTGAGAGCAATATAACAATTGAAAACAAGGAAAACGTATTGACGCTCTACAAAATCATGAAAGATGCCGATGCACTTGACCGCGTTCGTTTTGGGCTCATGGACTTGGACGAAAGGTACTTGCGCTTTAACGCAAGCAAACAGCTTGTCCTTACCGCAAAGGTTTGCTTGGAATCTATCACCGATGGCAAATGAAGCGTAGCTGCTTCCTGTGGCAGGGAAGCGTAGCTAAATGAGGCTCATTGCCGCGTAGCCAGCAACAAATTATGAACATTTCTTGTCTTTTTGCGTTTCATCCTTTCTTTTTGTTGAAATTTGTGGTATAATGACAATGAAAAATAAAAATACAATTTCTTCAAATAGGAAGTGATTTTATGAAAACGACTTCAACCAAACATAGAACACGTATGACAAGACAAAAATTGGCAGAAGAGCGCAAATTACAAGAAAAAGCAAAAAATGTTCTAATCGTTCTTGTCGTCCTCGCACTTTTAGCTATCGCATTTTATTTTACCATTTGGCCTATTGTCGCCGAAAAAGTTATCGAAGTTGTCGAGACCGTCCTTGGAACAATCATTGCTTTTGGTGCAATTGTAATTGCATTTGCCGGAATTGCTTTTCTTGGCCACTTGTTCACTTATCGCCATTCGTAAATAAGACTTGCATCTCCGTGCGAACTGGGTAAACTAAATAATGTATAATAGATAACATATCGTTACCCCCCTACAGACGATTTACAATCTGTTATGCAACTGTGAGCAGACTCTCATTTTGAGGGTCTGCTCTTTTTTGTTTTATTCCAGATTTCAAGGAGATGAAAAAATTGACTGCTACATTCACAAAGTACGCCAAGGCGGCAGAAGATTGCCGATACAAAAACGACTTTCAGTACGACCTTCGTCAATGCGATAAAGCCCTGCACATGGACGGTCCTATGCGAATCGAAGCACAGTGCTGGATGAATCTGCTCGACCAGCTCGAAGAAGGGGACATCAAAGCATATGTTCAGAGCAACTACCGTCCCGGAGCCCTCGACCCATTTCGCAAAAAGTAAGGTGACTTTATGGGCCTTTACCATTTGATGGCGGATATCGGGGCTGTTCCTTCCAAAGTGATACCAAAAATTCCGGCAAATGCAATGAAAGAAGAGGACCAAAGCATCCCGCGCATCTGCGTCAGCCGGTCTCTTGATGAATGCTTAACCGGCATCACCGTAACCGGCATCACTTTCCCATTTTTGCTCGAAGAATTGAGAACTTCTCATACAAAGCAAATCTGGGACAAACAATATCAATTTCCTTTCATCGTGAGAACCTATTGTGCCGAGAATAACAACTCGGCATTTTTTGATGAAAAGAAAGTTTCCAAATATGTTTGGGATGCAAATTTTACGGGTGAATGCTGGCTGACAGAATACAGGGAGCCAATCTCAACGAAAAAACGCTGGTTGGTCAACGCTGACATTGAAAATCGACGTATTATCCGCAATAATGAAAGCTGGCGATACCCGATTATCCATAATTCTGTCTGGTCAAATGTACCTACTTACCTCAATCCCGAATTTCAGGATAAACTTCTGCAGATGACCAAGATTTGGTTGGAGCAGAATTAACACACATTTTTTGGAGGTGTGTCATGAATAACAACACTACTGTATCACCGGCAGAATATTTTGCCGAAGTCAAAAGCCGTAAACAGGTCATGACGGAAGCAGGACTGTCTAAGCTCTATGAGAACTGCTTGACCCTGCTGGACGAATACCAGCGGTCCGGACAGATAGCAGCTCAGAAAAAGCTCCTGTTCCATATTGATAACATTACCCGTGAGAAAAAGCTTCTCGATGTCGGTATCGATACATTTGTTTACAAAAGCGATATCGATGACTTCATTCACATGGTCGATAATAAAGTCGTCAAAATTGTGGAGCTCGAAAACTACCAGCGTCGTATTCCGCCGGAAATCATTACCCGCATTGAAAAATGCAAAGGCATCTTCGACAAGATGTATGTTGTCTTTACAGACTACACGCACAGGGAAGAACGCCGCATAGAAGCTGTCAAGCGCGAGAAAGACCCGATTCTCTTTGGCACATTTCAGGATGCTGCGACCCGCACGATTGTGGAGCGCTTCTACTTTATCGGCGATTGGGTTGATGAATATTGTGACCTGACGCTCGATAAGATGGTCGCAACAGTGCAGGAAAAAGCCAACCGGGATATTATCAAGAAGTTCTCCACGCCGGAAAGTCTGCAGGAACTGAGCGACCAGCTCAGCAATCTTGACGACTCCATGAACGGGCTTTATCGTCAACGCGAGAAAAAACCTGCTCCGAAGAAGGGTTTCTTTGCACGCGTCCGCACAGCATTCAAGGCGTTGAAAGGGGACATCTAACCGATGGCTGAAGTAGACTTGACGGAGGGCAAAAGCTATTCTAACCTCATGTCCTTGCCTCACAGCAAGAATACACTTTTCAGAGCGTTCTATAAAGCAGATATTCCTTGGAACTTCAACACCCCCTATATACTGCCACGAATTGCTCACTCGGATAAGGATTTGGAGACTCCTCCTCTGATTTTTACGGGTGATGCTGAGACTGTAAACTTTATGCGAGAAGTCGTAGAAGTGGAAGAAGGAGTACGTTGTGATTGTTGTGGAAAGCTCATCACAACTCCTTTATGGGATATGCCGGTAGGTGGTCTTTGTTCTGAATGTGAACAACGACTGGACGAGACAGTCTATGGCAAATTTAACGCTCCGTGGCAAAAGGTCGAGCAACAGAAAGCAGAGCGTCCTGTTCCGTGGTGGTACGATATCTGAGAATTTAATATTGCACTTTCTTGCGAGTTGCGTAGAATGGGAGTTGTACGATAGATAACATTCTACTTTTCCAAAGCGTTTCGGACGTACAGCTTTTCACAATTCTGCATTTATTAAAGGCAGACTCACCGTTATGGTGGGCCTGCCTTTTTTGTTTGCAGAAATCCGTCATCCACCCATTTCAACAGCGACTGATAAGGAGGTCTGCTATGTCTATTTCCAAGCATTTTGCTCCGAAAAACACTCGTTTTGCGATTTATGCCGGTAACCCAGGTTTTTCCGGCATGACCATCTGCTCTGATTTCATCGGATATGTGGATGCCCCGACGCTCGGCGACGCCTATGAGGCGGCGCATCGGTATCTTGCCAACAGTGGCTATACCGGCATCGTGGTACGCGAAGCGTAAAGCCTTTTCGAACAAAATCAGCCGTCACAACCCGTCCGGCATTGTCGGACGGGAATTTTTGTCAAGACAGGAGTATCACACCAATGGAAAACAAGAAGAAGATTTTCATCGCCTACACCGCGTTTGTCCTCAGTGTTCTCACCATCATAGGCTGTATCGTCTGGTTTTTCTCGGTTCCTACTTACGCAGCACCGATTGAGCCGACCGAGTCTGTGGAAGAAATCGAGTACATCACGCCTTTGGAAACCGAGCTCCGCGAGCCGAACGCTCCGTCTCACAATGCACCGTTTCTTCCTGCTGCCGAAGCAGAAGAGCCTGATGCACAAGTTGAGACAGCGGAAACGGCTGTTGAGAACGAATCGGTTGTCACAGAAGAATCAGAAGATGCCGTACCGCAGAATCTCTCCGAAAATGAGCTTTCCATCTATACCGCATTACGCAATGCAGGTCTCTCTAAAGCCGGTACTGCTGCGGTAATGGGTTGCATGTCAATGGAGAGCGGTCTTCGCACTACGGCAGAAAATCCAAATGACGGCGGATATGGACTCTTGCAGTGGACCTACAGCCGCAAATCCGACCTCTTCAACTGGTGCTATGCAGCAGGGCTTGATGCCACTTCTGCAGAAGGACAAGTTGCGTTTCTGGTGTATGAGCTTCAGAGCAAATACAGCATGAATGCCAGATATTCGTATCCGGTATATGAAACGCTTGTTTGCAGCAACAGTGTAGAAGACAGTTTGACAATGTTCTTTTCCCACATGGAAGCAGGAGTCAATGTACCGATTTCTGCTTCTAAAGTGTACTGCGCCAACCTGACGACACTCGACCTCTATCGAGAGCGACTGAACGCAGCGTACAAATACTTCTAATAAAGAAAGGATGTATCACACAATGGCAAAGAGTGCCTATTTGTCCCGCAAACTGCTCAATCAGCTCGCCGCTATTGAAGCAGACAGTGATGACATGATGCTGACTCACGACCTTCACAACATTGCCATCAATGGTAAGAAAGTGGGGTGTTCTGGTCATATTGCAAACCTCTTGAATGGAAAGTGCATCTATGTCAATACCGAAAAAGCCATTTATCAGCCTCTGTCCGACAAAAACTTGGTTCGCTATGCTGCCGATATGAAGGATTGCTCCTCCATTGGTCTTGGCGTCATGGGACGCAACCAGTTTGTGACGGACGATGCTCTCGTACAAAAAATCATTGATATGCTCCACTAAGGAGCAGAAGGGAAAATACCATGAATAAGATAATCAATACCATTGTTAAGCTCCTTACCACATTTTTCGTTCTGACTATCCTTATGAGCATCAGTGCTTTGGCGCAGGATTTCAATGTCACCAATGTTGTGACGCTCTTCCTGAGTATTTACGCACTGAACAAATGCTGCGGCATTCTGCTCAAGATGGTCAAACCTTCTAAGCACAAGGAGGTCAAGCGTCGTGTATAAGAACTTCAAAGACATGGACGCGGAAATGCTCCACAAGATGTCTTGGGAGGTCGTTGAGGTCTTTGACAGCTACCTCTCCGGTCTTGGCGTTATGATTCCGTGTGATGATTTCAGCGAACAGAAGGAACGTGAAGAGGAAAACAGCGATGCTGCTCTTTACGGGACGGAATACTGGAATCTCGTTGACGGAATCGAGATGTGGTTCACATTATATCCGCTTCTGACGCAGGTTTATCCGAAACGCTTTATGGCCGCCTTCGATACCCTTTTGGACTCAAAAGGAATGAGCCGCTATAAGCCGCAAGGCAAGCAGCGCAAAACCATGAAAAGCAAAATCGATAAACTCTTGAAAGAAGAGGAGGATGCCGCATGAAAGGCTGGAACAGTTCTAAGCACCCCATTTTCACCGCAAACCAGATGCCTGCACCTGTCAAATGGAATCCCATGAACGAAGACTGGAAGGCTTGGTTCGGCGAGAATCAAGTCTATCACGGCACATCTGGCTTCTCCAAAGAAGTCTTAGAGACAATGAAGAAGCTGCATGACCATATTCTTACCTTCGGAGGAGATGAAGTCTGCATGACCACTTATGACGAGGACGCGCAAAAAATTCTCGACCGTGGTCAGTTCTTCTATGGCAGCAGCTATTTGCGAAAAGGAGAACCGTGTCAGTGCCATTGCAATTCCGCTAATCTGTGGGATGCCAACAGAGGTCGCTGCTTCATTGCAACGGGCTATGCTCTCTCCGAAGATGGGCTTTGGCGCTCTCATTCGTGGGTCGTTCAGCCTATGCCACGCACCCTACGCGTGTGGGAAACCACTGTCAAGCGCGTCGCATATTTTGGCGTAGTTCTGACTGAGGAAGAGTGTGACCGATTCTATCGAGACAACGGCTAAAAATCAAAAAAACGAGGTAACCATAATGAAAGATATCAGTATTTCTGCTATTGCAGATACATTGGACCGCTTTCGTCTGATGGACGACCCCTATGAGTGGCACGATAACGAAGGCGTGGAAAGCACGAAGGATATTGCCGAACATCTGTTCGATAGCGAATATCGCAGCGCCGTCGTTCGTGAGCTGGAAGAAAAGCTAATGTTCTACTCCTCGAATCCTGACCTGAATGGTACAGACGAAACCGGCAAAACCATGACAGAACAGTGCAGATTCATTTTGGATGGTCTTTCTACCGTTTTTGGTGAAAAAGCATAAACAAGGAGAAATCTAAATGAGTGAACGGCTTAATTTTTCCATAGACGGTGAGTTTCTCACCAATGTTGCCCGCGACTGGTTCTGGAACATGAACAAGCCGTATAAAAAGTGTGAAGAATTGTTATTCTCCTGCATGGAAGGCGGCGACAAAGAAGAAAAGCGCCGTGTCTGTCAAGACATCATTGAAGGGCGTAAGAAGCTCGTTGGTATCAATGAGTTCGAGCTTGTCGATGACAACACAAAGGTGCGCCCTTTGGGTCAAAAGGTCGAAGAACTTCAGCGCAAGATGCTGGTCAGTCAGATTCGTGAGGATATGATTGTGCATCCACTCAAGTACATCGACCGTTTCGCTATGTCATTCGATTATGATACGCTTTGTAAGGATGTAGAGCGTCATTATATCGATTATAGCTATGACAGCATCAAGGACTATGTTATTGGCGATGCGGGTTACACCGATGCCTTTAACAATGGTGCGTGGCTGCTCAACCGTCCTGACCTTGTGGCAGAATTCAACGGCGAACCGCTATCCGAACAAGAGTCTGCTCCTGATTTCTATAAGACCGGTTTTTGGGCAAAACTCTCGAACTGGATTGATGAGAATATGAAGGGGTCTTCTGTTGAGCGCCGTCAGCATCTTTACAGCCGTTATATCAATGATATGCCCATCAAGCATAGCCTGACCGAATATGGGCTAATTGCTCCTGATGGCACTTGGTATGCTTGTGAGTTTGGTGAACACGCGGCGCTTGCCGGTCGAATCATCATGCGCAATCGTGAAGCGTTCGGTCTTTCTGACCATGAAGTTCTCGATATGGCGTATGACTGGAGCGGCAAGGGTCTCGACTACCTGTACAAGCGCGGCTGGATTGCGATTCGGAATCCTTCGATGGGCAATACATTCCTCGATATGGATGAGACTCGCACCGCAACCAAAGCGCAAGTCAACACCATTTTCGATTACATCAACAAATACCACCGCTATGACATGAATGTTTCTAAGGTCATGGCGGACTAATAGGGAGGAGTCCCCATGAAAAACGAAAATAACAATGTCGCGATTTGCGATTGTCTCAAGGCAGTCGTAAAGGATACCGTCAAGCACTACGCACGAGATTACAAAATCGATGAAGCGCGTATCAAACAGGCAGCAAAGGAAGTTGCAAAGACCGGCAATCCTCAGACATTTCTCTGGTTTGCCCGCGAATGCGGCACCTACATGGGTCGTGAATCCGAGGTAATCAAGAGAAACACCCCGGCGTACATGGCTTACAAATACTACAACGAGCAGGAGACTTCCGAGTCAAAAACCATCAAGGCATACCTCGTGACTGTCACGGGTATTGATGGCAAAACTCCCATCGGAACTGCCTGCCCGCTGAATTATGCAAAGGAATGCGACCGCATCCGCCGTCTGGCTGTCCCTGCCAACAACATGGCTATCGACTATGCCAAGGGTACGGTGACGCAGCCTGTCGGCACCTACGTCCTGTCGGAATACCCGAAGCTCGGTTCTATCCAGCAGGTCCGCTATCTGGCTGACGACGATGCCTCTCTGGAGCGTGCCATTGACATGCTCCATACCGCACGGGAAAAGAGAGGTGCTCGCTGATGGATGTCATGGTCGAAATGACGCACGATGAAGTGCAGAACAATTTGTGCTACGCACTGATTTGTGAGACGATGGAAGGCTCTCGCTGGAATAGTGGTCGCCGTCGCAGACTGTATAGCCAGACGTTTACCCGCAGCGAACAGCAGCGTATCTCTCACATCAAATCTACCGCCCACAAGTGGTATCTGGTATCCGGCGTACCTGACAAGGTTCGCATGAGCTACGACAACTACTTGCTTTGGCAGCGTCTTGCAGCATTCTGCGCCGAAATCTAATCTTATCTGCCGTCATCCTTTTGGGTGGCGGCATTTTTTTTGTTGCACGAATGTGCGAATCGCATAAAATGGGAAATGTACGATAGATAACAGTTATCGAAAAGGCATCCTGCCCTTCGCACACTTAACATTACGCTTTAGGCGGACTTCCCAATTTGGGCAGTTCGCCTTTTTGCGTATAAACAGAAAGGAAGTATCCCTTATGAACAAAGACGAAGCAACAATCAAGGTTAACCCCATCGATGACATTCAGTTCGTGCTGGAAGATTCCGGCTGCCACAATGAAGAAATCGAGGCTATGAAAACTGCCGGAACTTACGACGCTTTCATCCACAAAGTCTACAATGCCATCGACTGGTCTAACCTGTTTGAACGGATGACCCAGATGGAAAACGAAACGATTGCCAACGCTATCGATGAGGTTCGCAGTGCGCTTGCCGAGAGGAAGGATGTCGAGTGATGTTCAAAGAGTATGTTCGTCAAGACGAGTACATCATCACCGCCATTATCTTTATCCGCAAGCTGCTGGATACTAAAGTCATCACTTTCAAGCTCTCTGATTCTCTTATTGTAGGGCTTGAAGGACTTGATGAAGATGGTGGACGCATCGTCTGTATTATGGTCAACGGCAAAGTCAATTACGCCTTGTCGGAGGCATTCAGCATGAAACGGGCCACAGACCTCAACCATTTGAAAGACTATAACCTGAAGCAGGAAGCTCCGCCGCATGTCTATGTAGCTGGCTACTGTGACACAGATACTTTCGAGTGGAAGATAGTCAAAGACCATTATACGGGCCTTCCCGGCGTTTCTCTCGTTGAGACCGCTCTGGATGCGTCTCTCAAGAACGCATTTCTCTATAGGCTCAACGAACTCGGCTATGCTTGCATCGTAACGGATTCCGACTATCTCGGCAATGACTGCACACCTATCGGGAATGTGAAGCTGAGCACAGAAGAAATCCGCGACATCCAAAAATCGCTGCAAAACGGCGATTACATCTACTAAAAAGAAGGAGATGTAAACCATGAACCTTTTTATCAAAGATGAATATGGTCACATTATGACTATCACGCCCGAAGAGTTGAAAGAGAAGCTCGGTATCACGTTTGACATTGTTGCACTTGGTATCGAAGTGAACGACGGGGAAGCCACCATCAAAGCTCAGTCTTACCCCAAGTGGAATTACAGCAATGGAAACCCGCCTATTGACATCTGCGTGGCTGCCAAAAGCGATGAGATGCAGGTTGCTTCGCTGACGCTCCCGACTCCCGATGTTCCCGCTCCTTTCATCTGTCTCTATGATGAGCAGGGTGAGGACGAAACAGAATGGTATGCCGGTGCCAGCCTTGCGCCTCGCAAAGAAAACGATACGACTCCTCATGTGGTGTTCGTTGACAGGAACTATGGCAAAATGGCTCCCGAAACGGATATCTTCGAAAACCGCTCGGAAATCAGCACACTTTCCTGCGCTACCAACAAGCAGCTCTTTGACTTCAAAGTTGCCGCAGCTCAAGAATAACACCTGACTATGCGGTCACCCTTTCGAGGGTGGCTGCTTTTTTTGTTGCACATTTGTGCGAGTTGCGTACACTTTTAGATAGGGGAGGTGTACCTATTTGAAAATTCTTCGTACACAACAAACCGCTTCGGAACCGTCTTTGAAAGATGCTTTGCCGCTTGGCACTGTTCTTTCTGTTCGTGAACAGCCGGAGCAGAAATATATGATTATCGGATATGCAACTAACAACAGCCCGTTTGCGTACTATGCCGTTCCTTGGCCGCAGGGATTCATTGGAGAGGAAAGCCTATTCCTTGTCGAACGCTATGAAATCACTGCAATCAATGGACGCGGCATCTACAATACGGAAGCAGCATTGTTTTTGCAAGCGCTGGATACCGTGCTGAAGGGAGGACCAAGTTATGACAGTCAAAGAACTGAAACGAATGCTTGAGGATATAGATGACGACGCTATCCTGCTCACACGCAGCGCCTTAGAGCCGTCCGAATTCGAACAGCCTTCCGCAAGGGAACTTACTGTTGTAACCGTGCGTGGTCGTGTTATGCTGCCGCGCTGGGCGTATGCCTGTAACTTGGTTCCGGACGGTGCTCCGAAAAAAGCGGTTCTTATCGATTGAGGAGGCAGACATGAAACCTATCAATGAAACGCCTATCAGCTCTGATGCGGCATATGAGCGCGAGACGGTCATCAATTTTTGTGATGCCGAGAAAAAAGCATCCTACTATACTCGTAATCGGTCACGCATGCAGGAATTGCGCAACTTGGCAGCCGAATATCCCGATGAGGTTAAGCTGACCATCGACATGGAGGATTGCGTAGAAGCAGAATTGCCCAAGAAGTGGGTAAAGCTCCGTGCTCCCGTCAAAATGTCGGAAGAGCGCCGCACTATTATGGTTGAGAGCGGCAAACGCCTGGCAGCCATTGCAAAGGCAAAATTGGAAGAACGCAAAGCTGCTGCCACTCAAGAGGACTAAAGCCGACCGGCTTTAGATATATTTTCCCATAGACATGCAAAGGAGGAATTCACATGTCGTATTCAGAAACTGCGGCTCTGAATGCCATTTTCGGCATTCTCGGCACCTTTTGGCTGCTGGTTGTGGCGTATTTCGTCATCTCCATCATCGCCAATTGGAAAATCTTCACAAAAGCCGGACAACCCGGCTGGGCGGCCATCGTACCGTTCTACAAACAGTACATCGAGTTTAAGATTTACTGGGGTAACGGCTGGCTGTTCCTTGTCCCAATTGTGTTGGCAGCACTGGCGTTTGTACCGCTTCTCGGTCAACTACTCATCCTCGCCAACCTTGTCATCACAATTGTCACGCAGTACAAGAAGGCCGTTTCTTTTGGTCAAGGCGTTGGCTTTACCATCGGTCTTGTACTGGTCAATCCTATCTTCAACATGATTCTGGGCTTTGGTCAGTATCAGTATCTCGGCGTACCGCAAGATGGTTATTCCTATGACCAGTTGAAGAACAAGTACGATGAGCGCAAGGCTACGGCAGCTAACACCCAGACTGTCTACACCCAGCCGCCGCAGGATTATCAGCCGAACCAGAATGTCAGCTACCAAAACCCCAATACGCAGTCTCAGTATCAGCAGCCTCAGCAGCCGGTGTACCCTCAGCAGAGTTACCAGCAAGCTCCGCAACAGCCTACATACCCGCAGCAGGCTCCGGTTCAGCCGCAGGATAGCAACGGCATGAGCCAGCCTAAGCCTCCTGTGCAGAACGGTCAGTAAAGCCATGTTAGTCGTTGTGGTGGTACTGTTTCTGGTGGTCATTGTTGCAATGGCGTTTGCCTATCAGAAAGCGTCAATCTACTATTACGATGACCAGCAGAAATTCTTTCGACTCGCATTCACAATAACAGCAGTCGCTACAGCGGCACTTTTCGTTCTATTTCTCGTTTCCGGAGACACGATTGCAGCAATTGTTGCCGTCGGAAAAAGTTGACGAATGTTGCGAACTGAATACCATAGTATGTGAACGATAGATACCATACACCCATGTAGCGCTATCATTCACATTTCTGCTTTGAGGCGGGCTTCCCAACCGGGAAGTTCGCCTTTTTGCATATAAACCAAGAAGGAGTGTAATAAAAAATGCAAGCAAAAATCGTATTCAGAGGCAATAAGTGTTTTCGCGAATTCGACCTCAAAACAGTCGCGGAAAAACTAGGCTTATCCATCGATGACTTCAACCACTTTGCGCTCGCTGTTGATGAAAAGAACGGAAAAACGGTATACGCATCGGTATACGCACAAGTTCCTTTATTCGAGACTCAATGCTCTGCCATCAATGTTTCCGGCTGGCTCTTTGACCGGGTTTTCAACTTGGTAGATGCCGAGCTCCCCAATAAAGAGCATCCAGACATTACAACGATGGTATATGCCGGTGACACTTGGTCCGAGTCCGAAGAATGGATTGCACAAGTAAATACCACCATTCGAGATGAAAACGATGACAGCCGTCATATCATTATCTTGAACGACAGCAATGTAACCCCCATGTGGATGCAAGACGATGCCATCCAAATTCCTACTGCAGCAACCAAAGAGCAGCTCGAAAAGAAGGACAACTATTTTACTTTCAGAAGCCTTTCTATGCAGCTTGCTGATGATGGCAACAGCAAATACTTCTCTTTCGATGAAAACAGCCAAACCCTATACGCAAATTGCCTTGAAGCAAAAGAATATGCCATGCGTCTTTTCCATACATATTGCAAAGGCGTAAAGGCAGTTACCGGCAAAAAGCAGGATGCCGATGGACACACGGTATATTGCATTTAGGGAATCTACAGCAAGCCTCTCAAAGCATCCTTATGGGATGAGGTCAGAGAGCATATCATCAAAACGAGAGACTATAAAAAGATGAACCGTGTCCTCGGCTATACGCCTGATGCTGTCACTGACCTTGACCTTCTGCGCTATGTACTTGACAAAGCAGCGGCGGTCTTGTCAGATGAACTTATCCGCAAATGGTACGCCGAAATGCAAAACAAAAATACCAACAAAGCCAAAGCTTTGCCAACCGAATTTATAAAGGAATGAGATAAATTTATGGATTTATACGAAGTTGAAAGCAAAATCAAAGAGTTGGAAGCATCCTACAATAAAGAGGCAGACAATCTTATGCAGGAGCTCAATGCCTACAAAAAGAAGAACCCGATTCTTCCTCTGTATGGAGATGACCCGAATGTCGACAAGATGATTGCGAATAAAAATCGAATCATCCGCAGCCAGTACACTCGCCGCGAAAACAAAGTCCACAAACTGTGGGAAAAGTTCTACGATGATGTTACGGACATTGTTGCAGCAGAATATAATCTTCCCACAGATGTAGCCAAACTCGTTGTACAACAAGTGCGTGACCGGGATATAGGGCGCAGCGAACTCACTTCTTATCTGGACCATTACGCAATCTTTGCCGAAACAGTTCTGGACGCTGTGCTGTGAACCTCTTGCGAATCTGTGCGAAGTGACTAAAATTGTAGATGTACGATAGATAACAATAACCTACAAAGGCATTTTGTCTTTCGTACTTTTCATAATTTCGCTTGAAGGCGGACTTCCTGCTTTAGGGAGCCCGCCTTTTTGCGTTCTGAAACCAATTCAGGATATCAAACCTACGGAAGTCATTATTGCGGACGCGAACAACTGCAAAAAGAACATCTACTATTCGTCGGTCTACTTTCAGCCGGTGAAGGGAAAGAAGGTTCTTTCTACCATTATCGCCCCAATCGACAAGACAATACAGAAAGGAAACAAAGACTATGACATTTAACAATGCAAAAAATCTTCATAACGACGATGAATTAACAATCAAAGAAACCGGAGAACTTATGTGTGTATTGGATGCATATATAAATCCAAACAATCCAAAACAGGTATTGATTGAATGTGATGATGGAAACACCTATACACATCACAAAATCAAATAAGAAAGGATAAAAAATACACATGTTCACCACAAAAACGTACTATGTCATTGCAAACGAAAATGGAGAATTTTTCTCTTACGACCAGATGACAGGTGGATACCCTTATTTTGGCAAATATCACGAATCGGCGGAGCATTTTCAAACAGCCGAAAAAGCAGAAGAGTTTTTGCTACATAGCAATTACACAACCAATCAGTTCCATGATACATTTGCAAAATGTTCTGTAAAAAAGGTGACGATTACAGAAACTGTTTCTGTAACTTAAAAAGCAGTGCTTTCATAGTTGCGATGGTCTTGTTACCATACAAAATATATTTTATTTTCAAAGAAAGGAAGTGAATGGGCAATTCCTCCCACGACTGAAGTCGCGGGTCTCCTTGCCCCAATTTATGGAACTCGAAGAATATCTACAAGATAACAATGTAACCCTTTGGCGAAATAACCGTGCATTAGGACCTCAGCAGACGAAATCTCTTGCGGATTTTGATTACGCGGAAGGACTGGAAAACATTACGGGAAAGATGGTTTGGATTTGCGACTATCGAGCAAATGCAGACCCAACCAAAAAGCCAATTCGTGGAATTGAACCCACTCCGGTGGTGGTGACAGATGCCAAGGAGACGAATAAGACAATTTATTATTCTCCTATTTATTTCCGCCCTGTAAAGAACGGTCATGTTATGTCCAAGGTGATTGCTCCAATGGATAATACAGGCTATCGGGGATACACGGGCGAATCTGTAAACATCTTCTACACGGTTGAAGACTGTGTAAAGTGCTACCGTGAACAGGTGCGACAAGCAAAGGCAATCTACCACAAGGAACTTGCTCGTATAACCAATCTCTTTAATGCAAGAATTGGAGAACTGAGCGAGTCTTTGATTCCGTTTGCAGGTTACAACGTTTCGGAAAGCACTGTAACGGTAAAGGTTCGTGCATGGACTACAACGTACCAAACTGCAGACTTTACCTTCAGCCAAGAAATGTACCCCACAGAAGAAAAAATAGACAACCTCAAAAAGCAGGCGCTTCGTCTTTTGCCGGAGAGAATTCGTCGAGAAACTGACTGGCACGAAAAAGGACTTGTTCTAAAGAACGCAGATGTTTACGTTCTCGTCGATGGAATGAACGATAAGAGCGCAGAAGAAAAAGTTGCGCTCGAACTGAAAATTTGAGATTGTCATCGAAGTTTTGAAGGGTGCGAATAAACTGCCGCTAACACTCACCTTGTAAAAATCGCAAAAACAAGTTAAAATAACATTCAAAGAAAGAAAGGAATTTGCTTTATGAAAACGATGGAACTTGCTGCTTCTATTATCGATGTCTTCGAGGACTACCTCTCCACTATCGACAAGGTCATCCCTTGTGCTGACCACGATGATGAGGCAGACCGCGCTGAGAACGATAATGCGGCCGCCATCTATGGCACCGAATACTACACTCTGGAGGATACCATCAACGGCTTCTTGCAGAACGACCCGTATAACCCCGGCACCTATGTCGACAAGTGCCTCGATGCTTTTGATTCTCTGCTCGATGAGAAGGGGATGAACGATGAAAAGCCGCAGGGTGAAAACCGCGACAAGATTCGTGACCGCATCTGCCACTTGGCTGACAGTGAGAAGGCTGCCGATGATGAGAAGACGCATTACGCGAGTCTCTGCGCCAAGGCAAAGGCTTGGAGTGCCGCTTACTATGAGCAGGATGCACCGGAGGTTACGGACGAGGAGTATGATGCCGTGATGCACGAGATTCGTGACATCGAGGCTCGTCATCCAGATTTCGTCACTCCTGACAGTCCTACACAGGTTGTCGGCGGCAAGCGCGTTATCGGAATTCCGGTCGAGCATCGTGTCCCGATGCTTTCGCTTCTGGACGTCTTCTCGGACGACGAGGTGCGCGATTTCACGGCTTCTGTGATGAAAGAATATCCCAATGCCACCTTCTCCATCGAACGCAAAATTGACGGCCTGAGCCTTTCTCTGGTGTATGCTAAGCCTGTCGGTTCTGACGGAAAGCTGCGGCTCGTACAGGCATCCACTCGCGGTGACGGACATATCGGTGAGGATGTTACCGACAATGTCAAGGTTCTTGGCATCCCTGTCAATATCCAGATGCCGGAAGGTATTTGGAAAATCGAATTGCGCGGCGAGTGCTATATGAGCGAAGATGACTTTGAGGCAGCCAACGCCAAGCAGGAAGCAGCTGGGAAAAAACTGTTTGCCAATCCCCGCAACTGCGCCGCCGGTACTCTGCGTCAGTCGGACCCGGCTGTTGCAAAGGAAAGGAACCTGAAAGTATTCATCTTCAATGTGCAGAGTGTGAATGATGGGGAAGATTCTTCTGAATTTGCCGACTCTCACTGCGACCAGCTGAACTATCTGCGCGATGTCTGCGATTTCAAGACCACCTACTACGCGCATTGCAATGATACCAAGAGTATTCTTGCTGCTATCCACGACATCGGAGAACATCGGTATGATATCGATTATCCCATTGATGGCGCTGTCATCAAGGTAGATGAAGTCGATATCCGCAAGCGGATGGGTGAGCGCACAAAAACCCCGAAATGGGCCATTGCGTTCAAGTATCCGGCAGAGGAGAAGGCTACGGTTCTTCGCCGCATCGTGCTGCAAACCGGTCGCACCGGTCGCGTCACTCCGGTAGCGGAGTTTGACCCGGTACAGCTTGCCGGAACCCGTGTTGAGCGTGCTACGCTGAACAATGCGGCATTCATCAAGAATCTGGATATCCGCATCGGTGATACCATTGTGCTGCATAAGTCCGGTGACATCATTCCGAAAATCACGATGGTTGAGCTGGGTAAGCGTCCGGCAGATGCTGTGCCTTATGACATGTCCAGTCAGGTTTGCCCTGTCTGCGGCGAGCCTATCGCTTCCGTGAACGGGTCTGTGGACCTGTACTGCACAAACGACACCTGCCCTGCAAAGACCGTGAATCGTGTCATTCACTTTGCCTCGAAACCCTGCATGGACATCAAGGGACTTGGTCCTCAGATGATTCAGGACTTGGTTGACAGCCGGTTCATTGAGAATCCCGTTGACCTGTACAGGCTCTATGAGGAGGAAGGTGAACTGACCGACATGTATGGCGCGAAAATTGCCAAGAAGGTTCTTGCTGCCATCGAAAAGTCTAAGGAGCAGAATGCCGACCGCGTCCTCAAGGGTCTTGGCTACCGCCTCATCGGCGGTCATGTTGCTCGTGCGCTGTTTACTCAGTGCAAGGCTACGAACGGCAACCTTCTGACACTGTCCACGCTCAATGTAGATACCATCAAGGAGTACAACATTCCCGGCTTTTCTGACGCTATCTATGCTGCGCTCGATGCGATGCTTTCCAACGCGGAGTTTAAGCAGGAAGTCAATACCTTGCATGGTGCCGGTGTCAATCTTGACTATCATGCTCCGGCAGGTGCCAATGATGAGTCTGCGCCGCTCGCTGGCAAAACGTTCGTCATTACCGGCACACTGCCTTCCATGAGCCGCGATGAAGCTAAGACTTATATCGAAGCGCATGGCGGTAAAGTCTCCGGAAGTGTCTCCAAGAAGACGAGCTATCTCGTTGCAGGTGAAGCTGCCGGTTCCAAGCTCGATAAGGCAAACGCTCTGGGCGTGCCCGTTCTGAGTGAGGATGACCTCAAAGCAATGTGCCAGTAAGGAGGTCTTGTGGTATGTATGACTTTGACCGCATCGTAAAGGCTGCGGAATCTTGTGATTTCCACGACGCATTTGCCTCTGACATTAAGCGCTGTGAAAATGCTCTTGGTATGGGTAGTCTCATGGGAATCAATGCCGAATGCTGGCTTGATATTCTGAACGCCATGCCGGACGCTGAAATTGCAGAGTATGTCCGCACTAAGTATAAGCCTGACCTCTTGAATCCGTTCAAGGGAACATCCTTGTATATTAAATCCTGACCTACTTGCCGTCCACCCTTCACGGGGTGGGCGGCTTTATATTTTATACGCAATATCGTTCGTTTTGTTCGTTATGAAATAAACTTACACGCCGTATAACAACATTTCTTAGCAACTTGCACGCGTGCAACATTCCGTGCAAGTTGTGGTTGACGGCACTTGCGAACTGCGTATGATAGGTAATGTGCCAAAGATACCATTTCACTTTTCATTTTTAACATTCCGCTTTTGCAAGGACAGTCCTCTTTCGAGGCTGTCTTTTTTATTTTGCAAAAACGGACACGCCGCTGTGGAGATAACATCAAGAGCAGCACCCTTAAACTATCATGAATAACACGAACATGAACGAAAAAGTCATCGCCATTTGCCCTGATTGCGGTTGCAAGTATACAACCACAAAAGCAAACCTCGTTAAATTTGCACAGTGCGGCGAAATCGCCTGCCCTGCTTGCAGATTCAAAAAAGTCAAAGCCAATAAGGCTGCTGTTGCATCCAAAACAGAAACACATCACAGCAAAAAGCTCGTTCTTGGAGTCAACGATTTGGCTACCAAGTACCCTAAAGTTGCTGCTATGTGGAGTCCCAAAAACACAATTCGCCCCGACGAAGTTCGCTGCGACAGCCCCAAAAAGGTGATTGTTGTGTGCCCTGACTGTCATGCAGAGTACACAACCAGTATCATCTCTTTGGTCAAAAGCGTCAAAAACGGAACCTTCACTTGCCCTGTATGCCGTGGCATGAAAGTTGTTCCCGGAATCAATGACTTGGCAACCACATCTCCTGCTGTGGCAAAAATGTGGAGCGACAAAAACGCTTTCTCCCCGCGTGAAGTAAGCGCCAATAGCTGCAAGAAGGTCGTCGTTGTATGCCCTGATTGCGGTGAGGAATACATCACTCATGTGGATTCTCTTGTCCGTTGCATCAATAACGGCATCCACACTTGCCCCTGCTGTGCTCACCACAAATCCATCTCCAACAACCTTGGGTTCGAATATAACGGGCTCATGACGAAAACAATGAATGATGGCTCAAAAGCAACCATCGTTCGTATCATCAGCACAAATGCTGTTGATGTTCGGTTTGAAGACGGATTTGTTCTGAAACATGCCCGCATGACCCAGTTCAACAACGGCACACTGAAAGGTCATCGCGCAAGCGCCATCAGCTACTAAGTTCAATCCTTACAAAGAAAAGCTTTGAAGAATCCTTTCCTGCTCTCCGTCATCAACTCTCTGAAGACGATGAATCCCGAAATGTATCCGCGTGTACTCGCTGCAGCCGAGGAAAGCGCCGACATGAAGGAGTTCAACGCTCGTCTGCAGATTCTGCTGACAGAGTAAAGCAATCTCCTTAATAGAGTAGCTCAATCCTATTGAACGCAAAACTCAGTTGTCTTTTTACATAGGTAGCATTTCCTGCCGTTCACCCTTATGGTCCAAACTTTGCAAAAGAAATTGCAGAACTTATTATCCATTCTGTTCTAGCATGCTCTGCAAATCCCGTTGCCGCCTAAACACATGAAAAGAAAGTGTCCAGACAAATGAAAATTATCAAATCCACCATCATACTGTTCGTTGCGGCTCCCGCAATGGCTGTTTATGCCTTGTATGAAGCCATCAATGCGCTGGCAATCGAAATCG